>Ga0074195_1002085_pt1 | contig 24080 bp, 24 predicted proteins | sample EPASupsiteHSE623_FD_64525 | JGI IMG/M metagenome (GOLD analysis project Ga0074195, IMG submission 64525) | Bioremediated contaminated groundwater from EPA Superfund site, New Mexico - Sample HSE6-23 | ecosystem: Environmental > Aquatic > Deep subsurface > Groundwater > Contaminated ... | reverse complement strand
TATTTTCAGACTCTCAGCTGGATACTCTTTTAAAATATTGTACATAGAACCAATTGTATGTTCAACTGTTTCTAAATCACCAACATATAAAGAATAAACCACTTTTCTTGGATTATCAAAACTTGGTTGTGGTTCACTAAACTTTGCTTGAGCATAAGAAAAAACTGCCATAAATACAACTAATATAAACTTTTTTATCATTTTTTATCCTTCTATTTTTACTATCATATCTTTTGATATATTACCACTTTTTATGATTTTACAATAAACTCCCCTATGACCTTTTAATAAAATCGGTAAATTCTCATCAAAAACAGCCAAATGATTACAAACAGTACAAACCTGAGTTATTTCAATAATTGAATCACCAATTATTAGATTTGTCCCTATTTCCAAACTATGTGGGTCAAAGTCCAATAAAACATTTTCACCCAAACACCCAAACTCTAAATTTATGCCATTTTGAGATGCTATTTCATAGGATTTTAAACCAACAATCATAACTGTTTGTTCAAGTTTTTTTCCTGCAAATTTATCATTTTCAATACCATAATCTTTTATAAGATTTAAGTTTTCAACAGTTGGTCTTGGAAGTCCACTTGACTCTTTTGTTGCACTAAAAGTTTTTAAAACTTTTCCGATACTTCTCATATTATTTTATGTTCTCTTTCAAAATTTCTAAAAAATCAGATTTTGTCCAACTTCCAGGATATTGTTTTATATAAGTTCCATCTTTTGAAAGAACAAAAAATGTTGGTGTTATCTCTTTATAAACCTTTTGAAGTTCAAAAGGAAGTTTAGTTTCATCAACATCAACTTTCATATAAACATAGTTTTCATCTATTTTCTTTTTAACCTCAGCTAAACCTAGAACCTCTTTATCCATTTTTTTACAGAAAAAACACGATTTTGAAGTTGCATAAACTATTATTTTTTTATTCTCTTTTTGAGCTTTTTTTAAAACAGAATTTTCATCATTTGAAACTAACTCTTTATTCTCTTGAGTTTTCGCCAAATTATTTTTATATTCCATAAAAAATATTGCAAGATTTGTATAATCTTCACCGCTCAAACCTAAAACTGCTTTTTTAGTATCATAAAACTGCAAAATATGTTCATCACAAATTGAGTTAAATTTATCAGGTTTTTCCAAATAAGATTTCAAATAATTCTCTATTTCGATTTGTCTCATTTCTGCATCTTCTGGATCACCAATCTTTTTTGGACTATCCATAATTGCATAAGCTAACATATTTACTGTTGGTGCTTTTAGATTTAAAAGCTTATTGTTTTTTTCAAAAAAATTCTCTTTTAGTGTGTTTATTGCTATAAAATCACCATGACAAGAAGAACACTTATTTTTGAAAATAGTTTCTCCATCTTTATAATCTGCATTTAAATTAACAAATAAAAATAGACAAAATAATAAAATTTTTATCAAAATAAATCCTTTTTTCAAATTAATAAATCTTCTTTAAAAACTTAATAATTTGAAAAAGTATAAAGAAAAATCTTTATACTTTTAATCAAATTAGATAATTCCAGGATTACCTTTGATTCCTATAATATCAGGAGTATCAACTTTTATATTAGTAATATGTTTTACATTTTTCAAATATGTTTCAACTGTTTCCCATACAGGTTCACCTTCACTTTGAGCTCCAACAGTTGACCAACCAGCTACTTTGTAAGATTTACTAGCATCTAGTTTTTCACCAGTTTTTGTTAAAATAATATCAGTGATTCTTTCACCCATTTTACCAGTTGGATTTATTTTATATGAAATTCCACCAGTTCTAACCATATCTCCACCTTGTTGGTAGAATGGATCTTCATTAAATAAGTTATCTGCAACATCTTCTAAAATAGCTTTAATATCAACACCTTTAATATCTCTTGCGTAAGTTTCAGGATATGTCATAGCTGTTTGAGTCATTAAATCATCAAAAGTAATTGTTTGACCAGGCATTACAGAAGTTCCCCATCTAAATCCTGGACTTAATGAAATTTGTGCTTCTTTTACTTCTAAAAGTGCATCACAAATAATTTGATCCCAAGAACCATTAAAGTTTCCTCTTCTAAACAGAGTTTGTTCTGTTGTTGCTATTGGACGTGTTAGTTCTTTTAAGAATGGAAGTCTTACATCTTCAATATATTTTTTCATCTCTTTATTTTCAGGAATTAAATCAGAGAAAATAGGAAGAAGTGTAAATTTAAAGTCTTTGATTTTTCCTTTTTGAATATCTAAATCTAATACATTTAAGAATTTTCCATTACTTCCCGCATTACAAACATAAGTTGTACCATTTGCATTTTTAACAGGAACTGCTTCAGGAACACCATCGTGAGTATGTCCACCCATGATAAAATCAATTCCAGTACAAACTTCTGCCATTTTTTTATCCGTATCAAAACCATTATGAGAAAGAACTATAATAGCATCTGGTTTCTCTTCTGCTTTGATTTTATCTACGATTTCTTGCATAGAATCTTCTTTTATTCCAAAAGTCCAATCAGGAATAAATCTTTGAGGATTTGCAATAGTTGTATAGGGGAATGCTTGACCAATAATTGCAACTCTTGCATTACCCATTTTTTTAATCGTATATGGTTTAAAGGCATGTCCTGTATCTTCATCAAAAGCTTCAACACCATTCATCATTGAATCTTCTTTTACAAAAATATTTTGTGCTAAGAATTCTGCTTTAAGTTCTTTTACATTTGCTAATATTTCTTCCGCTTTATATGTAAACTCCCAATGTCCAACAGCAACATCAACACCAAGTAAGTTCATCGCCCCAACCATATCTCTACCTCTTGTGTAAAGAGATGTTGCACTTCCTTGCCAAGTATCTCCACCATCTAGAAGTAATGTTTTATCAGCTCCAAAACTCTCTTTTAAATAATCAACTACTGTTTTAATTTGAGCAAAACCACCAACTTTTCCCATAACTTTTGCGTGTTTTTCAAAATCTACACAAGAGTATGCATATTCAAGTCTTTTATTACCTTTGATTCCATAATAATCAAGTAATTTTTCACCTACAATATGAGGTGGTTTACCAAAATTACTAAAAAATCCAAGATTTACACTTGGTTCTCTAAAATATATTGGTAATAATTGAGCATGTGAATCTGTCATATGCATGAATCTTGCATTACCAAATGGTTTTAATTTATAATAATCTTCTAATTTTTTTGAAGTGTCTGTCATTCTTGTATGAGAATTTGCAAATACAGGTGCAGCTCCTAAAACTGCCATCATATATACAAACTCTCTTCTACTTAGTTTACTCATTTTTTATACCTTATATTAGTTTGAAATACTAATTTTTTATAGTATTTTTAAATTAATGGAAATAAAAAAAGTCAAGATTATAACTCTTGACTTTTTAAACATATTAATAAAATATTTTATTAATATTTATACCCATCACTTGGACTTGCCAACTTCCAAGTTTTTTTAGATTCTTCTTCTTGAGTTAATGCACTAATTGCAAAAGTACAAGCTCTCCAAGCAGCATATTCAATAGTAGCTTCACTTGTTTTTTTCTTTTTATCATCAACAATATCAATATTTTTTGCACCTGATTTTAAAGCAGCATCAACAGCTTCAATATATTGACTAGTTTTCATTCCAAGTCTCATAAATTCAACTTTGTTTTTTATTGCCATTTCATTATATTTGGTTGCAGTTGCTAATACTTTTTCAACTCCATTTGCTTCAACATTACACTCTTTTTTAACATCTAATTTAGAAATTTCAGAAGCTGATGCACTAACAAGCAATCCAGAAGTTAATAATGCCGTTGCTGTTACGAATTTTAAAATTGTTTTTTTCATAATATCCACCTTATTATTTTCTTACATCTGGACCGTCAACAGCCATACCATTAGACATATATGAAAGGAAATATAATAACTCTTTCATTTGTGTACTTTCATCTTTTGGTGGAACTTGACCTTGATCTACAATACAACCTGATATTCTTCTCTCTAGCGTACCTAATTCATCCCATTTTAATCTATAAGCAGGGAAATGTGTAGTTTGCCCAGTTAATGGAGAAAGTTTTTCATTTCTAACTCTTACCCCTGCTCCTTGAATATGGCACTCTGCACAAGAAAGTTTTAAATAACCTTTTTGACTATAATAATACTCTTTTCCATTTTCGTAAGCTTTTTTTGCTTCAGCACTAGCTATTTTAATATCAACTTTTTTACCAGCTTCAGTAGAAGAACTTGCTATAAATGCTTGAAAATTAGCCATATCACCTTTTTGTGTATTCCACTCTTTTTCACCATTTGCTCTTAAACAATCGTTAACAGCAGATGTTATTGATACTAGCTCTTTTTTCTTTTCATCAAAATATGGATAATTTCCAGCCACTTTTGTATCAGGGAAACAAGTTGCTAATGAGTTTCCATTAGCAAATTTTTTGTTATATAACTCTTCACCTTTTTCAATACCTGCATCATAAGGAGGCATTTCTTTAATTGCCTCATATTGAGATTTAGCATCTTTTGAAAATGAATAAGCTCCTATTGCAAAATCATTATGTTTTAAATTTTTTGCATAATCATTTTTCAATTCATCATTAGTTGAATAAGGGAAAAATTTATCCTTATTTTTTTCTGGGTCAGCAAACTTTGCTTCAAAATATTTTATTGCGGCAACTCTATCTTTTTCTGCTTGAGCATTGAAATCAGCTGCATGCAAAGAGCAAACTGTAAGTGCTATTAATGCTGTAGACTTTACAAATTTTGATAACATCGTATCTCCTTTTATTTTAATTGCTAAAGTTTGTAACTATTTTATTTTCTCACTACTTGTATCAGTATTACCTTTTAAATCTTTCCAAGTAAGTTCAACTGTATCACCAACAGCTGCACCTTTAAATGAAAATTTCATATAAGGATCTTTTGATAAAAATTGACTTGTTGATGCTTCATACACAACTTTATCTCCAACTTTTGCAATTACATAAGTAATAAAATTAGCCTCTTTTTTTGCTCTTTCAGCTTCTTGGTAACTTAACATTGGATGAGTTGCTAATGCTTTTACTTCAACTATTCCATCTTTTAATTTTGCTTTGATTTTTGTAGTATCTGACATTTTTTTTCCTTTTTTTCTATCTATATTTTAATGTTATTTATAATTTTTTATGAATAAGTTGAAAAAATCAACCTCCACATCCACCAATAGTTACTTTTACTAATTTAGATGCTGAATATAGTTTTCCATCAGCTTCTGCAACAACTGTAACAGTTCCTGTTTTTGCCATTTTAATTCTGATTGCATAATCAGCCACAGAATTTTCATTTAAACTAAATATTGCAACGGCACTTTCTGGATTTGCATCTTGGAATACTGCAATTCTTGTAGCTTTTAATTGAGTATCAAAAGAAACTGGAATAACAGCACCATTTTCAGCAATATCAGGAGCACTTAAATTAATACTTCCTTCTGTTAATGTAGATGATCCAAAAATCTCTTTTATTGCTTCATCAACTTTTGTAGCACTCCATGCTTTTGGTAGAGTTTCTCTAAAATCAATAGCACTTAATTTTCCAGGAATAGCAGCAATTGCAACTGCACCTAATCCTAAACTTAAAAAACTTCTTCTATTCATCATGTCTTATCCTTTTTATTAATTAATTGTTTTTAAATATGCAATTACAGCTTTTATTTCAGCATCACTTAACCAACCATTTTTACCAAATGCTGGCATTGTTGAAATTGGATTTGTTGTATTTGGGTCATAAATTTTTTCATATAAAGCTTCTTCTGGCCAAGCTGATAAAGCTTGTAAAACAGGTCCCATACTTCCAGGTCCATCTAATGTTTTACCATTAATCGCATGACAAGCTACACAATTTCCCTGAGTGTTAGTATTAAAAATTTTTTCACCTTTTTTAACTAACTCATCATCTGATGCAAAACCACTAACTACCATTAATCCACTAATTGCAGATGCTGCTAGTAACTTTTTAATTACATTCATAAGCTCTCCTTTATTATTTACTAGAATTAATCATATAATCGATTACTTCTTTCATTTTTTCATCTGTTAACTCCGTACCACCTTTAGGGGGCATAGAATTTATACCATTAATTCCATTATGATAAACTTTATCAATTCCTTTTTCAACTACCTTAGCCCAAGCAGCTTTATCACCTAAAACAGGAGCTCCAAGAGCTGGATTTCCATGACAAGTTACACATGTTTCTTCATATGTTTTTTGACCTGCCAAAACAGCACCTTTATCTTCAATTTTTGGTAAATCTCTAACTGTTAATACAGGTTGATTTGCATTTGCTGTTAAGTCATTTTCAATTTTTAAAAGAAGTTTTTGGGTATCTTCTTTGATACAATCTTTCATACATCTTGTTCCAGTTCCATAAATTTTAGGATCTGAAAGTAATGCAGTCATATTTTTAACACCTTGTTTAGGATCTTTTGTATCAACTTCAGGATAGAATCCATCATGATTTGGCATCACAATTTTCATCATTTTTTCTTTATCTAATACAAATTCATCCTCTAAATCTTCACCTTCATATTGTATACCATTTACTGATAATAAATATGCAGTTAAAGCATAAGTTTCACTATTTGTTAAGCTTTTTGGATGAGGGAAAGGCATTGAATCTTGAATATACCAATACAATGTACTAGCATATGGCCAATATGAACCAATAGTTCTAATTGGAGTATCTGGATTTGGATTTTCATCTGCTGGATTTAGTCTTTGGATTTTTAATGACTCTTTTGTTCCACCTGCAAGTCTTGGATAACCTTTACCACCTGCACCAAAATCTCCATGACACATAACACATTGTGCATCATAAAGTTCATTACCAAGTTCAACTGAACCTTCAGCTTTTTTAGGTTTTCCATCATCGCCAAGTACAACTTCACCATTTTTCATATCAAATTCTGCTAAACCAGTTCCATCTGGTTTTACATCAACATTCCAAGCTGTTATCTCATTTTTTGTAACAGCTCTTCCTATATTAAAATCTTTAACTTCTTGAGTATTTACATAATAAGAGTTATATTTACCATCTTTAACTGGATATTTAACCGCACCATCAACTGATGTCTCTTTTGAAGTTGCCATCGCAGAACTTACTAATAGTGTTGATAAACCAATGCTAAGAAGAGTAAATTTAAGCTTTTTTGTGTTTTCTAATTTGAACATTATTACACTCTCCTTTACTTGTAATTTCCCATGTTACAATCGCATTTCTGTGATAAACAGATTCAACACCAATTGCTGATGTTTCTTGATCAATAGTAGGTTGGATATTTCCAAAATCATCATAAGATCTACTTGCTAATAATAGAGGTTTTCCATCCCATCTATAAACATAAGAGAATCTTGTCCAAGATTTTGGTAAAACTAAACCTTTTAATTTAGCTTCAATCCAATTATCTCCGCCATCAAAAGATATATCAACACCTTTGATTGTTCCATGTCCAGACCAAGCAAGTCCTTCAATTTCTACTATATCACCTTTTTTCAAATGAGTCCATGGTTTTTCTGGACAAGGAGAAGTAATTACTGAGTTAACTTCATTTACCCAAAAATATCTAATAGCTTTACCTGATTTTTGAAGCATTGTATATTTTGAAGTCTCTTCTTTTGAGTGCCATGGTTTATCTGAGAACTCTAATCTTCTTAACCATTTAGTATTAAGATTTCCTTCCCATCCTGGAACTATAAGTCTTACTGGATAACCTTGTTCAGGTCTTAATGCTTCACCATTTTGTCCCCACACAACCATCACATCATCTAAGGCTTTTTCAACAGGAATTGATCTTGGATTTGAGGCATTATCACTTCCTTCTGCTAACATCCAAACAGCATCTTTTTCAAGTCCTAAATCATCTAAAATAGTTTTTAACATAACTCCGGTCCAAGAAGCAGCACTCATTAAACCTTTCATAAATTGTAAACTATTAAATTGAGGACCTCTCCACTCAGGACTTCCATTTGCAGGACACTCTATGAAATAAATTCTTGATTCACTAGGATATCTTTTTAAATCTTCTAAAGTTAAAACAATCTCTTTTTTAACTTTTCCATGAATCATTAATCTCCACTCATTAGGATCAACATGGGCTGTTCCACCATGATCTCTTGTAAAAAATAATCCATTTGGTGTAATAATACCTTCAGATTCATGAATAGGACACATCGATACAGAAGCATATGCATCTCCCGATGAAAATAGATCATGTGTTCTTCTTATATTATTGTGCTCATATGGTGATGGAATACCATACAGGTTTTTATCAACTGGATCTCCTAACTTTATACCCCAAGGTACTTCATTTATTATTGCCGCTTCATCTGCTTTGACAGATACTGGCGATAAAATTGATGCAGCACTCAAAGCACTAGCTGAATAAATAGCTGTTTTTCTGAAAAAATCTCTTCTGCTTGTAACTTCTACAGAGTTAGATTTAACATCATTTTGTAAAGCTTTGCTGTTTTTCAACTTTTACCTCCTAAACAATTTGATAATACTTACTAAATGATAATATTTATAAATATACTTCATCTAATCTATTATAAGTTTTATAACTTAAATTAAAACTTAATTTATTAGTTTTTCTTATGTAAAATTTGAATTATTTAGTAGTAAAATAGCATTAGAATAGCATTTTAGAGCCGACTATATCATTATGTAGTAAAAACCATATACTAATGAATAATCATTTGTACATAGCTATAAATTAAGATTATTTTTGATTTTAAATTTTATTTATATTACTTAGATAAAAAATTATTTTTTATCTAAGTAAAATTTAGGAGTCTGATTTTTCTAACTTAAACCATTTGTAAAGTTTTCGGATAAATATCATAAGAAATAGTCCATCTATCATACTAGCAATAATAAATGAGAAATATTCAGCTTGAGTTATTAAACCATAATTAAAAGATAACATAGCAATTGCTACCATAAAAGTAAGAGGCATAGAATCACTAAGGGCAAAAAGTGCTGTTTGTTTAAATTTTAAATAATTAAAAAATACTAAATAAGAACTAATTAATCTAATTGATATAATTGCAACTATTATAAATCCTGCGTGTTTCATAATTTCTAAATCAACGATATCTAGTTTTACAGTTGAACCTGTATAAATAAAGAATATTGGCGCAAAGAAACCAAATCCAAAAGATTCAATTTTATCAAGAAGTTCATGTTTTTGATTAAAGAACATTTTAAAGAATAATCCAGCAGTAAATGCTCCTAAAACAACATCAATTTTTAACAATAACATAATAGATACTAAAATCAATAAAAGTGAAATAGAAAATCTTATATCTTGGTCATATCTATCATTTTGAGAATCAGGAATAAGAAATTTCTTTAATTCAGGGAACCACCAAAAAGCGATATAAAAAACCCTTAATCCCAAGATTGTAATAGCAACAACACTAATAACTGTTAAAATTGATATAAAGAAGCTAATACTTAATCCATGTTCTGTCCAACCACTAAATAAAGTTAAAGCTAAAATACTTATTATCTCTCCCACAACACCTATTGATAAGGCTAGATTTAACCATGGTTCTTCTTTTCCATATTCTTTTATAAGCATCATTATCATACCTAAAGAGAAAATAGGTAAAGCCACAAAATAAGTAAGTCCTAACGAGAAAAACCAACAAACAAAACCAGATATTGAATACAATAAAACAAAATATAAAACTACATTTACAGCCAAAGTTGCTTTTATAATTTTTACAAGTTTAAAATTTATCTCAAGTCCAGCAAGAAACATCAAATAAACGAATCCAAATTTAGCAATTAATTTTAATGTCTCATCTGCATATATCAATCCTAAATAACCCGCAATTAGTCCTAAAACTATCTCAACAACAACGACAGGTGCTTTTATCATTTTTGAAACAATGGGTGCCATCATAATAATTGTACACACTGAAATCATTAAAAGAATTTTTTCCACTTATTCTACTCCTAAACTATAACTACTCTTCATATTTCTTATATTTTATTATATTTGTCTTGAATCTAAGATTCTTCACTCTCTTTTATTATCATTCCAGCTTCTTTTAAAAATGGACTTGCTACAAAAGTCATCTTTTTAATTTTGTCATATTTAGCATAAGATAAATACAAAATATCTTTTGCACGAGTAACTGCAACATAGAATAAACGTCTCTCTTCTTCTATGCTTCCACCTTTACTCATAAGTTTTCGATTTGGGAATCTTCCATCCATTAAATCAATTACATAAACTTCTTTAAACTCTAAACCTTTACTTGCATGAATTGAAAGAAGATTTACACCATCACCTTCACTCATTTCACTTCCACCTAAAATCATTGCATTAATAAATTTTGATAAATCTTGAAAATTCTTTGATAGATTTTTTAAAAGCATTACTTTTCTATTTATTTTTGCAAGTGATTTTGTTTTTTGACTTGGATTTATAGTTCCATCTTTTTGAGTTGCTCTTTTTGTAGATAAAAAATCTTTTAATTTAGAGTATGCCATTGATGAAGAGATACTTCCGATTAAGGTTTCTGGAACTTTTGTTCTTCTTAAATGTTTCATTAATAGATAAATATCATATAAATATTTTCCACCATCAACATTTAATTTTGGATGTTTTAAAATAGGATTTCCTAAAAAAGCTTCTTCAAAATTACAATCTTTGAATTTTGAAATAGAACCTAACTCAATAAAATCATCAAAAAGTCCAAGTTGTCTATTTTTGACTTTTCCATTTTCATAAGGATTATTTATATCAGCTCGAGGTGAAAAAAGACCTTTTAATAAATCCCCATCACCAAGTTTGATAAGTGCATCAAAAACATCTTTCGCTATTGCTTTTCCAATTCCTTTTCCATGTTCAACTACGTGAATAAAAGCCATCATATCATTGTGTGTGATTTGCATAACTAAAATATCAAGTATAAATTTCACTTCAACAGAGTCAAAAAAACTCATTCCACCTTTTCTTTTTGCTGGAATTGAAAACTCTCTTAAGTTTGCTTCTATTCCATCGGCACTTGAGTTGTTTCTATAAATAATAGCTATATCATTGTGTGGAGTTGAACTTTTTGAAATAAGTTCTGAAATATATTCATATTGTGAAAAAAGTTCATTAAAAGCTAATAGTTTTGGTTTGTGTTCATTTTCAGTTCGTACAACTTCAAGTTTTTTTTCATAAACTCTTTCATTATATTCTATAACTTTTGTGGCTAAATCTAGAATTGGTTTTGTTGAACGATAATTTTTTCGTAGAGTAAAAACTGTTGCATCTTTATATCTATCGCCAAATGTAGAAATAATTCCAATATCTGAGCCATTAAAAGCATAAATACTTTGGTCATAATCACCCACACAAAATAGAGATTTTGGTTTAAAAGCATCAAGAAGTCTTCCTTGAAGTGGATTTGTATCTTGATATTCATCTACAAGTATCTCTTTAAATTCAAACTCTTTTTCTTTTAAAGTATCTAACATAATTGTTAATAAATCATCAAAATTTGCATATCCATATTTCGTTTTTAGTTCATGAAATTCTGCAACTACATCTTCATATATTAAAGTATATAATTCATGACTTGCATTTTTTGATTTTATCCAATCTCCAAACTCTTCACCATCATTTGAATTTAGATATAAAGAGTACATATCATATAAATATCCACCATCATAAGGATTTGCTTCATCATCTCTTTCAAAAAAGACTCTTTTTTCATAGATAGATTTAAATAAAGTTTTTAGTTCATTTGGTTGTTTTAAAGTTATATTTACTTTTAACTCTTTTAAAAGTTTATAAGAAACTGAGTGAAAAGTTCCAGCCATGATTTGTTTAGCTATATCTTTTCCAAAAAATTTAGCAACTCTTGCTACCATTTCAGCTGCTGCTTTATTTGTAAAAGTTAAAAGTAAGATTTCATTTGGTTTTATGCCACTATTTATAAGTGTCGCAATTCGCCCAACAATAGTTGAAGTTTTACCAGTTCCAGCACTTGCAATTATAAGATTATATCCAGCACCACACTTTGCAGCACTTAGTTGTTCTTGATTTAGGTTCGATAAAGGCATGGATTAGTTTGTTGTATTTTTGAAAAGTTTTATCATTTCGTAATGGTATCATAATAGAATTAAGAAAGATTGAAATAAAAAAAGGGTGTTGGTATGAACACCCCTTTTAACACAAGGAAACATAAAAATCATTTGTCTAAAAAATTTATCTTGACGAGAATAAATAAGCCGCTGCATCAACTTATCTATGAAAGAATTTTAACAAGTCATTATTAACTAAAACATAATCGAGAATTAATGAATAGTTAACTTAATGCTATATTTTTAAAGTAATTCCTATAAAATAGGTGTTCATAATTAACAAAAAAAAATCTATGTGATTTGGAAGGTCATTATTCCTTATTTCCACATTTGAGAAGCTAAAAGATATGGTACACTTTTTGTATATTAAAAAATAAACACAAAGGAATCACATGGTTTGTAAATTTCAGGAAATAAGCGATTTTTTTCAAAAATACTCACAACTCTTAGAAGGCATTGAAGAACAAGAGTTAAAAGAGCTACTTGAAACATTTCCACATGCGTGTAAATTTGTAAAAACACTTGATGAGGATATTGTTAATTGTGATGATTTAGAAGTAGTATCTCAAAAAACTTTAGAGTTACTTGATAATGCATATGATCATGAATATACAAAAGATGATATTTTAAAATTTGCAGGTGTAACATGTAAAATGTTTGATATTGTAGGTGCTCCTAAATACCATGTTCCATTCATTCTAGTTATGTTGGCGAAACTCTGATAGTTATCACTTGATGCTCTATTTCACGATAAATAAACGACTTAATTTTAATACTATTTTATATCAAAATAGTATTAAACAGTTTAATGAGTAGTTAACTTGATTTAGACTCAAAAACCTATTACAAGATATCTTTAGGAGGACTATAATAATATCCTTGTCCAAAATCTATACCTAATTTTGTTACACATTCATCTACTTCAGAACTATCAACAAACTCAGCAACAGTTTGTATACCTGACTCTTTTGCTAACATTATCATCGCTTTTACTATATTTTCTGAATTTTTATTTGTTGTTATATCTTTTATCAAACTACCATCAATTTTTAAAATATCAGGATTCATATTAAAAATATGAGTAAAGTTTGAATATCCACTTCCAAAGTCATCTATTGCTAATTTACACCCATAACTTTTTATTAAATCAATAAACTTAAACACCTCATCATAATTTTCAATCTGTTCACTCTCAAGTAATTCAAATGTAATGAAATATGAAATATCTCTATTTATTTCTAAAATTGACGAAATAAAATTTAATGTAGATTTATCTTTTATATCTTGATAAGAGATATTTATAGAAACATCTAAATTCTCTTTTTTAATAAATTCAATTGATTTTTCTATAACTAATTTTGTAATTTTAGGATAAAGCTTTGATTTTTTTGTAAGTTCCAAAAAGAAAAAAGGTGCTATTGCTTTTCCATCATCAGCAATAAGTCTAACTAATGCTTCATATTTAACTATATTTTTTGTATTTAAATCAACTAAAGGTTGGAAAAAAGGTCTGATTTTATTGTTTTTTAAAGCCTCTTTTACTTTTTTTAACATATTAATATTTTCTATGCTATGTCTTTTATTATTTAACTCTGTTGTATAAAATGAAACTTTCTCAAAACTATTTTTAGTTTGTAAAATTGCTAACTCTGCATTTCTTAAAAATGGTTCTTCTTGTGAAATCCCCGCTTGAATATATACAGGAAGTTCTAACTCTTCATAAATAAACAGACTATTTTCAATTTGAGAAATAATTTCTAAAGCCATAGAACTTAAATAAAATTTATCTTTTGTTTCAACTACTATTGCAAAACAATCGGCATTTACTCTATAAATCTTTTTATTATTTAATTCAAACTCTTTTATCTTCTTGAAAATTTCACATAATGAAATAAGAATATAATCACCACCCTTATATCCAGCAATTGAATTAATATCACTAAAATCAGTAATATCAATCAAAATAACTGAAAAATTGTCAATATTTTTTGAGTCCTCATAAAATGCATTTCTATTTAATAAACCTGTTAATTTATCTGTTCTTAAATTCTTTCGTTTTTGTTTTTCTAAATCTAGAATTTTATAAGTATCTTTTTTTATTTTTACAGAATAATAAACTATTAACATAAAGAAAAATATATATGCAGATAATATTATGAAAAATAAATTCTGCATACTGTCTTTTAATTTGCTAGATTCTTTATCCAAATCAACGAACATTTCATCGATAATTTCATCTAATTTACTATGTTCAATACTATTAAATAAAAGTTTGAACTTTGGTAACTCTTCATATAATAATTTTATATGAATAAAATTAAGCTCATACATTGAATTGAGTGATTTTGTATTCTCAAAATATTCATATATCTCTTTTGATATATTATTACTTTGATTAAAATTATTTTTAGCATTCATAAAACGAGTTAATATTTGAATATATTTTTCACTATATACTCTTTCATATTTAGCTAAATCTCTTAAATTTCTTTCTAAAATAAAAAGAGAATTTTTAATTCTTGCATTAATCATCAAAAAGCTATAAGTATTTCCAACAACTAAAAAATACTCATTTTCGAATTGTGAAAAATCTTTATAAACAATTGGAAAATTATCTTTTAATTCCTCGTTATCATTTAAATCTTTAATATGTAAATTTGTATATTTTAGATGCTCAACAATATTATCATTACTAAAACGTAAAAATATTATTGACTGTTTTAGTGTATCTAGATGTACATGCCAATTTAATCGTAACTTATTTATATTTTGAGTCATATCATAATAGTTATTATTAAATCTATTTAAGCTAGATTTAAAATCAGAAAACAAATATATCACAATTAAAAATGAACACACTATACTAAAAAGTCTAAAATCAAATTTTTTAATCATTTTTTATTCTCAAAATTTTTAGGTATTTCACCAGTTAAAGTTTTCAAAAAGCTCTCAATATCATTAATTTCATTTTCTTCTAAAACAACACCTATATTAAAATATGCCATAGTATAAATTACATCTTTTAAATTTTGTACACTTCCATCATGAAAATATGGGGAAGTTTTTTCTACATTTCGCAAACTTGGAACCTTATATATATTTATATCTTCAATTTTATTAGTAACAGAAAATTTATCTTGCCATTTTGAATCTCTTTTTTGCTCATATTCAATAACTGCACCAAATTTTTGATAAGAATTTCCTCCAACATTTATTCCATTATGGCAAGATACACAACCATAAGAGATAAAAAGTTCCATACCATTTTCTTCATTTTCAGATAGTTCAATTTCGCCTCTTAAATATTTGTCAAATTTAGAATTTATAGAAATAAGAGTTTTTTCATACTCTATTATTGCATCAAGCATTTTTTCAAAAGTTGGATTATGATTATATGCTTTCTTAAATAGTTTTTGATATTTTGCTGAATTAATTAATCTATCTTCAATAAGTTCTTTTGTACTTGCCATTTCTTTGTCATTAATGAGAGGACCAGTAATCATCTGTTCTTTTAAAGTTTTACTTCTTCCATTCCAAAAATAGGCTAAATTATAAGGTAAATTAAATACACTAGGAGTATTCATATTACCCTCTTTACCATCATGTCCTAGGCTAAACTGTTTTGTATCAGCTCCATAATTATCATGACATGAATAACAAGAGATATCTTGATTTTTTGATAATAATTTATCATTGAAAAGTTCTTTCCCTAAATTCACAATATTTTCATTATAACTCCCTACTTCTGGCAAGGGTTTAAATAAATCTTGTGCATAGCAAATAGATATAATTGAGAGTAAAATTATTTTTATTAATACAATTTTCACTATTGCCTTTCATATAGGGTTTTTAAGTGTGACAGTATATTATTTTATTAATTAAAACTTCTAGTCTTTACTATTTAAAGTATACATTATTTTTTTGCTGTTGTAGTTTATAATATGTAATTATAATTATTAAAATAATATAAATATATTGCATTATACTTAATGCTTTTTGTCCCATAATCCAATGAACAGTAATAAGTATTAAAGAAAGATATATTAATTTATGATATTTGTTGTATTTCCTAAATAAAGTTTTTGAAGAAGTTATAGCCATAAATAAAACTATAAAAAAAGCCATCATTCCCAAATAAATAAAAGGTTTATCTAGACTCTCTTTTATAATAAATTCAAAATCAAATAAAGCATCTAAAACCATAAAATTTAAAAGATGTAAAAAAGCATAAAAAAAACCTAAAAGTCCAATCTCTTTTCTATATTTCATTAGATTTATTTTATCTTTTATCAAAGAAATCAAAATAGAAATAAATAAAATAACCGTTGCACTAACTCCTGTGATTGTATAAATATACTTTATTGGATCACTTACATCATCGAGAATAAATAATCTAAATAATAAATAAACTATTGGTAAAAAGGCAATTAGATAAATAAAAAATCTTTTCATTATATAAACTTTGTTAAGTCCATACCAGAATATAGAGAAGCAACCTCTTTTTCATAACCATTAAACATTAAACTATTTTGTTTTAAAAAACTTCCTAAAACTCTCTCTTTTTTCTGAGACCATCTTGGATGGTCAACATTTGGATTTACATTTGCGTAAAATCCATACTCTTTTGGATTTTGTATTTGCCAAGTGTTTAATGGTTCATTTTCTATAAATGAAATTCTCACTATTGATTTTATAGATTTAAAGCCATATTTCCAAGGAACAACAAGCCTGATTGGTGCACCATTTTGTTTTGGCATTAAATCCCCATAAAGTCCAATTGCTAAAAAAGATAAATCATTATAAGCTTCATCAATTCGTAATCCTTCAACATAAGGATAATCCAAAGTTGCAAAAACTCCTCTTTTTTGGTCAGGGAAACTAGAAGAATCAACTAAAGTTTCAAATCTTAAATATTTAGCATTTGAAAGTGGTTTTACTTTTTTGATTAAACTTGAAAGGGTAAAACCATTCCATGGAACAACCATACTCCAACCCTCAACACATCTGAATCTATAAATTCTCTCTTCTAAGGTTAGCATCTTTTTTAAATCATCTAAATCAATTTCCATTGGATTTTCAACTAAACCATCAATGGTAATTTTCCAATTTTCAGTTTTTAAAGTATGTGCCATATCTTTTACAGCACTTTGATTTGTAGTGAATTCGTAGAAGTTGTTGTGTGAAGTTATTTGTTCATAGGTGTTTAATTTCAAAGCATTTTTATTTTCATCTTTTATAAAATCTAAAGTAATATTTGGAAGATTCTCTTTTGCTAGAAGTTCCATTATTGCGCCACTTGCCACAAGTGAAGCAGCTCCTAGTTTTATAAAACTTCTTCTTTTTTCAAATAGTTCTTTGGGAGTTACAAGATTTTCACTAATTTGCCAAGATTTCTTTTTAATGATATTCATAAAATACCCTTTTTAATTTTTCTTATTATAGAAACTTTATGTAAAGGGTATGTTTAGAAAATAAAATTATTTTCCTTTTATTAAAATAACTATGTATTTAGTTGACCATAAAAGCAAACCAAAGATTAGTAAAATCGCAGTTAAATTTAATAAAGCCATATAATTTAGTCCAAAATTCATAGAAAATGATGTAAATATTCTAAATAAAGTTATGATTTGAATTGCAATAAAAATAAATATTGTAAAGTTATTTGCATGTGGAGTTGAGCCTGAATGTCCCAAAATTACCCTAGTTCCAAAACCTACAAGAACAGTTATAAAATATCCCAAAGCCAAAGTATGAATAACAGCTTTTTCAAAAATAACAGTTGGGTCATAAAATGCTATTAATCCCTCAATTATAGAGATGAAAAATGCAGCTGGAATCCAATAAAGCCCAAGAAATAAAACCCACATAATAGCTGGAACTTTAAAAAATGGAAGTTTCCATTTTATTAACTCTTTTGTAAAAATAATAAACAAAGGAATATCAGCTATTAGATTTAACTTAACATTATCAAAAGATAATAAAACTACTTTTAAAGCTAAAAAAACAAACACTAAAGTCAAAAGATTTTCACTTTTATTTATTTTATAATCTGGTGCTTTTGATGTTGTAAAAAAAGGAATCATTCTTTGTGAAATAGTAAAAATTATCATAAAAATAAATAGATAAAATCCAGCATTAATTGCAAATTTTGAAACCATATAAGAGAAAGAAAAATCTAAACTTGAGATTATAAATAAACTGTGAAAAACAAGTCCAGAAAAAAAAGCTATCAAAATCCATTTTGTATCTTCTTTTACTTTTATAAGACTTTTTTGATGAATTGAATAAAGTAGTTTAAAACTCATAATTTGAGCCATTAACATCAAAATTTGAAAAATAAAAGTAGCTTTTGAATAAAAAATGAGTGTTAAAAAAATACCTAAAGATGCGAAAAAATATAATAAAAATAGATTCATGTAAACTTTTGTTTCAATATCTGCTTGAACTAAAAATCGTGGAAAAACCACAAATAAAAATCCTAAAAAGAATTGAATAAAAATAACAAAAATCATAGAATAAGCATGAAATGTTAAAACACTGCTATCTAAGATAAAAATATTTGAATAAGTTACTACAAATAAAGCCATAAAAAGAATAAAAAATAAGATACCACTTGTGAAAAATGGCTGGTGAGGTTGAGAAGAGAACTTCTTATACCATGAAAAAAACATAATTTCTCCTAAACTAAGCCACTTTAAAAAGTGGCTTTTTGATTTTAAGAGATTATACCCATTATAAAAATTTAAACCCTTGATTATAAACAAGAGAGATTAATATACTAAACCTTTTAAATTATCATAAGCTGTGCAAGCTTCTTGAAGATTCATACCACAAGCTTTTGTAAATAGTTCAAGAGCTTTAATATTATTTTTTCTGAAATAATCATCTTCTACATACATAATTCCAAGATTATAACAAGATTTTGCATATCCTAAATCACAAGATTTTTCATATAATAGTGCTGCTCTTGATGGATTTTTTTCAACTCCATCTGCATTATTGTATCTAATAGCAAGATTATAACAAGCTTTTGAATGGTCTAAGTTACAAGCTTTTGCAAGATATTCTACAGTTTTAAAGATATCTTTTTCAACCCCATCTGCAACTGCATACATATTTGATATATTATAACAAGAAGCTCCTAGTCCAGCTTGGCAAGTTTTTTCATACAATTCTATTGCTTTTAGTGGATTTAATCTAACTCCATAACCATTTTGATACATATATGCTAAATTATAACAAGCTTTTGTATGATTATCATCACAAGCTTTTGCAAAAGCTTCTGCTGCTTTGAAATACTCTTGTTCAACTTCAGTTCCGTTATAATACATTAGTCCTAGATTATAACATCCAGAAGATGCGCCATTTTCACACGCTTTTTTAAATATTTCTATAGCTTGTTCATTATTTCCTTTTTTGTATTCTTCAAAACCATCATTTACAGTGGCTGCAAATAAAGTTTGTAATCCTAACAAAAAAAACAGTGTAACTTTTAATAAATTTTTTAACATGATTTTTCTCCTACTAATAAATTTAGTTTGAGTTAGTATACTACTTATTTAGATAAAGAAGAGAATAAAAAGCCACAAATTGTGGCTTCTTAGAATTTAGTGGCAAGATCCTCCACCACAACAAGAAGTAGATACAACTTCATTAACAGCAGCAAGTGCAGCTTCATAATTTGGTTCTTCTGTAATTTCTGGACAAATTTCTTTGTATGTGATAACACCAGAAGCATTAATAACAAATACTGCTCTACATGCAACACCAGCTAATGCTCCACTTGAAATTAAAACACCATAAGATTTTGCAAATGCTTTTGCTCTAAAATCTGAACCAACAGTTAAGTTTTCGATTCCTTCAGTTGTACAAAATCTTTTCATTGCAAATGGTAAATCCATAGAAACTACGATTACTTCTGCATTTTCAACTTTTGCTGCTGCTTCATTGAATTTTCTAGTTTCTGCTGCACAAACAGCTGTATCTAAAGATGGAACTACTACTACGATTTGAGCTTTACCTTTTTGACCACCTACTTGAACATCTGATAGATCTTGTGCTACTACTGTTACAACAGGAGCTATATCACCTACATTTACATCTGTACCACTTAATGTAACTTCGTTACCTTTTAATTTTGTTGTTGCCATTTTATTTTCCTTAATTATTAAAAATATTTGTGCTATTATATTTAAATAGGATAAAAATACTCTTAATTATTTGCAATCAAGAAGTAACTTTATCAAATGTTACTATTTAACTCTAATACAACTCTCTTCTAAAATTATTTTATTCTCAGCTAGTAGTTTAGTTAAAGATGCCTTAAAAGCTTTTTTACTAATTCCAAACTTCTCTTTTATCTCATCTGCCTCACTTTTATATGTGAAATCTAGTTTTCCACCATCTTGAACCAATACATCAAAAACCTTATCTCCAGATGCTTTTTCACCTATTTTTTGTAGAGAAATATCTATTTTATTATCATCTCTTATATTTTTTACATAAGCTCTTTTTGTATCACCAATTTTTAGATTTTCAAAAATTTCTGTGTGATAAATCATTCCATCATATGAATTATTTACTATAACTTTATATCCAAGTGGTGTTTTTGAATAAAGAATTATCTCAACCTCAGCATTTTTTTCTAAATCTTTTATCTCTTTTAATAAATCAAACTTTTCTGAAGCAATTAATCTATCAGTTTTTTCATCAAGTTGAAGTTGTAAAACTTTTCTCATTCCAATAGAATAAGTTCCCTTTTGTTTATTTTTAGGAACCAAAATATGTTTTGGCAGTCCAATATCCACAAAAGAGCCAAACTTCATAGAATCAACTATCTCTAAAGATGCAAATTCATATAAATATACATAAGGTTTAAGTGTAGTTGCTACAAGTCTATCTTCACTATCTGTGTAAATAAATACATCCAAAAAACTACCTATTTCCATAGATTTTGTAACATAGGCATTTGGAAGTAGAACTTCTGTTTGGTCATCACTAATTAGATAGATTCCAGGTTCACTAACTCTATTAACAGCAAGTGTATTTAACTCGCCCACATAAATGTGTTCGTTTATTTGTTTTTCATTCATTTTGGTTTTTCCGTTTTTGTTTTGATTATAGCCAAATTTACGGTGACAGGCAACTTTTAATAACAACTATCTTCTCTTTTAGGTCTGCCTATTGGATTTATTGTTGATTCTAAATTATATTTTTTTGAAACCATATATACCCAATTCTCATCGCCTAAAGGTGACTGCCTATTTATACAATTTCTAATACTTTCTATATCTATATTTTTTTCATCAGAGTTTATATATGAGTACCAATCATCGGGGAGACAAATAGGAGTTTCATCTATTAGTAAATCTTTTTCGTTTTTAACTCTTGTATTTGCAGAACTATATTTGTAATCTATACAATCTTTTACAATTCTTGCTCTTTTGGGATTTACTTCCACATATTTTAGTAACACCAACAAATAAGTATCTTCTTGAACTATAAAACTTTTATATCTTCCTTGCCAAAGATGTCCTGATAAGTTATATCTTTTATTATAATATTGTACATAAGATGAACTAATCCAATGCATTCCTTGAGATAAAAAATTAGCATATTTTGTATATATAACCAAATGAAAATGATTTGGCATAAGACAATAAGCATATATTTTTAAAGCATATTTTTCTTTTGATTCTATTAGAAGTCTTAAAAACTTTTCGTAATCATAGTTATCATGAAAAACTGATTCTCTACGATTTCCTCTGTTGATTATATGATAGATTTGATTGTCTGCTAATACTCTTGCTATTCTTGGCATAACTACTCCTATTAATAATTTATTAAATTATAATAGAATTTTTAAATTACCTTTTTAAATATTGCATTTTGTAATATTATGAAATAATCAGAGCATGTGGAAATGGTGTCTGGAAATGGTGCCTGTCCCCTTTTCCTGTAAAAAAGCTCAAAATCATTTTTTAGATTAAGTAACTATGCAATGACTCGGTATGGAAACAACTGTTACTGAAAGAATTATCAATCTTTCTTAAATAGCCTATTTTTCTGACTATTATAAAATATCTACATAATTATAAAAACTTTAAAAGTTCAATTTTACGGTCTTTCTAATTTCTTTAAGTTACATTGTAAAGAAGCTCAAAATCATTTTTTAGATATAGTTTCTTACAAAATAAAATAAATGGAACAATATTTGACTTTAGAACTATTTATAGAAAATGCACTATGCAGTGTCTCAATTGATAAAATATATACTATTGATATTACGAAAGAAGCTTGTGAAGCGATAAAAAAACATACAAATTTAAATATTTGTAAATATAAATTTATTATAGAAGAAGGATATATAAGACATGTTAAAAATCGTCACCCAGAAGATTTACATTTATTATATAAAGTTCCTGTAATTTTAAACTCTTTTACTCATGTTGAAAAAAGTATTACACAAGATAAACAAACAAAACAAAATGAAGTAAGCCTTGTATTCAAAAAAACTTTTGAAGATGGTACTATAAAAATGGTAGCACTAAGAATTATAAGAGGAAATATTTTATCTTTAAAAACTTTTTATAGGACATAAAAAATGCAACAGACCAAAAACTGTTGCCTTTCACGGTTATCGAGAGTTTTCATCCCAAAAGCGATACATGTCGCTCACTCCGATGGTTTTGTGAGAAGTTAGCAGACTCTCAATCAAATTAAATAAAATTTAACTTTTTTGAAACCCTTTAACTATTGAAAGTATTACTAATTAAATATTACATCTTCCTTAAGTTTATTTGAATTTAATTTTGCTATTATCCACGTCCACTTTTTAATAATTTATTAATTTTATAAGATGTTATTTTCCCACGGGAAATTTACTCTTCCTCAATATCAGGATAATCACACTTCAATTTATCAAGGAAAAAGGGGACAGGCACCTTTTAATTCCTATCCCCTTTTTATCTATCTTCCCTAAATAACCACAATTTCATTTCTTAAATCTAAAAACCTTAACAACTCCCAAAACCAAAACTGCAACCATAATAATACTAGCACCTGAACTAATATCATAAGAGTAAGAAACAACTAATCCTAAAATTGTAAATATCGTAGCTAAAATAGAGCTAAGTATCATCATACTTGAAAGCCTTGATGCAAAACTTTCTGCAAGATATGTAGGTATTGTTAAAAGTGCAATTACAAGTATTAATCCCACAGCTTTGATTGCTGCAACCACGCAAAGTGCAGCTAAGATTAAAATTAAAGTATAAAAAAACTTTACATTTATTCCTCTCAAAGTTGCAAATTCACTATCGTAAGAAACTGCTAAAATCTCTTTATAAAAATATACAACTATTCCTATAATAAAAATATCTAAAACTGTCATATAATAAATATCTTCACTTGAAACAGCAATAATTGAACCAAACAAATATGACATCAAATCCACATTATATCCAGGAGTTAAATCCACAAATATAATTCCAATTGCCATTCCACTTGCCCACATCATTCCAATTATTGCATCTATTCTTGTTCTATTTTTTAGTGTAATTATTGCAATTAAAATTGCAGTAATTACTGCAAAAACCGTTGCTCCAAATAAAACTGGGATTCCCGTATAAATAGCAAGTCCAATTCCACCATAAGAGCTGTGAGCGATTCCACCTGTTAAAAAAGTAATCTTATTTACAACAACTAAACTTCCTATGATTCCAGCTGCAATTGAAATTAAAATTCCTGATATTAAGGCATTTTGAATAAAATCGTATTGTAATATTTCTAACATCTTAAACCTTAATGTGTATGGTCACAACAAATATGAGATTTACCCAAAGCTGATAAAAGTTCAACTTCGCATAAATGTTCATTTTGTGTGCTTACATTTTTTTCTATATTTTCTAAAGAGTGATAAACTAAATTTTTATTTATATGAGCCACATTTTTTGCATAGTTT
>Ga0074195_1002084_pt1 | contig 24098 bp, 21 predicted proteins | sample EPASupsiteHSE623_FD_64525 | JGI IMG/M metagenome (GOLD analysis project Ga0074195, IMG submission 64525) | Bioremediated contaminated groundwater from EPA Superfund site, New Mexico - Sample HSE6-23 | ecosystem: Environmental > Aquatic > Deep subsurface > Groundwater > Contaminated ... | reverse complement strand
GAAAGAATGACTGGCTCGTGTTCCGGGGGGCGTAAGCGGCCGGGCGCCATTGCAAAGATCCACTACGTATATTACCCGGAAGCAGAAACATACGGGTATGCCTGAAACCGGATGCCCGTCGTTTCGTGAGGTGGTGTTCTATCTTTTCTCTATCATATTCTCCTTAGCCATCACCGGGTACACCTTGATTAGACTCAATGCCGGGAACGGGGGGGAGGTTCCACTCTATTCGATCGTAATCGGGGCAGCGTTTCTGATTCTCGCACTCTACAGTATTGCAAAACTGATCCTGCTGCTCTTTCCCGCCCGGAGAAAAACCTGCCCGGCCTGCCAGCTGCTGGCAAAGGTAGTCGAGATCGACTGACCCCTGGCGCAGGGGCAAAAAACCGGGAATATTTCCAGAATCTGCCGATACGCTCCGGGCAAAATCCCGTTTTCCCCGGCAAGACACCACATTTGTTGTTTTAAAAAATTGTTTCAAAAATCCGGGTTTCAGAAAATCTCCTATAAACCCCGCTTCCTCAGGGTTGGTGTGAGTTCCCCTGTCCACCACAACACAGATGCCTGAATCCTGTATCGCGCTTTGCACCCCGACGGCAGAACAATTCCAGCCGTCTTCGGCCAGAAACCTGAACACTGCCGGCTCGCCCGCACCGGACTTCACAGGCACGGTCCCGTTGCCGGACCGGCACCGGTTTTTTGAACTGTTCCGGCTGGGCGGGATCGATGTCAGCCCGGAGGAGTTGCAGGAGCTCAGTATCTTTGACGAGTTCTTAGGACGCCACGTGCAGGAGAGCGTGATCTGCAGCGTCCAGTGCATGCTTGTCTGGAACGAATGGGTCAGGACCTTCCGGCGCAGGACACACGAATTCCCGCACCTGATCCGGGAAAAGGAGTTCCGCAGCGTGCTGACCGAAAAGTTCGGCTTAGGCATTGCCGATGAAAGCCACCGGGGGGCAGTTTTTGCCGGTATCCGGTATGTTCCTTAGCGGGAACAATACCAAGATCAAAGTAATTTTTGGAAATAAACACACCTATCTATTTTGGTCGCTCATTAAGTGAGGACAGGTTTCGGAACAAACCAAAAAATGGATTAATTGTTAAGAAATCGATAGGTTCATCCTGTAATTTCTACCTTTTCCTTTGTCACGATCGGTTATGTTACGAGCGAGCGTCCTTTTAAAAAACTGTACACCGCTTCCAACATAGATCGGGTTTTTTTCTTTCTTATTCCGGTTCATGCAAACACAATCATCAAGAATAATTATCCAGAAGATTCCGGGTCTGTTTGGGCGGATCATTTCCACCTTTATTTTTACAAGCCCGTCTTCTTTAAATTCAATAAAATTTTATTAAAATGTTTATTTAATAAAATATATATTATCATAATACAATTGACCTTTTGTAAATATATGGCAGATAGGCACGAATTGAGTATCGCTACGGTATTGTTTATTGTATCACTTTTTACCGTAATTATCAGCATAATAATATGGTTTTTTATTCGTTTGAAACTTCTAAATGAGATATTTCAAAAGTTCTGGAATCTGCTAACCGCTGACTGGTTGTTTTCGGCAATTGTAATAATTGTTTTTATTCTTATTATCTGGTCGATATCGAATCGGAAAGAACCACGAATAATCAGAGAATTATTCTGGGAAAAGTGTCCGCCGATTTGGATGATCCGTATACTGAAATTTTGGGGGTTCTGGCATAACTGTTATCAATTCATTAAATATCATTTCTGGTTCCGATGGAAATATCGAACTCTTTTCGTCTTCAGTGCAGTCATCTTGATAGGATTACAAGCGGTTGTTCACTATTTTAATAAACCGATAACTAATCTCCTTGAATTATTCCCACTGGAAACCATTTTCTCATTCGATGAACTGTTCAAAATCATTGGAATCTACCTTCTCCTGTTAATCACATACTCTCTGCTAAAATTTCGTTCCGTCCTGGTTATCGACGAATTCGATGACGACACCGGTATCAGTGAAGCCTCTGAGGGTAAAGGGATTGTCTCAATTTTACTTGTTGAGATGAACCGGATAAACCAGTTATACACTGATGTAAACGAACAGAGACCGATTGCTTCATCGGTGGGAGAAGCACGACAAATATCGGCAGTACTGAAAGTGGATGATCCCGGGGAAATGCTCTCTAACGCAGTAAAATCGGTTTCAACAATCGCCCTTGGAACTGCATCATTTCAGGTAGGTTCGTTTGGATCCATCTTTAACTGGATTGCTCGCGGGCCTCGTATCCGGGGCAGTATCCGAAGGGGAGAACACGGCATTATCCTGCTGGCAACCATGACCGGGCCGAATATCAGTTATGGATGGAAGGTTACCAGCACAATCAACCCGGATCTTGTTAATACTGTTCCTCTGGACAACGGTGACGAAAATGAAACGCCCAGTAATCCGGAAAGATCTTCTGAAAAACAACCGAAACCGGTCAATTGTGCTTCTGACAAGAAACAGCGCTGCATTGACGAGATGGTGAAGGAACTGGCATGCCGGATTTTTACCGATGTCCCATCAACAGGGACATTCAAGTGGGACGCATTATATCACTTCAACGAAGGACTCCGGAAATATCGCGAATGCCTCCGCACACCCAAGGATCAGACAGCTAATTTCAAAGAGGCTGAGATACATTTTCAAAAGGCATTAACGCATGATACTAAGTTTACAACAGCATGGTATAACCTGGGAATTATTTATTCAGAACTGGGTCAGAAAAAAGCAGCTGAAACGGCATTTTTAAAAGTAATTGAACAGGATGCAAACCAGCCCGGTGCATATTATGCTCTTGCCCTTACCCGTTTCTGCCGGTATTGGTGGAGATTATCCAATCAAGCAATAAAAGATCGTTCGGAAATGAATAATCTAAACTCAACAGTACTTTCAAATTGCGAGCAGGTCTGTGCCCTCCATCGGAATCTTGAGCGGCCGCTTGAACGATTCAAGTACAGGCTTATCGGATGGGTGTTTCCGGATTATCTGCCACTTCAGGCAAAAAATTACAATCTTATGGGACTGACCTATCAAAAACTCTTAGAGCAGGACAGTCAATGCTATAATTCCTGTAGTAATCTGAATAAATCAATAATTTATCATAAGTGGGCAGTCATTGCTGCATGGAAGAATTATTCCCGAATCAACCGGTACGGAATCGGTTCAGATTATAATACCAGACGAAAGTGGGAAGAGAGCTGCAGGCTCCTGGCGACTTGTATCAGTGACCTTGGGTGGATCCATTTACGTATCTACCATCATTTGGGCAAAAACCAAAGACTCAAATGCGGCGTCACCCAGAATGTTGCATTAACAATTGCCGGGCCGTTGTTCAACGCAGCAATTGGTCTAAATACGTTGATAAACAGCGACTGCACCTGTGCCGAAGTACATTGGCGACGGGGCATTCATGACCTTTGTAAAGCTATTCCAGGGACTGACAAGACAAAAAATGAAAAGATTTACCAGCGGGCATATGATGATCTCAAGACCGCGCTCCGGATCCATCCCCAGACATTGAAATATCACATAACTCTTACTGTTGCATCAGATCTTTATTCTGGGGTTGACAGACATCGGCCTTTTTATTGTATGAAAAACGCGCTCCCTTTTGCCATACAGTCCTATAAGGATGAAAAAGAGCGGAAGGATCATCAATGGAATTCACTTGATCGGGTTTGGGAATTGTTAGGTTGCATCCCCACTAGTAATGCCAATGCCAACAACTCTTGTTACACATATAAATGTTATTTTACTCTGAAATCATTCGTTAAGGAATTCTATGAATTAGACCGGATGCTGGATTTTTATCCGACTTCTTTTGAATCCGGTAATTACATAGATGTTGATGGCAGTGATGAAATAAAGAACAAAAAAGAAATAATTAAAAAAATCGATCAAAAATTTGCTGATTTGAAAACAATTTCCGGTTCAACCGAACCTTATACTCAACCCGATTCCATACAATGCCCCTCCATCAGAGAATGGATAAATGGATATTGGCATTTCGCCCAAGGTCGACTTAATTATTATCAAGCAGTTGAGAAAAAACTTGGGTATTCACCTGAAATAGTTAAGGAATTCTCAAAATCCCAAAAAGAGTTCCATACTGCTTGCAGCTGTTTTCAGGAAATCCCGGATGAACGCATAAAGGTTTATTCAAGACTTGCACTGGTTCAGGCAAAAAGTCCATCTCATGATTTTGAACATGCATTCTGTAATAGTACCGTTGCTCACCTGCTGAATCCAATTGGAGATTACGAGCATATTACTCAGGGATTTATTGCTCTGTCAATTAATGATTTCATGAGTGTGGTACAGTATAACGATGAAGCTCTCCGGTGGACGTATGACATCCCCAAATATCCTCAGTATATTTTCAAAGAATATTATCGCCAGGTATTTTTCTCTCTGTTCGGCCAAGCCCTATCTGCTTCGGATGAAGCATGTAAAAATCAGTATCGGAATCAATGTGTGGCTATGCTGCAAAAAGCTTTACAAATATTTGAATCCGAATATGAGAAATCTCTCAGGGCGGATGAAGAACTGGAGAATTTGTCTGGTAGTGAACGATTGAGACGGGATTATGAATCCTCCGAAATTTTAAACCAGACCATGATTATCAGGGCACTGATGGGTCTTACTTATTCTCATATGAAAAGGATGAGTGATGCTGTCAATCAATACCAAATTGTTAATTTTTTTTACCAGCCCCAGTGTTGCGGACGAATACTTTATTCGTATAAAGGAGATTCAATAAAAACCAAAAACTTACAAAAGTGCAGTGATAAAGCAGTTCCGTATATTAGGGAATACATCATTTCCCTCCTCTTAATCGGGGTGGAGTATTACAATAACAAGAAATTCTCTGATGCACAAAGATATTTTAAAAGAATTATCGGCTATAAAAATTTAATCGACTCCTCTTCAAATGTCTGGTATAACTTGGGTTTTATAATTACTTCACAGGAAATCCTACTTCGCGCTTATCTCAATACAATGCGAATATCAGTAGACCGCAATATCAACGACTCCTTTTTCATTGAATATGACAAGGAGATCCATCACCAGATAACCAACCTAAAAAAACTCATGGAAAAACCGCTTGTTGATGCGGAACTCTGTCTTGACTTGGATACCCAGTATCGTACGTATATGGCAGAATTTTATAAAATCCGGGGTTTGATTGCGCTTAAATTTCAAATTCTGTTACCTGCTGATAATCTCAACCAGAACGTAAATGCACTTGTACCAATTGATCCAGATATTGCACAAGTCCATCTGTCAAACACCACTCACATCGATCGGGCTATTGAATGTTTTAAATACGCCATCATTCAACAAGCTAATTCGGAGTCTTATGTTTTCCTGCTCAAAGCAATAGAGAAACTAGTTGATAAGTGCGAAAAAGAAATCTCTGAAATTAATAATTCTGAAAAAACCAACCCCGTAAACGATGATGATATTCAAGGAACCACAAGTTCAGATGAGAATAAAATCAGGGAATTTGAGAAAATTAAAGAAATATATATTTCCGAGGCAATTGATTATTGCGAGGCCCTCAAAAAACTCGGAGTCCCTGAAGAGCACCAAGAATTTTTCGAAGAATTTTTGAAAAAATTAAGGAAATCCAAGGATTCCGAGAAGGAGAAGAACATACCAGCGAAGAATAGCTAAAAACGACAGATCATCAAACAGTGTGATGATACGATTTGAAAAGCAAATAACGAGACCGTGGAGTTTTTTGCATCCGATGCCGGATAAATCGCTGGCAGTGTTTATCCCAAAGGCCGAATGAAGAATGCCGAACGGACAACCTCACAACGAGCCGGAATACCAGTAACATCAGAGACACTCCCCCACTCGTAAAACATTAATGTATATCTCAGCTGAGCAATTTGCTATTTGCCTGGCTGATAGTTTCATTTCTCTCAAAGCCCATATTGTACATCATGCTTACAGCCACCCAATCATGGGAACTTAATTCGGTGAGATTATTTGTCGCTGCTGGGTAGAATATGCTGTCAGTTTCCTCTGAATATCCAGGAAAACCAAGAGCCATGAGAGTTCCCCGCAAAATTGCAAATTCGCGATATTCACCACTTTCTGAATTGATATAAATTCGCTCTTTATAGAACATTTCATCGTTGATTGTTCTGTGGAGTAAAAGAATATCGCCGGTTGACGGATTTTGCATTATTGCATCAATGGGATGCTGAGCGTCCTGATCGAACACTATTTGCTTGAGCAATGATTCCGGAACAAGTAAAATGGTAATTGGTTGATTGTCATCACGATAGAGTGTTCCATGCGTTGAGGAAGATATCTGATTAAACTGCTCAATAAAATTCTCCATTGTTTTATAGTCAGCTTTCCGGTAATCACCTGCAATCCCTATTTTCACAACAGGAACATCCCATTTTGTAAGATGTGTTGAAGCCATTCCAAATGCGATATTTCTGAAATTTTTATTTATTTTGTCGCGCTCAAAAATCACTGGATTTGTCTGGGCTGAGGATAATGTCAAAACTGGAGTAGTATTGATGGAAGGAAGAGACTGAGTCGTTGGTGTCGGAGAAATAGTTATCTGAACCGGAGTTTCTGGAGCAATTGGCTGTCCCACTTGAATTGTACAGCCAGCGAAGATAACCCCCATTACTATAATGAAAAATACAATTGGTCTTTTTATTTCAATTACCATACTATTTTTCCTAAATAAAATGAATGTTGTTGTATTATTATAATAATATCTTCAAAATCTTTATTGGAAGCACTTAATAATTGCACAATATATTCGATTTTTTAAAACGATGTTTAAACTTGGCGGCTAGAGATCGGTTAAACGAGGGGGACCAAGTATCCCCACCGCAACCTATATTCACTCGCCCGTATAGTATGCAGGTTATGAAACCTTTTGGAACAGGAATTCTGATCATCCTCATCGTTCTTCTCCTTTCAGCCGGCTGCACCCAGTCGTCATCCGCTCCGGTCTCCCCGACGGTCGCAACGGCCGTCATGACACCCGGAGCACCGCCGGCAACTCCCATCATTGCCACCACGAGCGCCCCGCAGGTCACCGTCACCGTTATCCATTACATCGTGCCAACAAAGGCATGGAAGGATGCAGAACTCCATATCGCATTCAAGGCGCCGCAGGACTGGGTAGTGACGACCCGGCAGATGAACCTCCCGGAGGGATCGCAGGGTCTCATGTACAAGACCGAACTCGTCCCAAATGACGTCTTTTCAATCGTTACTTATCCCATCAGCCTCAACCAGGACCAGGCATACCGGGATACATTCCGGGGCTGGGACCCGGCACCGGTAGAAACAACCGTTACGTTCAACGGCATCACCTTCGATCGATTCGAATCCACGAAAAACGGAAATACCCATGTCGGCTACGTTGCCCAGAAAGCCAGTGCCAGTGATATCGGATTTTCCAGCGTACTTGTCTTCACCGCTGATGCAACCCAGCCGTTCGAGAAGGAGGATTTCGACGCGGTTGTTGCATCGTTTGCTTACTTAACCAAGGATAACGCGGCCACGATGACGGGCGAGGAGATTCCCCGGGTGCGGTAAGACCGGAGAATTTTTTTTGTGTGTAACCGGGAAAATCCCCGGGCGGGACCTGACGGGACGAAGCATTGAAATAAAAAAAAAGAATTTCTGTCTATCTTCTCTTTCCTGCCGGCTTTTTCATCGATGCGTTTTTCATCGGCGCATGTTTGCGGAACTGGCTGGGGGGCGCTGATGATCGCGGGGCTGCGGATTTTGCCTTACCCGGCGATCTCTTCGCATCTCCGGATTCAGCCTTGCCGAGTTGCGCCGAACCTTTCCGTTGCGTTCCGGGTTCTGCTTTCAGGAGCTTGGCCGGACTTTTCTTGGGGAGAGATGGCCGGGCATCGGCCGGTTTCTTTGCCGGCTGCATGGCGTGTGCCGGGGATTTTGGCGAAGCGGGATGAGAAAAGGCAGGCACTGGCCGGGCGGGATACGTCTTTTCCTCGCGGGCAGAGGAGGGGGCCGGCGCCGGTTTCTTGTGACCGCCTTCTTCTTTTTTGGTAATTCCCAGCCGGGTCTTGTACTTGCTCAGGTACTGCAGCAGCCTGAGCACCGCTTCGGTCTCTTCCCGGATGAAGTGCTCGATCTTTTTGAAATCCTTGTTCTCGTACCATTTCCGCATGTGGCTGCCATCGTATTTTTTCGAAGAGAAGAGATCGAGCCGGGCGCCGGCAAACCGGCCATCGTTCAGCAGCACGACGATGGGCCTGAGGTCGAAGCGGGGACGCTGGAAATAGAGCTGGTGGCTGGTGATCGCGGGCAGGTTGTATTGCCTGCACTTTGCAATGATCATCTCGTACTCATAATCGAGGCTCATACCCACCGGGATGAAATGCGTGACGGGCATCCCGGTTCTGAAGAATTCGTTGTAGAACTCGGTGATGATGGCCTGTTCGGAGCTCTCCCATTCCTTAAGGATGGTGAGTTCTCCCAGCGGTTCGCCCGTGGTGAGATCGATCTTCTGGTATTGGATGGTGATGAGTTTATCGACAGCGGGGTCGGGCTTTTCCCCGGTGTGATATCCTTCCATGGCAAAATAGTAGGCCGGCATAAACTGATCTTAATACAGGAGATGTGAGATAAAATCTTTTTGTGTGGTTTGCCGGTTTAGGTGTGTTTCATCATGAGGAATTAATTTTAAGAGAACGATTATGATAATCCGAAAATAGTATTCTCAGGACTTTGATCCGCTAACTGCATCTCGCACCTGTAAGTCGGAGATTTTCATCCACTATGCCTCCCGAATTTTAATAGGATACCAGCATTTATCACGCATATTGCCGGTCGTCCCGGTCAGTCTCCTCAATTCGTGCCGGTTTTCGATAAGTATGCGACATTTCCGCATCTCCGCTTGCTAACATCCTCTTGACAAACTCCGTCATCGAAGAGTACGTCACAATTAAAATATTCGAAGCCCGTGTCAACGCCACATACAGGAGTCGCTGCTCCAGATCTTTTTCAGCGACATCCGGGGCATCGAACTGGTCCGCCCATAGCAAAAAAACAACCCGGTACTGGAGCCCTTTGGAAGAATGGACGGTTTGAACTTTGATGGACTGCTCGCAGATTTTGGTCCGCGAATCCCGGTCCCGGTTCAGCCATGTGACGGGAGCAAGCGTATTGAGGTCTTCGAGAAACTTCCCGAACATATCTTCATCTTTTTTCTGCAATTTGTGGTACAGAATACCGATCTCATGGGGACTGGCATGCACCGGCTTGCCTTTGATCGTGATCTTCCCTTCGAGCAGGCGTTTGATGAGAGCGGTAATCCGTTTGCATCCATCGGCATGATCGGTACATTTGTACAGGACCGGGTTCGGCCCGTGGCGTGTTGCCTGGCTCGGATCGACCGGGAGAATTGAGATAGAATCCTCGTTATTTTTGATATTTTTTTCCGTGAAACGCGAAGCGAGCTTCAGGATCTCCCGGGTATTCCGGTAATTCCGGTCAAGGTCGAAAGCCTGGTGGATGGTCCTTCCCGTTGCCTTGATCCCAAGAGATTTCCAGCTCACGGCACCGATGAGCCGAACTCCCTGGTTCCCGTCGCAGACAATCAGCAGGTCCCCGTCAAGCGGATCCCGCAGGGCTTCCAGCACGCAGGAGAACCAGATCGAAGGAAAATCCTGCGCCTCGTCAATGAGGATCGCGTCATAATTCCGGTAATCCCCGGTTCTCTGCTGGAGATGTTCGAGCAGCCGTTTCCCGAGACTTTCATCACTCTCGAACTTCCCGGTCCCTGGATCCCTTCGCTTGCGCGTGATGTTGTTATGAATCGCCCAGCCATCAAAATGGGACACGTGGATACGGGAATAGTCCTTGAGTTTATGTTTCAGATCCGCACTCAGGGCGACATTGTAACAGAGCAGGAGAATCTTCGTATGAGGATCCCGGTCATTCAGCCATTTGGCACGCGAGACCAGGAGTACAGTTTTTCCTGAACCTGCGACACCATAGATGATCCGGTGCCCTTCCCCGATTTTCCGGGCATTGTTCTCCTGTCGGCGATCCAGGACAATCAGATCGAAACATTTGTCGGTCTCTTCAGCAGTCAGGGGCCGGGAGGGAACATAGCTAAGGATAATTTCCGGATGGATGATAGACCGGATAACATCCACCTGCTGCGACGTGAATCGTTGAATTTCCCAGAATGGATCAAAAAATCTTCTGAGGGTTCTCTGTATTTCTCCCGGGGATGCGTCTTCAAGAGCTACCAATTCATCCCGGTACAAGGTATTCTCGGGACGGAAAACCTCGTACAGGTTGTGTTCTTTGTGGCGTTCGATGTTGTCCCGGGAGATATTGGAGAGTACAACGAAATGACAGAACGGAAAGCTGAACTTGTCTTTGTATGGACCATCGTGGTGAAGAAGAAGCGAACGGTTCATACTTTTTTCGCAGGTGCGTGCGAGCCTCCACTGGTATCCCCGTGCCTGTGCGAGAGGATGCACCTCGTTGCATTCCCGGTTATCAAAGAGGGTGACAACTTCCGTGTCACTTGCACGAAGGATATCATCGTAATACCATCCTTTGACTTCGATCACAATGATGCCGAGATCGGGAGCGATAACAATAAAATCGGGATGCCGGTTATCGATATTCGGCTCGTAGTATACGAGATAATCGTCAGGAAGCTTCTTCAGCATGCTGAAGGTGCGTATCTCTCCCCGGCTTGCGTTTGATGGAAGACGGTCCGGGATGAATTCTGCCAATTTATACGCCTCAAAAATAAATTTGCAACTAATTAATTGCTAATTTTATTTTTCGGCTGATTAATGTATCTGAATTTAATTACCGATTCGGGGCCAGCCCACGCGGCTAGGGGCAAAGTTCCGATGAGCATAGACCCCATTCACCAAACCTACCGGTTAGCTCAATGATGCGGCACCATCCCCCCAATTCCGCAAAAAATCCATAAAACTCCCCCGTAAAAACACCCGCCTCTGCACGCCGTGTGCCGCGCCCGTTGAGAGGAAAATCCTGGGCGGGCAGTCCGCACAAAACCAACCGCAATCCGAGCCCGGATTCCCCAAAAAATCCGCGATAACTGCGGAATTTTTCCCAGTAATGGGAAACCTTTTAAAAGATATTTTTCAACAGGAGAATAGAGCATGTCAAACGAATTCTGCAATCAGACAGCGAGGGAACTCCGGAAGATGGGGGTCGCGCCAAAGCTCGCGGCCCTCTACTCCCGGTTCTTCTACCTCTCGATGCTGTCTGTCAGCGGAATTATCATCACCGGCCAGCCCTGCAAAAAGGGAGTGAAAGTTATCGGGGACGAGACACCCCGCCCGCTCCTGCACACGCTGGCCGGCCTCATCGCATTACCCAACAGGAATACCGGCGCCGGGTACATCATCGCGGGACCCGCTGCCGAAGACATCGTGCCCGCTTCTTTTCGTATACGTCGTAATTGACCGCCGGTCCCGGTCGCTGAATTCCTGGACAAAGTTGTAACGGTTTAGCCTGCCGTCTGCAATCGTGACAGGAACCTGAGTTGCTGCGAAGAGCTGCGGCTCCGGCCGGAACCGGCGCTGGAGGTGGTGACAAGGGAGCAAAAAGGCTCCCGGTCTTTAAGAAACGGAGAGGAGAACGCACAATTTCAGCAGTGATTGCAATGGAAAACATAAACAAACCAACAGACGGGACCGTTGAGATCCCGGAGCGGAGAAACGATGGCATTGCCAGACCTTCCCGCGAAGTGTCCCAAAAGGATGGAACCGCATCCCTTGAAGACGTGGCCGGACAGGAGAACAGCGAACTAGCATGGGCAAAGCGGCATATCAAAGAGCCCGTGACCGTGGAACGCAAGACGGAGCTTGCCGGGTGCGGCCTGCCGCACCGGAAGAAAAAGATCCCTTCCGCCGAAGAGAGAATGGGAAACCTGGCCATTGTGCTCGCGCCGGAAGTGCTGGAGAACCACGGGGATTTGATCTTCTTCCTCGTTGACCGCATGGACCGGACAACTGCACGCCTTGACCGGAAGTTCGAGCGTATCAGCCGGCGGGTTGCAGAGCTTGAGCGGGGGCGGACCTGATGACCAGATCAAAGAGGTACGACCCGGTCGTCCCGCTCTTCCTCATCGCCACCGCCGTTGCAGACGGGATCCGGAAGCGTGGCGGAAAACTCTACCGGATCTCGGTAGTCCGGACGCACTCGCATGCGTACCGCATCAAGTACAAGTGCCGGGTGAAGGGCGAGCCGGAGCCGGGCTTTATATCGGAATGGCGGGAGACTGCCGGGGAACAGTGGACCTTTACCACCAATAGCATAAGAGCCCCGGCAGATGCCGGTAAACAACCCGTGACGATGGACTGCGGGGTGATGGGCGATGGCCGGAACGGCTCCTGACTCTATCGCGAATGTGGCGTCCGTCATCGAACTCATCGCGGGGCCGGGGCAGGTTGTCGAAATCCGGGCACTGGCGGAGAATGCAACACACAGCGGGTACTTCACGGACTTTGCAGCACTCGCACAGTTTGCCGGGGCGCTCGATGCGGACCCGGCGGTGCACGGGATCTACGTGACCTTAAACCGGGTGAACCCGTCGCTCCTCTCCCGGCGGGCGAACCGGATCAAGATGCGGCTGACCCGGACCGATACCACGACATCGGATGCCGAGATCATAAGGCGCCGGTGGTTCCCGGTCGACATCGACCCGGTCCGGCCGAGCGGGGTCTCGTCTTCCAATGCCGAGCACGAAGCCGCGTTTGCGGTGGCAGAACGGGTGGCATCCTGGCTCGGGAGCCTCGGGTTTCCCGAACCGGTCCGGGCGGATTCCGGCAATGGCGCCCACCTGCTGTACCGGATCGATCTCCCCAACGACGCAGCCTCCCTCGCGCTCGTGAAGCGGGGGCTTTTTGTGCTGGACGCGGTCTTTTCAGACGAGTCAGCAACTGTGGATGCGGCGAACTCGAACGCCGGCCGTATCTGGAAACTGTACGGCACTGTCGCACGGAAGGGCGACAACACCGCAGAGCGCCCGCACCGGAGGAGCCGGGTTTTGTCCGTGCCGGACCGGCTCGATATAGTGAGCGGGGAACTGCTCGCTACGCTGGGAGATTCCCTTCCCACCGGGAACCTGCTGGATGAAACATCAGGAACTTCCGGCGAACTGAAAGGGTTCGGGAACCGGGTGAGCCTGCCGGAGTGGCTCCGGAGCCACAAAATTCCCGTGCGATCCGAAAAACCGTACCTGGATGGCAGGATCTATCTCCTTGCATCGTGCCCGTTTTCCGCCGCCCACACGGACGGGGCCTACGCGATCCAGTTCGGAAACGGCGCCATCCATGCGGGCTGCCACCACGCCTCGTGCGGCGGCGGAAAGCAGCGGTGGCAGGAACTCCGGGAGCGGTACGAGACGAAAGAGGAGCGGCTGGCGCAGCAGGAATCCCGGCTGCATGACGGCAAACGTGAACGTGCGAGGGCAAAAATCGCAGCAGAGCAGGCCGGAATCGTGCAGAAATGTGCCAATAAACCACCGGCAGGTTTATGCTTAAGGGACGGTGGCCCGGAAGGCGCTGACGCCGCAGGCCCGCTGGGGTCCTCCCTTTACCCGGGTGGAACCGACAACAATCCGGCCCGGCAGGATACAGGGGCAGCCCTGCCGGAATATCCCCTCACCGATGCCGGGAATGCCGAGCGGCTGATCGCCCTGCACGGGGCATCCATCCGGTACTGTGCGGCCTTCAACTGCTGGTATCTCTGGAACGGCAGCGTCTGGCAGCGAGACGAGGCCGGCCGGATGCTGCTCATCGCAACCACGGTTGCCCGCTCGATCCACCGGGAGGCGGCCATTGCCCCGACCGCTGACCGTTCGCGGGCGCTCTCGCGCTGGGCGATCATCTCTGAAAGCCTCCACGCGAGGAAGGCGATGATCGATTCCGCTGCACCGCACTGCCCGGTCCTGCCGGGCGAGTTCGATGACCGGCCGCTGCTGCTGAACTGCCGGAACGGCACGCTCGATCTCGCGTGCATGACCTTCCGCGAACACCGGAAGGAGGACATGCTGACGAAACAGGCGGCAGTTGCGTACGATCCCGCTGCCCCGTGCCCGCAGTGGCTCGCCCACCTGGACCTGATCTTCGGGAGCGATGCCGATTACCTCTCGGGCTTCCAGTCCATGTGCGGCTACACGCTGCTCGGCACCAACCCGCAGCGATCATGTTCATCCTGTACGGCCGGGGCCGGAACGGGAAGTCCCGGACGATCGAGGTGCTGGCGCGGCTCTTTGCGGACTACGCGGTCAACATCGCGGCCGACTCCCTGATGGCGCGACGCTTCGAGAACGCCCGGTCGGATCTCGCACGCCTCGCGGGAGCCCGGCTCGCGACTGCGGCCGAGGGAGCGGAGGGCGCCCGGATGGACGAGGCCATCATCAAGCAGATCACGGGCGAGTACGTGATTACGGTGCGGAAACTCTACGAGAACGAGTTCGAGTTTACACCAGTTGCCAAGATCTGGATGACAACCAATCACGAGCCCGTTATCCCGGGCACCGATGACGGCATCTGGCGCCGGATCTGGATGGTGCCGTTCCCGGTCCAGATCCCGGAGGAAAAGTGCGATCCCGATATTGCGGCAAAACTGCTGGCGGAGTCTCCGGGAATCCTGAACTGGTGTCTTGCCGGGTTGCAGCGGTATTACGCGAACGGGCACCGGCTGGTACAGCCCCGGAAGGTTTCGCAGGCTACGGCGAATTTGAGGAACGTGAGCGATACGGTGGGGTTGTTCCTGGTGACGGAGTGTTCGTTTGAAGCGGGGGCCTCGTTGTCGCGATCCGCGTTCCGGGAGATGTTCGAGAAGTGGTGTGCGGAGGAGGGGATGCGGCGGGTGCCATCGGGAAAGAGGGTTGCCGATGCACTCCGGGAACGCGGGGTCGTTGATGGTGGACGGACCAGCTCGGACCGGTTCTGGTCGGGAATACGATGGAAGACGATAGCGGAACGGGACGAGTCCGAGCGGAGCAGAGAATTCCAGGAGGTGCTTGCAGTATGATGGCCTGCACGAGAGGTGTGTCACTTGTGACACATTGTACCCACTTTCCGGAAAGTCTTACGAGAAAATTGTACAGGAAAAAGATCCCGGAAATGACATGCAATGTGACACACGTGACACAGAAAAAAATCATTGGCAAAACAGGAAACACGAACACTGAAGCATGTGCAGGGGTGATGAGATGACTCCATTACTCCGGGCAGTTACGGACGAAACGCGAAAGGATCTGATTCATGAACAGATAGTTACTCTCGTGAATATTTCCGTCCAGCAACCTCCGGTACCGGAACGTGCGGCGGGGCAGATCGGGTTCTGCGAACCCTTCACCATAACTACTGCGTTCCGCCCCGGACAAAGACGGCTCGAAAAGGAGCTGGCACAGGTTAAGGAGATCTGCCGCACTGCGCTTGAGGATCTCCAGGGTCCCCGGCACATTATGATGACAGAAGCGCTGGACGAGCAGCAGCTGGCGCTGGCAGAATTCCAGAAGCACGAGGGGTTGTCGCAGTTCCTTCCGATGATGATGGCCGGCGTTCCCCTCTGGAACCTGGCCTGGGTTGCATGGCGGGAGGACGATGGATCGGTAATTACGGAGATGGAGTCCTGGATTAATGAATCGGTTCTTGACCGGGCGGCCTGCATCCGGGTGAGGGAACGGATCGGGCGGGTGGAGGCTGTGATATGGAGACTGGGGGAATGAATTTTCTCTTTTACCTTTTGCACATGATTGTCCAGACACGGTCCGGAAAATTGAGTTGGACCCGGTTAAGGAATATCATCTCTATTGAGGATCCGCTTGCACGGGAATTATCTACCGGGATATGCCGGACCGACGCCACTAAGTTAATTAATTGCCACATGCCGTATTGAAGCGAAACCGGCGGACGACCGGGCAGATCCGTGAAAGATGGTAGCGCAGAAGCAAGATCATCTTCTTTCACCTCAAGCAAATGATCAAATGATCATGATAGTTTCCTGTTTAACCGAGATCTCTGATTATTATTCAGATTTCCACTTTTTGATCAATTTTTCGCATTCCGAACGAGGAAGCCATCGTTTGTTATCGAGCATCGATCTGAGTGCAACTGCGGCGTCTGGCGGCATTAGAATCTCACCCTGAATCATCTCTTCCAAAAGCCAGAGCGTGCCATGGTATTCAATTCGGGAGCTATCCGCCAATTCCCTTAACGGACCATCATTGGAAAGAATCATCGTATTGTGTTTCCGACTCAGAAAATAAACCGAGACATCTTCAACGGAGAGTTCGATGTGCTCCTGTTTCAGGGTGAATATTTCAAGGACTTCAGAATCATCGAGAGTCAGGATTTCGAGTCCTAATTGCGTCAGATGTTTGTCAGAATAGGAATCAGATATTTCATTTGCAACGATATCGGAGGTATGAAAATCATATGGCAGAAGAAACAGCACATCAAAAATATCCCCGGCTACGAAATCGAAGAGGATATTTGCGTCAATGCAACAGGTTCTTCTGCTCTTATTCATTTTCTCCTCACTGGCACGGTACTGCTAATAGGGGGGAATCGTCACCTTTCAGTTCATCGAACCGTGACTGAGATATTTTGTGCTCGGTCAGAGCCCGAAGCAGGAGGAGTTCAAGATGGGTTGGGATCTCCGGTTCGATCTGTGTGCCGGGCTCCTTCAGATGCCACTTGTGAGTCCGCATCTCAATCCAGTGCCGGTTTGCCGCTGCTTCTGATATGATGTTCAGGTTCTTTGCCCGGTAGATCAACGCACCCATGCTCATCCCGTATTTGTGTTTTAAGACGTAGAGTTCCCGGAAGTCCAGCATCTTTCGTTTTGGGCCGAGTTCCATGATCGCAGTCTGTCGGGGGATCAGGAAAGCCCCGGCGAACCTGAATGCTGCCTCTTCCTCATCGATTCCATCATCGAGTTGCAAGAGCATGTGTCCCAGCTCATGGGCGAGGCTCAAACGCTGCCGGTCCCCGGAGAAAGTTTTGTTGACGATGATGAGCGGATGTTCATCGTTGTACTTCATCGTAAGAGCATCGAATTTTACCGGAGCTGCAATCACTCCGACCTTGATTCCGTGCTGTTCCAATACGTCCATCAGATTTTCTATGGGATTAAGGCCAAGGTTCCATTCCTGGCGGACATGCACTGCTATCTCTTCGATTTGATCCAGCGATGACACCCGGCAGGAATCGGGATCCGAAAGTGAGAGAGGTTTTTCCGAGCCGGTGATCTGTTCAACGACGAGGTACCGCTCCAGCCAGTCCGCAGTCTTTCCAAGTATTTTCGTTTCATCCTTCGCAGACATTGCTTTTCTGCACCGGTATGCTGGTTTTGAAAGCTGGATTGCTGAAGTCCGGAAGAAGTACTCGATCTTTACTTCGAGCGCTTTGGAAAGAGCGATAAGAGCTCCTGAGTTCGGCGTGACGGTCCCGCTTTCATATTTCGAGATCGCCATCTTGGTAACTCCCAGTTTTTTGCCGAGCATCTCCTGCGATAGCCCGGCATTGATCCTGGCCGATTTAATACGTTCACCTATAGACATCCATCTACCCTCTCAAACATTTTAAATTTCTCTATTTTTAGTTTACCAATTGGTAAATTATTACCAATTAAGTAAACCACGCAATTACATATAAAATATTGTAATAAGGATAGTTATTTTTTATTTGTACAAATTTACAATTTTACGATATTGAATAATTGATTAATTGATTGATTCATTAATTGATTGATGAATAGCAAATTAATTGAAAAAGTGATAATATCCAGCAGAAATCTTTAAGTAAGAATAACAGGATCTCTAAGGACTAAGCAGCTCGAACCTGAGCTGTGAACAAAAGGACCGGGGATTTTCATTCCCGTACATCCCTTTGCTGAAAATAATGAGTTTACTGACAACAACTCATCATCTTTTCAGTTCATAAGGCTTGTGCCCGACGCTGAATTTTCCAGGTTCCCTTTAGTGGAACGAAGGAGTTACCAAACTTAGGAGGTGATGTGAAAATGGGATTGAGTGCGGGCACAGGACCTGCAGCCGGAATTCTGATCGGAGGATTACTGATCATGGCGGGTAATGCCGTGGGCTGGGTAGTTCTGATCGGCGGGTTCGGGATCAGTGTCCTTTGGGCGATCAGGTAAAAAAAATTTCAAAACTTTTTTTAAATATGGAAAATATCCAACATTTTCAACGTTTATTGGAATCAAGAATATTACTGGCAAACACCCGCCCTGGCACCCCCTGCTTACCCTCGCTCACATCGCCGGCCCGCCGCCACCACGTTCATTCGCCGCCGGACACCGGATAGGGGAAGAATTGGGCTGACAACATTGGTCTACCGGGCAGGGAGCGGAAGTACATTCACGGTACTGGTGCTGCTCCATACATTGGGAAAAACCAAGTGGGAAAAAAGGAGAATGCATTCAAAGAAGCAGATCGAACGGGGGAATAACTCATGACCGAACCTGAAGCTGAACCAGACCTGCTGGAAGAATTCCCCCGCGAGGGCGATGAAGTAATTCTCGCGGGCATCGAGGTCCACGCCCATATCGAACAGGAGAACGGGGATCCGAAGATTATCTTCACGTACCGGCCGACAGTTACGGACCGCGAACTTCCCGAAGTTATGACGGAATTCAACTCGATGATCGAAATGGTATGCAGGAGAACCGTTGCGGTATTTCCCCAAATTGGCTTCGGACGCTTTTACACGGTGTTAAAGAGGAGCGGCGGGGCTGACCAGTGCTGGTACCGGCTTGGGATATCCATCTGGGATGATAAGCAGGATGTGACGCACGAGAAGGTCACCGACTGGATCGATCCGGAACTTCTCCTTGCGGACCCCCATGTGGCGCACCGGGGTAAGAAAGCAAAGGCGGTGATGAGGAGGTTGATGAAGGAGTTTATGAGTGAGTTTCTGAACGCGGAAGAGGTGGGGGAGTGAGGGTTTTGCTGCCGGGTAGCGGACGGGTCCGGGTGCGGAGATGGGGAGCACTTTGTTGATCTGTCCGGTGCTGGATGCGGAGAGTGATGAGCGGGTGCGGGGGAGGATTTCGGCGGTGAATGAGGAGATGGGAAGGATAGTGAGGAGGTTGCTGAGCCGGGAGAGGTAGGGGGATTATTTTTTGGACTTTGAATTAAATAACTATTTTTTTGTTATGTAACAAAAATGTTATATAACATAATTGTTATATGAAATAGTTAGGTGCAACAATGGGTCCAGTTGGAAGTCCTGCAACGGGAATTGACTTTATAGATCGAGAGAAATTAATCCCATATATCGAAAATATTCTTGAAAAGAATAGCGTATTATTAGTTGCTCCAAGACGTTTTGGTAAAACTTCAATAATGCGAAAAGTGGAGACCAACTTATTAGCGAGAAATATTCCATGTATTTTTATTGATGTTGAGCGGGTTACAACACCATGGGAATTGGTCACTGAATTGATTATGGCAATTACAGAGAGCAAATACATAGGTCGTAAAACAAAGTTTTTTTCGGCATTAAAAAGGACCCCCGCAATTATAAAAGAACATTTTGCTGAGATCGGCACTGATGAATTCCATACAATATTACGTGAAAACAATACAGAACTTGAAAAATTATGGCGTGCGAAGGGACTGGAGATTTCCAGTTTAATCAAAGAAATAGATAGCGACGTTGTAATCCTGATGGATGAATTTCCGATTGCTATCCAGAAAATGGAAAAAAATGACGCCACCAAATTTTTAAATTGGTTCAGAGGAATTCGTCAAACAAATCCAAAGTTAAAATTCGTCCTTGCCGGTTCTGTTAGTATTGACAGTACAATAAGAGACTTGGGTGGAGTCGCTGTCCTTAATGACGTTCAACGGATAAAAGTAGAAGGTTTTGAAGAACCAATAGCTTTGGAAATTATTAATCAGGTATTCAATGAAAAAGGAATACCTTATACTGAACATCTAGGAAAGAAAATTCTTCAATGTATCGGATTGCCTTACATTCCATATTTTTTAATGATAATGGTTAGTGCAATTGTTGAGGAATCTGATATTAATGGACGTATAATTAATGAAAAAGAAATTGTTGACATATATGAAAAACGAATTCTAGGAGCAGAAGGGATCCATTATTTCGAGCATTATTATCGTCGGATAAATACCTATTATCCAAAAAAATATAGACAAGCGATTTTATCAATTTTAAGTGAAATTTCCAAAACATCAGATTATCCCATTAATCTTGCTTTTGATATTTTCAGATCAGAAACTGGAGAAGAAGACCAAGATTTATTCAATAATTTAATAGCTGAACTAAGCCATGATTTCTATATTGAAAAAGTTGGGAACGATAAATTAAGATTCTATTCAAAAATGCTCAAAGATTATTGGAGGAAATACAATGCCCGCATCTAAAGATGTAATTTTCTATCGTTATTCTCCTGATAATATGAAAGAGAAAGATCTCTACGATTTATTTGTTGGCAGAGATAAATTGTTCTCCAGCATCTTTACAGAATTAAAAAACTCTGCTCGCAATAAGACGTCTCGTTTTTTCCTATTGGTGGGTCCAAGGGGTATCGGAAAATCCCACTTTATGACATTATTATATTATGAAATTAAGAGAAGTCTGGCAACTGATGTAATTCCAATAAAATTTTCTGAAGAAGAATACTCAATAATAAATGCATCAGATTTCTTTTTGAGGATTTTAGAATTATATGACATTGATACAAGAGAATTTTTGAAATTAAAAGAGGAGAATTTAATTTTTAGTGCTGTTGTTCAAAGAATAAATGAAATTTCCCGTCAAGAAGAAAAAGAATTTTTTATTTTTATCGAAAATTTGCATGAATTGTTTAAGCAATTAAAAACAAACGAACTGCAGAAATTAAGATCTGTTTTTCAAGAAACTAATAATATTTCCATAATTGCATCTGCACCAATTATTTTTCCCGCATTATCAGACCATGAAGAACCATTCTATAATTTTTTTCAGATATTTCACCTCAAAGAATTACAAAAAAAGGATATTGTAGAATTGATGAAACGGATTGCCGTTCTTGAAGGAAATGACGATTTCATTAAAGATCAAAAATTATTAAATTCAAAAATTACTGGATTGTCACATTTAATTGGGGGTAGTCCAAGGCTAGTAATACTGATTTATGAGATAATCACCCGAGGAGATTTAGATAAAATTGAAAATATTTTTTTAAAAATGGTTGATGAGCACACTCCATATTATCAAGAAATATTTCAAATGCTTGAAGGCCAGAAAAGAAAAATTTTTGATGTAATAATATCTTCTCCAAATCCCCTAACACCCACAGAAATTGCCGAGAAATCAAGAATCGATATTAAAACAGTTAACACTCTGCTTCGAAGACTAGAAGGTGAGAGATACATTATTTCTCACCGCATTAAAAAAAGGACTTACTACGAAGTCAGAGAGCGTCTCTTTAGATTTTGGCGTGAGATGAGACAACCCCTCGGTAGAAAAAGGATATCATTATTCGTTGAATTTTTAACATTATGGTATTCAACGAGAGAAAGAAGACAGCAGTTCAAACAAAAATTTGCTCTCCTTCAAGCGGGGGATTGTTCTGTTATAAAAGATGTGTGCTATTATGCAGAAGCATTACCCACAGAATGTATCCTTTCTTATATTCCCAAAATAACACAGAAAATTATCGAATTAGGTGAATTCGAAAAAGCTGAAAGTCACATAAAAATTTTGCAAGAGAGCAGTATAAAGATTAGTAATAAGATTGTACAAGACGCAGGACAATTAATTTCAGATTCTAAATACGAAGAAGCGTTAATTTTATTGAATCAAGTTTTGAGTGTAAATCCCAATGACCAGGAAGCATCGAATCTTAAACGTCATGGATTATATCACTTAGGACGATATGATGAAGCATTAAAATTAACTGATGATGCACTAACTATCAATCCCGATGACCATTCATTATTGTCTCAAAGATGCCTAATATTTTTAAGATCAAAAAAACACGACGATGGTATTGAATTCTGTGAGAAATTATTAGAGAAATATTCGGAAGATTCCAATTTTATATCAGACATTTTATCGTTCAAAAGTCTCGCCCTATTTGGCTTGAATAAAGACTTGGAAGCGTTACAAACAGCTAATGATTCAATTTCAAAAAATCCCACTCAGAAAACAGCACTATGGCTCAAAGGCTCCATTCATGAAAATTTAAACGAGTATTCTGAAATGCTTCAAATGGCAAATCGCCTTTTGGAACTTGATTCGTCCGATAAATCGGCACTAGGGATGAAAGGCCGTGCATTATATGGATTGGAAAAAGCGGAGGAAGCGGTCGAAATTTTTAATGAATACTTGAAAATTGATCAAAATGACGCGAGTATTTTATTTTATAAAGCATGTGCTCTTGCTCGACAGGATCGAATTATTGAAGCAATTGAATCGATCCTACTTTCAATAAAAATTGAACCAACTAATGCAGAATATCTAGAATATTATGGATTATTATTAGCTAGCAATCAACAAATTTTAACGGCAATTGAAATCTTTGACAGGATAATAAAAAATGATCCAGATAACAACAGTGCATTAAAGTACAAATGTTACGCCTTAAATGAAATTGAGAATTTTGACGAAGCACTTGTTATTGCCAATAATTTATTGAAAGGAGAACCCGATAATCCTGAATATCTAATACTTTTAGGAACGATTCTAGGAAATCTGAAAAAATATGACGAAGCTCAAATGCTATTTGAAAAAGCTCTACAGATTAAACCTAATGATGATTTTGCGCTTGTCTCGCTATTAGAGACATACGTACTTTTACAAAAATTCGATGAATGTATTCAGGTTGCTGAAAAAGTAATTGATAGTAAAAAAGACAAAAAAATAAAAACTAAACTAAGAAAATGTCTAATTGAATCCTACATTTCCGAGAATATGAATGTTCAAGCAATGAACGAAATTAGCAAAATTGGATTAAAATTCGATAATTTTGATATGGATTTCGTTGAAAATATTAATGAAATATTTTTAAAAATGGCATTTAATGAATATCAATCAGATAATTATGACTATGCAAAGAAATTATTGGAACAATCAACACTCATTGAGCCAAAGTTGGAAGAAGAAAAAATAAAATCAATAATTATGGATTTCTTAAAAAATATAATCGATTTAAACAATCTGGAATTAGTGAAAAAAGTCATAAATACCATTGTTTCCGTTAAAGGAGATGATTATGAAATTCTTATTAAACCAATCAGGGATGCAATAAATATTATTGATACAAAAAATACGAATTACTATTATAGCAATTTGCAATCTGAAGAACGTGAAATTGTATCAGACATTGTAAAAAGAATTACAAAATCGGACAATCTTCAACCAATATAATTATTTTTTTCTTTTTTAGTTTTCAACTCAATTAAAATCCCCTCTCCCATTTTTTCCCACAACATCCCCGCCCAATCCCCGCTCTTTTCCCCAATCCAGCCGCACACAACCGCCATTTTCCCAAAAATAAAAAAGATTCAGCCACGAATATGCCCTTTCACGACGTATAATAGTATGTCAAAGGGGCCCCCAAGACACCCAGAAAAAAAAGAAAAAACAAAACAGAAGGAAACAACAATGGCAGATTTCGTACAGAAAACAACCGTAAAGACAGCGGCCCGCGTACTCGCAAACCCGCTGGAAGATGTAGCAGCGTTCAACACGATCGTCCAGTCGGTCCTCGCCGACAACCCGTTCGAGTGCGTACCCTACATGACCGCCGGCACCAACCACGCCGGTGTGGAAAAGACAAAAGAATACTACGTGGCAAAGGTCGTATACCAGGACAACGAGGCCAACACGGTCGGCAACGAGTCCGGCCGGTTCAACACCATCGCCGGGTTCAATGCCGGGGCAGCCGCGATCCTCGCGAATGCAGCCCTGACCTCAGCGCACGGCGGCACCCCCTACCGGGACACCGACAACGAGACGTTCTCCGCGACCCTGAAGTGCCACGACTTAAACGGGGAGATCTACATGGTCACGT
>Ga0074195_1002083_pt1 | contig 24099 bp, 22 predicted proteins | sample EPASupsiteHSE623_FD_64525 | JGI IMG/M metagenome (GOLD analysis project Ga0074195, IMG submission 64525) | Bioremediated contaminated groundwater from EPA Superfund site, New Mexico - Sample HSE6-23 | ecosystem: Environmental > Aquatic > Deep subsurface > Groundwater > Contaminated ... | reverse complement strand
CCGAAGATGTGAAGAAATTTTACGAAGCCCAGGTACCGGCCGGCAGGGGGTGTACCCCGCTTGACGTGATGCGCGCTATTTTTTACGTGATCGAACAGGAATATGAAACCGGGCAGGCTGTACCAGTCACAGGCGGACAGAATATGCTGAAGTAAGTCGTGAGTCGTTAGTAGCGAGTAATAAAAAGGTGGTAAGGTAGTAAGGTAACAGGGTAACAGGGTAGAAAGGATGAAAATGCAGACCTTGTGACCTTGCCACCCTGAAATCCTAAGACCTTTTAGCGGTTTAACAGTCTGCATATAAGAATTTTAAGAAAAGAATGAGATAAAATAGAAAAAAAATGAAAACCAAAGCAGTTCGTTTATACGGGAAAAAGGATTTGCGTCTGGAGGAGTTCGAACTTCCTGAAATTAATGACGATGAAATCCTGGCGAAAGTAATTTCCGACAGTATTTGTATGTCGTCCTATAAAGCAGCCAGCCAGGGAACAGATCACAAACGTATTCCTGATCATGTGGCAACCAATCCAATCATCATTGGCCATGAATTTGCCGGAGAACTTCTGAAAATCGGAAAGAACTGGAAGCATAAATTCAAAGAAGGACAGAAATTTTCAATCCAGCCGGCCATTTATTATGAACAGGGTCCGGTTGGCGTTTTGAGCGCTCCGGGATATTCCTATCCCCATATTGGCGGTGACGCTACCTATGTAATCATCCCAAAGGATGTGCTGGTTCAGGATTGTTTGCTGGCTTATGACGGCCCGGGCTTTTATCCGGCCTCACTGGCCGAACCGCTGAGTTGTGTGATTGGGGCCATGCATGCCAATTATCACACCAAACCAGGATCGTATGTTCACCAGATGGAAATTGTACAAGGCGGGAAAATGGCTGTCCTGGCCGGTGTGGGCCCAATGGGTCTTGCTGCGATCAATTTTGTGATTATGAGGGAAGACCGTAAACCTTCGCTTGTGGTTGTCACTGATATCGATCAGACACGGCTCGATCGTGCTGCCTCGATCTATTCACCCGAATGGGCTAAAAGCAAGGGCATTGAGCTGGTTTATCTGAATACAGGACAAGGCGACGCTGTTGCTAATTTACGTGAATTGTCGGGAGGTACAGGTTATAACGATGTATTTGTTTTCGCTCCTGTTCCGCAGGTTGTTGAACAAGGAGATGCGATCCTGGCCAATGACGGTTGTCTGAACTTCTTTGCCGGACCAGGCAAACCTGATTTTACCGCGAAATTTAACTTTTATAACGTGCATTATGGATCAACCCATGTGGCCGGCACTTCGGGCGGAAATAACGATGACATGGTCGAATCGCTTCAGATGTTCCGCAAGGGCCTTGATCCTGCAGGACTTGTAACGCATATTGGCGGGTTAAATGCGGTAATTGAAACGACATTAAATCTTCCGAACATTCCCGGAGGGAAAAAGCTGATCTATACGCATAAAAATATGCCGCTTACTGCCATCAGCGAATTTGAAGAAAAAGGTAAATCTGATCCTTTCTTTGCCAAATTGCATCAAATATGTAAAAGAAATCATGACCTTTGGTCGGTCGAAGCAGAAGAGTTTCTGCTGGCAAATGCAAAGGAAATATAACAGATACAAGTATCAAGACGCAAGACACAAGACAAAGAACGGGGAAATGCCTGAATAACCCGGCTATAATGGGTGTTTGGAAGTCGAATCTTAATACTGGTGTCTTGATACTTGATACTAAAGTTAAAGAATATGATTTACATGGCAGATACGGCTGATATTTCAGCCTTAAAGGATTTATACGATTTTTTCCCCTTGGGAGGAGTGACCACGAACCCAACGATATTGAAGCATGCAGGGCTCAAATTATCGGCTGCGGTCGACCATATTCAGAAGATCATCGGGAATGGCATGCTCCATGTGCAGGTGATCAGCGATTTGGCTGAGGATATTGTACGTGAAGCTAAAATTTATAAAAATTATTTTGACATCGGTGATTCCTTTTATATTAAAATACCGGTTACGGCTCAGGGTTATAAGGCTATGTCAAAACTGAAGGATGCCGGGATCAACATAACTGCAACGGCTGTTTTTACCCAGCAGCAGGCGTTGGTAGCTGCCCGGGCGGGAGCTGATTTTGTTGCTCCTTATGTAAGCCGCCTTGATAATATCTCGTCGCACGGAATTGAGGTGGTGGGTGATATCGTTCAAAATACGATCGAATTCGGATTGAACACCAGGGTATTGGCAGCAAGTTTCAAAACAGTTGACCAAATTTACCGGGTAAGTATGGCCGGGGCGCACTCGGCGACGATAGGACCTGAATTGCTGATGCAGCTTATCCGTCATCCAATGACCGATATCAGTGTAAAAACGTTTAAGGAAGACAGCGAAGGGCTGTATGATATTTCGTTTTAACGGAGACGGGAGAACGGAAACAGGAAACCGGAGAACGGAACAAGGAGATTTAATTCTTCCCTTTTTCTGCGCCTCCGGTTTCCTTTTTTATTTTACGAGATTGGAGATGGACCTAAACTCAGGGGCTGCAGAACTACGGGTGAGTTCAAAGAGGATCGACTCGCACGATGTCATCATGATCCCTTCATGGCGGAACCTTTCGGCGGCTAAGTCGACATTGTTCCATGAACGCGAAGAGACACAATCCATGACCACTACGGGGATATAGCCGGCTTCCTTCAGGTCGACCGCTGTTTGCAACACGCATACGTGGCTTTCTATGCCGCAAATGATTACCTTTTCGGCACCCTTTCCCTTTAGCTGGTCCATTAGAGGCGAAGCATCGCAACAACTGAATTCCCGTTTTTCGATCGGATTGAAGTCCCTGATCACAGACCGGATCGGTTCAACTGTCGGGCCAAGCCCTTTGGTATATTGCTGGGTAACAACGAGCGGAATTCCCAGTTCCTGTAATCCTTCGATCAGTATCTTACAGTTGTGCAGCAAGCCTTCCTGCTCTTCCATTACCGGCACTAATTTCTCCTGAATGTCGATGACCAGTCCTACCGTGTTTTCCTTTGTTATACGCATGTCTTTGTTTTATTTTGTTCCCGTCTGGGCTTTCAGACGCGCCTGATTACGTGACTTATCACCCAGGTATCCGCCATGGTGGCGCTTGGCGTAATCTTCATTCGTAAATCCTATCTTTTGCATCATCAACACAACCAGCACATCGCCGATAACAGTCATGGTCGTGGTTGACGTGCTGGGTGTCAATCCCAGTATGCAAACTTCTTCCGGATTGCCTGTATACAGGGTGGCGTCAGCAATCTTTGCCAGTTCGCTTTCCTGATTCCCGGTGATGACGATAATCGGAATATCCTTGTAGAGGTTATCGGCCAGATCGACCAGTTCCAGTATTTCCCTGGTTTTACCGGAATTGGAAATGAGCAGCAATATATCATTGGGCTGCAAAACTCCAAGATCGCCATGCTGTGCGTCGCTGGGGTGAAGAAATACGGCAGGAGTGCCGGTCGAACTGAACGTGGTGGCGATATTCAGCGCAATTTGGCCTGCTTTGCCCATACCACTGGCCACCAGCTTTCCCGATAGCTGATGTACCCGTTTTTCAATCAGTTCAACTGCCCGGTCAAACTGGTTCGTGACCGGGATATTGGCAATCGCTTCCGCTTCATGCCTGATTAATTTTTGAACTTCTTCAATCATAATTGTTTTATGCTAAGGAACTGCACAAAACTACTTCAATTTTTAGGGATTTCAATGGTTTTAGGACAGAAAGGCGTCTAAACAAGGAAAAATGCACAGGCACATTTTCTTTTTATAAAGAAGGAAAAGATATCCAAACAATTCCGGCTCTTTCATGTTAATATGGTTTTAAAATAGTTTTCGTAATTTAATGAAGCTTATCACTAACCTGAGAGAATCATCTAATTTTTGATTATGAAGATACACGAATATCAAGCGAGGGAAATCTTTAAAAGATACGGTTTAGCTGTCCCCAATCATGTCCTTTGCCATACTGTTGATGAGGTGGAGCAAGCGATGAAAAACATTGACCATTTAGTTGTGATTAAAGCCCAGGTACTCGTGGGAGGACGTGGAAAGGCCGGCGGTGTAAAACTGGCCAAAACAAAGGAGGCTGCTGTTCAGGCCGCCCAACAGATCCTTGGGATGGATATCAAGGGTTATAAAGTAGAAAAAGTGATCGTTGCAGATGCCGTTGATATTGAGCATGAATACTATGTAGGCCTTATCAATGACAGAAATACCAAATCGGTGACACTAATGGTCAGCGCCGAAGGTGGTGTTGAAATTGAGGAAATTGCGAAAACAAATCCTGAAAAGATACATAAGATTTCAATTAATCCTCAGATCGGGCTTCTTGATTTTCAGGCCAGAAACATCGGAATGAAATTATTCGGCAATGTGAAGCTTGCACGCCAGGCTGCCAGAATATTTCAAAAATTATATCAGATCTACATGGAAACGGATTCAACCCTGGCTGAGATTAATCCATTGGTGCTTACTCCTTCCAAAGAACTCCTGGCCATTGACGGGAAGATGAATTTTGACGACAATGCGTTGTATCGTCATCCCGAGATCCTGGCCCTGCGTGAAGTGGATGAAGATGAGCAAAAGGAAATTGATGCCCGGGAAAAAGGACTTTCCTATATCAGGCTTAACGGAAATATTGGGTGCATGGTGAATGGTGCAGGTTTGGCTATGGCTACCATGGACATGATCAAGCTCTACGGCGGTTCTCCGGCCAATTTTCTGGATATCGGAGGGAGTTCGAACCCGCGGAAAGTGGTTGACGCGATGAATATCCTGCTTTCGGATAAAAATGTGCAGGCTGTCATGATCAATATTTTTGGGGGAATAACAAGAGGTGATGATGTAGCTCGTGGTTTAATTGAAGCGCTGAATACAATAAAAACCAATATACCGATTGTCGTTCGTTTATCGGGGACCAATGCCGAAGAAGGATTGGCAATGCTGAAAGAGACCGGATTGACAACAGTAAGCACGATGAGCGAAGCTGCGCAGAAAGCCATTGAATTAAGTGGATCGAAAAACTAAAAATCAAATCATCATGAGTATTCTTGTTAATAACAATACAAAATTGCTTGTTCAGGGGATTACAGGCCGGGACGGCCAGTTCCATGCAGGAAAGATGAAGGAATACGGAACCCGTGTGGTAGCCGGGACGACCCCGGGAAAAGGAGGTGAAAAAATTCACGGAATACCTGTTTTTGACTCGGTGGAAGAGGCTGTTCGGAAAACCGGTGCGAATACTTCAGTTATTTTTGTTCCGGCGCCTTTTGCGGCAGATGCCATCCTTGAAGCTTCATTTGCCGGGATTGATCTGGTCGTGGCTATTTCGGAAGGTGTGCCTGTGCAGGATATAATCCGGGTAACACCTGTCCTTAAACAGAACGGGACCAGGCTTATCGGACCAAATTGTCCCGGGCTGATCACTCCGGGAGAGTCCCTTATCGGTATCTTGCCGGGGACGATCTTCAAAAAAGGGAATATTGGATTAATGTCCCGCAGTGGAACTCTTACTTATGAGGTGGTGAATATGCTCACAAAAAATGACCTGGGTCAGAGTACTGTGGTCGGAATTGGGGGAGACCCCGTGGCTGGTTTATATTATTTGGAATTACTGGAAATGTACGAGAATGATCCGGAAACCGAAGCGATCGTGCTGATCGGTGAAATTGGGGGAGACGCGGAAGAACAGGCTGCAGAATATATTTCCAGGCATGTTACCAAACCGGTGGTATCATTTATTGCGGGGCAGACGGCTCCCCCGGGAAAGCGGATGGGACATGCAGGAGCCATTATTTCGAGTGGATCAGGAACTGCCGAAGAAAAGATTAAAGCGTTTGGAAAAGCAAATGTTCCTGTTGCCAAAGAACCTTCAGAAATTCCGCGATTGCTAAAGGAAAAGTTAGCTAATGCGGTAATTTAAAATACCGGTTATGCTGGGTAACGATTTCTGGAGTATCGGTAATGAGTAAGGACAATTTCAATAGCTCTTTTAATGGCCTCATTGATTTGAAGAAGCTCATTGGCCAGTGCAAAGTCAATGGCGGCGAGTTGCATGTAATAATCTGCAGCTCCCGGAGATTTGTCAAGTTGGACAGGTTTTAATTGCTGGTATGCGGGGGTTCCTTTTATGGTCTTACAGGTGATCAGTCTTTTTTGTCCCGATTTATCGGTTCCGGATGAGAAACCAAAAAGCCTGCAAATCAACCCCCGGTATTCATATTTGGTGCATCCTCCGGGCTGGTCTCCCAGAGCCGAGAACAACATACAAATACTGTTTGCAGGAAGTTTTTCCATCCGGTTATAGAACGTTTCGGCCAAACCATTTTTATACAGAAAATAAGCAAACGGGAAAAATTCCAATGGGCTTGCCATAATATCTTTTTTCAAGCAGCATAAGTGACATCGCGACGCGCATGTAATCCCCCCAGCCTTGCTGAATCTCGCGGCGTGCAATGCCGCGTCATTTAAAATTTTTTGCACACGCTGAATTTTCCGGTACATATCTTTTAGCTATTAGCTATTAGCTTTTAGCCATTGGTTTTTTTGTGCTCTGCTTAAAGTTCATATTCTTTGGTCTAATAGCGAATAGCTTCTTGTCTATAAATTCGTTTTTGCCTGGATTTTCAGTTTCTGACCAGGCTTGATCTTGTTGGCATTGGTCATGTTGTTCAGCTTGATGATGTCCTTATTGGTAACTCCCGGGAATTGTTGTGCAATTGACCATAAGGTATCTCCTGACCGGACTGTATAATAAATGTACTCCGAATCATACCCGGCTTGCGCCGAAGAAGAGGAGGAGGATGCTGCTGATGCTGAAACTGATGAAGCCGCTACATTGGCAACAGGCTTTGTCTTGGCATATTCCTGTTTTTGACTGAAAGTCATACTGTTGATCTCTGAATAAAAATTAGAATATTCCTTTGGAACATATATTGCCAGCTTCTGTCCTACGCGGATCATGTTTTTATTGATGTTATTCCAGTAGCGAAGATCACTTAAACGAACATGGAACCAATCGGATATAAATCCTGGATTATCGCCCGACTTGACGGTGTACAGTATTTTTTCTTTCCCCTTTATTTCTGACGGATGGAAAGTGCTACCGCTCTGTGGTTTTGGTACCAGAATTTCATTGTTGGGGAAAATTTCATCCCGGTTGTGGGCAAAAATATTCTCCTCATAGTCAATAAATTTACCAACGTATTCCATTGGTACCCGCAGGGAATATGGTTTATCTGTTTTACCCGGAATAATATCCAACCGGTATTGAGGATTAAGTGCCTGTAATTCTTCAACAGGGATATCCAGGACTTCTGAAACCTGTTTGAAATGCAGGTAATCATGAATTTTAATGGTATCGGTAACAATTGAAAAATCAGGATACCGGGGATTAAGGTTATGCGACTGATAATGATTCATAACATAGGCTGCTGCAATAAAAGCCGGTACATACCCCCTGGTTTCCCGAGGAAGTTTATAGTAAATATTCCAGTAATTGTGAGTACCTCCGGATCTGCGTATTGCCTTGTTTACATTACCGGGCCCACAGTTATATGCCGCGATGACCAAATGCCAGTCTTTATAGATCTTATACAAATCGCTAAGATATTTTACAGCAGCTTCGGTCGATTTTACAGGGTCACGTCGTTCATCCAGGAACGTGCCGATCTCAAGTTTGTACATTTTCCCGGTACCATACATGAATTGCCAGAGACCTATAGCATCAGCCCTGGAACGCGCCGCGGGATTAAACGCAGATTCGATGATTGGCAGGTACTTCAACTCCATTGGGAGATTGTACTTGTCGAGCTGCTCCTCTATCATCGGAAAATAATAAGCCGACATTCCCAATATAAATTCAGTCAGACCTCTTTTGCGCTGGGTATAAAGTTCTATGAAATTTTTTACAGTGTTGTTGTATGATAAATCCACAAACGATTCAATGGATTGTAAGCGTTGTATATAAACGGAATCCGGAATAGATATGATGTTTGCTTCATTCAGCTCTGTTTCAACAGAATCGAGATTGTAAGTGTTTTGAATATACCAGGAATTGAACATGCTGTCGATTTGGTCTGCAAACAAGTCATTCAGGTTTTCATCGGGGTTGACATAAACCGACTCGTATCCGCGCAGGGTATCCAAGGCCACTATTTCTATCCGTTTCAGGCGCTTGAGTGATTCTTTGCCATAGGTTGATGCAACAATTGTTCCGGTAAAGCTGATCATTAAAAACGTCAGAAGCTGAATTTTTCTCATTACTCTTTCATTAATTAAAAATTAATCACAAAATGAATTCCCATCAGTGGCTGATCCATCGCGTACATCGGCTGAGGCATCCAGTTCATAGTCAGATCGTCACTAATGTCAAAATTAAAAAGATGGGCGTCAACAGAAGCATCAATAATGTTGATGGCATAAAAAGCTGCTGTACCGATAATGCAGAGATCACGGTAACGCCGGGTTTGTTCTTTGGCATTTTCAAGCCTTGTTTTAAATTGTTCGAGTTGCGAGGCATCATCAAAATCCCAGTTTCCCTCAATATCCAGATCTTTAAAGGAATTGGAAGTAGGATCATCGTCACTGATGTCGATATAGGCTTGTCTGTATTGCACGTAATAGTCATTATTCCAATCTATTGAATAGATTAAGCTGGCAAACCCGATATAAACCAATGGTACTTTCCAATATTTCCTGTTGTAAATTTGACCCAACCCAGGGAAAACTGCTGAGTAAATCGTTGCTTTTTTCGGAGAATGTACCCGTTCAGTCTTTTTCGGTGTTATTGTTACCGCTTTATCTGTTGCCGCTGTGCCTGTTTCCAACGTGTCTTTTGCCGCATCATCAACAATAACTGTATCCGGCTTTGCAACCTCCTGTGCCGATACATAAAGCCCTGTTACCGACATCAGGATGGCTAAGATCATCACTTTCCAGTCTGTCAATACCCTGATATTTAGATTTTGCCTAGCCATTTAATCGATCCAGGGCGCCCATAATTTGTTCCAGGTCTTTCGTTGAACCAAACGGAATGACAATCTTTCCTTTCCCCTTATCATTGAGGAAGAAATCGACTTTAGTCCGGAAAAACTTGCTAAGATGATCTTTCAGTTCGTCATATTCAATAGGATGTTTCTCTTTCTTTTCCGGCAAACCTTCCTTTTGATCTTCTTGTTTTTTTTCATCCGGCTCATTCAGTTTTCTGACCAGTTCTTCGACTTTTCTGACTGAAAGCTCTTCTGCCAAAATCTGATTATAAATGGACAACTGGTCTTCTGTATTTGGAACGTTGACAAGAGCCCGTGCATGTCCCATCGTGATGGCCTTGTCAATGATCCCCTTTTGAATGATCGTGGGTAACTTGAGCAAACGCAGGTAATTTGCAATTGTTGATCTTTTTTTCCCGACACGGTCGCTAAGGGTTTCCTGCGTCAATTGACATTCCTCAATCAGACGCTGGTACGAAAGAGCGACTTCAATGGAATCTAAATCTTCACGTTGAATATTTTCAATCAGGGCCATTTCGAGCATACCGTTATCTTCAGCTGCCCTGACATATGCCGGAACAGTTTTTAACCCGGCAATTTTAGAGGCTCTGAACCGACGTTCTCCTGCAATGATCTGATATTTATTATCGTCAATCTTTCTTAATGTGATCGGTTGTATAATGCCAATCTCCTTAATGGAAGCGGCAAGTTCATTCAAAGCAGTTTCATCAAATTTAGTGCGTGGTTGAAAGGGATTGGCCTCAATACTTTCAATCGGGATCTCATTAATCGATGATCCATGTTCCGTATCATTATCTGCATCATCGATTAGTGCGCCCAAACCTCTGCCTAATGCATTCCTTCTAGCCATAATTTCTAAAATCGTTAGTCAATTATTTTTTCCGAATTCTTAATTCTGGTCAGATCATTTTTTTGTAAAATTTCACGGGCCAGATCCATGTAACTCGATGCTCCTTTTGAACTGGCATCGTAAAGTACAACCGGTAATCCGTAACTGGGAGCCTCACTCAGTTTAATATTCCTGGAGATCAGCGTTTCGAATACCATATCGCCAAAATGGGTCTTGACTTCTTCCAGTACCTGATTTGACAGATTGAGCCTCGAATCGTACATCGTCAGCAAAAAACCTTCAATTTCCAGGTCCGGATTTAAACGTGTCTGAATAATTTTTATTGTATTTAGTAATTTTCCAAGCCCTTCCAGAGCAAAATATTCACACTGAACAGGTATAATGATTGAGTCGGCAGCGGTCAGGGCATTCACTGTAATGAGTCCCAGAGACGGAGAACAATCGATCAGGATGAAATCATAGTCTTCCCTGACCTTTTCAATGATTACGGATAATACTTTTTCCCGGTTTGGAAGATTGAGCATTTCAATTTCAGCACCTACAAGGTCAATGTGTGATGGAATTAAATCCAGCCCACTGATCGCTGATTTCAAAATGATTTTGCGCGGGTCGAGGTCGTCGACAATGCATTCGTATATACTGGTCTTAACATTACGTACGTCGAATCCAATTCCGGAAGTGGCATTCGCTTGCGGATCAGCATCAATGATCAACACTTTTTTCTCCAATACAGCCATGCTGGCAGCCAGATTAATAGCCGTAGTAGTTTTCCCTACGCCGCCTTTTTGATTCGCAAGTGCAATTACTTTTCCCATGTGGTTAATCTTGATTTTTGCTGTGTTTCAAAGTTAATATTTTATGCAGAAATGATCCTGTTTTTGATAAATTAAATTGAGAACCCACGGAATTAAATGACTTCATTCCAACTTACTTTTCCGCAAGTTCAGATGAATCGGGCTTTCCCGCGGATTTATTTTTTCGCTGTGCAAAAGTAGTAAAATTTAATAGGGAAGACTCAGTGTAAAAGTTAAAAAGTACAAATGAGTATCAAGTATCGGGATACAAGATTTTAGATATTAGACCTTAAGACTCAAAGCGAATAGCCCATAGCTCAAAGCTATAAGGGATCGACGTCGGCATAAATAATCAGGCCGCTGCAGTTGGGAAGCGATTTGATTTGCATGGTGGCTTCCATGATCTGCCGCTTGTGACTGGCCAGCCTGCTGTTCCGTTCCAGCTTGATCCAGACTTCTTTTTGATACCAGTTTTGGATCCGGCTGATCAAGGGGTATTCAGGTCCCAGGATATTTTCTTTAAAGAGTTTGCGCATAGCCGATGCCATCAAATTGGCAGCCTGATCGAGCCGTTCACGATCCTTGTGCTTAAGAACCACCCGGATCAGCCGATATGAGGGCGGGTACCTGAACAGCTTGCGTTCCTTCATCTGGCTGTTAAATAATTGGATAAAATTATTTTGGGTGACGTCGGCCAATACCTGATGTTTGGGTTGTGTGGTTTGAATAATCACTTTTCCCTGCCTGTTTTTTCGTCCGGCACGTCCGCTGACCTGTGCAATCAACTGAAACGAGCGTTCAAACGAACGGAAGTCCGGGTAGTTCAGCAGCTGGTCTGCATCAAGAATCCCGACCACGCTCACATTGTCAAAATCCAATCCTTTCGTGACCATTTGCGTTCCCACGAGAATGTCGATCTGCCCGTTTTCAAATTGGTAGATCAATCGCTCAAAGCCTCTTTTTGCCCGCGTAGTGTCCAGGTCCATCCGGGCAATTTTAGCGTCAGGGAACAGGAGGCTGAGTTCTTCTTCTATTTTTTCAGTCCCGAATCCTTTTGTACGGATATTGTCTGAGCCGCATTCCCTGCATAAAACCGGTAACGTTTCCGTATGTCCGCAATAGTGACAGATCAGGGCCGACAGATGCTTGTGATACGTAAGACTTACATCGCAGTGTTTACATTTGGGTATCCATCCGCACGATGTACATTGAATATAAGGCGCAAAGCCCCGTCTGTTTTGGAAAAGAATGACCTGTTCATTTTGTCCAAGCGCGCGACCTATTTCGTCATACAACTCAGGAGTGAGCATGGATTTCATTCGTTTTCTTCGGGTGGCTTCCCTGATATCCGCAATAACCATTTCGGGAAGCCTGATATTTTGATATCGTTCATTCAGTTCGACCAGGGAGTATTTTCCTGTCAGCGCATTAAAATAGCTTTCAAAAGAAGGAGTGGCAGTACCGAGAACTACGCGGGCATGATGAATCTGCCCCAAAACAACTGCAACATCGCGCGCATTATATCGTGGTGCAGGGTCAAACTGCTTGAACCCCGATTCATGCTCCTCATCGACAATGATCAGTCCCAGGCTCCGGAATGGCAGGAAAGCTGCAGAGCGTGCCCCCAAAACGATCTGGTATGATTTCTCCGATTCCTTTAGAACATTAAACCAGGTTTCGACCCGCTCTGCATCATTGAATTTGGAGTGATAAATCCCGGCTTTATCGCCGAAAGCCCGTTTTAACCGATTAATTAATTGAGCAGTGAGACCGATTTCAGGGGCAAGATACAGTACCTGTTTACCAAGTGAAAGCTGTTCTTCGATCAGTTTGATGTAAATTTCAGTCTTCCCGCTTGAAGTGATGCCATGTAACAGGACTGGTTTGGACTGGTCTGCCAGTTTAATCTGATCAAAGGCTTTTTGCTGAGCTTCATTTAGCTCGAAGATCATCTTTTCCTGGTCATATGAAAAATCCAGACGTCCGATTTCAATTTCCTCAACCCGTAAAATCTGCCTGGTAATCAGACTCCTTAATGCTCCTTCTTGAGCGTTACTTTTCTGAAGGAGCTGTTTTTTCCCGATATTCGTTTTTTTCTCAGGATTATATATCGTTTCAGAAAGAAAAAATTCAAAAAGGGCAAGTTGTTTTTTCGCTTTCTGAAGACTTTCGAGTGCATCCGCGATTTGTGGTTCAGTCAATCTGTCTGCATGCAAAAACACGAAGGTTGCTGTTTTGGGCCGGTAACTTTCCTCTACTTTTTCTTCGATCAGGATCGCATTTTTTTCGAGTAATATTTTCAGCGTTGCATAAGCGGGCTTTTTGCCCATCAGGCGATTGATCTCCCGGATGTTTATTTGTCCATGTTCCTGCAGCGCTTCAATCAGATTTTCTTCGTCAGCCGACAGATCAACAGGTAGGGTAAAATTCGGATTGAAGCCTACCTTGGTCTGGCTCTCGAGTTTCAGGGCAGAGGGCAGGGCTGCTTTATAGACTTCACCCCATGTGCAGCAATAATAATCGACGACCCATTCCCAAAGGATAATTTGAGCAGGATGTACAACCGGTTCATGATCGAGTATCGCGTCAATGTCTTTCATCCCGAACGAACCGGCAGGCAAAACATCATGTAAACGGTATACCAGCGCTGAAAAATACTTTCTGGCGCCAAACTGAACGATCACCCGTATTCCCGTCTTTATGCTGGCCTGGAATGCAGGTGGTACCCTGTAAGTAAATCTGTCACGCAACGGAAGGGGTAAGATCACATCGGCATACAGTTCGTTATACATACTTTTGCAAACTTCGGAAAAATTCTTCAGACTCGCCGGATTCAAAGCAGCCTGTTGATAATTTTATTCCGGGTAGTGTTTGGGAAGACTTTGATTCGATTTCAAAGTAACTTTTACTTTATTATTAGTTTGGAATAAATGGTTATCTTTGACTTCGTGAAAAAAAGACGAACTCATGTTTACATTAACTATTAGTCTGACGGCCTTGTTGCTGGGATATCTTTATTATTCCCGTTTTATTGAACGTTATGCCGATGTAGATGGCAATCGAATGACGCCTGCTTATTCGATGCAGGATGGGGTAGACTATATTCCGATGTCCTGGTGGCGGATTTTCCTGATCCAATTTTTGAATATCGCGGGCCTGGGCCCGATCTTCGGAGCGCTGGCCGGGGCCATGTGGGGACCGGTAGCCTACCTGTGGATTGTGCTGGGGGCTATTTTTGCAGGCGCTACCCATGATTATTTTTCAGGCACTCTTTCCATTCATCATAAAGGCTTAAGTGTGACAGAGATTATAGGGATTTATCTTGGACCCGCAGCCAAACAGATCATGCGCGGTTTCACGGTGATCCTGATGATCCTTGTAGGAGCTGTCTTTATTACCGGACCTGCCAATATCCTTTCGAACATGACCAATGGTTTTGGCGGACCAACGTTTTGGGTTTTGATTGTCTTTGTTTATTACGTTTTGGCCACCTTATTGCCAATTGATAAAATTATTGGGAGAATTTATCCGGTGTTCGGATTCGTTTTGTTGTTTATGGCAGTGGGATTAATCGTTTCCCTTTTTGCAGGAGACTATAACATGCCGGAATTAACGTTTGCTTCTTTTACGAATTTTCATAACGAGCCGGAAAAATTCCCTGTTTTTCCAATGTTATTTATCACGATTGCCTGTGGTGCCATATCTGGTTTCCATTCGACACAATCGCCCCTGATGGCCCGTTGTATCACTAATGAAAAACTGAGTCGCCGCGTGTTTTACGGAGCTATGATCACCGAAGCAGTCGTTGCCATTATCTGGGCTTCGGTGGGCATGACGGTGTATGGCGGGATCAGGGAATTAAACGAAACCATGATCCAGCAAAACGGAAATGCAGCGGTGATGGTCAGTGATATTTGCCAAAAGTTACTTGGCGGATTCGGCGGAATTCTTGCTTTACTGGGAGTCGTAGCCGCCCCGATTACAACGGGCGATACTGCTTTTCGCGGAGCACGGTTAATCGTGGCCGACTTCCTGAATTACAAACAGGGGCCTATCAAAAACAGGCTCATTATCAGTATTCCTTTATTTGCTGTCGGGTTTCTGCTCACCCAGATCAATTTCGCCATTATCTGGCGCTATTTTGCATGGGCTAATCAGGCGCTTGGAATGGTTTTCCTGTGGACGATTTCCGTTTATCTGGTCCAAAAACAGAAGCCTGCATGGATCACCGTAATCCCGGCCATGTTCATGACTACGGTAATCTCTACCTACATATTTATCGCTCCTGAAGGCCTGGCGCTTGACGGAAATATCGCTTATCCGCTGGGAATAGCTGTTACAATTGCTGTGACAACATGGTTCTTTGTGTACAAATCAGGACTCGCTAAAAAAGCTTCGCCCGGGCTAAAAGTGGTTCCGGTTGTGGAAGAAACCGGCTTCAAAAGGGAAAAAGTTTCCGGGGAATAAATATTTAGTGACAGGGCAGGATAAAGTAAAACAGCGATCCTTCGCCGGGAATGGCATTGCTGAAAACTCCCACCTGCCCCCCGAGCTTTTCAACAATACGCTTAACGATCGATAAGCCTAATCCCGTGCCCTGAGCCCTGGCTGTTTCCAGTCGGATAAACTGGTTAAAAAGCTTATGTTGATCTTTCATCGGAATTCCTTTTCCATTGTCCCTGATCCAGAATTTGACTTTATTTTCACCATAGAGTTGCTCTGAACCAAGCTCAATCACGGGAGGAATTCCTCCGTATTTAATTGCATTTCCAAGATAGTTTATCCAGACTTCTTCAAGCCATGCCGGATTGGCTTTGATCACAGGCCATTTTTCAGGCTTATGAATGATTGCCTTTGCCTGTCTGATTGTTTCCTGCAGCCGGATTTCACATTCGGCGATCACTTTTCCCATATCCACATCCTGCCGGTAAACATGATCCTGCCTCATTGTTGCCATAACCAGGAGCTCTTTGATGATATGAAGTGTTTTGTTTGCTGAATGATACACCACCTGATTGAGTTCAGGTACAGCTTGAAGATTCCCCTCATCGATTTCGTTCTGAATAAGATCGGATAATGAAACGATCGATCCGATCGAATCGCGCAAATCGTGTGCAACCATATGGGCAAAGGCATTCAGATCTTCAATAAGCTTTTCTTTTTCAGTGATTTCCCGCTTTAAATGATCATTGGTCTGTATGATCGCGGCTTCGTTTTTTTTTCTGTTTGTGATGTCCCTGAAAATAAATAAGGCGCCCCCTTGTACATTTCTTTTGTCGTTTAATGGCGTACTTCGCAGTTCGAAGTATTTTTTTTCATTGTAAATGTCAATCTCAATCTCCTTTTGCCAGGAAGAATTCGATCTGATAATATTTTCCAGTAACACTTTTTGTTTAGGGAAGATACCGGTTAAATCCTTCCCATAGAGCTCTTCTTTAGTTGCTTTGGTCAGGCTAAGGAAAGACTGATTGAAATCGGCTATCCGCAAATGCTGATCTGCCACCAGGATACCGTCTTCCCATATTTCTATCAGTTTTTCCCGGGCCATTGGTACCAGATCAAAAGTATTGTAACGGATATTAATATAAGCCAGAATAATGCCGGAAAGAAGAAAGCTGATTGGGGTCCAGTCAAAACCGGCGACCGGATTTATTTTAAAAACATAGAGGGAATTTCCGGCCATTGGAATCGAACAGGCCAGTATGATCATCCATATTGAAGAATAGATCTGTTTAAACTCACTGCGCAGGAGCCTAATGATATTAACAAATCCAATTAAAACATAACTGTATGTATACAGAAAGGTAAGCCAGAACAAGGGGCCATAATTATAAATCGTCGTGTTGTTTTGCTGATCAATACTGGCTGATTCCCAGTGGAGATGATGATAATCGTTTGTTAAAACGCCAATAATAGGAAGAAACGAAAGGGTGACCAGATAAACTCTCAGCTTAGAAGAAATTGGTTTTGCCCTGAAGAATCGTAATGTGAAAAAGTAGAAATAAAGTGGTGTGAAAATAATGCCAAAATAAGAAAGCTTGGACCAGAACAAACGGAGATTAAGATCAATTGCCGAGTATTCAAGGCAATAGAAAACGCACCATACGGCATTCGCTCCTACCATGAGTGCCAGGTAACGGGTTCCGGGAGATCGCTTGAAATGAAATAAATAGATGCTGACGAGAGCGCAACCGAAGGCACACAGAGCCAATACCAGGCTCATGGTATTAATAAGATAAGCTCCGGAAATCGACATCATGAATTGTGGATTAATGATTCCGTGCGTAAAAATATTAAAATTAAAGAGTAAATAACCAACAGGTGTTTTAAAAAAGAAACTAACAGACGCAAACTGTCCGCATTATAAAAACAAATCTGGTCAGCAATTTAATCCTATACTTCAATTCCAAACAGAACACGCACCAGATAACCCAACCCGAAAGAAATTAAACCAACTACGGTGCTCAGGATCACCATTTCCGAAAAACGCCTTTTAAAAGGCTGATCATTAGCCACAGAAATATAATAACTATAAACAAATACGACCAGGATCGAATCCACTACGGCAACTATCAGCGCAACGAACGGCGATGTAAAGATCAAATAAGGAGCGACAAGAAAAGTGACTGCAAACAGGTAAGCAATCCCGGTAAAGATGGCTGATTTAAGCGCTCCCTCATTTTTACCTTCTGATTTTGCCGAGAGATATTCAGAGGACGACATGGATAAAGCTCCTGCGATTCCTGCAATAATTCCGGCCAAAGCTACCAGTTTTGTGTTTTGCAGGGCAAATGTCAGGCCGGCAAGTGTCCCAAGGATTTCAACCAGCGCGTCATTCAGACCAAGAACAATGGATCCGATATATTCCAGCTTATCTTCTTTCAGCAAAGCGATAAGCTGATTTTCATGTTCACCTTCCTCCCGTCTAATCTCATTCGCTTCCGGAATTTCACCGCCAATTTCAGAATAGTTTACCTGTGCTTTTTCTTCGCCCTTTTCCATCAGTTTTACCCCGAAAGTCAGCCCAAAGATCCTGGAGATCCAATAGAACTTGCGTATATGCCAACGATTCGGATTTACATCTCTGCCCGTGTAACTTTTCCAGAGATGATAGTGATTAAGCTCGTCGGCAGCAATTTTTGCGAGTACCACCGAATTGCCGGCATCTTTTGTGCTCTTTGCCAGCCTCGCGTAAATGTGATGCTCTGTGATTTCATTACGTTGAGCAATAATGAGTTGCCTTCTTGTTTCAGGAGATAGCGATTTTTGTGCCATAGGGTCAGATCTTTAACCATTCGTATAGTTGATAATGATCGGCAGTCATTCCGAGTTTTTCATAAACCTTTTGTGCCGTCAGGTTATTCTTGTCCGCATACAGGCGAATCCCTTTCAGACCAGGATCATGTTCAACCATTGTCCTGATATGCCCGTATAATGCTTTATAGGTTCCTTTCCGGCGAAATTCAGGAACGACATAAACAGACTGGATCCACAGTATTGTGCCGTTTCTCCAGTCGCTCCATTCAAAGGTGGTAAGCAGGGACGCAATCACCTGGCCATTTTCTTCCGCGATAAAATAATTTCCTTTTTCCGTGTCTGTAAAAACAGCTTTAACACCACGCATCACTGTCTCCGGATCAAGGTAAATGTTTTCTGTTTCCAGAGCCATGGCAATCTGGAATGATATTATTTGTTGAGCCTCTTCGGGTAATGCCTTTCTGACGATCATTATTTATTTTTGATTTTTAGTTTAAAAGTTAACAAATGTAACTTTTAAAAATCGATAAACAAGGATCTGAAAGCCTTCCTTTCAGGTAAAAATCAGATTACCGGTTGGGACTCATTTTCTTTAAGATATGTTGCAGACTTACCTTATCATCTGTCAACATGATGAGCTGAATTTGATTCTCATCAAGACTGGTCTTGGCTGTTGGACCAACTTCCCCGGTAATGATTTTCGTTATTCCTTCTTTTTTCAATAGTTCAACAACTTTGCCCGAGTCATTTTTTTCTACTGCCCGATAAGGATTGGCAATAAAATGCGTCGCATTACCATCTGTGATCAGAAAATAAGGGCTCTTTCCAAACCTCAAATCCATGCTCGCTGTCAATTTCCTGTCCGTCGCGCTTATTGCAATCATGCTTTCATGTTTTAAATCGGTTAACTTTTTTACCGTTATCGTAATATACCTGAATTGATCATCAGCTTATTAAGTGCAAGATTGTTCTGCTGTGACCGACCCGGGAATGCAACCTGATTTTCTCAGGCTTAAAGTATAACGTCCTGTTTTATTTTTTATTATCTGCCTGTTCCTTCAATGCCTCCCAATATTCCAAAGCCTGTGCTACGGCAGAGTCAACTTACTCGTTGCCGGCCGAGCCCTAAAATCCCAATATGATTTTATTCTGAGTCATTGTATCGAACAAAGATTCAAAGATATAAATTAAGACGAAATCTGCAAAACATAACATAAAAGACGTTAGAATTGAAAATTAGAGACAAGAGGTGAAGCTGCCCTGGTTTAACCTAAGATTATCATTTATCGTTTGTCGTTCACAAAGTCAGAAGTAGGTTCAGTGGATTTAATCATTTGCATTATATTTGCATTCTCAAAGGACATCATATGAAGTTTTCATTTGCAGGAATTGTCTTTATCCTTTTTAATCTGAGTGTCTTTGCTCAGGTGTCATCTTACGAACCCAACAATCAAAAAACCAAACGTACAGTGATACTCCGTAACCTGGACATCAGGCAGGATCCGCGTATTGATCTGTTATTAGAGAACTATATTGAACAAAGTAAGCGCAAAGAAACAACCGGAGGCTTCAGGGTTGAGATCTTCTTTAGTTCAGGGAGTAAATCAAGAGAAGAAGCACTTAGGAAGAAGACAGAATTTTTAAAGAATTTTCCTGACGAGACCGCGTATATGTCTTTTCAGAGTCCGAACTTCAAGGTTCGTGTGGGTGATTGCCGGACCAAAAATGAAGCATTGAAGCTGAAAGAAAAGATCCGGTATTATTATCCGAATGCATTTATTGTTACAGACATGATCCAGTTCCCTAAATTATACACGGAGAAGAAAAGTAATGAGTGAGTTAATAAAACATGAGTGTGGAGTTGCGCTGATCCGGCTGAGAAAACCTTTGGAGTACTATCAGGAGAAATACGGAACCTGGCAGTATGGCATCAATAAGCTTTATCTTTTAATGGAAAAACAACACAACAGGGGCCAGGATGGCGCCGGGGTTGTGTGTGTGAAACTGAGTCTGAACCCGGGGCAGGAATACATTAACCGCGACCGGTCGGTCGAGCAGAATCCGATCAAAGATGTCTTTGATAAAGTTGCCAAAAGTCTAAAGAAGGCGTCGAAGAGGGGCGAAAATGTGAATGATGTTTCATGGGCGTACGAAAATCTGCCTTATGCCGGGGAATTGTATCTGGGACATCTCCGTTACGGAACCTTTGGCCGCAACAGTATTGAATTTGTCCATCCGGTTATGCGTCAAAATAACTGGAAGTCAAGAACATTGGTGCTTGCCGGTAATTTTAATCTGACCAATACCGACGAATTATTCCAGAAATTAATCGAACTGGGACAACATCCGAAGAATTATACCGATACCGTTACTGTTCTTGAAAAGGTTGGGCATTTTCTGGATGAAGAAAATCAGTTACGTTTCAGACAGTATAAGAATGAAGGGTATTCCAACAGGGAAATTTCGCCGCTTATTGAGAAAAATCTCGATATACAGAATATTTTGGAAAATGCCAGCAAAGACTGGGATGGCGGATATACCATCGCGGGACTGGTTGGACACGGAGATGCTTTTGTAACACGGGATCCATGGGGCATCCGTCCTGCACACTATTATGTGGATGATGAAATTGTTGTTGTTGCCTCAGAACGCCCGGTGATCCAAACCGTCATGGATGTCCGGGGAGATCAGGTCAAACAGATCAATCCCGGAGAAGTACTGATCATCAAAAAGGATGGAGATGTTTCAACTCAAATGGTCAGGGTGCCGCATAAGCGCAGATCCTGTTCTTTTGAACGGATCTATTTTTCAAGGGGCAGCGACAAAGACATTTATCGTGAACGGCAACAATTGGGCAGGTTATTGGCTCCAGCGATCCTGAAGTCCATTGATTATGATATGACCAACACCGTTTTTTCTTATATTCCCAATACTTCTGAAACCGCCTTTTACGGACTCATGCAAGGCATACGCGGCCACTTGCTTGAGTGGAAGAAAAAGCAGATCAGGTCCAGAAACGGGAATATTACGGAGCAGGAACTGGAAGAAATCATTTCACTTGAGCCCCGCGTGGAAAAAATCGCGATTAAGGACGTAAAACTTCGTACGTTCATTTCAGATGATGCCAGCCGGGAAGATCTGGTTGCGCATGTCTATGACGTGACTTATGGTGTCATTCACGAAAATGAAGATACGCTTGTGATCATTGACGATTCGATCGTTCGGGGAACAACACTGAAGAAAAGCATCCTTAAAATTCTTGACAGGCTGAAGCCGAAAAAGATTATCGTGGTCTCGTCGGCACCTCAGATCCGCTACCCTGACTGTTATGGGATCGACATGGCCGTATTAGGTAAGTTTATTGCCTTTAATGCAGCTATCGGATTGTTGAAAGATCATGGAAAAGAAAAGGTGATTGAAACTGTTTATAAAAAATGTAAGGCTCAGCAAAACCTGCCTAAGGAAGAAATTGTGAATTATGTGAGGGAAATATACAATCAGTTTATACCTGAACAAATATCTTCAAAAATCGCGGAATTACTGAAGCCGGAAGGATGTTCGGCAGAGGTTGATATTGTTTATCAATCGATAGAGAACCTGCATAAAGCTTGTCCCAACGACACTGGTGACTGGTATTTTACAGGTGATTATCCTACTCCCGGAGGAAATAAGGTAGTCAATACTGCATTTATTAATTACGTGGAAGGTATTGAAGACAGGGCATATTAACTGCTGCGATCGCGGCTTACAGTTCTGAACTGTAAGCTGCGATTACAATTTCGAACGGATTATTTTATTTCAGGAAACGTATTGTGAATATCTTTCCCTTTAATATAAGTCTCGATGTGGCGGTCTTTCTTAGCTTCATAAATATCCTGGATGGTAACGATTATACCTGTTTCCTCCACGCCGCCAAAACGGTCGTTTAATACGGTGCCAAAAGTTTTCATTGAAGGGCTCAGATTCATATAGGCATTGATCAGCGGAGGTATGTTCTCACCTCTGTCGCGCACCTGCTGAGTTAAAATCCGGTAATCTTCCTTGTATGAACCACCGTTAAAGATCTTATCCAATGATTCCATGGGCAAATTCAGCTCCATGGGTTTCTTCGGGTAGACAAGATTCTCCTGATCGCTAAAATATTTTTGAAAAAAGTAAAGGATCAGATTTCGTGCTTCAATATCGAAGTGGGTATACATAGTGACTTTTCCGAAGAAGTATTTGATCTCCGGATGGTCAACCGTAAGCGCACCTAAACCGTCCCATAAATTATCCAGTGCAAACAAGGCTTTGGCTCCCGCTTTACTTGACTGATACTCCGGCTGAACGAACGATCTTCCCAATTCCAGGGTATGAGGCAGGTAGCTTTTCTTGAATTCTTCAGAAAAATGGAATAAACGCGCTGTTGCCAGCTGAACATCTCCATTTTCGTCTTCAGAAAGACCCTTTCCCAGGATGTACCGGTAACCACCCAGGATTTCATGGGCATCCGGATCCCATACGATCAGCTGTTTATAGGGATTTTCATTCTTATCGTACTGATCAATATCAAGATCTTTTCCTGTACCCCCTCCCGCATCACGAAAAGTAATTTCACGAAGCCGGCCAATTTCATGCATTGTATTCGGTGAATCATGATATGTGATCACGTAGATTTCGTTGTCCCCTTTATTCGTTTTTCTGAGTAGCTTATCCGGCGTCAATTCCATCATAATAGCTTCCTTAGCTACTGGTGCAGCAATATCCTTCATACTGTCATTATTAATAATGAGCTACAAAACTAAAAAAAATAATTAAGAATCAGGTTTTGCCTGTCTTAAATTAGATAACCGCGTTATTCCGTTATTTTTCAGGAAGGGAATAGACGATCCTGCGGACTTCTTCTGCCCATTGTTGCGGAGTCTTGCTTTTGTCAAAATGCCTGAACGAAATCGGTTTGCCAAAGGTGATTGTGAACTTCCTGTTCTTGTGACTGAAGGTCTCGTCTGACAAAAAAAACATTTCCAGATTCCATTTTATTCCCAAACATTTCCGGAAGTTCGCCAGATTGTAAAAAAAGTTGGAGTTTTGTCCGCTTACGTGGACCGGGATCACATCACGTTGATATTCAATAGCTTTTTGTATGAAATGCTTACGCCATTCCGTGTCTGTGATTTTTCCGTGAATTTTTCGAGAAGCAAGTCCCGCCGGAAAGATCAGGATCTGTACATCCAATTTATATTGCTCTTCAATATATTTGGTTGCGTTCCGGCTATTAACCCCATGCTTGTTGATTGGTGCAAACACATCCTGCAACGGCGAAATTTTCATCAGGACATCATTCACAAGAAACCTCAGTTCTCCGGCTCTTTCATACACATTGCTCATGAGCAATAAGGAATCGAACCCTCCAAGCGGATGATTAGAGGCAAAAATAAACCGGCCCTGTGCAGGAACATTCTCCATACCCACCACTTCCTGCGTGACATTAAAATATTTTACCACATCGCGGACAAAGTCAATACCGTGTAAGGTTCCGTATTTTTCAATGATCTCATTGACTTCGTGAATGTGCATGATGTGATTGATGTACCGGTAGATGAACCCGGGGATGAAGCGTGCCAGCCTGGGGTTTTTTTCGGCGAATAACGCCTTAATGTCGATCGGCTTTATGTCAGTTAAATGCTCTTCGGCCATGACTGTTGTTTTTTCCATCGAAAATTAGAAAAATAATTGTGAATCGACACGTTTCTGTAAGAATTGTTCCTTTTTTTGTCGTTTAAGATAGAATTATTAACTGCTTTTATAATATCGATTTTGTATAATTAATGATCTATTAATTAAATAGTTAATATTTAATTATGAACACAAATTAGTTGTTTGTAAACAAGAAATTAACAAATTTTCCCGGAAATGCGAAGTGGGAAAAAGTGACAGAATGTGACTGAAAGTGGAAAAGTGTAAAAGAAATCACTAATTTTACATTCTAATTAGCAACACAGGATCATGGACTTCTCAGGGCGAAAATACGCAACAGTTGACGAAAAAGGAAGGGTTTTGCTGCCGGCCGATTATAAAAATGAAATGGGCGGCAAAATTCCTGGCGATCAGCTTGCTGTTCAGATAGATCCTTATGAGAAATGCCTGAATATTTATCCCCTTTACTCCTTTAATTCCCCTTTCTTC
>Ga0074195_1002082_pt1 | contig 24101 bp, 19 predicted proteins | sample EPASupsiteHSE623_FD_64525 | JGI IMG/M metagenome (GOLD analysis project Ga0074195, IMG submission 64525) | Bioremediated contaminated groundwater from EPA Superfund site, New Mexico - Sample HSE6-23 | ecosystem: Environmental > Aquatic > Deep subsurface > Groundwater > Contaminated ... | reverse complement strand
CCGGGTTTTTAATCCCATAGCGAGTAATTAATATCTGGTTTTTAGGAGGTAATGAACTATGAACGAAACCGCCCCCAAGTCAGAAGACGTGATTATTTCAGGCTTCAACAAGGAAGAGAAGGTATTTGTCGAGTCCGTGCGCGAGGAATGCGACGCGTTCCTTGAAAAGATACGGCGCGAGACCGACGTGCGCTCCCTTGAGCTGCGCATGAGGCACTCCCAGCACGGAAATAGCAGGCTGTTTGACGCACGCGCAACAGCGCGGCTTCCAAGCGGCAACCTTTTCGCACAGGCATCCGCGCGCGAGCGCAACCTTGCAATAAGGCGCGTGTTTGCCGAGATTGCCGCGCAGGCATCCCGCATTGCAGGCTACAAGGCAGGCATACGCGCAAAGGAAAAAAGGTGAACTTGATGAACACGGGCCAGCTTTTTGGAATCACGCTGCTCCTATTGGGGGTCGCGTGCCTTTCAGCCCTGGTTTTCCAGGCCAACAGCTACATCACATACACAAGCGTAGCAGGCATAATGAAGACCGAGTCGCAGAACACGCTCTCGCAGCTCAAGAGCGACCCGGCGTTGCTTGACTCCTACGGCATCACCTCAACCGACCTTGAGACGTACGGCCCGCAGCTTACCAACTACATCGACAAGAACGTGCAGTCGGTTTATTTGCAGGCCAACGCCCTCGTAATCCCGATGATTCTTGACGCGTTGTTTGGAATCAGCCTGTGCTACTTCGGAATCCGGAAGGCGGCGCAACACTCATAAACGAAAAAGTACATCCTAGAATTGAGGTAAATGCAATTGGACCGGCGCAACCTTGCCATTTCGCTTTTGCTTGTCGTCGCATTCACGGCGTTCGCACAGGCGGAGTGCAGGCTTGCAGAGGCGCAGAAAAGCAGCGGCGGACTTGCAATCGCAGTCAGCCCGTCGAGCCTTTCAGGCCAGCTTTCGATGCAGGTATACGTGCAGAAGGGCAGCGGGACCCAGTGCAACCTCGTTGCAGAACTTTCGCAGGCGCCCGGATACACCGCATCAATGACCCCCCTTGAGATAAGCTTCAACACGTCCTACGCAATGTACTACCCGGCCATAACCGCACAAGCCCAGGCATCCGCATCGCCGGAGACGCTCAACGTCCGGTTTCTGGACAAGGACACCGGTGCGGAACTTGCAACTGCATCAGTCAGCATAAGCGTCACCGAACCGGCAATTTCCCCGACCCCAACGCACATCTGCACCAAGGAAAACACCCGGGACTGCACCGCAAAGGAACTGCTTGCGCTTGACGTGGAGCCTAGCCTGATTGAGGAGAACCTCTCCGACGTCTACCTGCTTGTCGGCATAATCCTTGGGTTTGCCCTGATAGCGCTCATTTTCTTCGTAGTCATACCCCGAAAGTGACCGGCAACCCCGGCTGTGCAAGTCTTGCGCAAAGCCAATTAATTGCCCCGCACCCCAAATAGTGGTATAACCATACGGGTGCTTTTTGGCCACATGCTCTTTTCCAAAGTCTGCGAGACGTTCGACAAGATAGAGGCCACGCCATCGCGCCTAAGCTCAACTGATTTTCTTTCAAAGCTCTTTCTGGAGACCCCTGCATCGCAGATCCGGCGCGCAATATACTTCTGCCAGGGCCGCGTCGCGCCAGAGTTTGTAGACATCGAGGTTGGCATAGGCGACAGGATTGCCGGGCAGGCGATTGCGCGCATTGCGGGCGTGGGCACCGCAAAGGTGCAGGCCGAGTACCGCAAGATTGGCGACCTTGGCCAGGCCGCTGCTGCGCTACTGGAAAAGAAGTCCCAGACAAGGCTTGCAAGCGAGGAGCTTACTGCGGAGAAAGTCTTTGACTCGGTCAGCAAGATGGCAACGTCCACCGGCACCGGGTCGCAGGAAAAGAAAATCAAAATACTGTGCGAGCTGCTCTCAAAGTCAACCGGAGCGGAGGCAAAGACCATCATACGATTCTGCACCGACAACATGCGCATCGGCGTGGGCGAGCCCACGATTATTGACGCGCTCTCTTTTGCTGTTGCAGGCGACAAGTCCCTGCGGCCGGACATCGAACGCGCATTCAACCTCTCATCCGACCTAGGGATGGTCGCCGAGGTCCTTTTTTCGCAGGGAATGGACAAAATCCGCGCGTTCACGCCAATCCCCGGAAACCCCATCCGGCCAGCACTTGCCGAGAGGCTTGAAAGCCCGGAGGCAATAATCGAGAAGCTTGGCGAGTGCGCAGTAGAAGGCAAGTACGACGGGTTCCGCATCCAGATACACAAAGACAAGTCAGGCAAGGTCAGGATTTACTCGCGCAAGCAGGAGCCGATGACGGACATGTTCCCGGAACTGGTCAAGGCGATTGGAACGGACATTGCCGGAAAGGAATTCATAATGGAAGGCGAGGCAGTTGGCATCGACCCCAAGACCGGGAAGATACTCCCATTCCAGGTCACGGTACAGCGCAGGAGAAAGCACGGCATAGACGAGCTTTCGCGCAAAATCCCGCTGAAGATGTTCTGTTTTGAAATCCTGTTCCTTGATGGCAAGGACATGACGCTCTTGCCCTACAAGGAAAGGCACGCCAAAATCGAGGAAATCGTCACCAAGACCGACAAAATCGGGGTCGCCGAGTACAAGCTGTGCAAGACTGCTGACAAGCTTCAGGAAATATTTGAGGACGCACTTGCACGCGGGCTTGAGGGAATCATCGCAAAGGACCTCAACGCACAGTACACCGCAGGCGGCCGGAAGTTTGCCTGGATAAAGCTCAAGAAGTCCTACCAGGGAGCGCTGTCGGACACCGTTGACGTCGTAATCATAGGGTTCTACTACGGCAAGGGCAAGCGCACCAAGCTCGGATTTGGCGGCCTGCTCACCGCAGTGTACGACGACGAGGACGACCGCTTCAAGTCCATAGCAAGGGTGGGCACCGGGTTCTCCGAGGAGCAGATGGCCCAGTTCTCCGAGATGCTTTCAAAGATCATTGTCAAGGACAAGCCGCGCCAGGTTGACGCGCTGATGGAGCCGGACGAGTGGGTGACGCCCAAATATGTCGTCGAAGTAAACGCGGACGAGATTACAAAGAGCCCGGTGCACTCGGCAGGAAGGACCGTTGGCGCCGACGGGGAGGAGTACGGGCTTGCATTGAGGTTCCCGCGAATGACAGAAGCAGGAATCCGCGACAAGTCGCCGCACAGCGCCACCACGGTGGCCGAAATAACCGAGCTTTTCGACATGCAGAACCGCGTGCGCAAAAACTCCAAGCGCGGATAGCAAAACGCACAAGCCCGGCGGCGCTTGTTCTCAGCGGACAAACAACAATGCGGACAGCAGCGCGAATACGGCCACGATGAAAACGTACTGCACCAGGTTGAACCAGAATCGCGAGAGCTTGAAAAGCGCAACTGCAACCACGTAAAAAGGCCAGATGAAAATGGCGGCGAACTTGGCAAACAAGGCCTTTGACTTTTTCTTGCGAAGATACGAAAGCCCCAGCGCAAGCGCAGCGGCGTACGCATCAACCTTGCTTATCGGCGCGTGCACCGCAATCGAGACCGCGAGGAAAAGCAGGATGCAGAACGCAAGCGGGTCGGAACCCCACATCTGCGTGGTGAAGAGTGAAATCAGAAGCAGGGATGCGGCGATGCTGCCGAAAACCAGGGGAGCAAACGAGACGAACACGTCGTTGAAGGTCTTCTGCGGGGGTTGGGTGCGCACCCAAGCCACTTTGGGATGCCATAGCTTGTAGGAGATTACCTTTATTCCCGCAAGCTTGGCCGCAACCCAGTGCGAAAGCTCGTGGAAGATTACGCCTAAAAAGAATATCCTAAACTCGTCGAATACCTTCAGCTCGTGGTCGCAGCAATGGGAGACTTTGTGCGGGTCGCATTTTCCGCTCTCGCACCGCTTGCATTCCTGCGGCTCCGGAAGGCCAAGCTCCTTGCATTCATCTGGTTCCGAAGCATCTTTTGGGGCGACCGGTGCCGCCGCCTCCTTCTTTTCCTGCTTTACGACGGGCTTTACAGGCTCCGGCTCATTCTCGGTCTCGTAAGCATCTTCGGAATCGTTGACAAGTCCCATGAACAAAGCAGAGTGCGCCAAAGTATTTCAATCGTTGCCGGAAGTAAAAAAAAGCGCGCAGCCGTTCAGCCGTACTTGAACTTGAGCGCCACTATCGAGCCGAGGATGAGGAGCGTGACCACGTTGGCGGCAATAAGCGGCAGCGAATTCAGAAGTAGGCCGTACGCAAGCCAGAGCACGGCACTGGAAATTGAGAGGAGAAAATAGGCAAGCGAGATGTCGCGAGTCTTCTTTGTTTTGAGTATCTTGAACAGCTGGGGCAAGCCGGCAATGGTGGTAAGGAAGCCCGCGAGAAAACCCACCAGTTCAACGTAGTCCATTGAAAGAGAAAGTGAACGGAGTATAAAAGGATGAAGCGAATCAAACGCGAAAGAAAAACAAAAGTAATTGAAAGAAGAAAGAACGCAAAATCAACGAAAAAAGAAAACAAAAAGCAATTGAAAAAAAAGAAAAATGAAAATCAAAGGACTTCGGGGTTGTCCTTTGTAGGCGACAGGTAAATCGTGGTTCCCGGCGCGAGGTTTTCCCGCAGCTTGACCGAAATGTACTTGCCGTACTTGCCCTCGTTAATCCAGCCGCTTCCGACGTAGCCTTCCATGCCCTTGGCTTTCACCGAGAACTGGGGCTTGTTGCCGTGAGGCTCAGCCGAAAACGCCGGCTGCGAATCCACTCTTGGTTCCATCATATGCATTCCCACCTTCCCCGCATCGTATTCGGAATAGCGTGGCTCTGAGTACCCTGGCCTAGTGGGGGCAGCACCCGTAAGCACGGCACTCAATGGAGGAAGCCTTCCGAATTTTCCTGCGTAGAACATAATGCGATTGTCACCTGTCTAGCAGACCGCTGCGGCCATCACAAGGCAGACCCTGTTGCCGCGAATCGATATCTGCTCTATTGCCAGGGGGAGCGAATCTGCAATCCCCTGTATCTGCTTGTATGAAAGCTCTGAAACGTCCATCTTCATGCACAACACCTCGTTGCTTACAACTCGTGCGGACGTCAGTATATAAGGAAAAATAGACCCCGTTTCCGGTGAACTACCGACTTACTCGGACGCACAAACAGAAACGGGCCTTGCCACCAGCTCGATGAACGAGTTTTTCAGCGAGCAGGACACAGTCTTGCTTGACGCCGCAAACGGAAGATGGAAAATCCCTTCCCATCGCACGCGGCCGCGCGTTGAGACGGCCACGTGGGCGATGTCCTTGTTCACCGCGACCTTCGCAACGCCCGCAGCCACTTCCTCAATCTCCATGACTATGCGGATGGAGCCGTCGGAAAGCTCGACTGCCTCGAAAACCCTTGCCTTCAATTCAACAACCACAGGGATTGTCCGCAAACAGCCCCTTATGCGTGCGGTAAAACGGAGTAAAACTTTTGGTTTAATGCAGAGACAAGAAGGACCGGACGCAGTGCACAAAAACAACCGCTAAAAATACCCACCAAGTAATATTTGCAGGGTTTTTTGGGAAGATGAAGGGGAATTGCGTCCGCGGACAGGGCGCCACGGAGTACTTGGTAGTGCTTGGGGCAGTCCTGCTGATTGCGATAGTGGGAGTCACCACGATAAACCAGGCAACCGGCTCGACTTCGCTAAAGGAACAGCAGTCCACTACGTACTGGAAGACAGCGACCCCGTTCGGGATAATCGCGTACGTCCTTAATGAGAATGCGCTTTCAATCAGGCTTTCAAACAACCTCAACGAAAAAATCAAGCTGACCTCGATAAAGGTAACCTACAACGGCGCAAACTACACCATTTACTCCGAAAACAGGGTTTTTGGCTCCGGCGAGCAGGTTGAACTGACAAACATTGACTTGCGTTTTTCAGCCGCAAACCCGTGCAACACGCTCCAAACAGGAAGCCCGTTCGAGTACACGCAGGTAATCTTTGGCTACGACAAGCAAAGCCTTTCAGGATTCTACCAGACCGGCGACAAGCCGCTTGTTGGAAAGTGCGGAGGGCAGGCCAGCCTGGTGAACGTTTCGGGCGACTCGCCCGCAAGCGGACAATCAGTAGCCCAGAACGTCTCGCTTAACCTTACAGTGCAATCAAGCTCGCTTTCCGGGATGAACTTCTCCTTCAACGGCACGTCGTCATCGTTCTACGACCCGTCGCTTGTGCTTGCGCTGGACTTCGAGGACAACCCTGCGATTGGCGACAACGACACGAACATTGTTGACGTGTCGCAGTACGGCAACAACGGCACAATCTACGACAACACCGTCGGGCTCTGGAGGCTCGACGAGACTGATGGCACCACCGCAGCGGATTCGACTCGCTTTGGAAACACCGGCACAATCTACGGCCCTACAGCGGGACTGTGGAAGTTCGACGAAGGCGACAACCGCACGATTAATGACGCCTCCAACTGGGGAAACAACGGCACGCTTTACGGGTCAACAATAGGGCTGTGGAGGTTCGACGAGGCCGACAACACTTCCGCACGCGATGCAACGGCCTACGGGAACAACGGAATCATCTACGGCAACACGCTCGGCCTGTGGAGGTTCGACGAAGGCGACAACAAGACCGCAGCGGATTCGACAGCATACGGAAACAACGCCACCCTTTACGGCAACACCATCGGACTGTGGCATTTCGACGAGAACTCAGGAATTTTTGCCAACGACTCGTCAGCGTACGGGAACAACGGCACGTGCCAGACAGTATTCACGAATGCAAGCTGCGTATGGTCAGCAGGAAAAAGCGGGTCTTCCGCAACGTTCAACGGAATCAACACCACAGTCACGCTTCCGGAATCGCTTGGCGGCAACTACACATCATTAAGCATATCCCTGTGGACCAAGACAACGCAAGTTGCAGGCGACTACAACCGCTCATTCACGCTCTACCGAACCGTAGGCTCCACGTACTTCAGCCTCGGACAGACGGCAAACAAGACGTCCCTTGGCTGGTCAAGCTGGGGAGTGTTCCTCATCAGTAATGGGACGGACACCAACGACGGCAATTGGCACCACATCGTCGGAATAAAGAACGCCACCGCGGCGTGGCTCTATCAGGACGGAATGCTTGTAGGCGTCAATCTTTCGACGACATTCCCGTCAAGCAGCCAGATAATATCCCCGACAATAGGCGGCTTCAACAACTCAGGAAGCAACACATTCGGCTGGAACGGCTCCATCGACGAGGTGCAGATGATAAACGCCACGATTTCAAAGGCCGAAGTTTCCGCCGTATATGCCGCCGGAAAGGCCAAGTTCTTGGAATGGAACTCTTCGGGAAAGAGCGGGAATGCGTTGGAATTTGACGGTGCGAAAAATTTTGTCAACGCATCTGCGTTCAACATCCCGGGAGACGTGACAATATCCGCATGGGTATACCCGCGGTCATATCAGCCATCGCCTTTGGGCCACAATCAAAGAATACTTTTCAACTATAATGGCACGACGGACCTGCAAGTGATTCTAAACGAGACCGACACGCTCATTTGGGGATCTAGCGTACTGGCTGCGGGAACGGGCAGTTCAACTTTACCGAATCTTAACAATTGGACGCATGTGGCGTTTACTAGGAGCGGCCTCGCCTCGGATAGCTCAAGTTACCACATTTACTATAATGGAATTTTACAAGGCTCATCCGCGAAAACGCCCGGAAACCCCAATTCAGCCATTCCTACGTTACGCATCGGCGCGGATATGCATAACACGAAAGCAAACGGGCACTTCAACGGCTCTATCGACGAAGTCCAGATAATCAACAAGTCGCTTTCTGCTGAAGAAGTCGCCGAAATCTACAATTCAGGAAAGGCCAAGTTCGTCGAGTGGGCTGCGGGAAAGAGCGGCACAGGCCTGCAGTTTGACGGCATAAGCGGATACTTCCGGACAACGAACCAAATACAATTCGGCTCGAACGCGACCACGTATTCGGCCTGGGTGAAAGCAAGGGGATTCAACAACCCCCGAATCGGAACACTATTTGCCGATGCAAGCCAGGGCGGGTCCGCAGGATTCGTCTGGATTTACCGCCAAGCACACTCAAACGCAACAGTAATCCAGTACGCGAATGGAACCAACTACTGGCCGGTATCGTTTGCTAATTTCTTCGACGGATACATAGACCAGTGGGTGCACGTCGTTGTCTCTATAGACTACCTTTCCAAAAATATCACATTATATCGGAACGGACAGGTGTTCGGTACAGTCTCCCCATCGGATAATATGCTCGGGCTTAGCACACCAAAGACGATATTCGTTGGCCGCTACTCTTCGACGGACAACTCCGTATTCAACGGCTCCATGGACGAGATTGCAATATACAACAGGACGCTTTCCGCTGACGAAGTGCTTGACCACTACACCTCGGGCAGGGCTAAGTTCATCGAGTGGAACTCGACCGGGAAGAGCGGCACTGCGTTGAACTTTGACAACAACACCTACGCAAGCCTTGGCTATGGCACTAACCTCAACCTTACCGGAGCGCTGACGCTTTCCGCGTGGGTTTACCCGACAACGAATGATTCGTTCTACCGGGGAGTTTTCGGCTCCGGCCAGGCGCAGGACACAATCCACGGGAGATACCTGTTCTTCTACCGCAACGGCGAGTTCAAGTTCGAGGTGTCCAACGGCTCGGCGAGGCATTACGTTTCGTATGGCGTGCCCTCAATTTCAACATGGTATCACGTGGTCGGGGCGTGGGACGGCACCAACTCAACAAACGGAATCAGGTTCTACGTCAACGGGGACAACGTCGCAAACACCACGGCCAACTTTTCGAACATAACGACGTTCAAGCCCTGGTACGTCGGACGGGACTCGTGGAACGGCGCCACCCGCAGGTTCATCGGGATGGTCGACGAGGCGCAGGCAATATCATATGCCCTTAACGCAACCGAAGTCGCAAACCTGTACAACGCGGGCAAGGCGAAGTTCGTCGAGCACGTGCCGTGGGGAAAGAGCGGGAGCGCATTGAGATTTGACGGCAACAGGAGTTACGTGGACTTGGGAAACCCGAGCCAGCTTACGCTCAACCAATCCAACTTCACCATATCCGCGTGGGCGTACCCCCTTTCCCTCTCTGGTTCCCAAAGTTTCATCATATCGCACGCAGGCAGCGGAACCTACAAGGATTACGGCCTGAGCGTTTCAAACTCAAGCATTGCAGGAAACATGTGGAACACCACGGGGTCTTCGTCAGGCACGTCAATAGTATACTACAGCCCGCAGCTTTTGCAATGGACGCACCTTGCATACACCTTCAATGGCAGCTACAGCGCACTATACGTCAACGGCACCCTTGCGAACGTAAGCACGGCTTTTGTCGGCAGCAGGAACCCGCTCAGCGGAACGCCTACAACAGTCCAGATTGGCTCGAGGGCAACATCACCAGCCTATTTCTTCAATGGCGAAATCGACGAGGTCCAAATCGTCAACCGCACGCTTTCCGCAGCCGAAATCGCCGCCCAGTACGCGTCAGGCAGGGCCAGGCGCGACTCGTGGACTCCGTCAGGAAGTGCGGGAAGCGCGATGCAGTTTGACGGAGCCAACGATTACGTCAATATCACGAACGCACAGGCATTCAACTTTTCCTTGGCGGACAACTATACCATAGGCGCTTGGGCGCTTTTTGGTAACACCACAATATCCAGAAAGACAATAGTCGAAAAACTCGTAAATGGGCGGTACCCATTTGCTCTGCGGGGCTCGTCGAACGGAACCAATAGCGGCGCATTCATCGCAATATACAATGGGACGACAGCTGCGGAAGCGGACGATAATCAACTCGGCCTAACTGGTTGGCACAACATTGTCGGCGTCAAGTCGGGCAACCAGCTTTTGATTTATAGCGACGGCGTATTGAGGAACACCACAGTAATCGACCTTACGGGCGAAGTGTTCAACGAGGCTAACGTATTCGTGGGCCGCCGGGGAAACGGACTCACACCCTTCAAAGGCTCCATTGACGAAGTCAGGATTTGGAACTGTGCCCTGACGCCCGATGAGGTTGCGCAGAACTATTACGGCAGCCTTACCAAGTTCGCACCGGACTCGTGGCTTTTCTCCTACAACCGCACGCTGGTGCCTGCGGGAACGTACTACTATTACGGCTACGTCAAGAACGCAGACGGCTCGTTCGACTACACCGACAACCGCTCGATTGTGGTTACCGGCTAGGCAGGCCGGGAAAGGCTGCAAATGCCCGGATTTCCCCACATCCCACAGGATTTAAACCCTTGAGGGGCATAATTTTATCCGCAGCCCCGTAGTACAGCGGTCAGCCTGCTGTGATATTCAGGCCCGCAAAAGTATGTCGGCCTTTGGAGCCGAAGACAGCGGTTCGAATTCTCCAAAGCACTGCCGGCGTACAGCCGCAAAACTTTGGGGACGCAATTCCGCTCGGGGCTATAATATTTAGAAAGGTGTTTTTTAGATGGGAAGAATAAAGGGAACTCAGATAAAGGTGCTCGCAAGGCACATGCTCAAGACAAACACGGCGATGTTTTCGGCCAGCTTTGACGATGACAAGAAAATCATCGACAAGTTCGAGCTTGGGATGAGCAAGACCGAGAGGAACAAGCTTGCAGGCGAGATTGCGCAGGAAATCGCAAAGCTTGACCGCATCGTCAGGCAGCAGGAGGCGGAGGAGGCCCAGAAGGCGGCAGCCGCACAGGCGCACGCGTAGAACGCTTGCGCTAAAAATCTTTTTCTAAACTTTTTTCATTCGGGTTCAAAACCCGTTTACTTTGAAAGCTTCAGGAGTATTTCCCTGTTGCTTTCAAGGATTTTCCTGTTAAGGTCCAGCAGGGACTTTGACAGGGCGATGAGTTCCTCGAGCTTCTGGTCCGAGCCAAGCGATGAAGAGCCCAGCAGGCTTCCGGACAATGCAGGCTCGGTCTCGCCGGGCTTTTCGTCAAAAAGGGATGCCTTTGAGGACGGGGAGTCTGACGGTTCATCAAACAGGGACTGCCGCGGTTTCGGCACCTCGAGTTCGTCCGCAACAGGCCTTGCCACCGGCTTTGGCTCCGGTGCAGCAGGCGCAGTTGCATTTGGAGCCGCGGCGGCCTTGGCCTCCGCAAGCACCTTGGGTGCGTCGGGGATGCCCAGGTCGGTAAGGTTTGCAAGGATTTCGGACTCCGGCATCCCGGCTGAAAGCATCTCCTTGACAATCTGCTTGATTTCCATAAGAACCCACTCGAAATTTACAAGGACTGGATTAGGGAATCCGCCAATATAATACGTGCACAAACCGCAGGACGCAGGGGCGATAGATTTTAAGCTGGGATTACCTCAGTAATCCAGACAGCATTTCGCAACTGCGGTTTTGACATGCAGCTAGACCTTCCACTCGGACCATGGACAAGGATGTTCAACGCCCAGTGGGGCGACTACCCGCTGATGGTGTACCAGAACCCGGACAAGATGATGCTCCTCACGCTTTTTGAGAAGCAGGACGGCAAGGTCACGGGCGCGCTCACGTTCCTCAAGAAGGGCTTCGTGATAGACGGCGACACCTCCAAGATTTCGCTTTCCCAGCGCCAGGACGTAATGATTGTCTCCAAGATTTCGCGCGAGCACTCCGGAAAATACCTCTTACTGAGCTCGTCGCCCTCGTTCATCGAGTACAACAAGGACTCGCTTACCAAGACCATCACCCAGCAGGGAGCCGAGCTTGAGCACCTGTCCAAGGCGATGATGGAGATACTGCGCGGCTACGAGTGCAAGGCCACCGAGTTCAGGCTGGTTGAGGACGAGGAGCTGCAGCTGCTCCTTGGAGACCCGTTCTCGCTCTTTGCCTACCTTTCAGTGTCCAAAGGAGCAGGCACGCAGGCGGTGCAGAGCAACGTCAAGTGCCTGCTTGGGATTGACCGTGAGAACGAGCAGGTGCTTGTGAAGCTTTCCTCGCTGCACACTGTGGCAATCACAGGCGGAAGGCTCCCCCAGAGGCTGCACGCCATGCACCTGGTGCTGGAATCCTCGCTGATGAACAACATTTCGTCAATAGTGTTCGACAGCGGCAACGCGTTCACGGGCCTTGCGCAGCCCAACGGCGACTCGTCAAAGTACGAGGAGTTCAAGCTCACTTCAATACCCCTGGGCTTCCCGTTCAAGACCTACGAGCTTGAGAAGGGGCTGTTCATCGACCTTTCAAAGATTGACCCGGAGATATTCCTTGCGGTGTTCGGGCTTGAGAAAAGCGACGTGGCAACGGTCATAAAGAGGACGTATGCGGAGAAGCCGGGAAGCTTCTTTGCAATAAGCGACCTCTCGTCCGCAATGGACCAGCTCCACGAGAGCGCCGAAATCACGAGATACCTCATCAACAAGGCAATCCGGGCGGCCACGGTAATCCAGAAGAGCTCGCCCAACGTGTTCGCAAAGGCCGGGCCGTTCGAAACAACCGCATCGTCGGGCCTGGGCAAGGTCAGCCACATAAACCTGTTTGGCCAGCACGCCGAGATAGCCACGCTCGCATCCTACTCGATTCTTGAGACAATGGCCATACAGGCCGACTCGGACAGGCCCACAATCATCGCCTTTGCGCAGGATGCGACCGAGATACCCGTGCCGGTGATGGCAAAGCTGCAGGAAGCCTGCGCGAACGGCTCGCACCTGGTGCTTTCGGCCCAGCACGAAAGCGACCTTTTGGGGCTCTCGGCCACGCTGAGGATTGAGATTGTGGGAGACGACGCCATAATCTCCGAGGAAGGGGAAAAGCAGCGCCGCATAAGGCTGCGGCCAGCGTACTCGCTTGACAGCGAGCTTGCGTAAAAAAAAAACGGATTGTAAATTTAGCCTTTGCGCTTGTCGAATTCCTCAGCTATGAGCTTGCGCGCCTGCTTGAGGGTGACAAAGTCAAGGGGATTGATTGTGTCAAGGGTGTAGTGCAGCTCGGAGACCTCGGACTTTGTCGCGGCCTGCTCGCGCAGCTCCGCCACCTGCTTCTTGAGGGCATCCACCTCTGCGGCAAGGCCTGCGCTTGACTCGCCTTGTGCGGGTGCCGGGCTTGCCGCAAGCGGCGCGGGGCCTGAAGACTCGAGCTTGTGGAGCTTGTCGTTGTGAACCACTATGGTCCTGCCTATGATGTCCTCGTTCTTCTCAATCATCCGGATTTTCTGCGCAATCAGGCTGATTTTGGAGTCGAGCATCTGGATCTCCGCCTTCATGTCGTCGTACTTTTTCTGCGGGTTCGGAGAGTCTGCCATGAAATTCACCCAAAGGGCTAACTATGGAACTATCACCCAACCGCGCCATAAAAACATTCGGATGGCTGGAAACGGCCAAACCATTTGCGCACATTAAAAAGCCCAAAGATTTTGAAAGACTAAGATTACGGCCCGCAAGGTTTTGCGGCGCCTTTTACGGGTAGATGGTGGTATAGATGAAGAAGAAAGCATTCCCGCTGAGAACAGCGCTTACCGCTGCTGCGGTGATTGCAGTCATGTTCCTGGTAGCGCTTGCCGCGCTGCCTCAGGGCACGCAGGAAAAGGCATCCATTGACGTGAAGTGGAACAGCCTTGCGGATGCGCAGAAGGCGCCGGACTCGGATTCGGCCAAGGCAGTCGAGATAACGGTGTACCAGGCCCAGCAATCAGGCTACAGCCCTGCGTACTGGAACAACGGCTACAGGCAGATGACACAGGCGCTCAGCTACACTCCGTCCGACGGCATCGCGCTTGTCAAGGAGACTCGCAACGTCAACATCCCTTCGGGAATAGCGAGCCTCGCCATAAAGGGCACTTCGGCCTACATTGACCCGACCAGCGTGCACCTTACCGACCTTTCCGGCAAGTCGCTCTCGATAATTGAGCAGAACTACGACTACGACCTGGTGGACGGCTACAAGCTCCTCCAAAAATACATAGACAAGACGGTCACGGTCAAGAACGGAAACGACACCACTACTGGAATCCTTTTGTCCTCCAGCGGCCCGGTCATAAAGACCGCAAGCGGAGTGACCGTGCTTTCAGGCTACGACAAGATTGACTTCCCGTCGCTTCCCGAAGGCCTCATCACCACGCCCACTATAAACTGGCTTTTGGACTCGCAGTCTGCGGGCAGCCGCGACGTCGAGGTGAGCTACCTTACAAGCGGGCTGAACTGGAACGCCAACTATGTTGCCATTGACAACGCCGACGACACCAGAATATCCTTGCAGGGATGGGTGTCGCTGCGCAACGACGCGGGAACCACGTTCAAGGACGCATTGCTCAAGCTGGTTGCAGGCGATGTTAACATCGTCACCACCCCGACCGCGTACCCGACTTACGAGGCGATGGACTCCTACGCAGGAAGCGCAAAGCGCGTGTCGGTGACCGAGCAGTCGTTCTTCGAGTACCACCTCTACACGCTTGAGAGGCCGACCACGATTGCGTCGGGCCAGGTCAAGCAGGTGGAGATGACAAGCGCAAACGACGTCGCCTCAAGCAAGGGGTACGTCTTCGACGCCTCGTCAAGCTCCAAGGTGGCCGTGAAGCTTTCATTCAACAACACGCAGAAGTCGGGCCTGGGCATCGCATTGCCTGCAGGCAAGGTGCGCGTGTACAAGGCGGACTCAACAGGCTCGCTGCAGTTCCTTGGCGAGGACTCGATAGGCCACACACCCAAGGACGAGGCGGTGACGCTCTCGATTGGCAACGCGTTCGACATAGTCGGAGAGAAGACCACGACCAGCACCGAGTACAGCGGAACCTGCTCGAACAGGTACTCGTACAATATCACCCTGCGCAACCACAAGGCCGAGGCAGTGAACGTGAAGGTTGTCGAGCACGCGTACGGCGAGTGGGACGTGACTGACGAGACCGCAAAGCACACCAAGGACTCCGCATACGAGCTTTCCTGGAACGTGCCAATCAAGGCGGACGGCTCGGCTACAATCCTGTACTCGATAAGGACAACGACTTGCTAGAAAGAGTGAGTTGCTGCGGTGGAAGCTTTTGCTTCCCTTCCTTTTTTCTTTTTTTTGTTTTCCAAGAACAAGCGAAAAATTACTTCTTCTTTCCCGCAATCTCTGCAAAGTACTCGGCAGTCCTTTCCAGGCCCTGCTCCAAGTTGATTTTGGGCTCCCAGCCAAGCTTTGACTTTGCAAGCCTGATGTCGGGCTTTCTCTGCTTGGGGTCGTCCTGCGGCAGAGGCCGGAAGTTCAGCTCAAGCTTCTTCCCAAGCACCTTGCCGACTTTTTCCGCAAGCTCCAAGAGAGTGAACTCCTTTGGGTTTCCAAGGTTGACCGGCCCGGTGAAGCCTGCTGGGGAGTTTTCCATGCGCACGAAGCCATTGATTAGGTCGTCAACATAGCAGAAAGAGCGGGTCTGCTTGCCCGTTCCGTACATCGTGAGCGGCTTTCCGGATATTGCCTGCACAAGGAAGTTGCTGACCACCCTGCCATCCTCCGGGTCCATAAGCGGGCCGTAGGTGTTGAAGATGCGCACTATCTTGATTGGGTTGCCGGTCTTTCTCCAGTAATCCATAAGCAAAGTTTCCGCTCCGCGCTTTCCCTCGTCGTAGCAGGAGCGTATCCCAATCGGGTTCACGTTGCCCCAATAGGATTCAGGCTGGGGGTGCACTGCCGGGTCGCCATAGACTTCGGAAGTCGATGAGTGGAAAAGCGGGGTCTTGGCCGCGGAAACGTAGTCGATTGCGTTCCAAACGCCCCAGACTGAAGTGCGGAAGGTCTGCAGCGGGTCCTTCTGGTAACGCGGAGGCGATGCCGGGCAGGCAAGGTTGTAGACGAAGTCGAACCTGCCCATGTCAGGCCAGGGCTTGACCACGTCGTGCTTTACGAACTCGAAATTGCCGGACTCCTTGAGCATGTCGACGTTTCTTCCAAACCCGGTGCTCAGGTCGTCCAGGCCCACCACTTCGTGGTCCTGGGAAAGCAGGCGTCTGCAAAGGTTTGCGCCAAGAAAGCCGGCAGAGCCGGTGACAAGATACCTCATAACTACACGCCAAAGGCAAAAGGCCAATCCGGCCAACCGCCCGAAAGAAGGATAACGGACAGGAATAATTTAATATGTGCCCTGCCGCCCGGCGCCCATTTTCATTCCTTTTAACCGAAGGAACCGACAGGCGTCCGCAATTCGGTAATCCAAGCAATCTGAGCCCTGCTTTCGTCTCTTCCAAATGTTTATATAGGATATTTCCTTTTCCTACTTGAAGGGTTGGGTAGGTTCAACGATTGGTTTTTTGGGGTTGTAAAACCTACTTTCGAGCGGAAGCATAGGCAGTGCCACAAGCTCGGAATAAACGTCATTTTAATTGAGGTGGGCTTAGTATGGTGTCAAACAAAGACCAAAACGCGCAATTCTCAAGGCCGTCAGCATTCCTGATGTTCTTCCTTGCATTCGTCGGGCTGGCTGCTGCCGCTACGACTCCCACGATTACCGGAATCTCAGCGGCTACAGCCGACGGAAGCTACAACGCAGGGGAAGTCATAAACATATCCGCGACCTTCAGCGAAGCGGTCATGATAAACGCCGGCACGCCAGTGCTGCACCTTGAAACTGGTGATACCGACCGTGACGCGACCTATGCTTACGGCGCTACAACCACCACACTATATTTCCTCTATACAGTCCAGGCGGGGGACACCGCAAGCGACCTTGACTACAAGGCAATTGACTCGCTTGCAGGAGACATCCGCGGCATGACAATTGACCACATAGTCGCAAACAACACCCTCGCAGCACCCGGAACAACAGGTTCGCTGGGGGCAAACAAGGCAATAGTCATCGACACTACCGTGCCTACACTGGTAATAACCCTTAACGACTATGCGCTCAAGGCAGGAGACACCGCAACCATAACTTTTGACTTCTCGCAAGCCCCGACGGATTTCGCTGAAGCAGATGTCAGCGCACCCAACGGCGCGCTCAGCGGGTTTGCTGTTGACGGAAGCAACTCATCAAAATACACCGCAACATTCACTCCGACCACAAACACCATTGCCGCGACAAACGTCATCACAGTAGGAACAAGCTGGACAGACGCAGCAGGAAACGCACCCTCAGGCTCAACCACTTCGAGCAACTATGCGGTTGACACGCAGAGGCCGTCAGTGGTGATAACACTTTCCGACTCGGCATTAAAGGTCGGCGACACGGCAACCGTGACTTTCGACTTCTCAAAAGAGCCCACAAACTTTACAGTAAATGACGTAACCGCACCAAACGGGGAACTGAGCGCGTTCGCCGTTGACGGAAGCAATTCATCAAAATACACCGCAACATTCACACCCACTACAAACACTTCTGACGCAACAAATGTAATCACGGTTGGAACAGTATGGACAGACGCGTCAGGAAACGCACCCTCAGGCGATGCCACGTCCGCAAACTACGCAGTGGAGACCACTACGCCAGCAGTTGCGCTTCGTTACAGCTCCAACCCCGTAAAGGCAGGAGCACTGGTCATAATCGCGACATACTCCGAAGCAGTCGCCACGCCCACCATAGCCATAAACCAGCCGGGCACTACGGACGTTGCTGCCACTCCAATGACTGACACCGGAAACCACAGCTACTTCTCCTATGAATACACAGTCGTCGCTAACGACGGAGACACGTACGTTGACGGAACCGCCACTGTGACCCTCTCCACTGTCGCAGATGCCGCAGGAAACAACGCTGCTGCTGCGATAAACACCACGTTCGTCATCGACACGACTGCTCCGACAATAGCAATCACTGACAACGTGACGGGCACGGCCAACAGCGAGAGCGTCATCCTATACACGTTCACGTTCAACGAGAACGTCACGGGATTCGCAGTAAATGAGGCGGTCGTGGCGCACGGCACGAAGGCCGAGGCATTCTCAAGCGGGACTAGCGGTGACGCAATTTACACCTTGATAGTAACGCCGGATGCAAGCTCCACAACCGCCATCACAGTAGACGTTGCAGGAGACGTTGCAACTGATGCGGCAGGAAACGGAAACACCGCAGCCACCCAGTCAACACAGGCAGTTGACACGGTCTTGCCTACGGTGACAATCACCGATGACGAGGCCGGCACTGCAAACATCGCAGGCGAAGCCATTACCTACACATTCACTTTCAGCAAGGCAGTGATGAACTTCCTCACAGCGGACATAAACGTCACTAACGGCACGGTGGGTACATTCAACGTAGTAAGCGGCACGGAATACACCCTCGTCGTAACCCCGCTGTCCGACTACGAAGGAAACATCCTTGTAAACGTGGCAGCAGGAGTAGCCCAGGATATCAACGGGAACAACAACACTGCCGCAACCCAATCGACACAGGCAGTAGACACCCTTAGGCCGAACATCACCGGCGTGGCACTTGGCGCGGACGGATACATCAACGCGGCAGACACTGCTTCAGGAGTCAACATCGTGGTTAACACTACCGACATTGAGGATGGACGGACAGTATCCTGTTCAATAACCGATGTAGGCTCAGTCCACACTGTCGGCCCAGTTACCGGCTCCGCTTCAAGCAACACGGTCACAATCGCATCAACTGCATTGACCGCACTCAGTGACGGAGTGATTACCGCCACTTGCTCGGTATCAGATACCGCAGGAAACGCGGCCACAGCAGGCACGGACACAGCGACAAAGGACGTTGTTGCGCCATCCGGCTACACAGTCTCGATTGACCCAGGATACGTGAACAACGCGAACAAGAGCGCGTTCGCATTCACTTTCGCGGGTGCAACTGCCGGAACTACGTACGTGTACGTGATAACCACTAGCGGCGGAGCGGGCATTGCCACCGGAAACGGAACGATAGCCACTGCCACGGACAACATACTGGGAATAAACGTCACCAGCGTACAGGACGGCACGCTCACCCTGTCAACATATTTGATTGACCCTGCCGGAAACAATGGCGCGAACACCACAGACACGGTAACCAAGGACGTTGTAGCGCCGGCAGACGGCTCGGTGACATACACAAGCGGATATTATACCACCGCATCGGTTGCAGTCACGTACGCTAATGGAACTGACAGCGGATCCGGCCTCAACACCGCAACAGCCATAATCCAGCGCAAGGAAGCGACCCTCACCAACGGCGTCTGCGACACTTATGGCGCATTCAGCACCATAGCGACCGAGTTTGACGGCAGCTACACGGATACCGGAGTGGTAACCAACAAGTGCTACATGTACCAGTACCAGATAACTGACAATGCGGGCAACACCGTGAACTACACTTCGGAGAACGTGGCCAAGGTGGACACGACTGCACCGACTGTGGTCGCATTGAGCTCCGACAGCCGCACGTACAACGAGTCGACTACATACCCGTTGACGATAATGGCAAACTTCACCGAGAGCTTGGGTGTGGAGCCGACAATAACCGTGGTTACATCAAGCCAGACCGTGACTCCGACAGTAGCAAACTGTGGCGACTCAAACGCGTCGACTTGGTGCTTCAACTACACTGCACCTACCGGGATACAGCTTTTGGACACTATGACAGTACACATCTCGGCTGCACAGGACCTGGCGACCAACACGATGGTTGCGGACAACACGCACACGTTCGCCATCGACACGGTTCACACGAACAAGTACAAGGTGGCAACTCTCAGCGTAGGTTGGAACGGGTTCAACCTGCCCAAGAGGGTGCTGCAGAACCTGAGCCCTGCGAACACAAACAACTACACGGTGCAGAACGTCCTTGACACCAAGGGTGGCCTGACGGGAAGCTACGACTACGTCCAGTACTGCAACAGCACTTACAGCGGCAGCGGGAACTGCTGGCTGTCCTACGACCCGGCAAGCGAGGTCAACTCGATGACGGAGTTCAACGACGCCGGAGACCCGAAGTATTGGATACACGTGACTAGCGGAAACATATTCCTGCTTGCATACAAGTCGCTTGCTTGAGGAGACTCCTCCTTTGATTTATTTTTCGAGGTGTAAGATGTGAAAGCAAACATATTGTTCATCATGGTGTTGCTTGCCATATCAATGGCCGCAGCAACAGGTCCGACGCCAACCCCTTCTGTTGAGACAAGTGTGGGCGACTGGGATGGGAGGCTGTACATCAACGGCACCATCGCATCCGATGGGACGCTCCTTTGCGCATACGTTAATGGAGTGGAAACGGATAGGACGACGATAGGGGCGGACGGCACATCCGGAATGTACCTAGTATCGTTGCCAGGAACAACTGGGAATACAGTAACGTTCAAGGTGTTCTGTGACTCTGACTATCCTGCAAAGGAGGGAGCGCAGTCGTGGTCGGCCAGCCCGCCGAGGCACCACCTCAACCTCACAATAGACCACGCTGCGACGGTTGGAAACATAACCGACATCGTCTCGAACGGCGCGGGCACGTTAAACGTCACCATCAACGGCGCGGTTCCGGAGACGGACACGTATTATGGGGGCGTTGAGACGGTCAACATCACGTCGTCAAACGTGACGGTCACGTTCGACTTTAATTTCGGCAGTGCTTCGCTTAACCTTTCCAAGGTCAACATAACGGCAGGCACTTCCGGCGACAAGTCGTTCCTGGCAATCGCAGGAGTGAACGCGACAGGAGGCCAGTCGGGCACCAAGACGGTCAAGCTCTACAATGTCAGCGGCACCTACAACGGGCTCTGCGTCAAGGACGCCGAGGGAGTCAGTTACCTTGAAATCTCATCGGACTGCACCGGCTCGGACGAGACCAAGCTCAAGTGCGACGGGGTTGCAGTAAACGGCAAGACCTGCACCCAGTCAGGAAGCACGCTTACTGTGAGCGGACTGACACACTCTGCGGTGATGCAGCTCAGCGTTGCAACCACGACTAACACCGGAGGCGTAAGCACCAGCTGGAGCGGAGGCCTGCCAGCACCCACTGCTTCCCCGACGCCGGCGGTAACCGCGACACCCACGGCCACTCCGGCAGCGTCAACCATACCGACTGTGACAGTCAGCACTACTCCGATACAGGAGACGCCGACCGCCACCCCATCGGGCCAGACGGCAACTGTCGCACCGACCAATGCTGCAACGGTAATCCCGACTTTGGCACCTGTCGCTGACGCTTCGGTCGGAAACAACCTGATTCTGGTTCTCATGGTTGTTTCGATACTCGGTATTGCGGCGTACTTCTTCATCTACAAGAAGGCTAACCGGACCTAGAAGGCCCTAAGGGGGATTCTTCTCCCCTTTTCTTTTTCTTCCTTTTTTGGCATAAGATAGCGATAGCTAGCCGCATCGCGGCAATAAATGATTAATAAACAGGAATATGTGATAAATTAGGCATCTTAGGTTAAGGGCCTACAATAATTGCCATTCAGGCAACCGGTGATATCGTTGGCTAGCAGGACTAATTCAGTTGGGATAATCGCGCTCTTTCTGTTCCTTGCTGTTGGAATGGCACAGGCGGCGCTTGTCCAGACGAGCTGCAACCGTGCAGACTACTGGAACCTCATCGACACGCCCGCAGGCCAGAACAACATCACTATAAGCATAGTGAACGACAAGTGCAACTACTACGGCTTGGCGGGAACGGTGTACACCAACGTGACCCAGACGCAAAGCGCGGGCTTTGACATAACATTTGCCAACTTTTCCCAGATGCTCGGCGTGGAGGGGCTCGGAACTAATTTCGGCCTTACTGTGGAATACTACGACGGAAGCGCGTGGGTACTGCTGCAGGAGAACACGACATCAATGCCCATCACCGGCTCTAACTTCTCATGGACAAGCGGCGAGACCAAGCAGTTCAGGTCGAACTACGCCATCGCATCCACTTTCCAGTCAACTGCGAAGTTCAACGTGTCGAACACGATCAACTTCACGCCAATAGTCTCAAACGGGTACTCCCTAGTGATAAGCGATAACGCGACGCCCCCCTCGACAATCAGCTATGCGGGTGCCGCAGGGACCGGCCCAATAATCATATTAAATACTGGAAGCGGGACTGCACCCATATTCGAACACAACAATGGGGTCGCTGAACTTCCAAGCGCGTTTGGGCCAGTGGCAGCAGGGTACAACATTTCCTACCCCGGCTCGTGCGAAACACTCAATGCAACCACATCCAACTTCACCCTGTTCAATGCCACGGCAATAGCGGGAACGCTTTACTGCTTCCCAGTCTTAAACGGCGCTGAGACAATAGGGTACACGATGGTAGAGGTAACTGATGTCGCAACCGCACCGGGCGGACCCGGATTAAACAACATCACTGCAACTACCAAGATGGTGGCAAAGCAGGTCAACGTCCTCGCGGAAAGCGACCCGATATTCGACACTTCGCTGCACAACCTCACGGTAATCGTCAACGGCACAACTGGGCTTCCAGTTGAATTCCAGAACGTGTCAATCTACAACTCGACCGGGCTTTTGTACGCGACAAACGTCACCGACGTCAACGGGACCGTGGTCTTTTCAAACATCGAAAGTGAAAACTACACGGTTTACGGCCACAACAGCACTATAGCTGAATACAACGTATCAAGTATAAGCACGCTCAACGGAACCGGCAACAACCCGACAGTAATCTTGTCAGGGTACGCTGACACGCCGACTCTGAACGTGACCGGGCTGACCAACGCCACCAGCACAAGGTACGAGTCAACGGTGGCAGTCAACATCGCCTTGCTTGCAGCAGGCGGCTTTGCCACCACCACCAACTGCAACATAACTGTGGGAGGCACGTCCACGAGCCAGATTGCCCGCTCAGGCAACTGGTGCAACGGCACAATAACAGTCCCAAACACCCTTGACGGCAACAAGACGCTCAACGTATCCATCTGGGACGTTGCGGGCCGCGTGGGACACAACGCGTCCTTCGTGCTGGCCATTGACAACACGCACTACAACGCAACCGCGGCAACGGTGAACGTGACGCACAACCAAAGCTACGTGACTGTGACAAACGATACGCTTAACGGCACGACTATCTTTTTGCCTGCGAACTCCAACGCGACCTACCTGAACCTGTCCAACTACAAGCGTGTCTACTCTCCGTCATCCAACGCGACTTTGAACGTGTCCTTTGTTGCGAACTCTACGTCTTCGTTCATAACAGGCACGGTGTCGGTGTTGTTCCCAGTTGACATGACCGTGACGGGCTCGGCGACTTGGGATGGCACGGTCGGGCTGCCGATAATCCAGGCGTCAACCACGCAATCCATAACGGCAGACTCGGGCTACACTTCGGCAACCCAGGCGGTTATCAAGCTTGGCGTTGACGGCCAGGACTTGACGTTCAACAAGGGAGTGCGCATTCTCATCCCAGGCATGGCGGGCAAGCTTGCGGCGTTCGTGAACAGCGCAGGCACGACGACCAAGATAACCCACAACTGTGACGATGACAGCCAGAGCATGGGGAACGCGCTTTGCAACGCGGGGTACTGCGAGTGCAAGATTGACGTTGGCTCGGACCTGATTATCTGGACCAAGCACTTCACCACTTTCGTGGCATACAACCAGACGGTAATCACAACGACATACACAACTACGTCCACGGTGGTGACGTCGACCCCGACACCCTCGCCATCCCCGACTCCCTCGGTAAGCACCACGCCTTCGGCTGCGCCAATCCAGACCACGCCGATAGTGCAGTCGACTACAACGCCAACCCCAACTGCAGGCTCGACTCCGACCGGGACGCTTGGGACCAACCAGACTGCAAGCAGCAACCCCGACGGCTCAAACCCGACGCCGGCAGCATACACTGCAACCGCACAGTCGCAGGGAATAGACATGCTTTGGGTGGTGGCGGGAGTAGTGCTTTTGGGAGCAGCTGTTGCAGCGTTCCTGCTTCTGCGCAAGCCGCCGCAGGCGCCTTTGCCGGAAGAACCGCCGGAAGTCTAAGTCTGCCAAAATCACTTTACTTTTTTCGACATAGTCGATAACAAGCCGCAACCAGGCAACTGGTGCATGGGTGAGAATGCAGTTTGTCCATAATCAGCAAGATAGTCTATTCCGGCTTTGACTTCATAATAGGCGGTTTCCTGCTTTTCGTGGCGCCCCGCGTGGGCGACTCGGACATAATGGCGTTCTGGCTGATTGGAATAGGCGTGATGACCCTGCTCAAGGCCACGCTGCCGCCGGAAATGCTGCTGACCAAGGTGTTCTACGGCGGGAC
>Ga0074195_1002081_pt1 | contig 24119 bp, 20 predicted proteins | sample EPASupsiteHSE623_FD_64525 | JGI IMG/M metagenome (GOLD analysis project Ga0074195, IMG submission 64525) | Bioremediated contaminated groundwater from EPA Superfund site, New Mexico - Sample HSE6-23 | ecosystem: Environmental > Aquatic > Deep subsurface > Groundwater > Contaminated ... | reverse complement strand
CCACGGGCTGGTCAGGACACGGAGTCAGCAGAAGCCATAGTAGCTACTGGCAATGAGCCATCGAACAGATGGAGGACTCACAGGGTAGTGAAGGGCTGAACATTAGGATGTTCCAAATTCGGCGGGGAGGCATGGCCAGCCCCGTCTTAAGCGGAACAGGGTAAAACACAGTAAACGAATAACAGAATGATTGAACAGGTACTGAACCGAAGGAATATGATGCGGGCTTACCGGCAGGTGGTGTCGAATAAAGGTTCGGCAGGCGTCGATGGTATGGCTGTGACGGATTTGTATGCTCACCTGACTAAAAACAGGGAGCAACTGGAATCTGATATCCGTGAAGGGAAGTACCAGCCACAATCTATTCTGGGGGTGAAAATACCCAAGAGCAACGGAAAATTCCGTTTATTAGGTGTGCCCACTGCAACCGATCGCATGCTGGAACAAGCCGTTGGTCAGGTTCTTGCTATCAAATTCGAGATGGAATTTGAAGATTACAGCTATGGTTTCCGACCCAATCGGAATGCGCAACAGGCGGTACTCAAAGCACAGGAATACATCAATTCAGGATACCGGCACATTGTTGATATCGACCTGAAAAGCTTCTTCGATGAAGTGGACCACTGTATCCTGTTGCAGTTGCTGTACCGCAAGGTCAAATGTCCGGTCACGTTGCGCCTGATCCGCAAATGGCTAAGAGCTCCGATTCAAGTAAACGGGAAACTGGTCAAACGCAGAAAAGGCCTGGCCCAGGGATCTCCACTTAGTCCGTTATTATCGAACATCATGCTCAATGAGCTTGATAGGGAAATGGAACGACAGGGACTTCGCTATGTCAGATACGCTGATGATTTTAGTGCATACACTAAAAGCAAATCGGAAGCCCGCAAGATTGGCAACAACTTGTTTCTGTTTCTGAAAAACAAGTTGAAGTTACCGATCAACCGGGAGAAAAGCGGCATCCGCCGACCAGTCAACTTTAAGGTTTTGGGGTACGGTTTCGTACCTACTTACCAAAAAGGAGAAAAGGGCAAATACCAACTGGTTGCAAGCGACAAAAGCTGGAAAAACCTGAAACAAAAGCTGAAAATCGTCACCCGCAAGACCACCCCAATGAGTTTCGATGAGCGCATTCAAAAGCTCAAAGAAATTACCCGGGGATGGCTCAACTATTTCCGTATGGCGAGCCTGCACGGCAAGCTAAAGGAGATGGACGGGTGGCTCAGAAATCGGCTACGGTATTGTATATGGCACCACTGGAAAAAACCGGAACGGAAACGAAAGAATCTGATCAGGTTAGGTGTACCGCCGCCGCAGGCTTACCAATGGAGCCGATCCCGAATGGGGGGATGGGCGATTGCCCAAAGCCCGATTTTGGGAACGACCATTACTTTGGAGCGATTGCGAAAAAGAGGTTACGAAGCGTTGCTTACGTATTACGGAAAAGTTGCCCCACATCTTAATGAACCGCTGTATACGAGACCCGTACGTACAGTGGTGTGAAAGCCTCTCCCTGTCAGCGCTTGCTGGCAGGGCGGGCTATTCGATTCGGTCGTAATTTCTGTTTCCCGGGGGAGCCGGGGGTGAGAATTGAACCCGGGACTAGAATGCCCGTTCATGAATCACAACGCAATAGGCTGTGTTACCTGTTTATCAGCGCGGCGCGGCAGTATTCCACGCAGCGGGTCACTTCCTTTACTGCATCTGAACCCTGGGGGATCGTATATTCCAGTTCGATATCGCAAGTGATCGGCCAGTTGTTCTTCTGTACCAGCCGGAGAATTTCTTTCACGGGTGTTTCTCCCATGCCAAACGGCTGATTCTTGTCTGGCTCGGCCGCTTTAGGTCCGGTTTTGTCTTTGATATGGATACTGGCAATGCGGTCGTGAAGCCGTTCGATCAGCACGCAGGGGTCGTTGCCTGTGGCTCCGAAATAATGTCCTGCATCCAGGTTCAGCATCAGCATTGGGCCGTGTGCCAACACTTTGTCAAAGCTGAAATCGGGGTTTCCCGGTTGTCCGTGGTTGTGAAAAATGACATACAGCTTGTGCTTTTCAGCAAAAGGTGCCATCCGTTTTGCCGCTTCTTCCGAAATTTCCATTGTGATACCACGCGCGCCGAGCGTTTTGCAGACGTTAAACGCATAGTCGATTTCAGCATCCGACCATTTTGGATCACCCAGCTTCAGGATATCGATGGTGACACCTTTGTTCCGGAACAACTTCTTCACTTCTTTAAATTTATCCATGGAAACGGAAGTACGCCACTCAGCCAGTTTCGTGGCATCCTTGCCTTGCGGAGCACCGGCATAAGCTTCAACCGGACCGCCCATTAATTCCACTGAACTTAGTCCTGACTGGACCACGTAGTCCAGGATAGCCGCCAGTGATTGATCGGGCATACTGCGGTAACTGTATGTGATTGCGCCGATTTGGACACCTTCATCTGCATTCACCCGGCTGTATTTAGCCATATAGGCTCCGCTTACCCTGCCTTGTGATGTCCTGACAACGCATTTAATTTTTACAGGTTCCGAATCAAGCCTGAGTTCGATGGGTTTACTGTAGCTGATCCCCTTCAGCAGCGGGTCGTCTCCGTTCAGCGTATACAGGATCGTGGCGCCTTGTACCGGTGCCTCCAGTTCTACACGAACCACCGGCTCTGTGGTTTTGGTGTCTTTCAGTCCGTATGGTTCAGGAATCCGGTAGTTCACCTGCTGCCTGTCCAGCCAGGGCAGGTTTGATTTCAATCGTTTGGTAAAGCCGGCATAGTCTTTTCCCTGCGGGCTCCACCCAATTTCAGCCAGTGCGATTAACCGTGGAAATCCCATATATTCCAGCTTGTCTTCGCCATGAATAAACTCCATCCAGAGATTTCCCTGAACACCAACAATGTATTGCTGCTCTTCCTTTTTGAGCTGGTCGGACCAGGGCTCGTAACCATATACTTTTTCAAGGGGCAGATTGCCTCCGATATTGAAGGGTTCATTTTCAGGATTTCCCTGATAGTAATCGAGGTACAGAAAGGAAGACGGGCTCATCACCACTTCGTGTTTTTGCTGTGCCGCGGCAATGCCTCCTTTTTCACCCCTCCAGCTCATCACCATGGCATTGGAGGCAATTCCTCCTTCGAGGATCTCATCCCAGCCGATTAACCGGCGCCCTTTGCTTTCGAGGAACGATGCCATTCGTTTAGTGAAATAACCCTGCAGTTCCCGTTCGTCTTGCATCTTTTCCCGGGCCATTACCGCCTGGCATTTCGGACAATGGCTCCAGCGTTCCTTCGGGGCCTCATCACCACCAATGTGGATGATCTCAGAGGGGAATAAGGCGATAAGTTCTTCCAGGATATCCTCCACCACCTTGTAGGTGTCGTCATTACCCATACATAGCACGTCTTCCTGAATGCCCCAGTGTTCCAGTACCTTAAAAGGCCCGCCGGTGCAGGACAGTTCCGGGTAGGCAGCCAGCATCGCCAGGGTATGGCCGGGCAGGTCGATTTCGGGAACGATCGTCACCTGTTTCTCACGGGCATAGGCAACCAGTTCGCGAATCTCTTCCTGGGTGTAATAGCCACCGTGGGGAAGACGGTCATATGTTTCTGCAGCCGGTTTTCCACGTTGTGTTCCCTGCCTCCAGGCGCCAATTTCGGTAAGTTTCGGGTATTTCTTGATTTCAATACGCCACCCCGCATCTTCAGTAAGATGCAAATGCAGCGTGTTCAGCTTATAAAAGGCTATCAGGTCGATGAAGCGTTTGATATAACGGGTAGGAAAAAAATACCTGCCTACATCCAGCATCGCTCCCCGGTAAGCAAATCTTGGCTTGTCTTCTATCTGCACATTCGGGATCTGAATTTCCGTTCCGCCCTGCTCCGGCATGAGCTGAAGGAATGTCTGCAATCCGTAGAAAATTCCTGCCTGATTTCCTTTAATGATTACGGAATTGCCTTCCACCGTTAATTGATAGGCTTCGATTTCAAACTGATTGTCATAAATGATATTGATCCCTTGCTTTTCCCGTTTTGATTCTTTCACTTCGGGAGCGACGTGGAACATGTCTTCGATTCTTTCTTTCAACAGGTCCCCAGCGGGTCGTGCTTCTTCCGAATTCACGTAAATTGCGGTGCCGGGAGTCAGCTTAAAGCTTCCCGAACGAAACTGCATATTGGCGGGTTTGGGAATAACACCGCAAGCGTCTGGTTGCGTGTGACCTGCAACCGTTAATAAAACGGACAGCAGCCCGAAAATGATCTTCTTCATACGTCAAGATTTGTTTTAAGTTGTATCGGATGCCAACTTACTAAAAATTATCGCTAATCAACGCATGCTAATGCACGAATCACAAGAAAAGTTCTAATTTTAGAGGACTAAATCAGGTCCCATTTGGTCCCATTGAAAAAGAACCATTAAACTAACTCAATACATGAAAACAATATTTTCAGTCTGGAAAAAAATGGTCATTTTTTTGTGGGATTGCCAGGGCCGGCTTTCATTTTTACTGTCTGTTATATTCAATGCACAGCGAGGCTTTTGCCTGAATTCACCTGTCGGAAACGTGGTCACAAAAAAGACTGGTACGCAAATTGCAGCAGTTGGTTTTAAAATACAGAAAATGATGAAACGGGCAGCAATTTATATCGTACTTTTTTTTCTTCTGTTCTCCTGCACTTCTGCTCAGTATATGACCGGAGGAAGCAGTTACGATATCAGCGACAACCTCGATCTGGAGGCAGTCGCCTATCTTTTCGGTGAATCAGCGGATCTGAGGGATTTTGAATACAGGCTGAATGACCCGGAAATTCAAATCTCCAACCTGGATCTGAACCGGGACGGGTACATCGATTATCTGCGGGTAGTGGATGCATCCGGGAGAGGGACCTATCTGGTGGTTGTTCAGGCTGTTTTGGGTAGAAACATGTTTCAGGATGTGGCGACCATCTCTGTCGGACGGGACGCATGGGGCAGAGAGCTGGTCGAGATCACCGGCGATGACTATATCTATGGTGCTAACTATATTCTCGTCCCTGAATATGCCCGCCAACCTGTCATTTTCGGTTTTTTCGGGAGTTCCCGTTATGAACCCTGGCGCTCTCCCTATCATTGGAATTATTATCCGTCCTATTATGTGCACAGAAGACCCTGGCCTGTCACCCGGTATCACGAGCACATCCACAGGCATCATTATGCTCCGCACTCTTCCCATTACGCGGGTTCCCGGAGGATTAGCGTTCCCGATTATGACAGACGAAATGATTACGGGTCAAGACGTCCTGAAAATTCATTTATCAACAGGAATCAGGGAGCTCAAAACAAGCAGGAATTAAACAGGAGAAGGTCGGAGTCGCCTAATGGAACACCTCGGCCGTCGAATGTCAGAAGATCGACGGATCAACCCGTCGGGCGGCCGCAAGCTGTTCCGTCTTCCGGTCAGGAAACACCGACAAGAAGAGAGCGGACAACTCCTCCCAAGGCAAATCCGGATTCGAAACCGGCTCAGGAACAGCAGAGTATTCCTGCGAAATCGGAATCGGGCAGAAGATCAAGGGAAAAGGTCAATTCTTCATCCACACAAAAGACCAACACAACAAGAACGAACGATAAAAATACAGCTTCTCCTTCGGTCCGGACGGAGTCAACCTCCAGAAGACAGACAACTCCCCGTCCGGCAAAAGAAACAAAGCAACAATCAAAAAGCGGGTCGCCACAGACAACAAGCGGATCCGGGAGAAGATAAAAAAGAGAGCGACGTCGCAGTTGGACGTCGCTCATGATTTATTTTTTTATGCGGACTTCGTAAGTGTCGCAAATGCCATTTTTGTTTGCGTCGACAAAATTTTTACCCTTTCCTTTGCCACATCCTTGTCCGTTACCCATGCGATTCCCTTTCTTTTCTGATGAATTCGCCGGGCGCGCTTCATAATTGTCGCAAATACCATTTTTGTTGTTGTCAACAAATGCGGTACCATTGCAAGTTCCGGTACCATTACCGTTGCCATTGCCATTACCTTTCCCGTTGACCGGAGTCTGGGCGCTTGCAAATGCTGTTACGGCCATTAATGCCAATCCTGTTAAAAAAATCTTTGCATTCATAATTTTGGTTTTTTTTTGTTAAAATGATTGTTTATTTGTTACGCCATCTTCCTCCCTGATTTCCGGGATGAGGAAGATTTACCTGGTTTTCTTTATTGAGCATCGACTGAAAGATGTCATGCAATTTTGCTTGTTGCTCTGAGGTGCATATCTTTTTCATATCCAGATAAAAGACGGTGGTTATCTGCTTGAGTTTGCGGTGATTATTTCCGACTTCCACAGCTATCTGATTCAGACGGGTGCTGTCAGGATTCCGCGATCCCAGTTCATTAATCAGATCTTCACGCAACCGCGCCAAATTCGTTTCAATCCCTCTGGCTGTCCGGTTAAAAGTCCGGTTGATTTCGCGAAACTGATCAAGCTGTTCTGCATTGAGCTTGAGTTGGTCCCTGAAAAATCGGGTCCGCTGTTCTCCCGGAACTGTCTGCTGATCTTCCTGTTTCGTTTCCGTTGCTTTTACCTCCAACATTCGATGATAATAGAAAGAACCGATTGTCGAAAGGTTTGTGGCAATCAGGATAACCACAGCCCAGATCAATATTCGCGATTTGAAAGGTGTTATCATAATTTATCCAGTAAAAATGATTCGATAGGTTCAGCTTCAAAGTCGTTAAACAGTTGAATATTGCCAATCGACTGTTGGTTTAATACCGGAGTTGAAGCATTGCTGCCTAATCTTAATCCGCCGTAGATTCCGGCAATAAGCAGAAGCGAAAAGAATGCGGGTTGGGCCACGCTCACCCATGGCCTTTGTGTCTGATATACTGGTTTTTCTTCCAGACGTGCACTCAAACGGTAATAAAAGAAAGGGGATACTTCCGGATCCTTTTCCTTCCTGATGATCTGCATCCCTTCCTGTAAGAAAGTTAAAAAGCTTCGGCAGTCTTCACATTCCTCCAGATGTTTCTCAACGGCTGTCCTTTTTTCACCCGGCAATTCATTGTCGATGTAAAAAATTAGGTCCTTTTGGATGCTCTTGTGATTCATTTTATTGCTTTTAATGTTTAAGACACCAATCATTTATAAAACTTGCATTTAAATGCATTTTTTTTTGTAACAATCAAAAAGTTGTTCCTGAAGGTTCTTTTTCGCCCGGTGAATCAGCGACTCAACTGAAGCTAAGGAGATTTTCATGATTTCAGCGATTTGCCGGTACGGCAATTCTTCGTATTTATTCAGTGTAAATGCGATACGCTGTTTCTCCGGTAACTGATCGAGAGCACGATATAACATGGCGGACCGTTGCTGGTCGGTTATATTCCGGTCGGGCTGATCGCTGTAATGATCTGAAATTTCATTGTTCCGGTTTCTTCCTGAAGTAAACGCTTCTTCAAGGGACTGAAAAAAGCCTTTTCTTTTTTTGTTCCGGATCAGGTTCAGGGACCTGTTAACAGCAATACGGTATAACCATGTTGATAATTTTGCATCACCCCGGAAACTTTCTGCAGTCCTGAAGATCTCCAGAAAAACATCCTGAGCCAGATCTTCTGCGTCGCCCTGATTGTGGACAATGCCCAAACAGGTATTCACAACCATCTTCTGATACTTTTCGACCAGTAGCCTGAATGATTTTCGGTCACCTTGCTGAATACCTGTGATGAGTTGAGCTTCGTCCATTCGTATTGGTCCAATTTGAATTTAGCTTATTAGACACCTAAATTTCCGAAAACTTGCAATCATGTTCAAATAAAAAATAAGGTACAAATCAGGATCACAATAACTCTAATCTTCGTAAATTGCGTTTCCGAATCTGATGTTTAACTCGAAAAGGTGAAAATATGACGATCTTAACGCTGCTTTTTGGCTTTCTGTTCGGAGCGATCCTTCAAAGCGCCAAACTGAATAAATACAATACCATCAGCGGAATGGCGCGACTTGAAGATTTTACGGTGGCCAAAGCCATTGCCGTGGCAGTTGGTGTCGGAGCCGTTTTGCTGAGCATTGAAACAGGATTGGGTTTTGCATCCTATCATGTAAAATCACTGCTTCTGACAGGCATTGCGATTGGTGGCCTTATTTTTGGCGCAGGTATGGCCATTCTGGGTTATTGTCCGGGAACCGTGGCTGTGTCTTTGGGTGAAGGGTCACTTGATGCTTTGGTCGGAATCGTTGGTGGTATCGCCGGTGGAATTGTTTACTCCCTGATTCAGCCGTCTGTTCATGGGATGCTGGGTCCCGATCTTGGGAATCATTCCCTCCGGAGTGCTGTTGGCGGCGGATCACTTTATTATATCCTGGTCTTCCTGTTTGGATTTGCCCTGATCGCTGTGGCCTTCTGGCTCAATAAGCTTGAAAACAAAAAAAACTATAGTTGGCTTTATGCCGGAATTGGTTTGGCCGTATTGAACGGTATTGTATTCCTTACTGCCGTTTTCGACAGGCCAATCGGGGCATCGACGACTTTCCCTTATGTGGGCGATTTGATTGTTGGATTGACCCGGAATGAATACTTTATTTCCATTCAAAAACCCGGTCAGTGGGAATTGATATTTCTTTCGGGAGCTATGTTGTCGGGGCTGTTAATTTCACTGATCCGAAAGGATTTTAAAATTCAACTGATATACTCCGGATGGGCCAGGACGAAAGGTACATCCGTTTTAAAACGGACTGTATGGGCATTTATTGGTGGTTTCATCATGTTAATTGGCGCGCGAATGGCGGGCGGTTGCACCAGCGGGCATGTTATTTCGGGAGGAATGCAGATTGCCGCAAGTAGTTTGTTATTTGGGGCTTTCGTTTTTGCCGGGCTTTTAGTTACCGGAAAATTTTTCTACCGAAAAAAATAGACGAGTTTCACGGACATTCCGTGAAACGAAACCCCCGAAGGGAATTCCATCCGACCATTAAAAAATAAATTGTTTTCGGATGAAAGGATAGAATAAATATTTTTATATTTGCGCCCGTTAAGCAGTACCGAAAGGTACAAGCCGCATCATGCGAGAGTAGCTCAGTTGGTAGAGCACAACCTTGCCAAGGTTGGGGTCGCGGGTTCGAATCCCGTCTCTCGCTCAAAAAGCAGTCAGCCGGTTAATTCCGCTGGCTTTTTTTGTGTCTTGCCACACTACATTCCGGAATGTAAGCGTGTTTTTTCTTCCCCGATACCGTTAGATTCGTTATTTTTGATGCGGAGTCAGCTTGTTCTTCATTAACGGGATTCCGGTTGGCGACTAAATTGGAGACGATGGAAAAGAAACCAGTTACTTCAGCAAAAGACGGACCTTGTCTAAAGGAGCCCATAATGCCTGACAAAGCGATGCTAATCAACAGAATGATCCAGATCCTTGACCGGGGCAAAAGTCTAAATCTTTCGTTACAGCAGGCTGCTGATGCGATTGCGCAGTCATTTAAGCCTGCAAACAGTGCTTATGGCCGTGTTACCTACGATGAACTGGTTTTTAGAAGCAAGCGGTTTGAAGAGACTGAGGTGATCGTAAAGCGACGGTTCCAGTTGCCTGTTGGTCAGCCGGTAATGGTCGAAATATTCCTCTCCGGATATCTGATCAGGCATGATGCCGGAACAAACGTCAACGATGCAGAGCGGATACTGGATGTCGCTGTTCCGCTACTAAACGGAATTATATCCCGGTTTCGGCTTGAGAAGCTGGCGTTCGACATGAATGAGCGTCAGAAAGAACTTAAAAGCCTGAACCAGGCTACTGAAATCCTGAAAAAAAGCATTTCGCTTGATGAATCACTGCAGGAGGTATGCTCCAGTCTGCCCGAGGCGATGCTTTTCCCAAAACATGCTGTTGCCCGGATCCGGTATGGAAATAAAAACTTTACCAGTGCCCATTTTAAAGAAACTTCGACCGTATTGCAGCAGGCGTTTGACACACCCGATGGCGTAAAAGGGGCAATTGAGATCTTTTACCGGAAATCATTACATGTGGCAGCCGCTGATCCTTTTTTAAAGGAAGAACGGAGCCTGATCGCGAATCTGGCAGCGCTGATTTCAGGCACAGTATCAAAAAAGGCGCTTCAGAATTTGCTGTATCAAAATACGGAAAGGCTCAAGGAGTTAAAGGGGATCAACCAAACCTCCGAAATTTTGCAGAAAGGCAAGTCCCTGGAAGAGTCGCTTCGAACTATTTGCTCCATTCTTCCGGCTTCCTGGCAATATCCGGAGTCGACCGTTGCCAGGATCAGCTACGACAAGAAAGTATTCCTCAGTCCTGGTTTTGAGGAATCTCCCTGGAAGATGAGCCAGCCGTTTGAGGCGCCAGGCAACAAAAAGGGCATAATCGAGATTTTTTATTTGCACCCGTTCCCTCCGGCCGATGAGGGGCCGTTCCTGAAAGAGGAGCGTGATCTGCTGGTCAACCTGGCGAATCTGATCGCCGGTTCTGCCACACGTGATGTTTTTAATAAACTGCATCATGAAAACACCGAGCGACTGAAGGAATTAAAGGCAATCAATCAAACTTCAAAGATTATTGAAGAAGGGAAAACGATTGATGAAACCCTGCAGGAGATCTGTTTCATCCTTCCCAAATCGTGGCAGTACCCGAGATATACGGTTTGCCGGATCCGGTTTGAAGGGAAGGTCTATGCCAGCGATAACTTTATGGAATCGGAATGGGGACAAACGGAAAATTTTGTAACGATCGACAATAAAAAGGGCACAATCGGGATTTATTACCTGAAACCTTTCCCGGAAGAAGACGAAGGACCGTTTTTATTTGAGGAACGTGACCTGTTAATCAATATTGCCCGGCTCATCAGCGGATACCTGAACGATTACAAGGGGCGGGCGATGATTCTTCGTAAAGGCGTGCCTGCCCAGGAAATTTATCCGTCTGACGAATTCCGGAACTCGTTGATCAAGGCCAAGAAGCCGCTTCAGTTATACTTCAATCAGCAGGCGATCGATAAATATATTTACCTGGATATGATGAAATACAAGGTGAAACACATCCTTTTTGTGGCTACTTTGTACGATGCCTTTATCCTGGAAAGTGAAGACTCCTTTTTTGAAAAGTTCATGGGTGAGATATACCAGTACAGTCTTTTTTCTGTCCCTCGCATTACAGGGGTTTCGTCAGGGGAGGAAGCGCTCGATTTGCTGGAGACCACGCGTTTTGATATGGTCATTTTGATGGCGGGTATGGATCGCGAAGCTACGGTTATGCTGAGCGAGCAGATCAGGGCCAGGAAGGAATCGCTCCCCATCTATCTGCTTTTGAACAAGAAAAGTGATATCAGCTATTTTGAAGAACTGGAGCCGACACTTCCGTCGATCGACAAGTTGTTTGTGTGGAACGGGGATTCGCTGATCCTGTTTGCGATCGTCAAATCGACCGAAGATAAAGTGAACGTGGAGAACGATACTCATATTGGTCTGGTTCGTGTGATCCTGCTCATCGAGGACTCTCCGCTTTATTATTCGCGTTATCTGCAATTCTTATACGATATTGTTTTTGGGCAGGTGCAGCGGTTGCTTCCGGAAGTGGAAAAGAATGAGCTGGATAAGATTTGCAAAATGCGTTCACGGCCAAAAATCCTGCTGGCCAGGAATTATGAAGAAGCCATGGCAATCTTTAACAAGTACAAGGACTTCATGCTTTGTGTGATTTCGGACGTGGAATTTGACCGGGCCGGGAGAATGGATAAAAAAGCAGGGGTGCGGTTCATCAGATATGTAAAATCCCATTTATCCAATTTGCCTATCATCCTTCAATCATCAGAAAACAGCAATGAGAAACTGGCCCGTAACCTGGAAGTGGCGTTTCTGAATAAGAATTCGGAAACCTTATTGAATGATCTCAAGCATTACCTGAGCCGCTATCTTGGATTTGGTAATTTTATTTTCAGAGACAAGGAAGGGAACAAGATTGCAGAAGCCCGCTCATTGCGTGAATTTGAAATGCTGTTGCGGGAGGTGCCTGATGAATCGTTATATCTGCACGCATCAGAAAACCAGTTCTCGTTGTGGCTGATGGCCCGGGGCGAGATTCAACTGGCCAGGACTCTTAATCCGGTGCCGGTGAGCTCGTTTAAGAACATGGATGAATCGCGGCAGTTTTTTCTGGAAACATTCAAAAAGTACAGGGAGGAGAAGAAAAAGGGAAAAGTCTTAAGTTTTGATGAAACATCTTCCCTTGATGAAAAAAATATTGTCTCTTTTGCCGGAGGGTCTTTGGGAGGGAAAGGGCGTGGCCTGGCTTTTATCGATACCCTGATCTATAATCTTGACTTTCCTTCTTTGATTAAAGGGATCAACATCTTTACTCCAATCACGGTAGTTATCGGGAGCGATGAATTTCAGCGTTTTATTACGAAGAATAATCTTTTTGAAAAGATCGTCGACCCGGGCATTACCTATGCAGAGCTGAGACATCATTTTGTGGAAGGTCTTTTGTCGACCTCGCTGATGAGGAAGTTAAAAGTATTTGTATCGCAGATCAATAAGCCCATCGCGGTTCGTTCTTCGAGTTCTTCGGAAGACTCGATTACTCAGCCCTTCGCGGGGGTTTTTGACACCTATATCATACCGAACAGCGAGACGAACAAACGGGTTGTACTCGACCGGCTTTCAATAGCCATCAAGCTGATATTTGCTTCCACATTCTCTGACAAGGCCCGGAATTTCTTCGCTGTGCTTCGCCATAAGATCGAGGAAGAGCGCATGGCCATTGTTTTGCAGGAACTTGTCGGCAACCAGTATGGTGACTACTACTATCCGCATATCAGCGGGATAGCCCAGTCTTATAATTACTATCCGGTGGCCGATATGAAACCCGACGAAGGGTTTGCCGTTGCTGCAGTGGGTTTGGGAACCTATGTGGTCGATGGCTGGAAGTCGTTCCGGTTCTCGCCCAGGTATCCTAAAGTGTCAATGTACAGTATCAAGGATCTGTTAAACAGTTCGCAGGTGCAGTTTTATGCGCTCGATTGCAGAGAGAGGGAGATTGACTTCCTGAAAGACGGCGAGCTGGCTGCACTCAGTCTGCTCGATATCAGCGAAGCAGAAAAGCATGGAACCCTGCAGCATTGTGTTTCTGTATATAACGCGAATAATGACCGGCTTGAACCCGTATTGAGTTCATCGGGACCGAGAGTGGTTAATTTTGCCAACATCCTGCAATATGAGCAGATCCCGCTTGCAAAAACAATCAGTATTTTATTGAATGCGATCAAGGAATCGTTTGGTTCGCCCGTTGAGATTGAATATGCTGTTGACCTGAGTAAGGCGGCAAACGGATTGCCTACGTTCTACCTGCTTCAGATCAAGCCGCTGATCGGCGATCAGATCAGAGACCGGATTGAATTTGATAAACTGGCGAGGGAAGATATGATCCTGTTTACAAAGTCGAGTGTCGGTAACGGGAAGCTTAGCGAGATCAGTGACGTCATTTTCATTGATAATGAGAAATTCAGCAAATTGAAGACGACCCAGATGGCCGAAGAAATCGAGTATCTGAATGGCCTGATGATTAAAGAAGACAGGCGATATGTGCTGATTGGGCCGGGACGGTGGGGAAGCCGCGACCGTTTTGTAGGTATCCCGGTCAACTGGTCACAGATATCAAATGCCAAGGTCATTGTTGAGGTGAGTCTCGATAATTATCCATTGGATTCGTCATTGGGGTCTCATTTCTTCCATAATGTTACGTCGATGAACATTGGCTATTTTTCGGTCAAGCATTCCTCTCCAACCGATTTTGTGAGTTGGAAACTGTTGAACAAGCAAAAAGTGATCAACGAAACCGGTTTCTTTAAACATGTGAGGTTTAAAAATCCCCTATCCATTTTGATGGACGGAAAGCAAAAAACATCGGCCATCGTGAAGCAGGAATAACGGATACATGTATGATTGATATCGCCTTTTATGATGAACACAAACTGATGCTCGAAGGACTCTCCGGTCTTGTGGAAGGAACTTCAGATCTGAGGACCGTACTCACCTGCGACGATCGTAGCATATTGCTCCAAAAACTGAAGTCGGTCCAGGTGCACGTGCTGATCATGAATATCCATGATATCTCTGTAAGGAACCTCAACCTGATCATTCAACTGACCATCAGTAACCCGAAGGTGAAAATATTGATTGTGTCGGTTATTGAAAGCGAGGAGATTGTGCTCAAAGCGATTAAAGCCGGGGCAAAGGGATTCCTTGGAGGAGATTCAGACCGGAATGATATGCTTGAGGCCATTTATACCTTGCGCAACGGACATGATTATTTCAGTAAATCTATCACGCATTTACTGCTGAACCGCTACATTTCGGGCATGCAAACTGATGCAATCGATCAGGCGTCCGGCATCAGCAGTTTGAGTTCAAGACAAATTGAGATCCTTAAACTATGGAGTGAAAGCTATACGAATCAGGAGATTGCCGACCGGTTTTTTATCAGCGTCCGAACCGTCGAATCGCATAAAAACCACATTATGCAAAAGCTGAACCTCAAAAGCACGGTCGATATGGTCAAGTTTGCCATCAAAAACAACATCATCGAAATCTAAGTTCTTCATTTGGTTTACAAAACCAGCTTATTCCTGCCCCGGCAGGAGTTTTGGGTATCTTATACCCTCGCCATACGTGAAACACGTAAATCCATTCCATTGCTTCCGGGCTTTTGCCGTGATTATTATTTTTGACCTCAAGAATTTTACGCTTTGAAACTTTAAACTTCATTTCGATAGACTATTCTAATAAAAAAACATTTATGGCTAACATTTTAGATTTAAAAGTAAACGAATTCATGGCAAAGGTAATTGCCAAGAATCCGGGTGAAGCAGAATTCCATCAGGCAGTAAAAGAGGTGGTTGAATCACTCATGCCTTTTATTGAAGAAAACCCGAAGTACCAATATGCGAAAGTGCTGGAACGCATGGTAGAACCTGAAAGGGTGATGATGTTCCGTGTTCCCTGGCTGGACGACAACGGTCAGATTCAGATTAACCGCGGTTACCGGATCCAGATGAACAGCGCAATCGGTCCTTACAAGGGAGGTCTTCGCTTTCATCCTACCGTAAACCTTGGAATTTTGAAATTCCTCGCCTTTGAGCAGGTATTCAAAAACAGCCTGACTACGATTCCGATGGGTGGTGGTAAAGGAGGTTCAGATTTCGATCCCAAAGGTAAATCAGACAATGAAGTGATGCGTTTCTGCCAGAGCTTCATGACTGAACTGCAGCGTTTCATTGGCAGCAACACGGACGTTCCTGCAGGTGATATTGGTGTGGGTGGCCGCGAAATTGGTTATTTGTTCGGTCAATACAAACGCATTCGCAATGAATTCACCGGAGTATTGACCGGCAAGGCTTTGGAATGGGGTGGCAGTCTGATCCGCCCGGAAGCCACAGGTTACGGTGCGGTTTATTTTGCTGACCAGATGCTGAAAACCCGCAATATGGATCTGAATGGTAAAGTCGCTGTTGTTTCCGGTTCAGGAAATGTAGCGCAGTATGCCGTTGAAAAGCTGATCAGCATGGGTGCAAAGGTCGTGACCATGTCCGATTCGTCAGGTTTTGTTTATGATCCTGCCGGATTTGATACCGAAAAACTGGCATTTGTACTGGAGCTGAAAAATAACAAACGGGGCCGTATCAGGGAATACGCTGACAAATATCAGGCAAAGTACTTCGAGGGCAAAACCCCATGGGGTATCAAATGCGACCTGGCATTCCCGTGCGCAACTCAGAATGAGGTCAACGAAGATGATGCAAAAGAACTGGTAAAGAATGGTTGCTACCTGATCTCTGAAGGAGCCAACATGCCCTCAACAGCAGAAGCAGTGGAAGTATTCCAGAACGCAAAGATCCTTTATGCGCCCGGAAAAGCATCTAATGCCGGTGGTGTTGCCACTTCAGGACTGGAAATGACGCAGAATTCAATGCGTTTGCCCTGGTCGCGCGAAGAAGTCGATGCCAGGCTGCACCAGATCATGATTAACATTCATGAAACATGTGTTAAGTACGGAACTGAAAAGGATGGCTACATCAACTATGTGAAAGGCGCCAATATTGGTGGTTTCATCAAGGTTGCCGACGCCATGATCGCTCAGGGAGTGGTCTAGTTCAACAGGAGAATCATAAGTATAACAGGGGCTTTGCCGGTAACGGCAAGGCTTTTTTTTTGAATAAATTTTTTAAAAAAAAATTATAAAAAAAGTGTCACATTTTGCCGGCTTACCGGATTAATAGATAAGATGACTATTAAGTCAACCTTCCATTGTGCTGCTTAACTGTGTTGTGTCAGAGAAAAATTGCTTTTTGCATGTTTAGGTCAATTCCCTTTAAATGGTTTTGGAGTTGGGGTAGTTTCATGTATGAATTTAAAAAGTGCAGAATAATGAAACAAAAGAACAATGATCACAACGGAGGTCCTTTTACTAGACCAAGTTGCCCTTATGGCCAATGTTTACGAGGATGTAATTATCCTCTCATATCTGAGATCGAGTAACCTCGCAAACCGGAGTTTTTTGACAATGAAAGCTTATCGATTGACATGGTGCCAAAATAAATTTATTGGGTAGCCTCCCCGGAAGTGAGTCCTGCGTTACTTTGTTCCCGGTCCGGGGAGGCAGGCAGTTTTTCAACCGCCCGTGCAAAACTACCATCCCGGAACCACTTTTGCAAACAGGCAACTGCAAAAGGTGGGCAAAGTGCAGTTTTTGATAACGTGTAAATTTTGAATTATGAAAAAACTTTTAAAAGTGACTTTGGTTACGGGAATTTTACTTATGGGATTAGGTTACGGTGTTTTTGCCACAATTTGTGGAACCTTTAGAATCCATTGTGGTGACGGAACAGGTACTAATACAGTAACATGCGGAAATACCAGAGCTGAGGCTTTGGCTGAAGCTAGAGAAGTGGCAGAAGCTTTTTGCAACTAGAGTAAGATTAAGATATGGGGGTACCCCCATATCTTTTTTGTTAATTGTATTCAAAAGAATAAAATCAAACAAATGAAATATCAATTAATTTTGTTTCTGAGTTCAATTGGTATGTATGCTTTTGCACAGGAGTATATACTCATTGACACTGTTAAACTTAACTGCATCTATTGGTACGAGTTTCAACAGGATTCCACTAGCAGATATTCGTTGAAAGGGCAGGAAATGATTTTGCAAATTGGAGAGCATCATTCCAAGTTTGCAGCAGTACATACCCTGTTCAATGATTCGGTATTAATGGCTTATGCAAATGAGCCCAATTCTCAAGCTGTTTTTGATAAAATTTGGGCTTTAACCGGAAGAAATATTACACACTCCTATTGTAAACATTATATTTACAAAAACTATCCAGGGAAGGACACAATTACTTTCACTAGTTATCTTAATCATAAATATCCAAAAATAGTTGAACACAATTCTCTGAACTGGAGGCTGATCAATAATTCAGATACAACAATACTTGATTATCGATGTAAGAAAGCAACAACTAGGTACGCAGGCCGTAATTATGTCGCCTGGTTTACGATGGACATTCCTGTCAGCGATGGTCCCCATAAATTCAGTGGGTTACCCGGGTTGATTGTAAAAATTAACGATACACAGAATCAACATTGTTTCCAATTAACATCGGTAGAGAAGCCAAAGTGGATACAACCAATCTTTTTCATCAAAGATAATTTTGTTGAGATAACAGCGAAGGAGTATACTGATGCATTGAACGTAAGGATGAGTCAGTTATTCAATAAGATCCAGCATGAAGATGGTATAACCATTGACGACGATGAGCAGAAATCAAGGGCATTACATAATGTAAAATCGCGGAATAACTTTATTGAATTATACTGATATTCGGGGATGACGATGATGGATACAGAAAATATAACGAAAAGCATTTGCTTTTCTATTTTTATCATTCTGTTTCAGCAGGTATCAGGACAGACTATGATAAAAGGCCTGATTATATCGACGGATAAGGAATTATTGTCAGGGATTAGTTTGGTTGTTCACCCCAAAGAAGGAATTAGTAATATGATCACTTTCGCGATTGCAGACCAGAACGGCGCTTTTCAATTCCAGTATACATACGCCGGTGACTCAGTGGGAGTTTCGGTCAGATCGATGAATTACAAGGATATCACAATTTGGCTTGCCAATAAAAGTCAGGAGATGCTTATTGAATTACCCGTGAGTGTCCATGAGATCAAAGAAGTCCGGGTGAAGGGGCAACCTATCTATGGCAGAGGGGATACCATTAATTATATCGTTAATTCATTTGCGTATCAAAATGATCGGTCAATCGGAGATGTGATAAATCGTATGCCCGGTTTTGAAGTGACTGAACGGGGTGAAATCTATTATCAGGGAAATCCTATTGATAAATATTATATTGAAGGCCTGGATTTGCTGGAAAAGCGCTATGCCATTGCCAATAGGAACTTACCGCATCAATCGGTGAGCTCCGTTGAAGTCCTGCAAAACCATCAGCCAATAAAAATGCTGGAATCAAAGATAGCATCCGACGCTACTTCTTTGAATATCAAATTAAAGAATGGAATCGCCATGACCGGGACTCTTTATGCCGGAGCCGGTCTTTCACCTTTTTTACATGATATTAATCTGACTCCGATGGTGTTTAAGAAGAAACAGCAGATGATCGCTTCCTGGCAGTCAAATAATACCGGGAATGATTTAAATACCCAACATCAGCCATTGGAATTCAGTAATGGTGTTTTTACGGGCTTGGAGAATATAAAGCCTGAATTTGTCGGAATTTCTTCTGTCAGTCATCCGCCCATAGAAACCGGCCGTTACCTGGATAATCATGCGAACCTGCTTACGTATAACCATCTGGTCAAGGTTAATCCCACTTCCGAATTAAAGATTAACGGCAGCTATTATAACGACAAAATTTTTGAAGAAGGGAGTGTTACAACCAGTTATTTCCTTGACGAACAAACATTAACCATTAATGAACTGACAAAAAATACCTATTCTAAACGAAGTCTTCATACCGATCTTACTTTAACGCAAAATAATGCGAGCAAATATTTGAATGATCAGCTTAGCCTGAACCGCTTTTGGGATGGTGAAAGCGGAGTAATCCGCGCAGAAGCAGAGCAGTCCCAGCGCGCGAAAACTCCGCACATTTCAGTATCCAATGTCTTGGATGTGCTACTGCCTTTGAAAAAGAATTTTTTGCGGGCCTATTCTTTTATCGACTATAACAGTTCTCCGCAGAAAATAGTGTATCAGCCGGGCGTTTTTCCGGAGTTATTTCATAATGGAGATCAATATGAACAAACAATTCAAAATTATACTGTCCGGAACCTGGTATCCCATCACTACCTCCAATTTACTTTGGGACACGATCCATGGAGCTTGGAAACAGAGACTGGAGTAAAATATGAACTCCAGCATATGAGAACATTCATTGAAGTTGATGGCGCTGTTTTAACTTCCGACAGTTTAAATAATGATCTGGATTGGTCCCACTCCGAATGGTATCTGAAAGAAAAATTGCAGTACGGGAAAGGTGATATTCGTGCCGGCATTGACTTACCCGTTAGTCTGGTTACCTACCATTCGGAGTATCCCTACCATGATAATTCCGGTCAAATGCGTAAAATATTCGTTTCTCCTTCATTTTATCTCAAGTACGACATAAGTAAATATTTGTCGGCCAAATCTACGTTACGCTATTCTTCAGAACTGGGTGATGCCAGTCGCATCAGCCAGGGATACATCCTGACCAGTTACCGGCAGATGACAAAGCAGGCAGGAAAGGTTCCCTTGAAAGAAGGTTATCATTACCGGTTTGAATTAGAGTATAAAAATCTCGTAACCGGATTTTTTTCAACTTTATTGTGGAGTGGTGCCCGAAACAGCAATAACCTCTTAATCCAACACAATGTATCTCAAACCGGAATGCTCTATTATGAGGCGATTAATCAAAAGAACCGGTCATTGTCGGATAACATAGCGGTCAAACTGAGTCAGTTTTTATCAGGTATGCAGGCGACTATCGATTTAAACGGGGATTACAGCAGGAATAAAAAGGAATATCTTGTAACCGGATCGTTAGGATGGCTCACAAACCAGTTGTTTTCAATAAAACCAGCAATAAGTATCAGTCATTGGGATTTTTTGGATTTTGAATACAGCTATCTTTTTCAACTGATACAGCAAAGTTCCGTACAGGCACATACCTCGGTTACGCAGCAGAAACATAGCGGGAGTATGTTTATTACTCCGTCAAAGCAGCATCTTATTGGGATTAAATGCGAGTACCACAATATTAAACAAAAACGGCAGGGAAATTTCGATGTTTTTTTTACTAACTTAAGCTATCGGTTTAAACCTTCAAAAGGGAAGCTTCGGTACAAGGTCGAAATGAACAACTTGTTTGACATATCGGAACTTGTCCAGTTTTATAACAGCGATATTTCCATCGAGGAAAGCAGATGCCAGCTTCGTCCCAGGCAACTCATTGCTACTGTTTTCTTTGAATTATAGAGATGAAACTAACGGCAATAAGATAATTTCGCGAAATTCGTTTTCGTGACCGGATATAAAACAGGCAGAACAAATTCGTGCAGGTAACCGGGTTATGAATACTTGAGCCTGGAACAACGGGAAATTATTAAGCAGTTTGCCCTCGATCCAGGCAAAAAAGAGAGCGAAGTAAAGAAGGAGCGTAAATAACTCTTTGAATATGCCCTAGCACACAAACGTATGATTGGATCGAACAATTGGCCCAACAGCAATTTCAGCGGGCCGTCTCGCTGATAAAGGAGGTGAGGCAAGACCGAAAAGAGTGCACCAGGAATATCAGGTTAGAGCGTAACCCAGAAACAATAAAAGTGATACAAAAATATGGGACCGATTTTCGTGCCGACGATGAAGGGGCAATCGGATTAATGCTTGCCTTGTATCACGGACAAAACGAACTAGTTCCCGGTCTCATCAAGTTAGGCGTCTTCTTTGTGACTACGGGTCAGCAAAATAAAATTGGCGTTCACTACCTGCTGTCGGGTTTTTTGCAAAATAACCTTCAAAGAAAGCCACAAACTGGCACCCGTTCAACGCTTGCCCGTTTTTGTGGTTGGTCAATCCGAATAGTTTGTCACGAGATTTATAACATGCAGTTCCTGACAAATTCGCACAGTATAGTTTATTTTTAATGATACTGTTGCGCTGTTTAAATGAGCTTCACCCCAATAAAGTTATTTATAAAAAAGGAACTCCTGATGAAAAGACCATGGCAGTCTTCAAAATGGACGATATGGTGAAATATGCCGAACTGATGCCTGATGATATCCTTCCGCTTTATAACAAAAAAACGACAATACATCAACAACGTTCTTTCTTCGAGCGAAATCAAGCGGGTCGGATTTTCAAATTGCAAAATGGCATTTATCCGTGTTGAGAGAGGCGTCTATGTCCTGAATCATGAAATATACTGGCTGTAAAAGGCGGCGTCTTTTCCAGATAAAGCCTGAGACAATTTTTTTAAATTTCTTTGTTTTAAATGAAGATGTATCAGTTACCGCGAATTTTTATTCGAGATACAAAAATTATCACCTTTTTTTTGAAAAAAATTATAAAAAAATTATCACATTTTGCCGGCTTACCGGATTAATAAATAGGAGAAGTCAGTCAATAAGCTCTCCATTGTGCCGCATAAGAGCGTTTTGATAGAGAAAAATTTTTGGTTTTTAAGGGATTTATCGAAGGGATCTGTTGTACAGGCCTTATGATAGAATGGCATTAACATGAATTTAAGTATTTAGAATAAATAAACCAAAATCAGGCTGTCATGCGCCCGGCAATTTTTCCAAAAGAGATTATCCTTTTCTCGCTGGAAAGCCACTACTCCAGGTTTTCCAGGCATTCAAGAATTATCTATCTCCTGATTGTAGGGATGGCTATGGCCTTATTGGCGGCCTTACAGGGGATTGTCAATAATGAACGCTTGCGGGTACTTGGTCGTGTCCGTTTTCAGCTTCATCCACATCGCAAAATATGCGTCCATACATTGTTTAGTGGAATACTTTCAAAATCAGAACAAGCCAAAGTAAAAGGCAGCACGAGGTCAGTTGAATGGGTCGATGTAAACGGTGATAGGACTATAAATAAAGCAGTTTATAGAGATCGGGAAATTAAGAAAATTAAAATCAGGTAGGTTCTCCTTCTAACGATGGAATCTATATGGCTTCTTCTTTTCTCAAAGATAGTCAAACAATACTATAGTATGAATAAACGAATTTTTCAGGTCAAGCTTTCATTTTGTATCGCGTTTTTATTTATTTTAATTTTCTTTCACTTCCCCGTTCAGGGATATGGTCTGATTATTAGGAGAGAGGCAACTATAACAAAACAAGATACTCTAATTGATGTTGAAAAAGTTCAAACAATAATTTCAAAGGCTGACTCTAGTTGGATAGAATCTTATGAAAGAAAAATTCCTAAAAAGAGAATAATCTTTAAAAAAGGAAAAGTTTATCATTACAAAGCAATTTATATTAGTTCAAATAATGATACGTTATCCAATAGTTTTATAAATATAATAGCAACAGGAGACAGGTGGAATGAACAACCAGAAACGCAGGATTTAATTTATTATGAATTTCCAAATTACAGAACTGATTCTATAAAGTTAAGTAATCACTATATAAATAAGGAGCTTCATGCTTGGAAAGGAAAAATAGGTGAAGGTGTTATTGAAAATATTGAACAGGTATGGATGCACCCAATCAGAGCTAATCAATACAAATTTACAGAAGTAGCACCTTTCCCTGAAGTTCATTTTCCCTTGCAGAAGGGAAAGAAATGGAAACGCATAGTGAATGTAATTAAAGGCTGGGGCGAATGGAATGGACAAACGGTAATAAGCAAGTACAAAATATCTGGTCAGACAACTTACCAAGAGGGAGATATAGAAATTAACTGTTGGATTATAAAAAGTGTTTCAAAATGTTCGTCCGGCAAATCAAAACTAAATACTTTTTTCAATGAAGAATGGGGTTTCGTTAAAATGGAATATCATAATTATGAAAACGAGAAATTAGTTTTCGAATTAGTGAATGTTGAAGAAAAATAAAGAATGAACCAACAATACAGTTGGAATATAAAAAAGATACCACTTCTTCATAAAAATCAATGAGATGAAATTAGTTTTAATTACTTTACTATTACTAACTCCAGTGAAATTCTTTGGACAAGGATATCATTCCCTTTACATTGGGAAATTAAAAGATTATAGAAATAAGATATTCGTTCCCGGGCGGGATTTTTCATATGACTATTCGGTTGCTACTGGAGATACAGTTGGGAAAATTGAATTAGATTGGCAAAAGGACCCACGGTTTAAAGGTAAAGTTTTAACAGCATGGATTTTAACATCTGGATCAGATTCCCAATATTATATTAAAGAAATTCGTTATACTGTAATACCTGATTCGTTAGTAACAGACAGAACCAATAGAAATCAAACAGAAGTCCAGATTGGTTATTTTAATAAAGATTTTCTTGCGGGTGAAAATACGGGTATTGTTGAAAATAAGCGTAATGTATGGATACATCCGCCACGCAGCAGTTTATTTGAGGTATTGAATACTTGTCCTTATCCCTATGTCCAATTGCCTTTATACATTGGTAAGAAGTGGTTTGATAAAATGAAAATATCAGAACAATGGGGAGACCCCATGTGGGCAAGCTGGAAAAATAAATTGCGAATGGCCTTGTGTTATGTGGTAACCGGTAGAGAAAGCCTTCGTATTGACGGGAAAAATTATGAATGTTTTGTAGTGAAAGGTACGGCTGTTTCAAAAATAGGTAAATGTGGGCTAATATTTTATTTTAATGATCAACTGGGGTTTGTCAAAATGGAGTATGATATATTGGGGAAAATCAACGTTAGTCTTAATCTTATCGATGCTACGGAAGATGCGTTTGAGTCAAATCTGTCGTACTAAGAACTTAGGGTAATAATTTATGATGAAATTATTGAGGCTGTAAACTAAACTCTGTCCATAAGGGTTAAACAATTAAGATTACCATTATGGCAGAAAGAAAAAGAAGAGAAGAGACGCCGGAGTACAAGGCGATGCGTGATTTGGCCATTGAGCAGT
>Ga0074195_1002080_pt1 | contig 24123 bp, 17 predicted proteins | sample EPASupsiteHSE623_FD_64525 | JGI IMG/M metagenome (GOLD analysis project Ga0074195, IMG submission 64525) | Bioremediated contaminated groundwater from EPA Superfund site, New Mexico - Sample HSE6-23 | ecosystem: Environmental > Aquatic > Deep subsurface > Groundwater > Contaminated ... | reverse complement strand
ATGGGAGGGATGAGGTTCGTCAGCTGATCGAGTTCCGGGAGAAGGCCCTGCACGACGAGGCGACTCGCCTGGCGCGAGCAAGGCGAGAAGGTCTTACGGAAGGCATCGAGAAGGGCATCGAGAAAGGTCTAAAGAAGGGTCGAATCGAAGGTCTGCAGGAAGCGGCCCGCAAGCTGCTCGATCAGGGCATGGATCGTGAGACCGTCCTCCGCATGCTCGGATTGCCGCCCGAAGCGCTGCCATAGTTCGAGGGCCGTCCGAGTCAAAACCTGATTTGATCAGGGATTGTGTGACTGCCGTGACGGCGACGTGAGTCGCGTAGGGGTTGCGATGGGGGATCGGCGCCGATCCCGGGGATGCGTCGGCCGGTGTAGACCGCTGGTTGGCTCCAGAGGGGACTGCCGACGAGGAGCCCGCAGAAGACGCCGGCTGATCTGGTTGCCGGCAGTCGTTGCGAAACGGTGGCAGCCGCGCTACGATGGAGGGGTCCTCGTGGAGGAAATCCCGGAGACGTGTTGGCCAGTCCCGCGTCCGGACCGCTTCGGGGCGGTCATGAACACCGTTCGTTGGCGTCTGATGAGGGTCCTGGCCGAGCGAGCGTCTCGCGAACCTTCCGGCACTGTCCGGAAACGCCCATTTTCCGTGGAGGTGGTTCGCGAGCTGATCCGGAGCGGCTTTCGAGCCGTTTTGGGGTCTCAGCCGGGTCGATCTCGTCGGCCAAAAGGAGGGAATCCGTGCCATGGTTCGCGAACCGGTCAACGGAGGCTCTCCAGGAGCCAATCCACAAGGATGCAGTCCGGAAGCCGCCCCGACACTGAGGGGATTGAAACAGTGATCACTGAAGTAGATAGTTGCCACTTGTCCGGAAGCTGCCCCGACACAGAGGGGCTTGAAACGGATCCGCCACCCGAGAGACATGGGATCTCGTCGGCGTGACCCGGACATCCGCAGAATAGAGAGGGCCCGCCCAGTTCCTCATCAGAGCCGGAGATCACGAAGTTAGGTGTCTCCGAGGCACTGCGGCTCCTGGCGAGAGACGTCGATACGTGGTTGAAGGTCCCGCCGAGGAGTTCGAAGGCATCGACGAGCGAGACTGTAACCCTCTCGGTCCTCGTGCTGGCGTCCACGTTGAGCCGCTCTCGCGGGTGGGCCAGAATCTCCGCTCGATGCTTTGTCGGGCCTTGGACGTTCCGCCTGTCGATGAGGTGTTCCCGTGTCTTGCGGACGATCAGGATAATGGCTTCAGGGCGCCGTGGGTAACGACCCTCTCCCCTCTTGGACAACGTTTCGCCTCACAGCTATAATGACCTCATGGCACGCCACACGCTGCTCAACGACATCGTCTTCAAGATCGTCTTCGGAACCGAACAGAACCGACACCTTCTCCGGGCTCTGCTCAACGCCCTCCTTCGCCTCACCGACACCAGTCGTATCGTCGATCTGGAAATCTTGAACCCTCTCATCGACAAGGTCTACCTCAAGGACAAAGGCACCATCCTCGATGTCAAGGCCCAGGACGGACAGGGTCGTCTGTACAACATCGAAGTCCAGGTGGCGGACGAGCCGGCGTACATCCCCAGGGCGCTCTACTACCTCGCCCAGCTTTTCACCGGCCAGCTCGAGAGTGGCCAGGAGTACGAGTCTCTCGCCAAGACGATCGGGATCTCGCTGTTGGACTTTGATCTGTTCCCGGACTTGGGTGATCTGCACAGCTCCTACCGCTTCTACGATTCCATCCACGCAAGAGAGCTCTCCGACGTGCTGGAGATCCATTTCATCGAGCTGGTGAAGTTCCGGAAAGACAAGCCGCAGATCCTGTGGACGCCGTTTGAGAAATGGCTCCATATCCTGAAGTTCGGGGAGCTCTACGAGAGAGAGTTCGAACCGATTCCGGAGGCCTTGAAGGCGGAAGAGGGGATTGAAATGGCGCTTGACGCGATGAAAAGAGCGTATGCGACCGATGAGGTTCGTCAACTGATCGAGTTCCGGGAGAAGGCCCTGCACGACGAAGCGACTCGCCTGGCGCGAGCAAGGCGGGAAGGTCTTACGGAAGGGATCGAGAAAGGCATCGAGAAGGGCATCGAGAAAGGTATAAAGAAGGGTCGGGTCGAAGGTCTGCAGGAAGCGGCCCGCAAGCTGCTCGATCAGGGCATGGATCGTGAGACCGTCCTCCGCATGCTCGGATTGCCGCCCGAAGCGCTGCCATAGCTCGTTGAATCGTGCGCGTTCAGGCCTCTCTGCGTCGCTCGTGATCGACGTTTCCAGGTTCACGTCATTACCGCCCGCTGAGGGCCGTCCGAGTCAAAACCTGATTCGTTCCGGTCGACCGACCGTAGACAAAAGCGGACAACAAGCCGACCGAGATCCTCCGTGTTTGTCCTGGCCCGGCCGACAGGGTCTCCTGAGCAAGGGTTCACGTATTTCGGATTGCCCCCCCCTGCGGCTTCTTTTCCGTTGACCCTGGTCCGGGAAATCGGTATAGCTTGCTGCGGCAGTTCCGGACATGATCGGATCATTGTTTGACCGGAGGTCGTGACCGTGCATCAAGAGCAGATCGAGAGACGGAGACAGCGGGCGCTCGATGAGGGATTCAAGATCAGGGGAGCCGCGAAAGATAAGGTCTTCTCCGCGTATCAGGTCTTGTCCCCCAGCGGTCGCACGTACCAGGTCTCGATCCGATCGCTCAAACGCCGCATCAATGGGTGTACGTGTCCGGACTACCAGACCAACCTGTTGGGAACCTGCAAGCATATCGAGGCTGTCCTGGCGTTCCTCGTCAAGCGGCTCAAAGGACGGGTCGACCGGATCGAGAAGATGGCTCCGCCCACGACCGAGATCTTCCTGTCGTACGGAGAGCGGATCGACGTGATGGTCCACCGGCCCGAGGCCCTTGGCGGTAAGGCCCGGGAGCTATTGCGGAGCTACTTCGACCGGGAGGGCGTGCTCATCGGTGACCCCTCGACAAAGCTCCCGGTTCTTTTGGAGGATCTGGCGAACCAGCCAGAGGGCCAACGAGCCAAGCTCCAGGTCTCTCCGGAGGTCCGGGCCCACGTGCAGTTCATGGTCGATCGCCAGACGCACATCCGCCAGAGGGAATGGTTCTTGGACGAGGTTTCCGCGGGACGTCGGACACTCGACGTGGTTGGCACGAGGCTGTACCCGTACCAGCAAGAAGGGGCTCTACACCTCGCGTTCACCGGACGAGCGCTTCTAGCCGACGACATGGGACTGGGGAAGACCATCCAAGCGATCGCGGCCGCTGCCATCCTAAAAGAGCTCCGTGGTATCTCCAAGGTTCTCGTGGTGACCCCCGCCTCGCTCAAACACCAGTGGGTCAGGGAGATCGGCCGATTCACGTCGCTGTCAGCCGAATCGGTCGATGGACCGGCCGCGAAGAGACGGCTCATGTATTCGCACCCGGCTTTTTTCACGGTCGTCAACTACGAGCTGCTCCTGCGCGACCAGCAGGTCTTCGAGAAGCTGGCCCCCGATTTGATCATCCTCGATGAGGCTCAGCGCGTCAAGAACTGGCGGACCAAGACCGCCCAGGCCGTGAAGCGTTTGCGCAGTCGGCACGCGTTCGTCCTGACCGGCACACCCATCGAAAACAACTTGGACGAGCTCTATAGCATCCTTCAGACTCTCGACCCCCGGCTTCTCGGGCCTCTGTGGCAGTTCAACTCACGCTACTTCCAGCTCGAGAAGACATCACGAGGTCTATACAAGGTGCTCGGCTACAAGAACCTGGAAGAGCTCCGGGACCGAATCCGGCCGGTCGTGTTGCGACGAACGCGGGGAGAAGTCCTCAAGGATCTTCCTCCACGGGTCGACAACAACTTCTTCGTCCCGATGACCAAGGAGCAGCTCGAGCCGTACAAGGACTACCAGTCGATCGTGGCCCAACTTCTTCATATCGCCGTGAAGCGGCCGCTCACGCCCGCTGAGCACAAACGCCTCCTGGCCGCGCTCCAGAAGATGCGGATCCTCTGTGACGCCCTCGAGCTGCACGATCCCAAGATCCCGTCCAAGCTCAAACTCACGACCTCGCCCAAGCTTCCGGAGCTCGAGAAGATCCTCACCGAGCAGGTCGTTGACGGAGGGCGCAAGGCGATCGTTTTCTCCAGTTTCGAGGGGATGATCGACCTGGCGATCGAGCGGGTGGCCAAGCCTCTTTCCGTCGGCTTCGTGAAGCTCTCCGGCTCGATTCCGACTGCGTCCAGAGGGCGCCTGCTCGACCGGTTCCGGGAAGATCCGGAGTGTCGGATCTTCTTCTCGACAGACGCGGGAGGCCTCGGATTGAATCTCCAGTCGGCCAACCTCGTGATCAACCTTGACCTGCCCTGGAACCCGGCCGTGCTCGAGCAGCGCATCGGTCGAGCCCACCGGATGGGGCAATCCTCCACCGTCCATGTGATCAACCTGGTTGCACAGGGCGTGTTGGAGGAGCGGATGCTGGATACGCTGGCGCAGAAACGGCAGATTTTCGCCGCGGTCTTCGAGGCGCTGGAAGGCCAGGACTCTCTGGTCTTCGACAAGAATCGCGGTCTGCTCGCACGACTCCGCGAGCTCCTGACCGAGGAACCGCCCAAACCGCAGTTTCCGGTCGCGGATCAGGTCGCGCCGGAGGTGGGTGCGGCATCCGTCTCGAGTGCACCCCAGCTTCCTGTCGCACATCCCGCGGTCGCGGATCAGATCCGGATCTTGGCAGACAGGTTGTCGGCGCGGCTTGCCGGACGGCTCCTTCTGGTGCAGCGGCTGCCGGATGCCGCGGCGATGGCGTCCGGTAATGATCTCAAGAAGGTGGTCGTGGTCGTCGACCGGGAGCCCGCGGAGTTGAAGGCGACCATCGATGAGGTGACGACGCAGGTCGCGGGCCCGACTCCTGCTTTCTGTCTCCATCTTTTCGACCGCGGCGGGTATGAGGGGCTCTTGAGCCTTCTTGGAACCGCTCTTGCCGCGATTCCGGAAACTCTCGAGTCGTACCGGTCGGCCGCTCTTCCGAGACCGGCGGCCGCGCAGACCGACGGCCGGCGCGCGCGGATCGAGGCCGCGAACAAGACCCTCGAGGCGGCGTCTTCCCGCCTGCGTCTGGCGCGGCTTGTGACGGATGGCGGCTTTGCCTCGGAGGCGATCCAACCTCTTGCGCAGGCTCTGGATCGGACTCTTGCGGCGTTGTTCGAAGTGGCCGGGTGTGAGTCGGAGATGGCAGAGTTGGCGTTTACCTCAAGTGCGGCCAGCGTTGAGGCCTCTGTACCTGCTCGTCCCACGCTCCTCGATGTCGAGCGACGGCTGGTGCGTACTCGCATCATTACAGCCGAACAGTCTGCGCGAATCCCTTGGATCCAAGGGCTCCTCGACGCGGCCAGGAACACTCAGGGCTCCGATGTCGATGTCGCGCTCGTCCGTGAAATGGTCGACGTGCTGGAGGCCCTTCTGGAAACGGCTCGCGCGCGGCTGACGTCGGTGGCGCTTTAGAAGAAGGCCAGGTCAGTAAGACGTACCTGGCTCGTGCGCGTTCAGCCCTCTTCTGGCCGCCAAGCAGGCCGAATGTCAGGATGACGGTGAATCCTCTTGACCAGGGTTTGTCACGGTTGGTAATGGATGGAGACGATGAAATGGCTGTTTTTCTTTCTTCTTGTTCTCTGCTCCGCCGGATGCGGACGACTGGGCGAACGAGGAAGCCACCTTCGCGTGGCCGTGGCCCTTTCCGTGGGCGGATTGGGGGACAAATCGTACAATGATTCCACCCACGAAGGGTTGATGCGTGCCCAGCGCGAGCTCCCCGTGAAGGTGTTCGAGGGACAACCCACGATGCTCGCCGAAGACGAGCGGTATCTGAGAACCTACGCGGCCCGAGGGTTCGACCTGGTCATCGGCGTTGGATTCCTGATGAAGAGCTCACTCGTGACCGTGGCTCGGGACTATCCGAAAACCCGGTTCGCGCTCATCGACGCCGGAGTCGACCCCAAGACCGAAAACGTCCACAAGAACATCGCCACGCTCCTGTTCAAGGAACACGAAGGATCGTTCCTCGCGGGGGCGGCCGCGGCCTTGGCGTCGAGGACTCAGACGATCGGATTCGTGGGAGGCATGGAAATCCCCCTGATCCACAAATTCCAGCTTGGCTACGAAGAAGGAGCTCGACACGTCGCACCCGGCATCAAGGTGCTCTGTCAGTACGCCGGGTCCGGTCCTGAGGCATTCACGGATCCGGTCAAGGGCAAGCAACTCGCCGAAGGGATGATCAGTCGAGGCGCGGACGTCGTGTTTCACGCGTCCGGAACCACCGGCAACGGTGTCATCGAAGCGGCCCGTCTTCACGGCAAGCTGGCCATCGGAGTGGACTCCAATCAGGACAGCCAGGCACCCGGGTTCGTTCTGACCAGCATGGTCAAGCGGGTCGACGTGGCGATCTACACCATCATCAAGGAGATGGTCGAAGGCCGCTTCGTGGGAGAGCCTCACTTCTTCGGTATCTCGGAAAAGGCGGTCTTCACCACCGATTTCGCCTGCATGAAGAACCCCAAGCTCACGGGCGACCGGATGTCCCCGGAACGTCTTGCGAAGATCGTCTCCACCGTGGACCGGTTGGCCGGCGAGATCGTCGCGGGCAAGATCAAGGTGTCCAACTACGAGGAGCTCCACTGATCGTGCCTCCATCACAGACCCCATCAGCACAGACCCCATCAGCGGCCACGGTTTCTTCTCGGGCTCCCGCACCGGATCTCGCGGTCGAGATGATCGGGATCCACAAGTCGTTCAAAAGGGTCACGGCCAACCACGACGCCAGTCTCTCGGTTCGCCGGGGAGAGATCCACGCGCTGGTGGGAGAAAACGGAGCCGGCAAGTCGACTCTGATGAACATCCTCTACGGCTTGTATCGACCAGAGAAGGGACAGATCCGGATTTTCGGAGAACCGATCCTCGACCTTTCTCCGACCCAGGCCGTGCAAAAGGGAATCGGCATGGTCCACCAGCACTTCATGTTGATCCCTCCGTTCACTGTCCTGGACAACGTCATCCTGGGGATCGAAGAGTCGAAGGGGCTGTTCCTCGACTCCTCGCGCATCGAGAGGCAGATCGTCGAATTGGGAGAACGATACGGCCTCAAAGTGGATCCGAAAGCCAGGGTCGAAGACCTTCCGGTTCTCCTGCAACAGAGGGTGGAGATCCTCAAAGTCTTGGTTCGCGGGGCCAAGATTCTGATTCTGGACGAGCCCACGGCCGTCCTCACTCCGCAGGAGGTCGACGAGTTCTTCAAGATTCTGAGAACCCTCAGGGAACTGGGGTCGACCATCATCCTCATCACCCACAAGCTCAAAGAGGTCAAGGCTCTCAGCGACCGGCTGACGATCATGCGAGGCGGGGCGACCGTGGCCTCGGCCGAAACCTCGGACGTGAACGAGGAGGAGATCGCCCAAATGATGGTTGGACGGCCGGTCCGCTTCGCGGTCGAGAAGGAACACCGTCCCCCCGGAGATGTTCGACTGGCCCTGAAGAACGTGAGCTACCGCGAAAAGGGACGAACGATCCTGGAAGGAATCGACCTGGAGATCCGTTCGGGTGAGATCCTGGGTCTGGCCGGGGTCGCGGGAAACGGACAGAGCGAACTGGTGCTGGGTTTGATGGGAATCCTTCCGGATCTTAAGGGAGAGATCCTCTTGGACGGGCGATCCTTGTCCGGTCTATCGATACGGGCACGCTCGGAACAAGGGGTGGCCTACATTCCCGAGGATCGGCTCAAGCATGCGGTCCTCACCGATTACTCGATCGAAGACAACCTCGTCCTGGGAACCCACCACAGACCTCCGTCTTCCGCCTGGGGGTGGCTCGACCGGCAAGCCATCCGATCCGGTGCCGAGAACCTCGTAGCCGAATTCGACATTCGCCCCCCCATTCCGGACGCACCCGTGCGCCACCTTTCCGGTGGGAACCAGCAGAAGGTCGTGGTAGCCAGGGAATGCTCCAAGGAGCCTCGATTTCTCATCGCGGCTCTGCCGACCCGTGGAGTCGATATCGGCGCGATCGAATTCATCCACCAAAGGCTCATCGAACTGAGAAACCGTGGGGTCGCGATCCTCTTGGTCGCAAGCGAGCTGTCCGAGATCCTCTCGCTTTCCGATCGGATCGCGGTCCTCTATCGGGGCCGCATCGTGAAGATCCTGCCGACCGAAGAGGCGACCGAGTCGGGTCTCGGGCTTGCCATGGCGGGGGTGGTGTAGATGACGTCCGTTCGCGTCCGAAAAAAGAAACATCTCTTCGAACTCGTGGCGCTGCCGTGTCTTTCCGTTGCCCTTGCCTTTGCCATCGGCTTCGTTCTGGTTTGGGCGTTCGGCTTCGATCCGTTCGAGGTGTATGGGGTGCTCCTGTCCGGGGCGTTCGGAAGCGTCGAAAACCTCGGTTGGACCCTGCAGAACACCACCCCGCTGATCTTTACTGGGCTTTCGGTGGCGCTGGCTTTCCGGGCCGGGCTCTTCAATATCGGCGCCGAGGGGCAGCTCGTAGCCGGGGCTTTTGCCGCCGGCCTCGTCGGGTGGCTCGTGCCCGAACTGGCCACCCGTCCCAATCTGACACGGCTGCCCTTCTGGAAAAGCGTTTGGTTCCCGTTCGGAGCGTTCACTCTCTCGGCCTGGGCCCTGGTCCTGATGATCTGGGTCCTTCGCGTCGCTTTCACCGATCCGGTTCGCTTCCGGGCGCGGCTTTCGACCGTGGCGCGGTCGCTCGTGGCGTTCGGACTGGTCTCGATCCTCTGGCTCACGGCCCCGGAGATCCTCGCGGCCTTCATCGGGATCGCGGCGCAATTTGTGATCCCCTTAAGCCTGATCGCCGCCGCTTTGGCCGGCGCGGCGTGGGCCGCCATCCCGGGAATCCTGCGCGCGCGGCTGGGTGTGTCCGAAGTCATCAACACGATCATGTTCAACTTCCTGGCCTCCTACATGGCCAGCTACCTTCTGACCACGGCCACGTTCAAGGCTCCGGGATCGGTTCCGCAGACCCCGCGCATCGGCGTTCAGGCCGAGCTCGCCTCTCTGGCCTCGTTCGTTCCCGCCTCGATCCAACACGACTTGGCAGCCACGCGCTTGAACGTCGGATTCCTGCTGGGAATCGTTCTGGCCGTGGGCGTTGGGATCCTTCTTTGGAGGACCACGGCCGGCTTCGAACTGCGCGCGGTCGGCGGAAATGCCGAGGCGGCCCGGGCGCAGGGGATCCCTGTCGGGAAGAGCATCGTAATCGCCATGTGCCTCTCCGGCGCGCTGGCCGGGCTCGGGGGTGCGGAGCAGGTTTTGGGCGTGCACCACGCGTTCGTGAAAGACTTCTGGACCGGACTGGGTTTCACCGGGATCGCCGTGGCGCTGGTGGGGCAGAACCATCCACTGGGCGTGGTCGTGTCCGCGGTCCTTTTCGGAGCGCTCCAGAATGGGGCGGTCGAAATCGACATGATGACCCTGTTTCCGCGAGAGCTGATCCTGGTTCTCCAGGCGTTGATCATCTTCTTCGTCGCATCCGGCTCGATGATGTGGAGAACGATCCTCCCGAGGCGTTCATGAACGAAATTCTGACAGTCCTCACGCAATACACTGTGATCGGTTCGACGCCGCTGGTCTTGGCCGGTTTGGGGGGGCTCTTCTCGGAGAAGGCAGGGGTCATCAACATCGGACTCGAGGGGTTCATGCTGTTCGGTGCGTTCTTCTCGGCTTTGGTCGCGGCCAAAACGGGCAACCCGCTCCTGGCCCTTTTCGTTTCCACCGCGCTCCTCACCGTGCTCGGCCTCGTTTTCGCGGTCTTCACGGTCACCCTCAAGGCCAACCAGGTCGTGTCCGGCGTGGCGCTCAACATGCTCGCCTCGGGCCTGACGCTCTTCCTGTCCCAGGTCTTCTTCGATCGCCATCGGTCGTTCACGATTCCGGACGAGGCCAAGCTCGACTCCGGACTGTTCGTCGTGGCCGCCCTTCTGCTCGTGCCTCTCATGACGCTCGTTCTCGACCGGACCAGACTGGGGCTCCGGCTCAGGGCCGTCGGAGAGAATCCGCGAGCGGCCGATACGGCCGGAATCTCCGTCACGTTCTATCGATACGTGGGAGTCACGCTGTCTGGCGTACTGGCGGGATTCGCCGGCAGCTTCCTGCCCTTTTACTCAGGATCGTTCGTGAAGAACATGACCGCGGGGCGAGGGTTCATCGCGCTGGCCGTGCTCATTTTCGGGAAATGGCGTCCGGCCGGAGTGCTGGGCGCGGCGCTCGTCTTCGGGTTCGCCGACGCGGTTCAGACCTTGCTGTCGGCCCACATTCCCAGCCAGTTCGCGGCGATGATCCCGTACGTGGTCACGATCGTGATCCTCGTGGGATTCATCGGCCGAGCGGTTCCTCCGGCCGCCCTGGGACTCCCCTACGAGAAGGAGTCGAAGTAGCGGGCCGTTGGGAATCGCGTATACGCCCGGCGTGGATCAGTCGGACGACAGCCGTCGTGCCTTGGTTCGAGCTTGGCCAAGGAGCAGCGACAACCCCTTTTTGCCCGCAACGTCCCCCAGACTGAGAGCGTGGACCGAATCCTCCAAGGGATAAGTCTCAGCGCCCGGATGGACTTGGAAACAAGGCAGGCTGCAGCTGCGCCTCGTCGATGACGACGCGACCACGAAGGGGCGCCAGAGCGGTCATTGGCTGCGCGAGTCGATTGAGACCGGCGGGAGACTCCAGGTCGATATAGTGGGCGTTGTGTCTGTTGGCAAACTGCCGGGCGAGGGTCGTTTTGCCACACTGACGCGGTCCGAGCAGCAGGACCACGGGATCGGTACGGAGTCTTTTCTCGATCGTGGACAACAGATCGGAACGTTCGAGACATTTCATCAACCTGACATTTTGAGCATTGATTGCTCAATTTGCAAGGATACTTTCGCGGGCTCGAGGAAGCGATCGTTTCCCGACTGAGCGCGTGTGTGCTAGACTCGCCCAAGCGTCAACTCTTATGTGAAGGATGTTCCGCGATGATCAGAACTCTTGCGATACTGTTGGTCGAAACCGTTCTCTTGGCCTCAACGTGCTTGGGGTCCGAGACCCTGGTTCTTTCCGTCCTCATAACCCGACACGGCGACAGGGCGCCTTTTGCGCGAATCAAGAACGCGGACTACCAATGGGGCACCGTCCCCGCGGATCTGACCCCCATTGGGATGAACCAGGAGTACACCCTCGGCACCAGGCTCAGAAAAAGGTATGTCGAGGAGATGCGCCTCCTCCAAAGAGAGTACGTGCCCAATTCGATCCTGTGCTACGCCAGCAGCACGAACAGGACCATCCAGAGCGCCCTGTGCCTGTTGACCGGACTCTATCCTCCCGGAACCGGGCCGGTTCTGAGCGCCGCGAAACCCGCTCTACCGGCCAAAATGCAGGTCATTCCGATCAGAACCGTTCCTGAGACCTCCTTCCTGATACTCACGCCCCACGAAAGACACCACAAAATCCTCGAGAAATACGTCTACCACACGGCTCCATGGAAGAAGAAAGAGGAGGAGTATAGACCCCGTTTCGAGAACTGGGGCAAGACATTGGGCTATGAAATCAAGACCCTGAAGAGCGCGGTGTCCGTGGGGGACGTGCTGCTCTGCGCCAAGAGTCACGATTTTCCATTGCCCAAGGGAATGTCACCGGAGGATGCGGACGCGATCAGGGGACTCACATCCTGGGGATTGGCCCACCAGTTCAAGGTGGATGAGGTCTGTTACCTCATGGGAGGCGAGCTCCTGAACAAAATCGCCGGAGACTTCGCCGACCACATCGAGGGAAAGACCCCCCACAAGCTCGTCCTCTACAGCGGCCACGACATCACCATCATGCCTCTACTCGGACTTCTCGGAAGACCTCTGAACGAGATCCCGGGATACGCGTCCTGTTTGGCTCTGGAACTCTGCAAAAACGACAGCGGAGCCTATTCGATCAAGATCCTGTTCAACGGAGAGGATGTTATTCTTCCCTCCGCGAACGGCGCCCCTTTGCTGCCCTATGAGGCCTTCGTAAAACTCGTCGAAAGGGTCAACGGTCGTTTCAAAAACCTCAAGTTCGAGTGAAGAGGCCGGACTATTTCTCCGCCTCGAGATCCTTGGCCACCCGACCGACTGCGCCGTGCGGCGGATCAGCGAGAGGGAGCTGATCACAAGAGCCCATTCGCCGACGTCGAGGTCAACTGGCCTTGTCTTGGGGCCCTGATCCGCCTGGGAGCGATTCCCGAATCACGTACCGATCGGATTCCTGTCGATTGGCCTTGCTGATCAGTTCTCCCAGGAGTCCGGTGGAAACGAACTGAATCCCCACGATCAAAAGCAAGACTCCCAGGAAGAGCAAGGGGTAGTGCTGCTGGATCGTGCCGGTCGTCACCTTGAGATACGTGATGAACGAGTTGATGGCGAAGCCGGTCGCGAAGAACACCAAACCGATCCGCCCGAAGAGATGGAGAGGCGTCTTGAGGTAGTTGGAGAGGAACATCACCGTCAGAAGGTCGAGAAACCCATTGATGAACCTCTCCGTTCCGAATTTCGTCCGTCCGAACCGTCTGGGATTGTGGCGGACCGGGACCTCCCCGATCCGGAAATGCCTGAGCCCCAGGAGAGCCGGGATGAAGCGATGGAGTTCGCCGTAGAGATCGAGCTCAGTGAGACACTCCCGACGGTATGCCTTGAATCCGGAATTGTAGTCGTGCAGCCGGATGCCCATGAAGACGCTCGTCACCCAGTTGAAGAGGCGACTGGTCACGACCTTGAGCCAGGGATCGTGGCGGACCTTCTTCCATCCGGTGACCATGTCCACCCCCTGCTCGAGAGCGTCGATCAGCCGGGGAATCTCGCTCGGTTCATCTTGGAGGTCTGCGTCGAGCGTCACGACAATGGGAAACCGGGCCTGGCGAAAACCGGCCATCAGCGCGGCCGACTTTCCGTAGTGACCTCTCAGGAAGAGGACCTTGACCTTGGAATCCTGTTCATGGAGAGCGGATAGAATCTCCGCGGACCGATCCGTCGAGCCGTCGTCGATGAAGAGAATCTCATACGTCCTCTCCATGGGAGCGAGAGCGCCGACGAGCGTCTCGTGGAGCTGTTTGATCGATCCTTCCTCGTTCCAGACAGGAATCACGCAAGAGATGCCGCACCTCTCCATAGGTCATGGCCCCTTCAGTCTCGCTTCGATCCGCCGGTCGGTGACTCCGAGCTCCTGAGTCCTTTTGTAGAGCCGGTGTGCGACGTGACTCAGCTTCAGATCGAGTGCCAGATCCACCGCTTCCAGACACAGCGGTCCGTTGCCGGGATCGAGCGTTACCGCCCGCACGAGCGATTCCTCGGCCTCACGGCACATCCCTGCTGACGATTCCGCTCTTGCGAGGTTCATCCAAAAACGTCCGACATCGTCTCTGAGCCGGATCAGCTTCTTATACACCTCGACCGCCTCCTGGGGTTTGCCCGCGGCCAGCAGGAGGGCTCCGAGGTTGTTGTAGGCCGACAGGTTCTCAGGATCGATCGCGAGCGCCGTCGCGTAAAGCTCCCGGGCTCGTCCATACCAGGAGGGTCCAAGCCGCTTGAGGGTCATGGCCAGATTGACCAGAGAGGAGAGATGATTGGACCGGATTTCGAGGGCTCGCTCGAGGTGCGCCTTGGAGGCCACCAACTCTCCCAGCTCGCACTCGACGCAGCCAAGGTTGTTGAGCGCCTGAAAGTAGCTCGGAACTCGTTTGACCGCTCTCTCCAGGAAGGGCTTTCCTTCCTTTGGCTTCCCGAGCTGCAGATAGAGGCTGCCCAAGTTGTTGAGAGTGAACGGGTCGTCCGGCATGATGCGGAGTGCCTCCCGGTACTGGAACTCGGCATCCTTGAGGCGTCCCTGCTTTTCCAGGGCCAGGCCGAGATTGGTCCGGGCTCTCGCACATTCGGGAAAGTCGAGGACCGTCTTCGACCACAGAGAGTACGAGGTCTGCCAATCTTCGTTGCGGACAAGAGTCCGAGCGGAGAAGAGGATGAGGACGAGGAGAGCGGCGACAATTCGAGCCTTTGCGAACCTCTCGGACGGATGGGCCAGGAGCGCCCCGAGCGCGATGCAGTAGGCGACGGAGGGAAGATAGAGGTAGTGCTCCGCCACCATTTCGGTATGGGGAATGATCTGGGAAACCGGGGCGAGCGTCAGCCAGAACCAGAACAGACCAAACGCGGCAGCCGACCGTTTGCGGGCCAAAAGGAACGGAAGGATCCCCATTCCCGCGGTGCCGATGACCGCCACGAAGGTCCGGAACTCGAAGAGGCTCTTCGAAAGAGGAAACGCGTTGATCGAGTAGTCGGCGGAAAGCGTCCAGGGAAAGATCAAGAGCCCGACGTAGTGCCAGAAGACTCGAGTCATCGAAAGAAGAGTGATCGTCCGGGAGCCGCCGTGGTAAGTCGGCATCAGCGTGACATCTTTCTCAAGACACACCGCGTAGTACGAAAAGGCAATGCCCAAAGAGAAGAAGGCCAGATAGAAGAGTGGCCCCCGGCTCTTTTCGCCAGGAGCCGTCCGACCCCATGTGAAATGGTAAGCCAAACAGACGGCAGGCAAGGTGACGGCCATCTCCTTGGTCCCGATGCCGAGAATGTACGCAGCGAAGAGACCTATGAGAGGAAGCGCTCCCGGTCTCTTGCGGTCCACGAGGAAACAGGCGAAACCGGCAAGGTAGAAGAGCGCGGAGAGGACATCACGGCGACCTGAAATGTACGTGACAGCGTCCGTGTGGACGGGGTGAACCGCGAATAGAGCACAGCTCAGGAGCGTGATCGGTCCGGAAAGGCCCAGGAGCTGGGCTACGATGAAGACAAACCAGGTCACGAAACCGTGGATGAGGATGTTGGAGAGATGATACCCGGCCGGGTTCACGTCCCAGATTCGGTGGTCGATGGCGTACGACAGAGTACGGATCGGGCGATAGGCTGGACCGTGAGGGCCCACGAGAATCTCTCGAATCCGCGAAGAGTCGGTGACCAGAGGGTTCTCGAGGATGAGAGATTCGTCGTCGAAGACGAATTCGCCCGTGAGACTGGTGTAGTAGACCAGGAGGGCCAGGCCAAGGGCCACGAGGGCTCCGTGCCGAAGCAGGGGGCGCTGAAAAAGGGTTCCCAGAGACTGGTCGGGGTCCGCTTCTCCTGTGGATCGAGAATCGGACATCTCGGGCCTCCTGGGATTCGTCATCGTTTGGTGGACGGCGTCGCTTCGGGAGTCAGCGCCGGTGAGGCCACGGGTGAGGCGGCCGGTGATGGGCTCGCCTCGGACGCGAGAAGCGTGTCTCGTTGGGCAAGAAGCGACTGCATGAGCGCGTGGGAGACCCCTGACTCCACAAGAAGAACGAGCGCCTCCGCAGCCTGGGTGAAGAAGCTCTTAGGGTAGATCCGGGGGAGAAACTGGGCGATTTGTCGAGCCCTTTCCGGACGGCTGGAACGGTAATAGAACAGAGCCAAACGGTAAAGGTTGGCCGGTTCGTTGGGATGGGCCAAAAACAGCATCCGGGCTGTCTGAACCCCTTCGAAGTCAAGGGAGAGCTCCAACTCGAGAGAAAGGAGGCGCTCGAGAGAGCTCGGATCGTTGGGGTATTTCTTGACCAGATCCTTCAGAGCCGCGTAAGCCTCGTTCAAGAGGCCCTTTTCTCTGAATCTCACGGTTTTCTCGAACCCGTCCCGGTAATCGGCCAGTTCCTTCTCCAGGGCCTCGATCGTCCCGAATCCGTTCATCGAGAGGACTCCGTCCGATTCGACGCTCATAGGAGGGTATCCGGACAGATCGAGATCTCTTGGAAGCGCCCCGTCGGAGACGAGTGTGGGAAGGTCGAGAGTCTTGATCTCCTCCCCGGGATGGTTGAGTCGGTAGATCTTGAGCGCCGCGTCGATCGCCTTGAGCGCGCCCAAGGCTCGGAGACGATCTCCTGGGTGTTTCGGGTTCAAGCCGCTCGAAGACTTGCCGATGGCGTCCAGGGCGTTCACGCCAGGAGCGCTCACGAGTTCGGCCAAAGACTCCAAGAGCGACCGGGAGGGAGGAGCGACCGCAGGCGACGTAACGACCCGTGGCGACGAAGTGATCTCGGTCGATGGAGTGGGGGAACCCGCCGGTGAGAGAGAAGCCCGTGGCGACGCGTCCTCGGTGGGAGACGGCGAAGCAGATCCAGGGGGTTCTCCCCGGCGCCCTCGACCTCTCCGACTGGGCTCCCCATCCGGCCCCCCGCGCGGCCGGCCGAACGATCTCATCGGCTCTCCGGACAGTTTTTCAGGTCCTTGCTTCTCCTCGGTGGGAGACGGGGTAGCTTGAGGGGATGACGCGGGAGAAGCAACAGCAGAAGGCTGCTTGGCGGCCCGTTCCAGTTTGACCCGTTCCAGCTTGGTCAGGACATCCTGGGCCATCGAGCCGGACCCGCCCGCAGCCAAGGCCGAGTTGGCGTACCGACGCGCGGTGTCTTCATGGCCGACGGCCAACTCGGTTCGAGCCAGCCAGGCCAGGAAACGACCATCCTTAGGGGAGTAGAGAAGTGCGTACAGGAAAACCTGTTTGGCCCGTTCGTACTGATGGCTCCGGAAGAAGAACTCACCGAGGGTGAGAAAACCTTCGAGCGGACTGCAGACGACCGGGCTCTTCTCGATGAGGGCCTGGGCTTCCGAGGAAAGCGGAGGCGCTGAGAGCGTGAGCAAAAGGCCAAGAATGATGGAGTGCACCGTCCGATTATGCACCGATCGACCGATGGGAACAAGAGGCGCAAGCCCCAAAAAGCAATCCCCGTGGAGCAGTCTATAACCGCCAATCCACGGAGATTGCTTCAAGGAGACTCTTGGAGGAAGACCCCGATTGTTTCCTACCGCTGAATCTCGACCGCAGTCCCTACCTGAACGCTGCGATAGAGCTCGTTCGCATCGGTATTGGTCAAGCCCAAGCAGCCGTATGTCCAGGAATCCCCCCAATTGCTGTTGGAGTTACTTCCTCCGTGAATTCCGACTCCTCCCCCGAGGGCCGTCTTCTGGGGAGGAATCTGGCGGTTGTTGATGGCTGTGACGATTTGGTCGTGGGTGGCCTTGTTGATCATGCCCGAACTCAGTCCTCTCTTGGCATCCTCGATGTTGGGATAGCTCAGCCTCATCCATCGAGAACCGAGATACTTGTCCGGTGGTGACATTACGGAGCGCTCCGCAATGTAGAAGCTTCCTTCGGGGGTCTTCTTGTCCCCCTCTCGCTCTTTATCTCCGTGTCCCCCCTCGCCCAAGGCGATATGATAGGCCTTCACAAGGGTGTTTCCGGAGAAAAGACTGAGTGTGTGCTGCGCCTTGACCACAACGATCCGCGCCTCCGCGGTCACGCGATCCTGCGGAAGAACAAAAGAGTCAGAGACCGACCTCGGGGTCAATCCAGACAACAGGAGACCTGCGACACCCTCATTGGCAACACCCTGGGATTGACCATAAGCCTTGCCCACTGGCAGCCCCAGGGTGAATCCTGCGGACAAAAGGAGCGCCAACACCTTTCGGACACCCTTGCAGCCAGGAAATCTCTGCGGAATGACACTCACGCCACACCTACCCTTCCTCGAGACGGGACATTCGTCGGCTTGAGAGCGTCCTGATGAAAACCATCCTGGACACTCTGATCACGGAGTACGACACTGCATGGACACCCTTTCAGTTCCAATAGTGTCGCTGCGGTTGAGACATCGCCATTCCCTTGCAAGAGCCGTGCCGATACGGAATCGACTCCCATAGCCTCGAGGATTGCATCGGAATGGAATCCGGCTTCCCTTGTGTCGTGGTGCCGTGGTCCTGGAAGCGGAACCTACCGCGGCAGTATTCGATGAATGAGCCCTCCGTCCCCGGAATCCCAAGGCCTCGATGTCGAGATTGTCTCCGGACAGACACAACATGATGTAACCCTAGGATTACGGTGCGTCACCGGTGCGCCACCGGTCCGTGACGCCCTTGCGTCGTGGCAGAGTGACGACTTCAACTGAGCACGCGGTCCATGTTGAAGTGGCTGGACTGCGTTGGGCTGCTCTTCCACTCCAACAGGGCATCCGGTGAATGGATGAGGTCCACCACGGCGTGGGCGGTCTCCGGCGGAAGGCTCATGGCCCGTAGATCAAACGGTTGCGAGCTACGCCACTCCCAGACTCCTGCCGCCCGTCTCGCCCGAAGCTTGGCGCCCATCCGGTCCCGCATTTCGCCCTCGGTGAATCGCGCAGGAATGTCGGCACGGGTCACCATCAGCGCAGGCCGCGCAAACACCACGACGGAGCACGGCACAGATATCCGGCTCATCAGCGCTTCCAGATTGAGGGCATCGCTCTCGACGGAGGCGGTGACCTCTTCCATTCCCAGCTCATGTAATTGCCGCGCGGCCAGCGCATTGAGGACGCCCAGACCGGGTCCTGCAATCATTCGCACCCCCACCCGTTGCGCCAGGAACCATCCGCCCCAGGTATTCACCTCCACCGTCACGCCGTGACCTGCCGCCGCCGCCAACAACGCTTCGAGGCCAGGGACACTGTCGTCATAGAAGACGGCGGGGAGAGCCGCCACCATCCGCACGCGAGGAAAGGCGGAGCACAGGGCGCGCAGGTGCGCGGCATCGAGACCCTCGACAATGGCGCCGTCTTTTGGCTGAGCCTCTTCGAGGAAATCGCGCGCTTGTTGGGCATCCAGTCGCACGCAATCCGGCTCCATCCGGTTCGGCGCGCGGGTCGACGCGTCCGCTTCTCGCAGCAGGTTCGCAGCCCCTTCACGGATCCGGATGTCCGCGGTCTCCACCGTCGTCCCGGATGGCTCCTCTTCACTGTCGTCGACCACGTTTTCCGTGAGCACCGTCCGTTGCCCGGCGAGGTACGCATCCGTCAAGGCTCGCCCCGGCGTGGCGCCACGCCGTTTGGCCTCCTGCCACAATTTCTCCGGCGATTCCCGCCCGTCAATCGCCTTGCGAAAAAGCGCGACCACATTGCGCACCCAGGAGGGGTTCTTCATTCGCCCTTCGATCTTCATCGAGCGCACCCCAGCCGCGCGCAGTTCATTGACGCAAGCGACCAGGGAGAGATCATGCATGGAAAACGGCGTACCCACCGGCCGTCCATTGTGTAGCCATCCCACGCGGCACGGACCCGTGCACAGACCACGATTGCCACTGCGACCCCCCACCCAACTGGAGAGCAGACAGCGTCCCGAGACGGCAAAGCACATGGCGCCGTGGACGAAGACCTCGGTTTCGATTCCCGGCACGGACGACGCGGCGGCGATTTCCTCGAGGGTGAGCTCACGCCCCAACACAACCCGCCGAAAACCGAGCTTCCGAGCAGCTTCCACGTCCGCCGCGCTCGCCACGCAGCCTTGGGTGCTCATGTGGAAAGGCAGCTCCGGAAAGTGTTCCCTGAGGGCGAGTAACGCCGGATCGCGAACCAGGATCGCATCCACCTCGAGCTGACTTGCCAGCTCCAACACGCGCGCCGCGCGAGCCAGCTCATCTTGGCAAAGGTCGATGTTGAGCGTGAGGTGGACGCGTTTGCCATGCGCGTGCATCAGCTCACAAGCGTGGGCCAGCTCCCCCTCCGAGAAGTTCCGAGCATGCCGGCGTGCATTGAGACCGGTGAGGCCCAGGTAGACCGCGTCCGCGCCCGCCTCCAACGCCGCCTCCAGACACGCAAGGTTCCCCGCGGGCGCCAGCAGTTCAATGGGATCGGGGTTGGACTCCATAGCGCGCAAGTCTACTCGGTATGCCGGCGTAACGAAACGATCGTCTCCGTCGTTCTCGATAGGCTTTTATTTATTGTGCCGTCTGTGAGACGCCGCGCCCGGGCGACAATGGAGGTATCTGGCCTCGCAAAGGCCGAGAGGAACCGGATTGGCATGGACGGAGTTCTTCACTAGAATCTCGTCGAAATCTGGAGACTGTCCGGTCGTAGAAAAAAAGAGGTCGATCGATGCGTGTGTTCGTTGCTCTTTTCGTTCTGGCGTTCGTTCCGCTCGTCCTACACGCCCAGGGGACTCCCGCCCCCAAGGAATGGTCGCTGTTCGTATTCATGAATGGGGACAACGATCTCGACCCGGATAGTCTCAATGACCTCAACGAGATGGAGAAAGTCGGCTCGTCCGACCAGATCAATATCGTCGTGCAGCACGACCGGTTCGGAAATACCGGGACCAAGCGCTATCTCATCCGCAAGGACAACGACCCCGCCACCGTCACCTCCCCCGTAGTTCAGGATATGCCCGAGTGTGACATGGGCAACTGGGAAGAGGCCCTCGCGTTCTTCAAATGGGGCACGACGAACTATCCGGCCAAGAGATTCATGTGCGTCATATGGGACCACGGTGCAGGCTGGATGAAGCGGGGGAAGGGGCGAGACATTCTCTTCAAGGGAATCTCTTTCGACGACACGAGCGGAACCAAGATCACCACGTCCCAACTCGGGCTTCTGGGGCGAGCGATCGTGAATCACATCGGACGGAAGATCGACATCATCGCGTACGATGCCTGTTTGATGCAGATGGCTGAAACCGCATACGAAATGAAGGACTCGGCGGTCGTCCAGGTCGGATCGGAGCAGATCGAACCCGCCGGCGGTTGGCCCTACGACAACGTCCTCACTTCTCTGGTCGCTCATCCGACGATGGAGGAGAGAGACCTGGCTCGCGTCCTCGTGCAGGCCTTTGTCAGTTCCTACAATGGTGGCTCGCAGGGAACCCTGTCGGTTTGTCTCTCGGCCATAGACCTCACGAAGTTCGATGCGTTCGTGGAGAAGGTCAACGCCTTTGCCGATGCGTTGGCCAACAATGCGGCCTACGACACCGTCATTTCGAAATGTCTGATGTCGACCCAAACCTATTTCCGCGACGTTTACAGAGACCTGGTCGATTTTGCCGTGAGGATCACGACCGATCTCTCCGTCCCCGAGCTCCGGACCACCGGGAACGAGTTGGTCCGCTTCCTCCGGGACGAGTTCGTGATCCGATCCGCGTTCACCGGCCAAGATCTCAAGGGATCGAACGGACTTTCGATACACCTACCCCCCAGGAAGGGTTTCGAGCAGCTGCGTACCCTCTACGCTGGTCTCTCCTGGGCCAAGAACACACGCTGGGGTCAGTTTCTGGAAGGGCTCTACCACCCGACCGTTCCGGTCCTCGTCGTGAAGGGAATCACCTACGAGGACGAGGACGGATCGATCAATCCGGGGGACGAAGGGCTTCTGAAGGTGACGATTTTGAATGAAGGGTCGACCGACAGCGCTCCGGTGTCGGTGTCGATCGAAAGCCGCAGTCCCGAGGCCACGGTTTTCGGAGGGCCGGTGACCGTTGACAAGGTCCCGGCCAGTTCGCTCATCCTTTCCGATGGCGTCAAGGTCAAGGTCAAGGCCACGTGTCCGGTCGATACCGAGCTGACCTTTGTTGCCAAGGTGGTCGATGCGCAGGGGCGTGCTTTCTCCGGGGAAACCAAGATTTCGGTGAAAAGGCCGTTTCAATCGAAGAACCGGGTCTTGCTCGTCGTCTCCAACGACGATGAGAACGAGGCCACGTTTCACATGGAGTCTCTCCGCGAGGCCGGCATTGCCTATGATAGTTACTGCATCGGATACTATGGGTCTCCAACTCCGGGGCTGTTCAAGAACTACGTCAACGGCATCGTGATCGTCACCAGCTCGAGCGTCGATCGCATCAATCAGGGGAGGCTCGACGACTTGGCCGCCTATCTCGACAAAGGCGGCAGTCTTCTCATTTCCGGACAGGACATCGCCAACCGTCTCAGCAATGCCGATTCCTCTTTTCTCAAGGACTATTTGCACGCCAAGTTCGTCCGCGATGACTCAGAGTCGAAAGAGGTCGTGGGACAGGGGCTGCTTGCCGGAGTGTCCGGGGGAATCGTTTCTTCGGACGGCTCGAACGGGCAGGTCTTCCCCGACGAGATCGACCCGATCTCACCGGCAACCGTGATCTTCAAGTACACATACTCGGGCCGTGGCGAGAGGTCGTCGAGCGGCCGGAAGTCGGCTGGCGATTCGGCCAGCGGGAACGGTGGGTCCGAGACCGCCGCCGTGGCCGTTCAGACCCCCACGTACAAGGTCGTCTTCTGCGCGTTCGGAATCGATGAACTCGCCTCGGCCGCGGCGCGGACGAGCGTGATTTCCAAGGCTCTCGAGTTCCTGAAACCGACCGGTCGCGACCGAGTCCGGGGGTTGGCCGCCGTGGCGGAAAAGAGTCGCCGACTCGACGAGAGCCGAGGGAGCTCGGCCTATTCGACCGCTCGAACCGAGGAGTCCGAGTGGATCGACCGGACGAGTGCCGTCCTTCAGATGAAAGAGCTCGGCACGGTCCGAAGAGAATCGCTCCCAGACCCGCTCAAGAGGAGCCTGATCCGCAAGGTCACGTTCGAGAGCCTGGCGAGATGAACGCTCCTGTCGAGCGACCGTCCGTGATACTCCCCCTCAGCCAGGCGCCGGACCGGAACTTTTTCGAGGCCGCCGGCCACAGCAGAAGGGTGTTCGTGGATAGGTTCTTACGTTGTGGTATCCGGGCGGCGGCCTGGCGAGGGGCTCATTTGCAGGGAGTGAGGTTCCTCCATAGGGGACTTCTGTCGAGGTGCCTTCTCACCAGCCAGTCGTAAATCCCGGGAAACCAGCGAGCCAGTCGGTCGATCACCCACGCGTCGGTGCCGATCAGCACGTGGGCACGCTTCGCGAGGACCCCATCAACGATGCGTGCCGCGGCCCGCTCGGGTGAGGTCGCGAGTTGCAGCTCAAACTCCCGAAGACCCTGCTCCAGGATCTCCCTGTCGAGTCCGAAGTCGGAGCGAGAATTGCGAACGATGTTCGTGCGGACCCCACCCGGATAGACGAGAGTCACGGAGACGGGTGTCCCATGAAGCTCGTGGCGGAGCGCTTCCGTGAACCCTCGAACCGCGAACTTGCTCGCGCAGTAGGCGGCCTGGCCCGGCACTCCCAGAAGGCCGTAGACGCTCGAGATGTTCACCAGGGAAGCTTCCGGACGGCTCGACAGTTGTGGCAAGAACGCCTTCGTGCCGTGAACGACTCCCCAGAAGTTGACCCCCAACGTCCAGTCGAGGGTTTCGTACCTGAGCTCCGCCACGCGGCCGGAGGACGAGACGCCCGCGTTGTTGATCAGCACGTCCGCCTCGCCAAGATCCCGACGGACCTCCTCGGCAAACGTCTGTACCCTCTCGCGGTGGGCTACGTCAACCGTGTAGATGCGAGACTTTGACCCCGCCTCTCCCAGAAGACGGCGCGTCTCTTCAAGCCCTTGTAGGTCCACGTCCGCCAGCGCAAGCCTCGCCCCCTTGCGGGCGCATAGCAGCGCCAGAGCCCTCCCGATCCCTGAGGCGGCGCCAGTGACGACCACTCTTTTGTCGACCAGGTTTCTCATGATTCAAGCCTCACCTTCTGTACCGATCGGTACATTCAAGTCAAACACACACCCTTGTCACGAAAAGTGAAGGGCATCGTTTCAGAGTGCGAAAATTCCGTGCATGAACTGCTTGACCGCTTCATGAACGATCGCGTCGGTTACAGATCGGCCCGCGCTCTGGAGCGAAGTGATGTAACCGTTGAGGATTCCGGGTAGCGTAATGGCGTAGGACGTGTGGTGGCCTCGCAGGTTTCCGTGATCCCGCGAGGCTTCCTGGAACAATCTTTCCAGAAGGCGGTGCTGTCGCAACAAATGGGGGGCCACTGCTTGGTGCGGGACGCTGTCCGGAGCAGAAAACCACATGGCCAATTGCATGCGGTAGAATTCGGGTGCATTCGTGGCGAACCGGAAGAACGATTCCGCGACCCGGTGAACCGTCAAGGGGAGGTCTCCGTGATAGATCACGGCCGCTTCGAGCATCTCGAACCAGACGGCATAATGGCGGTCGAGCAGCGCCTCCAAGAGCCCCTGTTTGCTCCCGAAATGGTGGTAGAGAGGGGGTTTGGTCGTCCGAGCAAGATCCACGATCTCCTGGACGCCAACGGACTCGTATCCTCTGGCGGCGAAGAGGCGAAGCGCCACGTCCAGGATCCGTGTTCGCGTGTCCATTGGTAGTCATCAGCTCGGTTTCCGCACAAAGGCGGCTCCGCGGCCGACTTCCCCTTTCAAACCGTGCATGCGGTTTTCCCGCACACGGC
>Ga0074195_1002079_pt1 | contig 24145 bp, 23 predicted proteins | sample EPASupsiteHSE623_FD_64525 | JGI IMG/M metagenome (GOLD analysis project Ga0074195, IMG submission 64525) | Bioremediated contaminated groundwater from EPA Superfund site, New Mexico - Sample HSE6-23 | ecosystem: Environmental > Aquatic > Deep subsurface > Groundwater > Contaminated ... | reverse complement strand
ACGGAACCGCTTTTGTTGCGCTTTTTCCTTACAAACATCCCTGATTTTACCAGTGGGACACCCAAACTTCAAGCGGTTCTCGTCGGAGAGGACTCGAAATTTTAACACTCCGCACAAGTCAGGAAATATGTTTTTGAAGGCGGGAAAGCGGTCCTCAAACGCACGGAATGCGTATATTTCGAGGCGTGGGAAAAACACTATTCCCGCTACAACTATTCATTCGCGGATATATTCGGACTGCTGGCCGGACATGGATTTCAACTGCTGCGCGCGGGCAACCCCGCGGGCGGTTTCCTGAACTGCGCCTATGTGCCCGCGCGATGCGAAAATATAATCGCCGTCCGTTCGAAAACTATTCTTGAAAAAACAGCCGTCAGAGCCCATCTGAAATCTCATTCGTAGCGAAAGCGGCGCTTGCAGCAGAATACGGAGACTTTAGAAAGGCTCTCAGGCAATAAACACGAATTTCAGGATTGCCGCGCCTTTGCTCCATTCGCGCGCGTTTTCGCAGGCCAGGCCGCAGACCTCGCGGAAATCGGCGTAGAGCCTGGGGTCTGCAAGACCCATTGCCGGTGTATTTTCAACAAAGACAAGTATATTGTCATTTTTGTGGAACGTGGACATGTCGCCGAGGTAATCAACAAGCGCGTCCCAGTTTCTGCCGAAATCGCCCGGGAAACCCAGCGCCGAGGCGGCGTGCTCCATAAGCGCGGGCTTGGTTTTCATCAACTCGCCGTCGAGCCGGAACACGGCGAACCCGGCGGCGCGCGCCGCGGCTTCAAGCGCGGCGGACTGGCCGGGCTGAATGTCGGCGATATCCGGCGGCGCGGAGGTTGAGAGGAACTCGGAAGTCATAGATAGACTTGGCCCCAAATAATTTTATGGGCAAAAATCACGGCTTTTGGCTTGCAGCTTCGCGGGCTTCGGCTTACACACTCTATCCGAGTGTGCGCGCCTGCGCCCGCTTCGCTGCAAACCAAAATCCTGTCTTTTTGCCTCATAACCTTATTCGGGGACAAGTCTAATAAAAACCGCGGCATAGGCGGTTTGCCAATGCCGCGGTTTCAAACCGTGCGAAGCCGAATTCCGGCATCACTTCACAATCTTCAACTCTATGAAAGTGGCGTAGTGGTCCGGCGTATAGTAAATCTGCGTTCTTCCGCCGATGATAATCCTTTCGGGGCCGCGCGCGCTCAGCATCTTGCCGGTCATATACTGCTTGCCGCCGATGAACACCGGCACCGGACCGTCGCCGGTCTGGCGTCCAGGAACCATAAGCGTGAATTCCTTATAATAGTCGCGATTGCTCTGCCTGGGCAGCGTGCCTTCCTTGTTGGTGAAGGTGATGCCGTCGTGCGAATAGGGCAGGGGACGGCATTCGGCTATTTTGGCCAGGAGACCGTTTATAGCGGCGACGCGCACATCGGCTTCGTGATTGGCGTTCTCTATTTTAGGGCTTAACTCCGTTCCCGGCGCGATATCCGGGTTCGGCTCGCAGGACGGCGCGGCCAGTTGTCCGGCGGCAAAAGCGTCCGCAGCCGCGGCGAACGCCGGCGCGGGAGTTGCCGGGACAGCCTGAACAACAGACGGACCGCCGACAGCCTCAAGAGCCGCTTTTGCGCCGTTCACCGGAGTGGCGGCGGGGGTGGAATAAACGGCGGACGCGCCCGACAAAAGCGCGAACGCCAGCACAAGGTTGAGTTTAATTTTTTTCATCGGGCCTCGCTATACTTTAATATCCGCCGCGCCAATTGAACAGGGCCAAAAGGCCTATTTTTAACCTCTAAACACCGCGGGCGGGGATAAATCCCCGCCCGCGTTCAATCCGTTATTTTCCCGCTTTCTCGTCTTTCTTCTCGTCCTTATTTTCCTCTTTCTTAACCGCGTCTTTTTCCGCCGCGGGCGCGGGAGGAGGGGGCGGAGGCACTATCTCCAGAAGCGAGACTTTGAACACCAGCGTCGCGCCGCCGGGGATTTTGCGGGGACGGCCCGCGTCGCCGTACGCCGCCGAAGAGGGGCAGACAAGCGTGGCCTTCGCGCCGGCTTTCATCTTTTGCAGCGCTTCGGACCAGCAGGGGATGATGGCGTTGAGCGGAAATTCCGCCGGAGTGCCGCGCTGGATGGAACTGTCGAAAACCGTGCCGTCTATAAGCGAGCCTTCGTAGTCCACCTTGACCGTGTCGGTGGCGGCCGGCATGGGGCCGGAGCCCTCTTTTTCGGAAATGATAATCACGCCGGAGGCGAGCTTTGCTGCTCCCTTTTCCTGAAGGCGTTTGGCCGCGTATGCTTCGCCTTTCGTTTTCTCGGACGCGGTGCGGACAGCGGCGCGCTCTTCCGCGAACGCGCGCATATCGGCGGTTGATTCCGCAATGACATATTTGGGCTCGCTGTTGCGGGCGGCGGCGGCAAAGCCGGCCTCCAACTGTTTGTATTCCATGCCGGTGAGCATAAGCGTTTCAAAATCCACGTTCTGCCCTATGAGATAACCCAGCGAGTAAAGCGTTTTTGAGTTGTCCTTAGCCTGAACAGCGGCGGCGGGACGCTGAACTTTTTTCGCGGCCTTGACTGCCGGTTTGGGTTTTTGCGCTGGAACTGCGGCGGCGGGTTTCGCCTCGGCTGGCTTGGGCGCCGGAGACTGCGCCGCGGCCATGACCGGAAACAAAGCCGCCGCAAGGAGAACTGCCATGCTTTTTTTCATCTCTTCATCCTCTCATGCGGTTGATTTTTCCGGCTGCTCAAAAAAACAGCCGGCCTGTCAGACATGATACCAGATTTTAGCGCGCAATTTCCCGCGTGCATGACGGTGCAGGAACATTCGTGAATATAATCCATCGTCACCCCTCATTTGCACATGCCCTTTGGACCTATACCGGCATGGGCCAAAAAACATTTTCAAAATAGGTCCGGAGACCCTATGCGCCCTGCCCTGCACTACCCTATAATTGATGTGTGGCAACCGCAGGTTTTGGCATGGATTGCCTGAAAAACCAGACCGAGGAGAAAAAAATGAAAAAGTTGCTGGCCATACTGCCGGTGTTGTTCGTAACCGTAAGCGCGCACGCGCTTACTGTTGAAGCAGCTAAGAATGAATTAAAAACACTATCCAAAAAACAGTTCCAAGCCGACATCTCGATAACGAAGGATGAGGACGTAGACAAAACGGCCGTATTCATAAAATGCGGTCCCGTTGACCAATGCCTTGTCAAATATTACCCGTCAGTGCAGGAGGCTCAGGCCAGATTCTTCAAAGCCGACACGCGCTGGAGCGATGTGTCGATAGCTGAAGGCGGAATTTGCGGCACGGGCGGCGGTCCTACTTGGGTGATAGAGGTGCAGGTCAAGAAGGATAACGGCGCATGGAAGACTGTAAGAACTTATGGTATTGCCGCCAACATAACCTCAACTCTGGAACTGCAAAGCGACATGCAGTGCTCGGCTAACAAGTAACAACGGTTCCACAAACAAAAAGCCCGTCGGAAGACGGGCTTTTTGTTTTGCAGTTAATCCAAGTTACACCAAGCCGGACAGTTTGTTGAATTCCTCTATAAGACGGTCCCACTCGCCGGCCTGGGCGAAGGTTTCGTCCCAGAATTCGGGGTCCCAGAGTTTGCGCAGTTCGTCGGAGGTGCGGCCCTGCTGCTCCACCCAGGTGAAGTACTTCAGGTTGTGCCTCGCCTTGCGGTCCGTGTAGGAAAGCTCGCGCAGATAGTCAACTGTCGTCCCCAGCAGCCTGCGCTCCATATCGGACAGCGCGTTGTCGCGCGTGTAGGCGCCGCGCGCGGCCCGCAACTCCTCCAGACGGGATTTATAAAGGTCCGACGAGTCGGTGAACACCGTGACCACCACGTCGTTTTCATCAAGGTCGTAATATTTGGCCAGCTTGACGGCGGAAAGCATGTTTGAAATGCCGGATATGCCCAGCAGCGGCAGGCTGTCGATAACGTTTTTGCCCACGCCGTAAGCCGCGAGGATTTTTTTGCCTTCTTCCTCGTTGAAAAGGCGCAGCAGCCTCATGCAGGCTTCGTCGTCTATGGCGACGACCATATCGGTATTGCGCACGTTATGCACCCAGGGAATGTGCTTGTCGCCTATCCCCTCTATGCGGTGCTCGCCGAAACCGTTTTGCAGCAGCGTGGGGCATTGCAGCGCCTCGGAGGCGGCGATTTTTACGCCGGGGAATTTCTTTTTGAGATAATCCCCCGCCGCAATCGTGCCCGCCGAGCCGGTGGCGGACACGAAACCCGCCAGCCTGCCGCTCGCGCCTTTGACGGCGTTGAACGCCTCCTCCAGCGCGGGGCCGGTGGTATGGTAATGCCACACAGGATTGCCGAACTCCTCGAACTGGTTGAAAACGACGCAATCCTTGCGCGTCTTTTTAATCTCCCAGCACTTGTCGTAAATTTCTTTGACGTTGGACTCCGTGCCCGGGGTGGCGATGACTTCCGCGCCTATGGACTTGAGCCATTCAAACCGCTCGCGGCTCATCCCTTCGGGCAGTATAGCCACCGCCGTCGCGCCCAGCAGCGCGCTGTCGAACGCGCCTCCCCTGCAATAATTGCCGGTGGAGGGCCAGACGGCTTTTTGCGCGGAGGGGTCGAACTCGCCGCTCACAAGCCGCGGCGCCAGGCAGCCGAACGCCGCGCCGACCTTATGCGCCCCTGTCGGAAAATATTTGCCGACAAGGCCTATGACGCGCGCCCGCGCGCCGGTAAGGCTGGAAGGAAGCTCCAAACAGTTCACGCCGCCGAAAAGGCCGGTTTTCACGTCGTTATGCCAGGTTATGCGGAACAGGTTCGCCGGATCCACGTCCCAAAGCCCGGTTTTTTTGAGCCGCGCTTTTATTTTTTCCGGGACCAGCGCGGGGTCGCGCATTTGCCGGAAAGTCGGGATGACAACGCCGCGCTCCTTGCAGCGCGCGGCTGTTTTTCTGACCACAGCTTCATTTATTTTCAATGGGGGCATATCGCTCCTTGTCAAAATTTCAGTTCCGCAGCGAGTTTTTTAAGCTCTTCCATGTCAGGCTTTATAAGATGCGGCTTGCCGACGGATTTCATCGCGCTTTCTATATCCTTGAGGCCGTTGCCGGTTATCACGAGCGCGACGCTTTCGCCGTCTTTTATAAGTCCGTCTTTAACCGCTTTTTTGAGGCCCGCCCAGGAAGCGGCGGCGGCGGGCTCGGCGAAAACGTTGACGCCGCGCGCCAGCTCGGGGATGGCCTGCAAAATCTCCGCGTCCGTCACGGTGACGGCGAAGCCGCCCGATTCCCTGAGCGCGCCCACCGCCGCCATGCCGTCGCGCGGCAGGCTCACCGAGATGCTGTCGGCGATGGTTTTGCCGCCGACAGGGCGGATTTCCCCGTCGGCGCTCTCGAACGCCAGCTTGACGGCGTTGCTGTTTTCGGCCTGCACGGCCACCATCTGAGGCAGCTTGTCTATGATGCCGAGCTTCTTGAAATCGGTGAACCCTTTCCAGAGGCCGCTTATGATGTTGCCGTCGCCCACCGGGACCACCACCTTGTCCGGCGTTTCCCATTCGAGCTGCTCGCAGATTTCGAAGGCGCAGGTCTTCTTGCCCTCGCGGGTGAAGGGGTTGTAGCCGGTGTTGCGGTTGTACCAGCCGTACTCGGCGGAGGCTTTTATGCAGAGGTCGAAAGCGTCGTCGTAGGTCCCGTCCACCGCGACGATATGGGCGCCGAATACCAGCATTTGCGCCACCTTCGGCGCGGGCGCGTTGCGGGGAACGAAAATGATGGTCTTCATGTCGAGCGAGCCGGTGAGGCAGGCCAGCGAGGCCGCGGCGTTTCCCGTGGAGGCGGCGGTGATGACGGTTTCCTCCAGCTCCAGCGCGCGCGCCACGGCTACCGCGCTGGCGCGGTCCTTGAGCGAGCAGGTGGGGTTGCGCCCGTCGTCTTTGACGTACAGCGCCGACAGGCCCAGTTCCGCACCCAGTTTTTCGGCCTTGTACAGCGGCGTCCAGCCCACATGCACGGGCGGAATCTGGTCCGGGTCTTCCACCGGCAGAATGTCTATGTAGCGCCAGATGCTCCTGCCGGGGTTGGCGTCGAGCGTTTTCCAGGTCAGGCGTTTTTTGATGAGGTTATAGTCGTACGCCACATCGAGGTTGCCCCCGCAGGCCAGACAGTTGTAACCGGCTTCCTTAAGCTTGTATTCCTTTCCGCAGCGGATGCATTGGAGACCGAGCACTTTTTTCATAATCAGGGCACGATGGTCGTGCCGGCTTTGCCTTGCAGCGTGGATTCGAAAAGCTCCGTTTTGGTGATATAGGCGACCAAACCGCCGCCGCCGATGAAGTCCATCGCCGCCTTTATTTTGGGGCCCATGCTGCCCGGCGGGAAGGGGCAGGGGGTTCTGGCGTAAAGCTCCCGCGCCTCTTTGAGCGTAAGCCTGCGCAGGTCCCGCTGGTCCGGCTGCTGGTAATTGAGCTTCGCGCCGTCCTCGCCGGTGAAAATGGTGAGGATGACTTCCAGTTCCACGCCGCTTTTCCCGGCGGATTCCAGCAGGCTGCGGCCCAGCAGCGAAGAGGCGAGGTCTTTGTCCACCACGGCTTCCACGCCGCGGTAGACGGGGACCGGTTTTTGGCCGGGAACATGTTTGCGGCGCAAGACCACGCCGTAGTTGGCGCGATAGATTTCCTCGCCGTCTTTCACTTCCGGCTGAACTTCCACCACCGGAATTCCGCCGCCGCCCACGGTAACCGGTATCATACCGGCAGCCAGCACGGCCTGCACGCCGTCAAGCTCGATGATTTGCCTGGGCACCGGCGAAGGCACAACCTTGCGCCAGATTTCGGCGCCTTTTTCGTCCTTCTTGTAAAGTTTCACCAGCCAGCCCTCTTTTTCCCTGAATTCCAGCGCTTTTTCCTTCGTATAGGCGGGGCCGATGTATTTGCTGGGGGTCTGGAAATCGGGGTCATGCTCGTCCACCACAATCTGCGTTACCACACCGCAGGTTTTTTTGGTTATGCCGCGCATCTGAAGCTCGTTGTTGAGCTGCGCTATCATGTAAGCCATCGCGCCCTGCGTATCCGCGCCGCAGACGTCCAGCGGAATGGGCGGCAGTATCGGGCGCGAGTATTCCGAGCGCAGGAATACGTTCCCCACCTGCGGACCGTTGCCGTGGGTGATAACATAAAGGTCCCCGGGGTGCGCCTCAATGATGCCGGCCACGAAGCGGCAGGTTTCGGCGGTTTTCACCCATTGGAGGGCGATGTCGGGCACAATTGGTTTTCCGGTGCGCTTGTCCACCTGCCCCGTGGGCGACATTTCGTTGCCGCCGAAAGAAAAAATCCTTAGAGTCTTTTTCATGCCTGTTCTCCGGTTATCAAAGTGGTTTTGAGCCGCCGCGTGGTGCGGCGCCGCAGTGGTCTTGCGACAATGTCCTAATACGAATATAGCAAGTTTGCATTTTCATTAACAGACGGGTCCGCTTGGTGCGGGATAAGACAAGACGGCGCAACGCCTGAGCGTTGCGCCGTCTTTGGGCAGATAGCGGCTGCGGTTTAGAACGCGGACAACTGTTTGAGCGATACCGCGGAATCAAGGCGCTCCATGTTCGGATTGAACATGCTGTTCTGGATTTTCTGTTCCAGAGGAGACTTGGTTTCGGAGTCCGCCGGAACGTCGCGCAGGGCGATGGTCATCATGCCGAACTTCACTTCATTGGAGCTCTGGGAATAGGCGATTTTGAAAAAACCGTCCTCGCCCCAGTTGGTTCCCCAGCTGTTTTTCACGATGAAGTACTGCTCTGCGTCGTTGTAGCCGACCAGCAGGACGGCGTGGCCGCCCAGTTTCTTGCCGGTGGTGTACGAGTAGACGCCGGACTTGTAGTTCTTGAAGTCCTCATACACGAAGTACGCCGTGGGCAGCGGGCCGAACTTAACGAGAGCCGCCTTGATATCGGCGATATTAACCGGCATGAACGGAAGAGAGTAGCCTATGGACGCCACGGAAACCACCCGGTTATCCTTGGCGCGGTCCTGCCAGCCGGCGGCGGCGCTGGCGCAATTGCCGTCCTTGGCAATATAAGGATAATCGCCTTCCGGCGGAAGGCCGGTGGTCTTGAGGAAATCGCCATGCAATTGTCCGCCCTTGCAGGTACCCACGCCGCTGCAGGAAAGCATGACCTGCTCGGAGAGGTCGGGGTCGGACGTGTGTTTGACGCGCATGAGATAAGACTCAAGGGCGGCGGTCATCGAGAAAGCCCAGCAGGAGCCGCATTTCGCCTGGTTGCGTATGCCGGAAACGAAATTGCCGCTGTTGCTTCTCCAGTCTATGCTGGGCGGCACATCTCCCTTGAGGTCCGCCTTTGAAAGCGGAGCCGCTTTTAACGGCTGGAAATCGAGGCCGACGCGAAGCATCAACTCTTCCTCTGACAAATTGGAAAGCGAGGTTTCGCCCGCCACCCATTTGCCGCCTTTCTCCTGAATCGCTTTATTGAGGCCGTCTATCTGCGCGCGCACGGCGCCCTTATCCTGGGCGAAAGACATGGCGCTCAAAAGCGCCACCGCCAGCAGGGCCGAGAATCCGGCAAACATCTTTTTGCTGTTTTTCATTCACTGTCCTCCGGTTTGGTCTGTGCCGCCGTTCACGCGGCATGCGGGCGAAGTCTCCGCTCCGTCCTGCGATATGGCATATGGTGCAGCCCGGTTAACACGCGGCATTCAAAATAAGTTGCGCAACCGAACCGCCGATACACTTGTGCGTCCAGTATACTCATTAGGCCCATTTTCCGCGTGAGTCCAAAGACCTATTGACAAAAGGGTCTAAAGACCTATTGACAAAGTGGGCCGTCCGTGCAGTTTGTCAAGGGGGGCAGGCTGCGGGAAGAGTTATGGTGAAGACGGAGCCCTTGTCCAGTTCGGATTTGACCGAAACCTCGCCGCCGTGCGCCGACGCCACTTTTCTCACGAAGGCGAGGCCGATGCCCCAGCCCTCCACCTGGCCGGAAAAAGAGTTTTCCACCTGGTAGAATTTATCGAAAATCCTGGAAAATTCCTCCGGCGGTATGCCGGCGCCGTTGTCTTCCACCGACAGTTTCACCATTCCCCCCTCGTGGGAGCAGAGCAGTCTGACCAGTTTGGATTTTTTGGCGTTGAACTTGACCGCGTTATCGAGCAGGCAGGCCAGCGCCCTGGCCAGCCGCCGCCCGTCCCCCTGAAACTCGGGGACATCCGCCGCGCAATTCCTGGCAAAGGCGAGCGCGGCCTGCCCCGGCGCGGCGGGCGGCGCATTCTCCCCCGAATCCACCCGCACAATTTTATCGCCGGCGTGCGCGTCGTCGAAAAGCTTGCACGCTTCCTCCAGCAGTGCGGAAGGCTTTATGGCGGTTTTTTCAAGCGACGCCGCCGACAGTTCGTCCATGGACACAAAGCTTATCAGCTCCTCCACCAGCGCCGAGAGCTTCCTGCCCTGTCCGCCGATGGTCGCCGCCGCCTTGAGCGCGAACGGCGAGGCCGGCGCGCCGGGAGCCAGTTCCTCGCAAAGCGTCTGCGAATAGCCGTTGATGACGGTGAGCGGCGTGCGCAGCTTGTGCGAGACGAGGGAAAGGAAACTCCGCTCCAGCTGCTGCTCGGCATGGCGGGCCGTCGCGTCGCGGAAAAGCCAGAGCCAACCTTCGCATTCGACGGCCTCCTTCTCGCCCTTGCGCTGCAATTTTATGGCCGAGCCTTCAAGGAAAAGCCTTTTGGGCTTCTCGCGCTCCAGCGAAAACTCCATCACCTGCGGCTGCGCGGAAAGTATTTTGTCCAGCGCGGGGCTCATGTCCATGCCGGCGAAAGCGGCGGCTATGTCCCGGCGCGGAGCTTCCCCCTGCGAAAGATAATTGTCGGCGACGTCGTTGGCCAGCAGAATCTCGCCGCCGGGGCCGGTCAGCACGGCGCCTTCGTTGGTGTTGGTGAAAAAAACCTGGAGCCGCCTTTTTTCTTCGCGCAGCGAGGAAAACAGCCTGGCGTTTTCTATGGCCACGGCTATCTGGGAGGCGAACGCCTCGAAGGTCTGGATATCGGCCCCGGTGAACGGGCCTTCTACCCGGTTGAGCGCCTGAATCACGCCTAGCACGCGCCCCCGCATGACTATGGGGCTTGACAGTATCGAGCGCGTGACGTAGCCGGACCTGTTGTCCACCCGCTTGCTGTGCGCGGAGTCGCCGGACACGTCGTTTACCAGGAGAGACCTGGCCTCCTTCGCGCACGCTCCGGCATAGCCCTCGCCGAGCTTGAAACGCATTTTCTGCACCTCGGGCGGCAGTCCGAGCGCGACGTCGAAATACAGCTCCTGCGTTTTTTCGTCGAGAAGATAAAGAGAGGCGCGTTCCGCACCCACTACCTGCGAGGCCGCGCGCACTATGTATTTCAGCAGGTCGGCCAAATCCAGCTTGGAGGAGATGAGCCTGCTTATCGTCATAAGCATGGCTGAATTTTCAGCCGGCTGCTGCATGTTCTCGGCCATACCCCCCCTAATACTACTCCTTTAACGGAGTAGTGCTAAAACGCCAGATTGAACACGGCCCTGTAATAATTGCGCCGTCCCGCGCCGCCCGGCGCCAGCAGATTGTAGCCCAGCTCAAGATTCGATTTTTCGACAATCTTCATGCGCATCCCCAGGGAGGCGACGTGCGTGCCCGGCGTGTCCCGCATATACTCCACGTAATGATAGCCGAGGAACACGTTGGAATCCGGGTCGTCGGGCATGGTGCGCGTGTAGTCAAAGCCCGCGCTCCACATCGGAAAATCCGTTTCGGCGGCGAACGCGCCGAGATATGAGAGTTGGTTCTGGTCCAGCGACGCCTCCGGCTGCGCGGTGTTTTTCACCCCGCGCAGATACTGGAACGCGGCGGCGCCGAGCGCCAGGTAGAATTGCTTGAAATAATCCAACTGGAACTGGAACTCGTAAGCCAGCTCCGGCAGCGTTTTCCGCGACGAGGAGCCGTCCGCGTAGACGAACTTCGTATCCTGCGCCGCGCCGGCCAGCCCGAAAGCCAGCCGCTTTTTGACGTCGGGGTCCGGCGTTGCAAGCGCCCAGACACGTTGTACGTAAAGCCCGGCGGCGGAAGTGTCCACCAGCCTGTTGGGATGATAATAGAAGGGGCGCAGGGTCCAAAGCCCCGCCGGCGACGCCGAAACCCACGGCAGCCGCACCGACCAGACAGCATCGCCGAGCGCCGGATTTTTGACGACAGCGAGCTCCACCCCCGCCAGCGAAGATGAGGAAACCGGGGTGAAAAACGACACAGTATTGGCCAGATAATCATGCGCCCCAAAAGCGATTTCCTCGCGCGCCCAGCCCGCCGCGCCGGCACAGCGCGCAACCAGCGCCAACACCGCAAACAACAAAACCCGTTTTCCCATAAGGCACATTATAGATTATATCCAGCCCGTCCGCGCAAGGCGCTTTTCACAGGAAATTTTCACGGCGGTGCGCCGGCGCGGACGCCCCCCTCCCCCGCAGAATAAGATTTGTATACAAAAATCACCGGTTTATTAATGAGTTCCGAATATTAAAGCGCGCGGCGCGACTTGGTAACATATAAACCTCGCACAATAAATGGAACTCGCCTCTTCTTGCGTCCTTGCTTCGCCGGATTTCGGCGCCGCGGCGGTCAGACCGGCGGCGCGCCGGATTTCAATAAGGTACCCGCTTGCTGCGCAAGCCGCCGCGCTGCGCCGCAATCTGGAACTGGCGGCGGTGCTGGGATTCATGGACGTCAAGCTCAAATACAACGGCAGTTTCCTGGGATTTCTCTGGTCGTTCATAAAACCGCTGTCGCTGTTCATCCTTTATTACGCGGTGTTCGGCATTATTTTCGGCGGCGGACGGAACCCGCAATACGCGCTGAAGCTTTTTTTCGGCGTCATCGTCTGGGTGCTGTTCGTGGAATCAACAAGCCTCGCGCTGACGGTTTTCGTCTGCAAAAAATCCCTGGTATCCAAGATAAAACTCGACAACATTCTTCTGCCGGCGGCGGCGTTCGCCGCGCCGCTTGTCAATTTCGCGCTCAGTTTCTGCATATTTTCGGCTGCCTACTGCGTATTCCATCCGGCGCCGCTGGCGGTGTTGACCGGCGGCAACATGGCGCTTTTCGCGTTCTCGTTTCTGACGCTGGGGCTTTTAACCGTGGCGGTGAATATCCTGCTGTCGAATCTCTATGTCCTGTTCAGGGACTTGCAGCCCGCGTGGGAACTGGCGCTGACCTACGGCGTTTTTCTCACGCCGATAATGTTCGAGCTGAAAATTCCACCGCGGTATTCGTTTCTCTACTACTGCGTGAATCCGCTGGCGCTGCCGCTGCAAAATCTCAAGGCCGTGTTTTTCAAATCGGGCGAGGCGCTTTACGCCGACGCACCGCTGATGGCCGCGCATACCCTGCTGGTGACGGGCCTGTTCTGTTTTTCGCTGCTGGCGCATAAAAAACTCAACAAAATAGCGCTGGATTATTTGTGATAGCGCTTGACGGCGTCTGGAAGGAATACCGGGCCTACACCCCGCCGCCGCGCACGTTCAAGAATTTCATGCTCGACTGCCGCGGGCATTTGCGGCGGCGCGCCGCCGCGAAGCTGACGGTGATAAGGGACTTGTCGCTGCGCGTGGAGGAAGGTGAAATCCTGGGCGTCATCGGGCCGAACGGCTCCGGCAAATCCACGCTGGCAAAACTGATCGCCGGCACGATAAGCGCCGACAAGGGTACAGTCCGCGCGCGCGGCAAAATAGTGCCTTTTCTGGAACTGGGCGTGGCTTTCAACAGCGAACTTACCGGACGCGACAATATCTACGTCAACGGCGCGCTGCTGGGGCTTGGGCTGGGTTATTTGAGAGAGAATATCGCGGACATTCTGGAATTTGCCGGACTGGAGGACTTCGCCGGCACGCCGCTAAAATATTATTCGTCGGGGATGCAGCTGCGGCTGGCGTTTTCGATAGCGATGCACGCTGACGGCGATATCTTCATTTTCGACGAAATACTGGCGGTGGGGGACGAAAGCTTCCGGCGCAAATGCCTGGACTCGTTTTACAGGCTCGTCCGGGCGCGCAAGACCATTATCCTGCTTTCGCATGACCTGGAGTTCCTGAAAAAGCACTCCGCGCGAATCCTGAAACTGGACAAGGGCGGACAATACTCAATCGTGGAAAAAACCGGTTTCGCGGCCCTGACAGCAAACTAAGCTTACTGTGTCATAAACACAACAAAGCTACAGGGCTGCATTTTTAGCCACGAAACACACGAAATACACGAAAATGAGGAGCCTTTTCAATTACAACAACAGCACTCAGCCGCAGATTAACACAGATTTTCGCAGATTAAAAACAAAACCGCTTTTGTCCGCCTTTATCCGCGAAAATCTGCGTTCATCTGCGGCTAAAACTCCGTTGTTTGCGTTGTTTGTTCCTCTTTAGTGTATTTCGTGTGTTTCGTGGCTCGTATTCATAAAGAGATAGCTGTTTATGACACAGTAAGACTAACCTGAAAGTTTCAGTTGCTTGCGGAATTCGACATAAAATAGCTTCATGGCTCCGACTCAAAAAAACTGCTTACAGGCAACGAGCCTGCTCGCATTTTTTTGAGCCGAATCCATTTCGCCCTTTTACGTCTCGGTTCTCGCAAGCAACTGAAGCTTTCAGGTTAATGCAGCGCGGCGGCCAGATAGCGGCGGGCCTGCTCCTGGTTGTCTATTCCCATGAAGCGGGTGCGCACCGCGGCGCAATTTGGGAAGCCGGTTATGAAATAACCGGCGGTCTTGCGGGAGCGGTTCAGCCCCGTCCTGGGGCCGTACCGCAATACGCACATATCCAGCAGTTCCAGAAAAATCCGCGCGCGGCTTCTGGCGTCCAGCGGCTGGTATGCGGCGCCGGAAAGCTCCGCGCAAATCTGCTCGAAAATAAAAGGGTTTCCTATCGCGGCGCGGCCTATCATCACGCCGGCGCAGCCGGTTTTCAAAACCTCCGCCGCGGTTGCGCCGCCGCAAACCCCGCCGTTGCCGATGACAGGGATTTTAACCGCGGCGGCTGTCGCGGACATGGCCTCGCAATCCAGCGGGCCCGCATGCACCATGGAAGCGTAGCGTCCGTGCAGAAAAACCGCCGCCGCGCCCTCCCCCTCCGCAATCCGCGCCAGTTTCACGGAAAGAACTTCGCCCTGGCGCAATCCCACCCGCGTTTTGACCGTTACCGGCGTGGCGCCCGCCGCCTTTACGGCGGCGGCTATCATGCGCGCGAACGCGGCCTCGTCTTTCATCAGCGCGATGCCGGCGCCGGCTTTCACTATTTTCGGCACGGGGCAGCCGGCGTTGATGTCAATAATATCGGCGCCCTCGCGCTTTGCCGCCGCGACAGCGCAGGCCACGGCCGCGTCGTCTCCGCCGAATATCTGCATCGCGCAGGGATGTTCGCCGTAATCAAGTTTCAGCATCCGGCCCGTGCGCGGATTTCCGTGCTGTATGCCGGGCGCGGCCACCATCTCGGCGCAAACGAGGCCCGCGCCGCCGCGCAGGCAAAGCGCGCGCAGCGGCGAATCGGTTATTCCCGCCATCGGCGCGAGCGCGAGATTGTTTTTGCAGATTACGCCGCCGATGGCAAGCGGGGTCATTTCAGACCGTACTTGCCGTCGTTGACGAGGGAGTAGTCGAACGGTTTTCGCCGCTGTATCAGGTCCAACTCGGCGCGCGGCGCGCCGACCTTGCGCATGAGTTCCATCTGGAAAATGTCCGCAGTCCGCTCCATATTCTCGAAAGTCCTGGCGTCCTTGAGGTCCTGGAGCAGCGGGCTGGCCGCCAGTCTCGGGTCGGGGGCGCGGCCCTGCACCGGCGCCTGGGCAAGGTAACGCCTGAGGCTTTCCCGCTCGAAATAGCGCTTGGCATGGAATAGCTGCCGCCCTATGGCGCCGGCGCACCAGGTGGGAGACCTGAAAGCGGTGGCGTCCGTCAGCATTATGGCTGGGGCGCCGTCTATGATGCCGAAGTCCGTCTTCTCGGCGCGTTTGATTACGTAAATATACTGGCGCACCTGGAGGAAGACGTCCTTGTCGTATTGCAGGAGCAGTTGCAGCGCGCTGGTCACCTGATTGCGGAATTCCTGCTTGCCGTCTATCTTGAGCCGGAAACCGGCGGCCGCGTCATCGTAGGGATTCGGCTCCGCGGCGGGCCTGGACAGTCTCCTGTGCTCCTCAATGGCCTTGCGGACGCTTTCCCTGACCGCGGCCCGCTCGCGGGCGCGTATGAACTCGACCTGCCTTTTGCTGAAGTAAAAAGACAGGCAGCCGCAGACGATGGTGACAACCGTCATCGCCGACATCAGATTTCTGCTGAATGCTGCGGGTATTTCTTTCATACGCGCCGGATGCGGCGCCGGAATTCAGGCGAAAGATTTGGCGTAGGATTTATAGAAAGCCTCGAGTTCGCTTTTGGGATCCTGGAATTCCAGCACATGCTTTTTGCAGTCCTTGCGGGAGCATATCTGAACATGTCCGCCGTGCTTGAGCTCGAAAGCCACCATTTGCGCGCCGCACACGTCGCATTTGCGCGTGCTTTTGAGGTCGGCGTCGCAGTGGGGGCAGCGGAACCCCGCCACTTTTCCGGGCGGCACCGTGAACGGAAGCCCGGTGCTGTAGCTGCCGTAAATGGAGCTGAGGTAAAGCATTCCCTTTTTGCCCGCGTAGGAAAGGCAGATTTTTATCGCCGGCCTGCCGTCCATTTTGCGGCCCGCGTCCATAAGCGTTTTCCCGCAATGGGGACATTTCACGGATAGTTGCAGCATGGCCTTCCTCCGAAAAACAGATGTGTGCAAAGCGGTATATTATAGCAAAAGCGTTTTACTTCATTGATTTTAAATTGCGGATGTGGTAGAAAATCAGCAAAGACATTTTCCGTCGTGTACGCACCGGAGGTTCCGATATGGAATTGGCAAAACGCATGTCGCGGCTTGGCATGGAAACGGCTTTTGAGGTGCTGGCGAAAGCGAAACAACTCGAAGCCCGGGGCAAAAGCATAGTCCATCTTGAAATCGGCGAGCCCGATTTCGACACTCCAAAACACATCCGCGAAGCCGCCAAAAAAGCGCTCGATTCCGGCTGGACGCACTACGGTCCCTCAGCCGGACTGCCGGACGCGCGCGCGGCCATCGCGCAGTACCTCAAAAAAACGCGGGGCGCCTGCTATGATCCGGAGGAAATAATCATCACCCCCGGCGGCAAACCGGTGATGTTTTTCGCCATACTCGCGCTGGTGAACGAAGGCGACGAGGTCATATACCCCAACCCCGGATTTCCCATTTACGAGTCCATGATAAACTTCGTCGGCGGCAAGGCCGTGCCGGCGCCCATCCGCGAAGAAAACGATTTCAACATGGACATCAAAGAGTTGGCGGGACTGTTTTCTCCCAAAACGAAGCTGCTTATCATCAACTCCCCCGCGAACCCGACGGGCGGGATGCTGGGGCTCAAAGAGCTGGAACAGATAGCGGAAATGCTCAAAAAATTTCCCGATGTGACCGTGCTGTCGGACGAGATTTATTCCGAGATACTCTACGAGGGCAGGCACCACTCCGTCTCCACGCTGGGCGCAATGAAAGAGCGCACGATAATACTCGACGGCTACTCCAAAACCTACGCCATGACCGGCTGGCGGCTGGGCTACGCCGCCGCGCCGAAATGGCTGGCGCCGCATATCATTAAACTGATGAACAATTCCGTTTCCTGCACGGCGTCGTTCACGCAGCAGGCGGGAATAGCCGCGCTCACCGGCGACCGCGGCGACGTGAATAACATGCTGGCTGAGTTCAAAAAACGCCGCGATGTCATCGTGGCGGGGCTCAACAAAATCCCCGGCTTCTCCTGCCGCACGCCCAAAGGCGCGTTTTACGCCTTCCCAAGCATCAAGGGCACCGGCCTCAAATCGCGCGAACTGGCCGACATGCTGCTTTACGAGGCGGGCGTGGCCTGCCTTTCGGGCACCTGCTTCGGCGAGTTCGGGGAAGGCTACCTGCGGTTTTCCTACGCCAACTCCGTGGAGAACATCGAAAAAGCGCTCAAAGCCATAAAAGACCTGTCGCATAAGTGGACGAAATAAGACAGATGTATATGCGCAGAACCCCGCGCCGAAAGCGCGGGGTTTCTGTCACCTGCCTTTGAAATCGCTTGCGCAGACGAGGGGTTTTATGAAGACGGACGGGTCGGACACCGAAGGCGAAAAGCCCATTTTCAGCAGATAGCTTTTATGCGGCCCGGAAGGCGAGCGGAACACGAACTCCCTTATCCCCGCCGCCAGAAATCCGCCGCAGCTGGCGCGGAACAAAAACCGCGTGTTGCGCAAATCGCGGTAGGCCGCGACCACGTAATCGAGATGCACGCGCGCCGTGCCGCCGCCCTCCCGCTCATAGATGAAAAGCCCCACCGGCATCAGGTTGCGCAGCATAAAAACGCATTTCGGCGATGGCACCGCGGCAACTGAAAATCCGGGGAAATACTTTTTGATGTCCGCCGCGTAGATGTCCAGGAAATTATTGAGCAGCGTCTCTCCGGCGGGCACCTCCAGCAGGCTGAAAAAATCCTCTTTCGAATAAAGCTGCCAGAGATAATACGCATCCACCGCCGAGATGAAGCAATTCACCGCCGCCACCGGCCACGCATGGACCAGCGCGCCGTAAACCGCGAACACCACCGAACCGGCGAGATTGAGCCAGCGCAGCCGCGTGATGTTGCCCATCATCAGCGAGACAGCCACCACGCCGGACGCCGCGTAACCCAGCAATTCGACAGACATTACCGCGGGTGGCCGCCCGGCGCGGGACCGGGGCCGGCTTTGCTGCTGATGAATTTGTCCAGCAGCTGCACGGTTTCAGGAGTCAGGCCGGCGAACTGCAGCCCCGTGTTCCAGCCAAGAGCCGAGGCGCCCTGCACATGAGACACGCGCACCACTTTTGCGTCGCCAGTTATGATGTCGTTTTTGGAGGAGCCGGGATTGCCTCCCGTGCGGTCCGCAAATTCCTGAAGGCCGAACAGGCCTATCTCGAATTTCACGGTACGGTCAAGAGGCAGCGCCTCGGAAGTTTCAATCAGCAATCCTCCGGCGCTGACGTTCTTGCATATGGCGGGAAGGTGCGGCACAAGAAGCCGGAACAGGTTTATTCTCAGAGGTCCGCGCCAGAGGCGCGGATATTTGCGTCTTTCAATAGTCATATAGGCGGAGATTCCAGTGACAATGCTGCGGTCCGGCAATCATGAGTGATGACGGACGGCGGACAACGCTCAAAAGGCAGGAACCGGTCCGATTACCGCCGCCGAAATCAGCGATACACCACCGTATATTCGCCGAATCGCACAGGGGATTTCACCTCCGAATAGGCGATTCTGAAAAATCCGGCTTCGCCCCAGCCGGTTCCATAACTGTTCTTGCCTATGAAATACTGCCCTGCGTCATTATAGCCGACAACAAGCACGGCATGTCCCCCCACAGGCGCCGCGCCGGCGGTGAGCGAGTAAACGCCGCCGCGGTAGTATTGCTGAAAATCGTTGTAAAGCCTCATGCCGGTTGCCAACGGGCCGTACTGCGCCAACGCGGCTTTCAGAGCGTTCACATCGGGTTTTTTGATAAAAGACCAGCCTTTTATTTTTCTGGCCTGCCCCTGCCAGCCTGACTTGTCATACGCGCAGTTCGCCGGAAAGGAGGCGGGCGGCAGTCCGGTTGACTTTATATAATCGTAGGCCTTATTGTAGGTTTTGTCCGTCGCGCCGCTGCAGGAAATAAGCGCCTGCACGGACAAATCCCCGCGCACGCCCTGAGTCCTCATTGCATAAGATTCCAACGCCGCGGTCGCGGCGTAAGCCCAGCAATACGGGCCGACCTGCATCTTGACCGGGGTTATAGAACTTCTCCAGTCAACATCCGCCGGCGGAGTGCTTTTGTTTTCCGACAGGAAAACGGGCGCCTCGAAGTCAAATCCCGCTTCTTCAAGTCCGGCGAGAGCCGCTTGTTTATCAGGCGGCAGCCGCGAAACGGAAGTTGCCCCCGCCTGCCACGCGGCTCCGCTTTCCCGTATGGCTTTTTGCACCGCAGCCAAATCCGCCGCACCGGAAAAAGAAGCGAAAACCGGCAAGATAAAAATCATGCCGCATAACACACCGCAAATTCCTGGTTTCATAAGCACCTTCGTTTGAACTGTTTACGGTTAGTTTATCCCGCCGCGCGAAACTGACAAGGGTCGCCGGACCTATTTTTGAAACAGGCCCTGCGGCCCCGTCTTGCAAAGTCACAGCGCCTTCACTATTTCCTCGGTGACTTTTTTGGCGTCGCCGAAGAGCATCATGGTGTTGTCGCGGTAAAACAACTCGTTGTCTATGCCCGCGTAGCCGGGAGCCAGCGAGCGCTTCACGAAAAGCACGGTCTTGCTGGCTTCCACGTCGAGTATCGGCATTCCGTAGATGGGGCTTTTCGGGTCGTTTTTGCCGGCGGGATTTGTCACGTCGTTTGCACCGATTACGTACGCAACGTCGGTGGAGGCGAAGTCGCGGTTGATATCATCAAGCTCGAACACTTCGTCGTAGGAAACATTAGCCTCGGCAAGGAGGACGTTCATGTGCCCCGGCATGCGCCCCGCGACGGGATGGATGGCGTAGCGCACGTTGACGCCCGCTTTTTTTAGCAGGTCGCCCATCTCGCGCACGGCGTGCTGCGCCTGCGCGACCGCCATGCCGTAGCCCGGCACGATAATGACGGAGCCCGCGTTCTTGAGAAGAAACGCCGCATCCTCGGCGCTGCCGGATTTGGCGGATTTTTTCGGGCCCGCCGCCTTGCCGCCGCCCTTCGCCGCCTCCGCGCCGAAGCCGCCGAGCATGACGCTCAGAAACCCGCGGTTCATCGCCTTGCACATTATGTAGCTGAGGATGGCGCCCGAGGAGCCGACCAGCGCGCCCGTGATGACGAGCAGCGTGTTATGCAGCGTGAACCCGATGCCGCACGCCGCCCAGCCGGAGTAGGAGTTGAGCATTGAGATGACCACCGGCATATCCGCGCCGCCGATGGGCAGTATGAGCAACGCGCCCAGCAGCAGCGAAACCGCCACTATCAGCCAGAACAGCGCCGCCGACTGCGCCATTATGAGCGCGGCTATCAGGCCCGCAAGCGCAAGGCCGAGCAGGGCGTTGAGCGGATGCTGTCCGGGAAACACAAGCGGCTTGCCGGTGATAAGCTCCTGCAATTTGCCGAAAGCGATGAGGGAGCCGGTGAAGGTAATCGCGCCGATGGCCACGCCGAGACTCATTTCCACAAGGCTGGCGGTTGCGATATTGCCCTGAACACCTATGCCGTAAGCCTCCGGCGCGTAGAACGCCGCCGCCGCCACCAGCACCGCCGCGAGGCCCACAAGGCTGTGGAAAGCCGCGACCAGCTGCGGCAATGCCGTCATCTTGATTTTAAGCGCGATGACCGTCCCGACAATGCCGCCCGCCATGAGGGCGGTTATTATCATGCCGTAACTCTGGACATGGGGACTGGCAAGCGTCGTCCCTATCGCCAGAGCCATGCCGAAAATGGCGAACATGTTGCCTTTGCGCGCCGTCACGGGAGACGAAAGCCCGCGCAGGGCGAGTATGAAACATACGGAAGCTGCCAGATAAAGGAAAGCTGTCATGTGCGGTTCTCCCCTGTCATTTCCTCTTTTTGAACATCTGCAACATCCGTTGCGTCACGATGAAACCGCCGAAAATGTTGACCGCCGCCAGCGCCACGGCGCAAAGTCCCAGCGTCTTGGACGTGTTCATCAGCGCCGGTCCGGCGGCGACAAGCGCGCCGACTATGATGACCGACGAGATGGCGTTGGTCACCGACATCAACGGCGAATGCAGCGCCGGAGTGACGCTCCACACAACGTAATAGCCTACGAACACCGCCAGCACGAAAACGCTGAAAGCCGTCATGAAGGCGCCGCCGCCGCAAGCCGCCGAGGCCGCCTGTTGAATCATTTCCGGTTGCATGTTTTATTTCCCTCCGCCGGACGTTTCCGAAGATTTCCCCGCCAGCGCCTGATGCACCGCCCGCCCGTCTTTGGTCACAAGCGTACCCGCGATTACTTCGTTTGCCATGTTGATGTTGAGCGCCCCGGTTTTCGCGTCGAACAGCTCGGTCACGAACTTGAGCAGGTTTTTGGAATAAAGCGCGCTGCAATCGGCGGCTATCCGGCTGGGGATATTGTAATGCCCCACGATTTTAACGCCGTATTTCACCGCGACTTTTCCGGCTTCCGACACCTCGCAGTTGCCGCCCTGCTCCACCGCCATGTCCACTATTACGGAACCCGGCTTCATGCCTTTGACCATTTCCTCAGTGACAAGCGTGGGCGCTTTTTTGCCGGGGATGAGCGCGGTGCAGATTACAATATCCTGTTTTTTGAGATGCTCGGTTATCACCTTGCGCTGCAATTCCTTGTATTCCGCCGACATCTCCCTGGCGTAGCCTCCGGCGGTTTCGGCGTCTTTCGCCGCGTCGGGAGCAACCTCGATGAATTTTGCGCCCAGGCTCTGCACCTGCTCTTTGACGGCGGGGCGCACGTCGAAGGCGGACACCACCGCGCCCAGCCTGCGCGCCGTGGCGATGGCCTGCAACCCGGCGACGCCGGCCCCCATCACGCAGACATGCGCGGCGGGCACAGTGCCCGCGGCGGTCATCAAAAGCGGCATGGCGTGGCAGTATTCGTAACAAGCGTCAATAACCGCACGGAAACCTGCGAGGTTGGATTGGGAGGAAAGCACGTCCATCGTCTGCGCGCGCGAAATGCGCGGCATGAGCTCCATCGCGAAAGCCGTAACGCCGGCCTGCGCGCAGGCGGCGACGGTTTTGCCGTCCGTCAGCGCGTTGAGCATGGCTATCAGCACCGCGCCTTTTTTATAGGACGCGAACTCGTCGGCGCCTTCTTCGGCGGTCATCGGACGCTGCACTTTCAAAATGATACCGGCGTCTTTCAGAGCGGCTTCGGCGGACGGCGCGACAACCGCGCCCGCAGCCCTGTAGGCCTCGTCGGTAAAACAGGATTTTTCGCCCGCGCCGGTTTCCACAGCCACTTCAAAGCCCATCGCGGCGTATTTTTTGACCGTATCTGGCGAAGCCGCGACGCGGGCCTCGTTGACTCTTACCTCTTTGGGAACAGCTATTTTCATGCCGGACGCTCCAAAGCTGAATATGCGGTAATTATATCACAGTTACCTGCCGCTATAAGGCATGAATGAGCGCAACAACAATCCAACCCGCTTTCCGGCATTGTAACGCTTTATCATCTTGTGATATATTGGTAGCGGCTGCCGCGAACATTTTTTACTTCGCCCCCGGCCACATGCAGCGCCCCGCAACCAACTCGCGGGAGAATTCGCCGGTCCCCCGGCAAGCTTATCAGGAGTCTCAAAAATGCAGACGACAGTCAAACCCCAGTTAAAAAACGATTATATCGAAAAAGTCCTGGCGAACGTCATCGCCAAAAATCCGGCTGAGAAAGAGTTTCACCAGGCCGCGGAGGAAGTGCTCCTCTCCCTCGCCCCTGTCATCGAAAGACGCCCGGAATACCGCAAAAACAAAATCCTTGAGCGCATCACCGAGCCGGAGCGCGTCATCATGTTCCGCGTGCCGTGGATGGACGACAAGGGCGAAGTGCAGATTAATAAAGGCTTCCGCGTGGAATTCAACAGCGCCATCGGCCCCTACAAAGGCGGCATCCGCTTCCATTCCAGCGTCAACCTCGGCATTTTGAAATTCCTCGGGTTCGAGCAGACTTTCAAAAACAGCCTCACCACGCTGCCCATGGGCGGCGGAAAAGGCGGCGCGGATTTCAACTTCCGGAACAAATCCGACAATGAAGTGATGCGCTTCTGCCAGTCGTTCATGACCGAGCTGTTCCGCCACATCGGCCCCAACACCGACGTGCCCGCGGGCGACCTCGGCGTGGGCGGGAGAGAAATCGGCTACATGTTCGGCCAGTACAAACGGCTGGTCAACCGCTTTGAAGGCGTGCTGACCGGCAAAGGCCTCAACTGGGGCGGCTCGCTCATCCGCACGGAAGCAACCGGCTACGGGCTGGTCTACTTCGCCCAGGAAATGCTTGCCAACAAGGGCGACAGCTTCAAGGACAAGACCTGCGTCATCTCCGGCGCGGGCAACGTGGGCCTCCACGCCATCGAGAAAATAAATCACCTCGGCGGCAAAGTGGTCGCCATGACCGATTACGACGGCACCGTCTACGACAGGGACGGCATAAATGAGGAAAAGCTCGCTTTTACCAAGGATCTCGTGTTCGTGCAGCGCGGCAGCCTCAAGGATTATGTCGCCAAATACCCGAAGGCGGAATTCCTGACCGGCAAGAAATCGTGGGGCGTAAAATGCGACATCGCGCTCCCGACGGCCTGCGAAAACGAGCTTGACGGCGACGCCGCCAAGACGCTGGTCTCCAACGGCTGCTTCTGCGTGGCGGAAGGCTCGAACATGCCCTCCACCCCGGAAGCGGTGGAAGTGTTCCAGCATAACAAGGTTCTCTTCGCGCCCGGAAAGGCGGCCAACGCCGGCGGCGTGGGCGTATCCGGCCTTGAAATGTCGCAGAACAGCCAGCGCCTGAGCTGGAGCAGCGAGGAAGTGGACCGCTACCTGCAGCGCATCATGAAGAGCATCCACACCTCCTGCGTGACCACGGCGAAAGAATACGACAATCCCGGCAACTACGTCATGGGCGCAAACATAGCCGGCTTCACCAAAGTGGCCGACTCCATGCTTGACCAGGGGCTTGTGTAAATCCGGCAAACCCGGCGCAATCCTGATTAAACAGGCAGCCTCTCCGCATTATGCGGAGAGGCTGCGCTGTTTGTGGCATACAACTGAAGGACAAGGATTTTGTGCTGTTCCTTGAAAATTTTAACACTCCGCACAAGTCAGGAAAATGGACGAAGAACAACAATTGCTTTACAATACTATCCACAAATAACCGCAGGGTGTCCCATTGCGGAAGTCAGGAGATTTGCTCCCGAATAATTTTTTGGGCAAAAATCACGGCTTGTGGCTTGCAGCTTCGCGGGCTTCGGCTTTCACACCCCGCCGGAGTGTGCGCGCCGAACCCCGCTTCGCTGCAAGCCAAAATCCTGTCTTTTTGCCTCATAAACCTTATTCGGGA
>Ga0074195_1002078_pt1 | contig 24151 bp, 21 predicted proteins | sample EPASupsiteHSE623_FD_64525 | JGI IMG/M metagenome (GOLD analysis project Ga0074195, IMG submission 64525) | Bioremediated contaminated groundwater from EPA Superfund site, New Mexico - Sample HSE6-23 | ecosystem: Environmental > Aquatic > Deep subsurface > Groundwater > Contaminated ... | reverse complement strand
GTGCGATCAGGGGGGAGACGACAATGGCCACACCCGGCCGATGCAACGCCGGAATCTGATAGCACAGGGACTTACCCCCGCCGGTGGGCATGAGCACAAAGGCATCCCGTCCCGCGATCAGATCCTGAATGATCTGTTCCTGATGGGGACGAAAATGTTCGAAGCCAAAAACCCGGCGCAGGGTTTCCCGGGGCTCTGCCATCATACCTCGGCGGCCGGGATAATCCGCGCCAGTTTCATATCGACCAGGCGGATATGCTGGACCAGCCAGGAGAACAAGGCCTCGTTGGTTTCGACCAGCAAGTCGAAGGAGGCGCCAGACTCCTTGAATTGGCTCTGCCATTGCCGCAAGCGCTTGATAAATTCCTGATGTTGGTGCTGATGGTTGGCCATATCCGGATAAATAGCCTCCGCCATCAGGGCCTCTTCAGCGGAAAAATGATAGAGCACATACTCATCGAGAAAATGGTACAACCGACCGATTTCTTCCCGTCCCTTTCTGGCTCGGCAAGCGCTGATCAAGGCATTGAAGCGCTCGAACAGTTCTCGATGGTGGGAATCGATCAGCGGATGTCCGACCGCGTACGCTTCCGTCCATTCCATGTAAAACTCCCTTTACTTTAATGGGTTTCCGAAAACCCGTATTCGCCCCAGCGACAGTCGACCAGTTCCTTGATTTTCGCATCGGCAACCAAGGGTTTGCGCGCCTGGCGCACGGTCACATCCATGACGATGCGCGAGCCATGGATCCGGACATCCCTATCCGGGCTGACGGAATTGAGGGCATGCCAATAGGCGGAAGCAGGATTTTGCACATCGACCTCGGAATTGAAAACGACCAGGAGGCGCGAATTCTTGAAGAGCCAATGGCTTTGCAGTCGCTCCAAAACCAGACGGCCCTGACCGTCGGCTTCCGGCTTCAGAGAGAGCAGAGCGGCTCCGTGATAGATTCCTTCCACCGGAAAGTTGATGTCTTGGACTTCCGGACAATCCAGTTGTAGCAAGGGGAGAAAAATGCGCTCGCCGGCCTTGGCGAGATAGGCCGTTTCCATGGGCGGAGGGCCTACCACCGTACAGGGATAGAGCGGTTGCCGTCTCATGGTCAGGGTGGTCAGACAAAATATCGGTGCCGGAGCGGCGGGGACGTAGTACCCGGTGTGATTGGCGAATGGTCCCTCCATGGCGGCTTCCGAGGGATGAACGTAGCCCTCCAAAACGATCTCCGCCGATGCGGGGATTTGAAGATCGCAACTGAGGCAGCGCGCCAGGGAAATGGGATGCTGTCGTAAATAGCCCGCGAAGGCGACCTCATCGAGTCCGCCGGGAAGGGGAACGCCGGCGGCATAGATCAACGCCAGATCGCCGCCAAGCGCTATGGCCATCGGCATCGCTCGCCCCCGGGCCTGCCAAGCGCGAAAGTGGCGGGCGCCGTCACTCTGTTCCGACCAGTGGATCGCTGCACGGCGGTCGTCGAGAAGTTGCACTCGATACATCCCGCAGTTGCCCCGCCCCGTTCCCGCTTCGCGAGTGAAGACCAGCGGCAGGGTCAGGTAACGTCCGCCATCGCCAGGCCAGGACCGGAGTGCCGGAATCTGGGCAAAAGAGGCGTCGTCGCGATTGATGATCTCCTGACATTTCCCTTGCTTGATGAGCCTGGGGAGTCCCGTCGGCAGTTCGATGAGCCGAGCAAGTCGGGCCTCTGCACCGCCCTCTTCGATCTTTTCCAAGTCCCGGGCGATTCGCTGGGCCAGCAGGTCGAGACTATCGGTCCACAACGCCCAGCCCATACGTTTGACGGAACCAAAGAGATTGGTCAGTACCGGAACCTCATAACCTTTCACCTTTTCGAAGAAGAGTGCCGGCCCCCCGTCGGGAAGTTTACAACATCGTTTCGTGATCTCCGCGATCTCCAGATCGGCGTCGACGGGAACGGTGATCCGGCGCAACTCGCCGCACTCCTCCAGTAAATCAACGAAGCCCCGAATGTCCTGCATCGACATGGTTAACACTCCTGATCAAGTCCGGTCCGGCCACAACCACATCATCTTAACCTTTTTCAGCCGACATGAAGAAAAAAAAAGCCCCCGGCGCACCGGGGGCTTTGAACCGCTTCCTATCGGGAACCATTAGAAAATAGCGGATTTGGCCATTTCCATAATGCCCTCGGGCAGAATGCCGAGGTAAAGAACACCGATAATCGCCAGAACGATGGAGACAACAGCTCCGACATTCATGGTCACCCAGCCGAAATCCTCGCCAGATTCCTTGAAGTACATGTAGACCATGACCCGCAGGTAGTAGTAGAGGGAGACGGCCGAGTTGAGCATGGCGATAACCGCCAGCCAGATATAACCGGCCTTGATGGCGCCGGAGAAGATATAGAATTTACCGACAAAACCGGCCATCGGCGGAACGCCCATAAGGGAGAAGAGAAAGATGGTCATCGCGACGGCCAAAAGGGGCTTCTTGTACCCAAAACCCGCAAAACCTTCAAGCGTAAGATTTTCCTCGCCCTTCTTGCCGGCCAGAACCAGGACGGCGAAGGCGCCGAGATTCATGAAGGTGTAGGCGAGCATATAGAAGAGAATACCCGACATGCCGATTTCATTGGCGGCGACAATACCCACCAAGGCATAGCCGGCATGTGCGATCGAAGAGTAAGCCAGCATCCTCTTGAGATTGGTCTGATAGATCGCTATCACGTTACCAATGGTCATGGTCAGAACCGCGAGAATCCAGAGCAGCGAGGTCCACTCATCCTGAAGACCGCCTAGACCCAGGGTCAGAATCCGCATAAACGCGGCAAAGGCAGCAGCTTTCGGTCCGGCACTCATAAAAGCAGTGATCGGAGTCGGAGCGCCTTGGTAGACATCGGGAGTCCACATATGGAAAGGAGCGACGGCAATCTTGAACAGAAAGCCCGTGCTGAGCAGCAGCATACCGGCCACGGTCAACGGGTTGGAGAGTTCGGCGGGATTGGCGCTGAGATAGATACCGATATCCGCTACGTTAGTCGTTCCGGTAACACCATAGATCAGAGCAATACCGTAAAGCAGGAAACCGGTCGAAAAGGCCCCAAGGAGGAAATATTTGAGACCGGCCTCGTTGGAGTCCACGCGATTGCGAAGGAAACCAGCAAGCACATAGAGGGAAACGGAAAGAACTTCCAGACCCAGGAAGATGGTCATCATGTCGGTACCCGAGGCCATCCACATTGCCCCGGCGGTGGTGAAAAGGATCAGCGGATAATATTCACCGACATTGAACTCTTCACGCTTGAGAAAGCCATCGGACATCAGGATAGAGAGTCCGGCGGCGATCAGGAAAGTAAAGTTGAAGAAAGTGGCGAAATTGTCCAAGGCCACATGGCCGGCAAAGCCGAACCTGGGATCATTCCAGGCCCCGAGGCAGAAAAAGCCGGTAATGACCAACGCACCCACGCTCAGCCAAGAGACGAGCGAGGATTTCCCACGCGGCAAAAAGACATTGACCAGCAGAAGCACCATTGCACAACAGCTCAGTACCAGCGATGGCATAATGGCCGCAAAGTTGACATTCTGCATGGCGGTTTGCACCAGATTTTCCATGGACATGCTCCTCCGGAAGCGGTTTGAACTTTATTCGAAAACCTTGATTATTTCAGTTCCAGATGGCCGTGATTGACGGTCTCGACCATGGCCACCTGCTGCTTTCCTTTGACCTGCTGAATAAGCTGATCCACAGCCGGATTCATCTTGTCAAAGAAGGTGTTCGGATAAACCCCGATCCAGAAGACGAAGAGCAAAAGCGGCAGCATCAAGGCGACTTCACGAGCGGAGAGATCTTTGAGTTTCTGGTTGGCGGGATTATTCAATTCACCAAACATGACCCGTTGGAACATCCAGAGCATATAGACAGCGGCCAGAATGACCCCGGTAGTCGCGAACACGCCGAACCAGCGCAACTCGCTTTCGTAAGCGCCCATCAGAATAAGAAACTCGCCCACAAAGCCGTTGGTGCCCGGCAACCCGACCGAAGAGAAAGTAATGATCATGAAGATCGTGGCGAATACCGGCATCTGCTTGGCCAAACCACCGAACTCGTTAATGGCGCGGGTATGGCGACGCTCGTAAATAAAACCGACGATAAGGAAGAGCGCACCCGTCGAAACCCCGTGGTTGACCATTTGAATAATGCCGCCCGACCAACCCTGGCTGTTCATGGCGAAAACACCGAGCATGACGAAACCCAGGTGGGAAACCGAAGAGTACGCCACCAGTTTTTTTACATCGTCCTGCATCATCGCCACCAGAGCACCATAGATGATGCCGATGACCGCGAGCAACGAAAGAAAGGGAATGAATTGCTGGGTCGCTTCGGGAAAGAGCGGAATGGCGAAACGAATGTAGCCGTAAGTACCCATTTTCAGGAGAATCGCGGCCAGGATGACCGAACCGGCGGTGGGCGCTTCAGTATGAGCATCCGGCAACCAAGTATGTACGGGGAACATCGGCACCTTGATGGCGAAGCTGAAAGCAAAAGCCAGGAACAACCAAGTTTGGGCTTCGGGCGTGATACTCAGCTTATAGAAATCCAGGATACTGAAACCTGCTACTTCAACACCGGATTGAATGGCGTGATAGTAGACATAGATGATGGCCACCAGCATCAGCAGAGAACCGACGGCAGTAAAGATAAAAAACTTGACCGCTGCATAGATACGGTTCTTACCGCCCCAGATACCGATCATAAAATACATGGGAATCAGCATCAGTTCCCAGAAGATGTAGAACAGGAACAAGTCGAGAGAGATAAAAGCACCAAGCATGGCGGTTTCGAGAAGCAGGCTCAAAGCCATGAACCCTTTGACGTTTTTATCAACCGCGTGCCAAGTGGAGAGAACAGCGATCGGCATGATGAACGTCGTAAGAAGAACGAGCCAAAGGCTGATACCGTCAACTCCAACGTTGTAGTTCATCTGGAAGTAATCACCGATGCTGATCCACTGGGCAAATTCGGTATAATGCATCGCCCCGGAGGTCTTGAAAACATCGTCAAAAGCCAAGGGGAGGCTGATGAAGAAAGTGATGATGGTAACAAGCAGGGTGAAGCCCTTGAGCAGATTTCCATTATCCTTGGGAAGCGCCAGGACCACCAGCATGCCCAAGATTGGAAAGAATGTCATCAGGCTAAGAAGATGTTCAGTCATGAGATTTCGCTCCTTGTTTCAACAATCGCAGAATGGCCAGCGTTCTTACCTGAAGACGTAGAATGCGAGAATGGCAACCACGCCCAACGCCATAGTCATGGCATAGTTATGGGCAAAGCCAGTCTGGGTGTAACGTAACGCATTGGAAAAAACATTGATCAACTTGCCGATGCCGTTGACAACACCATCCACCACCCGGACATCGAATCCTTTCCAGCAGAAAGTACCGATTTTTTTCGTGGGGTTGACAACAAGTGCATCGTAAAGTTCATCTACATACCATTTGTTGAAAACCGCCCGCCAAAGACCGGTGAAGGAGGCAACGAACTTGCCCGGGAGAGCGGGATTTTTAATGTACATGATGTAAGCCAGGAAAATACCGCAAAGAGCGATACCAACGGATACTCCCATCAGGCCGAACTCGGCAGCGGCGGTCCCATGCGCGGAAATATGGTAAAGTTCCTGTGTCGGCGCGAAGACCGGAGCAAGGAAATCCCCGAAGTAGTTGGGGATATGGCCGACAAGGTTACCGATAACATGAGGAATGCCGATATAGCCACCAACCACGGCCAACAATCCCAAAACCATCAGCGGAATGGTGATAACCAAGGGCGACTCATGGACATGATCCTTGGCTTTGGCATGGGTACGCTGCTCGCCGAAGAAAGTCATGAACACCAGACGGAACATGTAGAAGGCGGTCATACCGGCGGCGCAGGCACCAAGAACCCAGAGAGCCACATGGCCACGGGTCGATGCGAAAGACCACCAGAGAATCTCGTCCTTGGAGAAGAATCCCGAAAAACCGGGGATACCGGCAATCGCAATGGTCGATACCAGGAAGGTAAGGAAAGTAATGGGCATTTTCTTGCGCAGCCCACCCATGTTTCGCATATCCTGGGGATCGTCATGCAGATGCGCATGATGATAGGCATGATGCATGGCATGAATAACCGAACCGGAGCCAAGGAACAAACAGGCCTTGAAGAAGGCATGAGTCATCAGGTGGAAAATACCGGCGGTGAAGGCGCCGACACCCATGGCCAGAAACATATAACCCAGCTGCGATACCGTCGAATAGGCCAGTACACGTTTGATATCGTTCTGAGCAAGGCCAATGCTGGCCGAGAAAAGAGCCGTGACGCCACCGACGACGGCAATGACCATCATGGTGTCGGGAGACAAGGCAAAGAGAGGGTTCATCCGGCCGATCATGTAAACGCCGGCGGTAACCATGGTTGCCGCATGGATCAGAGCGGAAACCGGGGTCGGACCTTCCATGGCATCCGGCAACCAGGTATAGAGAGGAATCTGAGCGGATTTCCCGGTTGCTCCGAGGAAGAAGCAAAGTGTAACCAGGGTAACAACCGTGCTGCCCATTCCAAGAAGATGAGCGTTCTTACCGATTTCCAGGAAATTGACGGTCCAGACGCCATGGCTGCCCAGCGTCCAGTAAAGGACAAAGAGGCCGATCAGGAAACCGAAGTCACCGACCCGGTTAACCACGAATGCTTTTTTAGCCGCATCGCTGGCGCTCTTCTTGTGGAAGTAGTAACCAATAAGCAGGTACGAGCAGAGACCCACACCTTCCCAACCGACAAACATAACCAGGGCGTTACTTCCCGTAACCAGCATCAACATCGAGAAGGCGAAGAGGTTCAGATAGGCAAAATAACGGTAAAAGCCTTCTTCACCATGCATATAGCCTATTGAATACAGGTGAATCAGCGAACCGACACCAGTAACGACGAGCAGCATAACTGCGGTCAGGGGGTCGAACATGAAACCCCAATCCACCTGCAACTGGCCAACGGTCATCCACGAAGCGACGACGACTTCATGCGTCTTGACCGTGTCCCCAAGTAGCTGAAAGAAATACTTGCAGGAGAGAACGAAGGAGGAGACCATGGCCAGAGTACCAATGCCGCCAATGATCTTCTCGTTCTTGATCTTCTTGCCTAAAAGGCCGTTGATCAAGCACCCCAACAGTGGGAAAAATGGGATCAGCCATAGTTTGTCGTACATCTAAGTCTCCTCTAAGCAGATTTAGCCTCTACACGGAAGCTACGGAAATTTACCATTTCAGCAGATTGAAGTCTTCCACGTCGATCGACTCCTTATGCTTAAAGAAGGCGATCATGAGAGCCAGACCGACTGCTGCCTCGGCGGCGGCCACGGTCATAACGAAGAAGACGAAAACCTGCCCATCCATGTTGCCAAGAAAATGGGAGAGGGCAATGAACGACAGGTTGACGCCATTGAGCATCAGTTCGATACACATAAAGACGACGATGGCATTTCTCCGGGTGAGAACCCCAATGGTTCCCAGCGAAAAGAGAATGGCGCTGACAACAAGATAATGGTGCACAGTTACGGTAAACATGACTTATCTCCTGTCCAAAGTATGACTAAACTTCTCTTTTGGTCAGCACCACAGCGCCAACGATCGCCACCAGAAGAAGAATTGAAGCAATTTCAAAGGGCAGCAAAAAGTTGGTGAACATCGCCTGGCCAATCAGCTCCGTATGACCAACTTGGGCAACCACCTCCTTGGTGATCTCCCCTTGAACCGTCGTGGTCTCGCCACCCTTGAGGAAAGTCATCGCCAGCAGCATCATCAAAGCACCAACCACGGAGCCCCAGGCGATACAGTGGGAAGTTCGCGCCTGCACGGCCGTACCGAGGTTGAGCAACATGATTACGAAGATGATCAGTACGATGATCGCCCCTGCATATACCATAATCTGGATGGCGGCCATGAAAGGCGCATGCAGCATAACATAGAAGATAGCCAGACAGAAAAAAGTCATCACCAGCGAAATTGCACTGTTGATTGGACTCTTGCATGTGATGACCAAGATTCCGGATAAGACCGCGACCAAGGCGACCAGATAGAAAAATAGAAGTTCCATGGTTTCAACGCTCCTATTCGGTTACTTGAGAAGTCTCTCTTTGGTGAAGGCAAAGTCTTCACGCTTATAATCGGCCAGTTCGTACGCACCTGTCATCTCGATTGCTTCTACCGGACAAGCCTCAACACAGTAGCCGCAAAAGATACAACGGAGGAGATCGATCTGGTACACCTTGGGATACTTCTCACCTTTCTCATTCTCTGCCGCCTCGACAGTGATGCATTTCGCGGGGCACACCGTCGGACAAAGATAACAGGCGACACATTTCTCCCGATCCTGAGTAGGTACCAGCCGATGAAGGCCCCGGAACCGATCGGATACCTTAAGCCTGACCGTAGGATATTGCACCGTTGTAATCTTGCTTGGCGCCAGATGCTTGGCAGTGATGATCAGACCTTGAATTAATGCTTTAAACATGGGTCCATCCTCTTGTTATGGTGATGTGATTACTGTAACAGAACAACGACCAGGCCGGTCACCACGATATTGGCCAACGCCAAAGGCAGGAACACTTTCCATCCCATGAACATCAGCTGATCGTATCTCACGCGAGGGTAGGTAGCGCGAATCCACATGAAGAACATCACAAAACCCACAATTTTGATCAGGATGTTGATAAAACCGGGGAAAGGACCGGACCAACCACCAAGGAACAGAGTGGCGATAAGGGCCGAAACCACGATCATGTTGGCATATTCCGCCATGAAGAAGAGAGCATACTTCATGGAAGAGTATTCTGTGCAGAAGCCGGAAACCAACTCGCTCTCGGCCTCGGGCAGGTCGAAAGGAGTACGGTTAATCTCGGCAAGGCTGGTCACCACGAAGAGGACAAAAGCCAGGGGTTGAGTAAAAACATACCAGTTAGGCAGGAAACTGAACACGCCCCAGAGAGGCTCCATCTGCAGTTCGACGATCTTGCGCAGGCTGAGGGTCTCGGAAAGCATGAAAATGGAGATAATGGAGAGGGCGGCAGCTAACTCATAAGAGATCATTTGCGCCGAGGAACGGATGCCGCCCAGCAAGGAATATTTACAGTTGGAGGCCCACCCCGCCAGAACGATTCCGTAGATACCCAAGCCGGCCATCGCCAGGACATAGAGGATACCTACATTCAGATCGGTGATCTGCTGGGGAATAATAAAGTTGTTGATCACCAGATCTGGCCCGAAAGGAACGACGGCCATGGTGATGAAGGCCGGGATACAGATCATCATCGGCGCTAGAATGAAAGGAACCTTACTGGCCTGCGCCGGAATAATGTCTTCCTTGAAGAAAAGCTTCAAGCCATCGGCGATAGGTTGAAGCAACCCATGCCAACCGGTCCGCATCGGACCCAGTCGGGTCTGCATGTGACCAATTAGCTTACGCTCCAACCATGTCGCATAAGCGACCATGAGAATGACGACCACAAAGACAACGAGAATCTTCAGAATCATCGTTCCGAGAAAAAGGGGCCAGTTGTTCGAGAGGCTCAACAGTTCAGGCGTCATGACAATCCTCTTCCTTGACTGATTTAGGACAACTTACGCGAAACAAGTAAACGGCTAAAAACCCGGCTTATGAGGTGTGGTCATTTCCCGCAGGTGAGATTGCAGATATTGAGCATCTCGATTTTGCGGATTAATCCGAAGTGCGCTTTCTAGTTCCCTACCAGCAGCATCCAGCAGATCCATTTGCATATAACATTCAGCAAGCCTGATGTAGGTATCGGCGTCTTTCGGGTTCAGTTTAAGGACTTCACTGTATGCAACCGTAGCGGCCGAGAAATCCCCCTGTTTTCTATAAGCCTCACCGAGCATAAAATGCCCCGGTGAAAATTTTTCTTTAGATGAAACGGAGCTTTCAAATTCAGAGATCGCTTCATCGATCTTCCCTTCCTTAAACAAAGCCATACCCAACTCAAAACTTGCTGCGGTATATGAAGGACTGATCTCCAGAACTTTCTTGAACCTTTGTATTGCTCCTTTGTTATCTCCGCGCTGCGATAGAACCACACCCAAGATATAGAGTGCACGGGTGTAGACAGGGTTGATCTCTATCGAAGCCTCCAACGCTTCTTGGGCCTTTTCAAGATCCGATACTCGTAAAAACGACAGACCCAGGCGATAATGTGTTTCAGCGCTTTTTGGGTTAATCTCGAGTGCCCGCCGATAACTATCGATGCTTGCTGCGAGATTTCCGAGTCCGTAAAGTGCCATCCCTAGCTTGAAATATACCCGGAATGGTTCATTGTCGTTTTTCAGGGCACGCTTGAATGAATCTACCGCCCTATCCAGTTCGCCTCGATCATAATGAGCCATACCTTTATAGTAATGAGCTCTGGCGAAACCTGGGTCTTCTTTTATAACTTCTTCCCAGAGGAGCAGAGCCTGGTCCAACATCCCTCGATGATAGTGTTCCAATGCCCGTTGATGGAGGAACCCGACATCTTTGATTAAGCTGGCGCCACACTGGTCACAGAATCGTGCTCTTTCGGAGACCAGTGATTGGCACTTGGGGCATTCCATGGATGCTCCTGGATACTAACTACTTGCTCAACTCGACGGGGATAACAGACTCTCCCCGATAGATGCGATTGAGCCCGGCGCCGATGAAGTGATAAGGGACGAAAACTAATCCTTTAGACAAGCGGTTTACGACTTTAGCTTTCAACTTCATCTCGCCGTTGGCGGCCTTAACGACAACCATATCTCCCTCGGCAATCTTGAGAGCTTTGGCATCTTCGCGACCAAGTTCAACATAGGGTTCGGGAACAACGGCCAGGGGGCCGGACGCATGGGTCGACAGGGTGCCGCTGTGATACAAAGTACTTCCCGTTACCATGCGGTATTTGCCTTTGACGGCTTTCGCACCTTCGACTGCAACTACATTTTTCTTGGCGACCGGGAGATTTTCTCCGCCCCACACCGCCCCCCGAGGACCGATGGCATTGAAATCGATGCCTTGGTAACTGGGTACGCTTGCGGCAACAGCGGCAAAGATCGCCGCCGGTCCGGTGTAAGAGACCTGCGCACCAAATTTAGCCAGCAGTTTCTCAAGAATAACGAGATCGGACTTGGCTTCGCCGGGGCTGCTGATCCCGGGGTGGAGACGCTGGATCCGACGTTCGGCGTTAGTGAACGTGCCTTCCTTCTCCGCGAAGCTGACCGCCGGGAAGACAACATCGGCCTTAGCCGCGGTCGGTGAAAGGAAGAGATCCTGAACCACAACAAAAGAGGCCTTATCCAGAGCCGACTCGATCTTGCTCCGATCAGGATAGGACGAAACCGGATCTTCGCCGAGAATATAGAGGGCAGAAAGCTTATCGGCCGCCGCGGCCTCAAGCATCGCCTGGGCTCCCATGGCGCCCTTAGCGGGCAGGATACCGAGATCGATGGCGCCTTGACTGTTGGCTTTTTCACCACAGAGGAACAAGCCCGATCCCTCGCGCCCGGCATTACCGGTAAGAATCGCCAGATTGGCCGCCGCCACTGCAAGTTCTTTGCTTTGGGCTGTGTAAGGTAGACCATAGGCGAGCAAAATCGCTGTCTTCTTAGCCGAAGCCAAGGCCCGAGCTGCCTCACGGATGGCTTCAGCCGGCACGCCGGTTTCGCCGGCGACCTTATCCGGGGTGTACTTGCTCAGGGCTTTTTTCAATTCATCCAACCCGGAGACGCCATCTGTGATCGCCAGTTTCTCGTCGATAAGGACGGAAGCCATGGCGTTCAACACATTCACTTCCATTCCCGGCTCGGACAGCAGGGTCTTGGATTCGGGAAGCTTGGAAAGCTTTCCGGTTTTGTCCGCGACCACGAAAAGCTTGGCATGATTGGCGCGAATGGCCTGATTGACGACCATCCCGACGACCGGGTGGGTTTCATAGAAATCGTTACGGATGGCCAGGATCGCTTCGCACTCTTCGATCTGCGGGAAGGTTCCGGTCGAAGCGGAAACACCCAGGGTTTCGACCAAACCTTCCGTAAGGCCTTTGTAGCATTCACCACCGGAATGATCGAGGTTGCCCGTACCCAAGGTCTTGGCCAGGTTTTTCAGCAGAAACAGCTCTTCGTTGGTAAGACGACCCCCGGTAAGGATACCGACGCCTTTTTCCTGCTGGGCCTTTTTCAGGCCTTCGACGGCGACGGACAAAGCCTCATCCCATTCGACCTCGACCAATTCTCCATTTTTGCGGACCAAAGGCTTCTTGAGACGGTCCTCACTATTGATATAGGAATAACCGAAACGGCCGCGGATGCAGAGATTACCGTCATTTACGCCGGTCTTGTCATTGAAGCGAATCGTTTCAACCTTGTTTTTCAACACCCCGAGCGTAACCGTGCAGCCATTCCCGCAGTAGCCGCAGACGCTATCGACTTCCTTGAGTTGCCAGGGGCGGGCTTTGAACTTGAATGGACGGGGCAGGATGGCGCCGACCGGGCACATTGAAACACACTGTCCACAGAACTCGCAGTTCAAACCCCGGTCGTAGGCCGTGGCAATCTTGGTTTCAAATCCGCGGTTGATAAAGGAATAAGAACCATAGCCGACAACCTCATCGCACACCCGTACGCATTTGCCGCACAGAACGCAACGATTCATATTGCGTTCGATCAGGGGATTGACCTCGTCCTTGGGCAGGTCGAACTTCTCGCCCTCGAAGCGGTTGCCATTCACTTCGTACTCATATGCCAAATCCTGCAAGTCGCATTCACCGCCTTTATCGCAGACCGGGCAATCAAGCACATGATTGACCAGCAGGAATTCAAGTACAGTTCTGCGCACCTTGCGGATTTCATCGGACATGGTGGTTACCACCATGCCTTCGGTAACAGGCGTGGTACAGGAGGGAATGAGCCGGCCTTTCATCTGCTCTACTTCAACCAGGCAAATGCGACAGGCGCCATAAGGAAAGAGTTTTTTGGCGTAGCAAAGTACCGGAATCTTGATGCCGGCCTGTTCAGCGGCCTGATAGATCGTAGCCTTCTTGCTAACCGTAATCTGTTTGCCGTCAATCGTAAGATTTACCATCTTAACCTCGTATCAATCAAATCAGTTAGGGAGTAGGCTTAATCGATTGCCATGAACCGGCAGGCATCGTAACAGGAAGTACACTTGGTACATTTATCAAGATCGATCCTGGCCACTTGACCCTTTTCCCACTCGATGGCATCAACCGGGCAAACCTTCGGACAGGCGCCGCACTTTTTGCATTTGTCCTCGATCACCCGGAAATGCAGCAAGGGTTTGCAGCTATGGGACGGGCACTCCTTCTCCTTGATATGCGCCTCATACTCATCCCGGAAATAGCGGATGGTGGAGAGTACCGGGTTCGGCGCGGTCTGGCCGAGACCACAGAGGGAGCTCTTTTTGATATCGATCGCCATATCCTGAAGCATTTCGATATCGCCTTCCTGGCCCTTGCCTTCTGTAATCCGCTCAAGGATTTCCAGCATGATCTTGAGACCGATCCGGCAGGGAATGCATTTACCGCAGGATTCCACGCGGGTAAAATTGAGGAAAAAGCGGGCGATGTCGACCATGCAGGTGGTTTCGTCCATGACGACCAGACCACCGGAACCCATCATCGCGCCGGCCTTGATCAGCGAGTCGTAATCGACCTCGGCATTGAGAGCGGCCTCGGGGAGACAACCGCCCGAAGGGCCACCGGCCTGTACCGCCTTGAACTTACGATTATTCAGAAGACCACCACAGACGTCATAAATGACCTCTTTCATGGTGGTACCGGCCGGAACCTCGACCAGACCGGTGTGCTTGACCTTACCGGTCAAAGCGAAAATTTTTGTTCCTTTGGTGCCTTCAGTACCGATAGCGGCATACCACTCCGGACCATTGTAAAAAATATAGGAGACGTTGGCGAAGGTTTCGACGTTATTGATATTCGTCGGATAACCCCAGAGGCCACGGACAGCAGGGAAAGGGGGACGGGGACGGCTCATGCCACGCTGCCCCTCGATGGAAGCCATCAGGGCCGTTTCCTCGCCACAAACGAAAGCACCGGCGCCGGCCTTGATCCGCATGTCCAGCTGGAAGCCGAGACCCATGCAGTCCTTGCCGAGAATCCCTTTTTCGTAGCAGGTATCGATCGCTTTCTGCAGACGCTTGATGGCCAAGGGATATTCGGCGCGGCAGTACACATAGGCGAACTTGCACCCGATGGCGTAAGCACCAATCATCATCCCTTCGATGAGGCCGTAGGGGTCGCCCTCAAGAACCGAGCGGTCCATAAATGCACCGGGGTCCCCTTCGTCCGCATTACAAATGAGGTATTTGGTTTCCCCCGGGGAGGCGGCGCAAAAGCTCCATTTCACACCGGTGGGAAAACCGCCGCCCCCACGTCCCCGGAGACCGGAACGCTTGACCGCGTCAATAACCTCGGCGGGTTTCATCTTCACCGCCTTTTTGATGCCAGTAAAACCTTCATGCTCTAAAAAGGCATCCAGGCTTTCGGCATCAATGGTTCCACAACGGGAAAAAACGATACGCTTCTGTTTTTCAAGAAATTTGGTGTAATAAGGTCCGGCGACCTTCTTCTCTATAGGCTGATTGCCCAGAATATGCTGCTCGACGATCTGCGGAACCAACTCGGGAGTGCAGAAATCGTAGGTCACCGCCGCCTGACCGGGTATGACCACGTCGACCAGCACGTCGTTGGCGCACAATCCGCGGCAGCCCGTGCCGACCACATCGCAACGCTTACCGACCTTGGCTTCAACTCCCTGCTTGGCGAACTCCGCCTCAAAGGCGTCGGCTACCGCCTGCGCGCCGGAGGCAAACCCCCCCGTTCCCGTACAGATTAGAATTTTTATCGCTTCTGCTTTCGCGGCCATATCTGATCCATCCCCGCTCGGTGAATAGTTTTAGTCCAGGGGCGCCTAGTCCATCGCCTTGTATTTGGCAATGACTTCATCCATCTTCTGCACCGTCATGCTGCCGTAGGTACCATCGTTAACCATGATGACTGGCGCCATGCCACATGCGCCGATACAGGCGACATACTCGGCAGTGAACTTGAGGTCCTCGGTAGTCTCGGCATGGCCGATTTTCAAACGGTCCTTAAGGGTATCGGCAATCCTGCCGGCACCTTTGACGTGGCAGGCCGTTCCCATGCAGACACGGACAATATATTTTCCCCGCGGCTCCAGGTGGAACTGCGCGTAAAAGGTTAGCACCCCGTAGATTTGGCTCGGGTAGACATTGAGCCGTTCAGCGATAAGATGTACCGTCGGCTCGGGAATGTAGCCGTAAACATCCTGTACGGCCTGGAGCACCGGCATCAGTGCTCCTTTCATATCGATATATTTGTCGATGACCTCATTGGCACCGGTCAGATCGATCTCTTCTTCCTTGACCTTCTCCGCGACTTCGCTCATGGAAATAGCCCTTTCGTCTCTCGATCCGTTATCTGTCGATTTCCCCAAGGACGATATCCAGGGTACCGATAACCGCAACAACGTCGGCAATGAGTCGCCCTTCGACCATCTGCGGCAGAGCCTGCAAATTGACGAAGGAAGCCGGTCGGATTTTCATTCGGTAGGGGCAGGGGGAACCGTCGGAAACAAGATAGAAACCGACTTCACCCTTGGGATTCTCAACCCCCTGATAGATTTCGCCAACCTCCGGCTTGGGCCCTTCGGTAATGATCTTGAAGTGATGGATCAAACCCTCGATGGTGTTGACGACATTTTTTTTCGGGGGCAGACAGATCTTCGGACAGTCGGCCAGGATGGGGCCAGGCTTGAGTTTATCGAGACACTGGCGGATGATCTTGCAGGCCTCGCGCATTTCAAGGAGACGAACTTTATAACGCGCCCAGGTATCGCAGCCGTCGTCGACATGAACCTTGAAATCGTAGTCTTCATAGCCGCTGTAAGGATTGTCGCGGCGCAGGTCCCAGTCCACCCCGGAACCGCGCAGGGACGGCCCGGTCAAGCCGATATCGATGGCGGCTTCGCCGGTAATGTTGCCAACGCCCATAATACGCTTCTGCCAGATCTTATTTCCGGTCAGCAGGCCTTCGTAGGTATCGATATGCCCGGGCATCATATCAATAAAATCGCGCACATCCTTCTCAAAACCGTCCGGGAGATCAGCGGAAAGCCCACCGACCCGGAAATAGTTGGAAGTCATGCGCGCGCCGGAAATTTTCTCGTACATATTCATGATGTGCTCACGCTCGCGGAAGGCGTAGATGAACACGGTCATGGCGCCGATATCGAGGGCGTGACAGGCAATCCACACCAGATGGCTCTTGAGACGAGTCAATTCCGCCAGCATGACCCGGACAACCTTGGCCCGCTCGGGGATCTGATCGGTGATACCAAAAAGCTTCTCAACCGCCAGGACATACCCCAGGTTATTGTGCATGGGGGCGAGATAGTCCAAGCGGTCGGTCAAGGGAATGACTTGATGATAGGTGCGGTATTCGGAGAGCTTCTCCGTCCCACGGTGAAGAAAACCGATATGAGGAGTGGCCTTGGTGACGATCTCGCCGTCCAGTTCAAGGATAAGCTGGAGCACCCCGTGGGTCGAAGGATGCTGGGGCCCCATATTCACGGTCATTGTTTCGGTAAATGACATAACCTTCGCCTCTTCTATGGAAAAGTGATCTTCGGATTCCTGGCCTACTTGTGCCGTCCCTGATATGGCTCACGCCCCGGCCCCTGCAGCGGGTAATCCTTGCGCAAGGGGTGCCCTTCCCAGTCGGCCGCCATGAGGATGCGACGAAGATCTGGATGGTTATTGAAGGATATCCCCATCAAATCCCAACACTCACGCTCGTGCCAGTTGGCGGTGCCCCAAACCCCGGAAACCGTATCGACCCGAACATCGGACTCTTCGACAGGAACCTTCAGACGTAAACGGTCCTTGGTGGCGATATTATAAATGTTGTAAACCACCATGAAGCGGGGCGACTTGCCCAAGTAATCGACGCCACAAAGATCACAAAGAAAGTTATAACCGAGATCCTTTTTCATGAAGGAGCAAATCTCGACAATATTTTCTTTTTTGACGGTTATCGTCGTCTCTCCGCGAAACTCAACGACATCCAGAACGGTGTCAGGAAACTTTCCCTTCAGCTTGGCCACAGCAGCATGTTCGCTCATTGCTTATATCCCTATCTTTGCAATCAGATTCGAAAGAATGATTTCCGATCAGGCCTGACAGATTCGCTCGCCAACGCCGATGGCTGCCCCGAAAGAGTTGCGCTCCTTCATGATCTTCTCCTGAAGCTTCAGAATGCCATAGAGAAGACCTTCGGGCCTGGGAGGACAACCCGGAATATAAACATCGACCGGCAACGCCTCATCGACTCCTTGAACCACGCTGTAGGTATCGAAGACCCCGCCCGAACAGGCACAAGCACCCATGGCAATGACATACTTGGGCTCGGGCATCTGCTCATAGACGGTCTTGATAACCGGCAGCATCTTTTTGGTGACCGTACCGGCAATGACAATGCAGTCGGACTGACGGGGCGAAGCGCGAAAGATAACCCCGAAGCGGTCGAGGTCAAAACGCGCCGCACCTGTCGCCATCATCTCGATAGCGCAGCAGGCCAAACCAAAGGTCAGGGGCCACAACGATCTAGACCGGGACCAATTGACAAGCTTGTCAAGACTGGTGGTGACGACATTGTTTCCCAGCGTTTTATCTACTCCCATTCCAGTGCTCCTTTTTTCCAGACGTAAATGTAGCCAACGAGAAGGATGGCGATGAAGACGCCCATCTCGATGAATCCAAACCACCCGAGCTGCTTGAACACGACCGCCCACGGATAGAGAAACACCGCCTCGATATCGAACAGAATAAAGAGCATGGCGATAATGTAGAACTTCACCGGAAAACGCTGCCGCGCCGTCCCCACCAAGGGCATGCCACACTCATAAGGAGCGAGCTTCACCGCGCTCGGCTTCTTTTGCCCCACGAGAAACGAGAAGACCGTGGACCCCAAAGCAAGGGCAATCGCACAGAGGATGAGGACGAGTATCGGTAGATAAACCTCAAGCATGAATAAGCTCCTCCTAGTTGATGGTCTGTGACTTGTTACGCTACTGTTTACGCTGCTTCGCGGATTGCAAGTTAAGACAAATTAAATTCTTTGTCAAGGAAAAAATACAGTATACAGTATGCACTATGCCCCCCCGGAAAGCGGCTTAAAAAGGGGGTTTGTGGGCAATTTAAACCTCAATGCACTCACCGTTTCAGGGGGGCTTTGGCACAACCGGTGTCCTCCCCCGAATGTGCGTATACAACATATTGGGACCCCTCCCGGCGCGGAGCGGGAAGCAAGACCGTACCCGACTTTTCCCTTCGCCCCCGACACCGGCGACGCCCTCCTACCAGTAACGGTTCCAGAACATAAGCGCTGTCGAATCCCAGCGGCCCAAATCTAGCCGCCGGGAGAATTCGAGGGTCAGACTGTGGTTTCGGTCCAATCGATAGTTCTGATCAAAAGCCAAACGGGCGGATTCATGCCGATCCCCCAACGGATAGTCCAAAAAACGGATACGCCCAAGTCCCCGCCAGGCCCCCCGCTCGATGAGAAGACCCATGCTTCCCCCGACACCCATTCCGTATCCTTCGTCCAAGCCCCCGCCGACCCGCAGTTCACTCTCCACCAGCACATAGCCGGTGAATGTGCCGTAGCGCGCGGAGTACCCGGCCCCTGGGTTGAAATGAAACGCCAATCGAGCCGAATCTTCGTCGATCCGCATCTGCTCCGCTCCTAGCCGGACCTGCCAGGAAATCGGAGTCTGCCAGGGCGTCACCGGGGCCAACGAACGCAGATCGACAAGATCAAGTCGCTCCAGCCGAGGGCGCTGGGTTTCGTGAAGATAACGCACGGCAACCTGACCAAGGACGATCTGCGCGCCGGCCAGATAGCCCGCCTGGTCATCCAGAAGATCGTGGTATACGGGACGATAGCGAATTTCCTGAACCCAGCCTCCCGCGACATAACCCGCGCCCAGGGAAAACCTCGTCGGCCCATGCCCATGATCGGGGCGTATGAGACGTTCGGCCGCTCCATCGGCATCTTCACTCCGACCCAGCCGGCTCCGGGCCGCAAGGAGTTCCAAGACTCGTGTGCGATAACGGGGCAGGTCGATCCGCCGGGAAAGAAAGTCCTGCTCCACGGCACGGGCCGCAACCTGAAGAATGCGCCGTCGCGCATCCGCATCTGCTGCCAGCGTATCGAGCCCGGCCACGGGGAGAGCCCCCTTCGCAAGCGAAAGCGCGACATGGAGGTCATCCGTTGACAGCGACGCCATCTCCCGCTGCAGCACGGTCGCCAATGAAGGCCGGAACCACGCATCGCCGAGCAGTCCCTCCCGATCCAGCCAGCGAATGGTATCGACCGGCAAAACCCACAATGGCTTGGAATCCGTCAGCCGCAGGGACGGGCGCGCGGCTTCAAGAAGAAACAGCAAATTATAGGAACAGTTTTCGTCGAAAAAAAAATAATCGGAGTAAATATCCCGCAACTCCCACAGGTGCAGGAACATCCGCCGCGTCTCCTCGGCGGTCAGATTTAATGGATATTCCCAGATATCTCGCCGCTCAAGTCCACGATATTCCTTGAGTTTTTCATAATATGGCAAGAGCGAGAAATAGCCCCGGTAAAGACCTGTCAACCCCTTGGCGGCATAGGCGAAACCATTACTTTCATCGGTAAAGGCCGAGTAATTGGCGGCATGGGCCAAAAGTTTACTCTCGCGGGATCCTGAGAAATTCAGCAGGGTATGGCCGAACATCGAAGCAGGGCTGTTCGGATAACTGCCCGGGAAGACTAGGGTCGCGCTCTGCGGCGCAAGGCGCTCAAGGGCCAAACCCAGGTCCGGACACCTGGCCAACGGCAGGCCGGCGTCCACGTCCAACTCTTGACTCAGCCACTCGTACCGGGCGGGAAAACGGCAACGAGCGATGTTCCGTTCCTGTTCATCCCCCCCGAAAAAGGCTTGAATCGTTGCATCAAGTTCCGCAGCGGGATCTGCTTTTCCACCGGGCGCCAGAAAAAAGTCCGGGTCGTCGATCGGACTGCGCCACCCCTGCGAGTGCTTCTGGTAATGCAGCAGAACCTGCCAGTAGCGCTGTTCATGGAGGCGCCGCGTTTGCGCCTTGGCGAACAAGCGCGGTAAATCATCCGGCCGAGCCCAGACTTCGGTTGCGGTATTGACCAGTAGAAAAAGAACGAGGCACAAGGCCCACCAGGGAGCCTTGTGCCTCATATGCGATTGCTTGCCACCGAAGAGCAAGAAAGAAACTAACCGGCGATCATGCGAATACGATCCAGGACAAGTTCGGGGCTTTCCGAGCCGGTGACGAAAATATCGCCGAAGGAAGCCTGCAACTTACCGGAAAAGAAGTCTCTTTGCCCCTCGGGAACGGCCATGAGTTCCGCCAGGGTATCAAGGTGTTCACCTTCGCCGAAGGCCATATCCTGGGCAAGTCCATCGAGGTTGTCGCGCACATAGGCGAAAAGCTGGTCGTCCGCGCCGATGTTCTCGGGCTGTTCACAGCCCAGGGTTCCGGAAGTAATCCCGAAGGTCTGGCTCCCGAGAAAGCCGTTGGTACTTACCTGCATCGTTTGGGAAAGAATCGACCCATCCGCGCGATCCGCCCACAACAGCGTACCCAGTCCGCATCCGCAATTCGTTCTGGCCTGACCGGCCCAGGCGCCGCCGGTTACCAGCATGAGGCCGACGAGACTTCCCAGAAAAATTCTAATTTTCATTGAGTTCTCCCTTTTGCGACATTTGAACGGAAAGTGCTTGAGGCTCTGAGCGATGGACTCTTTCTAACGTGTAGCCGGGGGAAAAGTCAAGGATTGTATACACACCGGCGGAATCGCCCGCCCCCGAATAAGAAAATAGCGGCGAAGTCTAACACTCCGCCGCTATTGGGATCAACTCGCCAATGGCTACGTTCAGCCGTGGATAAAAAGTGCCAGGCAAATCGGGTCACCATCCGCCACATGAATAGGAAAGGTCAGAATTCTTTCCCCCGCTACGGCGACCAAGGGGCCGGCCGAGGCGAAGTGGGTGTAGGGAGGATCAATTTCGAAAGAAACACCCATCTGGGCCGCCTTGGCGGCAATATTTCCGCAGACGATATTGACAAACTCCAAGACCGTGTCGTTCAGCACTTCCTCCGATTCGCCGTCCACGGACTCCTCTTTGAGAATCGCCTTGGCGATGGCGAGTCGTGTCGCCTCGGTGACACCCAAGGCATAGCGCCCCTGCACCGTTCCCTTAAAGGGCATAACCCCCACCAGAAATACCGGATCCAACCTGTCGGAAATTTGACTTGCACTGGGACGCGTCGAGAGACCCGCCACCCGCAAGAGCATCTTGAAGGTCAAGTCGGCACAAATTTCCCACATTTGGGGATGAGGAAGCCCGGAGGGAATGACAATACGATCAACGACATAGGGAGCCTGATCTTCCTTGAAGGCCTCCAGGTAGTGCTTCAGGGACTCGGAACTCAAGGCACCGATCCGCACGAGCGCTTCGCCGATATACAGATGATTGTTTTTCTGACGGATCAACACCTGCGTAACCTGTTCCTCGGTCAGAATGCCGAGTTTGATCGCCATATCCCCAAACTTGAGATCCTCCAATCGCTGAGCGTCATGAACACGTTCGAAAGCTGTCAAAGAAATCAGCCCCATGGCCAGCGCGGTCGCACCAAACTTGAGGTTTGTGGTTTCCTGCAGTTCGATCGCCTTCAACAGGTCCTCTTGTTTGACGGCACGTTGTTCGAGCAAAAACTGACCGAAAAATTTGACAGCCATGAACGACCCCCTTGTCAAAAAAGTTTCATCCCTCGGCAAAGAAACTGACGACACTGAGTGAGCGGTCAGAGATCTCGCAGGGTGTTGAGCACCCCTTCCGTGTCAAATGGCTTAGATATGACGGTCTTCGCCCCCAGGCGCAAGGCCTCGGCAAACTTGTCACCCACCCCGCCGAGGGAGGTGACCATGACCACCTTGGCGTTGGGGTCCATAGCCATCAGGGTGCGCAGGGCGGTCAAGCCGTCCATGACCGGCATGTTCATATCCATGCAGATCAGATCCGGCTTGGTCGTCTGCTTCATTTTGATCGCTTCGGCACCATTTTTCGCGTGTCCGGCAACCTCGAACTCGCCGGAACTCGCCAGAATTTTTTCAAGCTGTCGGGCGACGGCAATACTGTCGTCCACAATCAGAACCTTTTTCATACGGAAAACCTCCCATCGGCAAACGTTAACACCACCGCCGTATCATGCAATATTGAATCCAACTTCGCCGAACAAAGCCGCAAGAGATTCACAAGCAGGCCTTGCGTACCCTTTCCGGCCCCCGGGGGCGGCCTTCACGGTCGACGACGGAAACGAAAAAGACCTGCCAGGGCAGGTCTTTTTCGTTTCATGCCGACACCCGATCAGGGTGCGTAAACTTCCAATTCATAGACGGAATAGCCGTCGTAGCGGTCTTTTTTACAGAGCAGTCGCACATAGCGAGCGTCCCGGGCGGTAAAGGTGACGTCATCCACGCCGCCGTTGCCGTAATTTTCGGTTTTCACCCGGGTCCAGTTACGGTTGTCGGTCGACAGATACAGCTCGTATTCAACGGCGTAGTTGGTATGCCAGTTGATCAGCACGCGATTTATCTTTGCCTGCTGAGTGAGGTCGACCATCAGCCACTGGCCGCCGTCGTCCCTGGTCCACCACCGGGTCGAGGCGTTCCCGTCGATGGCCTTGGTCGCGTTGTAGGTGCTGCTTTCCGCCCTGGAGGCCGTGGCGATCTTGTTCAGCGCCAGGTTCGCCGGCGCCGGCGGCGTCACGCCGGGGCAGAGGCTGCCGATGTAGGTCGCCTCAGCCAACTGGTAAGTGGCCAGGGGCACCCGGTTGAGGGTCAGGTGATCCCGCCATTTGACGTTGTCGCAACTTACCTTGGCGGAATTGTCGCCATGACAGGAGGTACAGACGGCCAAGCCGGCGGTAGCGGGGCCATCAGTGAAATAAGGCACCGTATAGACCTTTCCGACATGCTCAATCTGGGTCAGGCTAAAGTCAACGGAATTACTAGTGCTTCTTCTTCTGTCATTGCCGGAAAACTGCGAGACAAACAGATTAAAGATACCACGGCCGGCACCTCCGCCACCACTGCGGAACCTGCCTCCATCATCGTCTCTAGATCCACTATCGGTGGGTTTGGCGTGAAAGGGCGTGGTGTCATGACAAGCGGCGCAAGCGCCATAATGCTGGATCGGTCCGCCCTTGTCGTGCATATATTTGCCGTGACATTGGCGGCAGGCGGCCTGCGCCGGCCGATCGGTGGCGGACGCGGGAATCTTGTGGCAATGGGCGCAATCGCCGCTCAATGACCAAGTGGTGGTGTGATGCGGGCTGTCCTGATAGCAGTTGGCGCAGACACTCGGATCGTTGGTGGTGGCGTGGCAGACGCCGCAGTCCCCGCTCACCTGAGCCAACGGATCGGCGTGGTGAATCTCGGGAATCGGCGCGGTATGGCAGGCCTGGCAGCTACCGCCGTTGAGCGCGATAGTGCTGTGGCAGTAGGTACAATCGCCGGAAGCGAATTGCGGCTGCCCATGATGATTGGCTGGCAGGCTGGTATCGGGAGCATGACAGGCGGCGCAGACGATGCCGCCGATTTCGGCACCGACATGGCAAGCCGAACAATCCCCAAGCGCAAAGAGATCGGTGGCATGGTGGGTTACCGCCGTCCCGGCCAGGGCCAGGGTGCCGTTATGACAACTGGAGCAATCCAGCCCTTCGACATTGACTCCGACATGGCAGACGGCGCACTCGCCCATCTGATAGGGGATGGTCATGTGGTGCTGATCGACGATCGCGGCCTGATCGCCGGAGGTATGGCAGGTCGCGCAATCCAGGGCCGCCGTATCGACGTCGGCGTGACAGGCACCGCAGGCGATGCCGTCGCGGGCGGCGGCGAAGTGATGACGTTCGTCCACCGCCGGCGCCCCGGGGCCGGAATGACACCAGGCGCATTCGATGGCAGCCGATTCGGCGCCCGTATGGCAGTCGAGAC
>Ga0074195_1002077_pt1 | contig 24153 bp, 15 predicted proteins | sample EPASupsiteHSE623_FD_64525 | JGI IMG/M metagenome (GOLD analysis project Ga0074195, IMG submission 64525) | Bioremediated contaminated groundwater from EPA Superfund site, New Mexico - Sample HSE6-23 | ecosystem: Environmental > Aquatic > Deep subsurface > Groundwater > Contaminated ... | reverse complement strand
CGTTCCAAAGGTGGTGGGGGACCCCCGAGGTGTACAGAGACGTACATCGAGGAGCGGCGACGAGTTCTGACGCAGCAGACGGGGCGCAGATGGGGGATCAGGGTTTGCTCCCAGTTGCCGCGCCCACCTTGTGCGTGATACACTGGGTCCGCCCACGATATCTTGGGGAGCGGTTATCTGTGGGTTCGGGTAAGTAGCGTGGAATCGGGTCCTCATGCGGCGGGAACTTCCGAACCGGGTCAGACCCTGACGGGAGCAGCCCTAAGGTTGACCTCCTGGGTGTTATGGGGGTGCCTGGTTATCGCGCTGGCTGCCCGGGCCTTCAGATAACCGTTTTTGTTTGTCCGCCCACAATCACGAGAAGAGTCGCCTGCGCAGAAACTCCGATTCCCCTTGCTGTTCCGCCCAAAGGAAAGTTCCCGAACGCAAATCACGGGCGCTCCACGAAAGAGCGCCCGTGACCTGGACTGCTGTTGATGCGTTTCCTACTCGGTGAGGTCGTCAAAGAGACCGCTTGCGAGTAACCTCTCCGCCACGGCGTCCGCATCGATCCTGTAGGTCTTGTTTTCGATGGCCTGCTTGATGGCGTTCACCTTGGCCTCCCGGATATCGGGGGCACTGGCAACCGCCTGAGCAGCGAACTCCTCGGTCTTGGCCTCGACCTTGGCCTGCACGTCGTCATAACCAGCCCCGGAAACCCCCTTATTGCCAGTTCTTCCGGTGGTCTGTCCGACTTTTCCGTCAAGCCTGGCCTTTGCCTGATCAACGGCACTGGAGAACTGGGTCCCCGAGGTCTTGACCTCTTGGATGGTCTTCTTGTAGAGCTCGCGGATGCGACTGGACCGAGAGCCTGTGATCTTCAAACGCTCCACCTCCCCGGTCGGCCCCAACCTTCGGATTGACCCTTCACGATCACCTATCGGCAGCTCCTACGAATTCCTTATCTGGAGCCGAAAGGCACGAAACTAACCGTAGAATCCACGCTCGTCGGGGATCGTTGCACAAGATGGTCGAAAAATAACGACCTTTGTGCTATCGAGATTCACGTCTGTTCCGGAATGAGAAATATCGACGAATCAGGTACAGAAAGACTCGATGAGGTCATGATAATACGAACAACCCACCAGGGCAAGCCGTAATTGGCTGCACCATCCCTCTTCCAGGGCTTCCAATGAGCCGTCCCACGTCCAGAGGAGTCCGTCGAGCGGGCCTCGTCGGAACTGTACAATGGCCTCAAGAATGAATGCGGCTATGATAGCACAGTTCCTCATCGACTTGCTGTATCCGCCTTCCTGTGTCGGATGTGGAGCACCACACTCCGGGCATGATCGCTATTTCTGTCCGCGTTGCGAGGTCATGATCCGTTGGAGGGATCCGATCCGATGCCGGGTGTGTGAACAGCCGACCACCCACAGGAATCGGTACTGCGGCGCCTGCCAGGCTCGCTGGCCACGGATCTTCAAACTGGTGACTCTGGGGTACTATGGGGGCCCCCTGCGTCGCGCCCTGCACATCTTCAAGTACGGGTACGTCAGGGGGGTGGGCGAGTGGTTGGGGGAGGCCATTGGTCGCCGAACCGTCGCCGAGTTGGGTGGAATCGATAGGGTGGTTCCAGTTCCCGGAGGGGTCCGACGGAGACGACAACGCGGCTTCGACCCCTCCACGGTCATCGCGGAATCGGTGGCTCGCTGGCTTTCGGTTCCCCTGGACGTCACGTCGATCCGACGCGTACGCGATGGACCTCCCCTTTCGAGCCGCACCCGGCTCGACCGGGAGATAGAGGTCTCCGGACGATTCGCCTTCGCGGGTGCCATTGGGATGCGGGGGCAACGGGTCCTGGTCGTAGACGACGTGTACACGACAGGGGTCAGCCTCGACGAAGTGAGCCGGCTCATCCTGGAGGGAGGCCGGGCCCGGTCAGTGGTTGGAGCTGTCGTGGCTCGTGCCGTTGTCGAAGTCTGAGCCTTCGGAACCCGCAAACGTGGGGTCATCGGCGTTCTCGGCATCGAACCTTCGGCAGATTCCTCGCGTCGAGCGGGCGAGAAATTCGAGGAGGGCCTCGATCTCCGGGCATGGCAGGACTCCCGACCGGATCAAGTCGACCGCCTGTGAGACGTTGTGGTTCGACCGGTAGAGAAGTGTGTAGGCCTGGCGCAACGCGTGACGCGAGGCCGAATTTACCTCGGCTCGCTCGAGTCCGACGACGTTGAGTCCGTAGACCTTGAGCGGAGCCCCGGAGACCCGGATGAACGGAGGGACGTCCTGGACGACCTTGGACCAACCTCCGATATAGGCCAGTGTGCCAATTTGAGAGAACTGATGAACTCCGACGTAGCCCCCAAGCCCCGCGCGGTCATCGACCCTCACATGGCCCGCCAAGGTGGTCACGTTCGACACGGTGATGTGATTACCAAGGACGCAGTCATGGGCAACGTGACAGTAAGCCAGGATCGCGTTGTAGTTCCCAAGCGATGTGGTGGCCTCCGGGATCGTCGCGCGGTTGATCGTCACGTACTCGCGGATGGTGTTGTGATCTCCAATGTTACAGAATGTCCGCGCGCCTTTGTACTTGAGGTCCTGACTCTGACTGCCGATGACGGCACCCGTGAAGATCTGATTGTGCTTGCCGACATTCGTCCACCCATCGACCACGACGTGTGGGCCGACCATTGTCCCATCACCAATGATCACGTTATCGCCGATCACGGCGTAAGGACCGACCGAAACGTCCTTCCCGAGCTCAGCTCTGGGAGAGACCACGGCCGTCGGATGAATGACGGTCACTCACATCACCGTAAATTTCAGGATCCCTTCCGCGGCCACCTTGGAGTCGACCAAGGCACGGCCCTTCACCTTGCCCATGCGACCCCTGACCCGATCGATCCCGACTTCGATGAGCAGCTGGTCACCCGGGACAACGAGTCGACGGAAATGAACCCCATCGATCCCCGTGAAGAAGGGCATCTTCCCACGGGGTTCCGGCAAAGCTAGAATGCAAACCCCCGCGACCTGGGCCATGGCCTCCAGGATGAGAACCCCCGGCATGACACTCTTCTGTGGAAAGTGTCCGGCGAAAAACGGCTCGTTGGCCGTGACGTTCTTCACTCCGACCGCCCTCACTCCGGGTTCCATGGTCGTGATTCTGTCGATCAGGAGGAACGGATAGCGGTGAGGCAGGATCTCGCGGATTTCCTCGATGGAGAGCTGCTGCCTTCCACCTTCGATTTGAATCAGCGCCCGCCTCTCGAGCATTTCCTTGATGAGGGCGAGGTTGTGGCGATGTCCGGTTCTGTGGGCCACGAAATGTCCCTGGATGACTCCTCCCAACGTGGCGAGGTCGCCGACCAAGTCGAGAATCTTGTGACGCACGAACTCGTCCGGGAACCGAAGCGAATCATTGAGGACCCGGTCACGATCGACCACCAAGGCATTTTCGAGCGATCCTCCTCGGCCCAAGTTGGCTTTCTTGAGCTCCTCGACTTCCTCGAGGAGGCAGAAGGTTCGAGCGCTCGACAGCTCGTCCTGAACGGTCTTCGGATCGACGTTGTACTCGGCGAACTGACATCCGATGACGGGGTTGTCGTACTTGAGCGTGAAGCTGATCTTGAAACCCGGATGGGGAAAGGCCGTGATGTGCCCTCGCTCATCGGAATGAACTGTCGGAGACATGACTCGATTGATGCGTCTGGGATTCTCTTGTCGCACCACTCCGGCATCGCTCAGCGCCTGGATGAAAGGTCTGGCCGAACCATCGAGCGCCGGCAGCTCGCACCCGTCGAGGCGGACGAGCAGATTGTCGATTCCCAGACCGTAGCAGGAAGCCATGAGGTGCTCGATCGTATGGATCGTCTGATCCCCGCAAGCCAGGTTCGTTCCGCGGTGGCCACCCGTGAGTTTGAGCGGATTCACGGGAAATTCCGGCTCACCCGGAAGATCGGTCCGTTTGAACCGGATTCCCGTACCTGGAGCCGCGGGCTGAAACGTGGCTCGAACCTCGGACCCCGAATGGACACCGACACCGGCAAGAGTGATCTCTCGGGCAATCGTCGCCTGCATCGCCTTCTCCGTGGCTAGAAGTGGTTTTGGTAACAGACCCCGATAATGTTCTGGCGTCTCCCGGACTCCGGGCCTTTTCGCAGAACATCCAGGACGTAGTCGTAGATACAAAAACTCTTTTTGAAGACCGCGCGTACACCGACGTTGGTCAGGCCATCGCGACGATCGTGATCCGCCAGCAACGATACACTGTCGAGCAAGGGTAGGTCTATACCATAGAAAAGACTGTTTGTTCCGTGTGACCAACCCGACGCCCGGCACATGCCAAACGAGACCGTCGACTGGGGGAATGTGAATTTCTTCGACAAGACAAAGTAGTACTCTCTCTTTTCGTTGCTCCCAGACACCCCCCGGACTCCCGCCGCCATGGCAGGAACCCACAATTCTTCACTGGACACTTCCGGGATCGGGCAGATCTTCGCGCTGTAGAAGTTGGTTCCGTCCTGGTTCTGAATTCCCAGCTCCGCGAACCCCATGGATTGGGTATAGGAGGGAACCAGCTTGCCTTTGCTCGAAAAAACCGAAGTCGACCTTTCCACGGCGGCCGTGGGGATCGTGATGAGGCCCGACCCACCCCGAATCGACGGGAAAGCGAGCACACAGCCAGACCAGCTCACGAGGAGCACGGCAATCAAGGCGGATCTCATCAATCGCACAGACCCACGAACCCTTCCGGGTGGGATAAAGGTGCCGCGTTTCGCGGAATGATCACAGGGCAAGACCCCGGATCACTCGTTCCCTTCGCCACCCCCTTTCTTAACATCGGCCAAAATGCCCCCCGGGCAACGTCCATTTAGTCGTAACTCCAGCTCCCTGATCCGGTGCAACAGCTCCGGAAGCCTTTTGAGGGCCGCTTGGATCCGTTTCTCCGCGAGGTGTGGGCGCGCCGGATAACCGGAAACGAATGAATCGGCCGGCAGATCCTTGGTCACGACGCTTCTTGCGGCAATGGTGGATCGATCCTCCACCGTGACATGACCGACGACTCCTACCTGTCCCGCGAGGCGGCAATAGGATCCGATCTTGGCCGAGCCGGAAATGCCGACTTGGGAGACGATGCAACATCCGGTCCCGATCTGGACGTTGTGTCCGATCTGAACGAGGTTGTCGATTTTGGTGCGGCTTCCGATGACCGTTCGTCCCATGGTCGCACGATCGATCGTGACTCCGGCACCGATCTCAACATCATCGCCAATCTCCACAATCCCGATCTGGGGGATTTTGTACACATCGCATCCCACGCTGGCGTACCCGAAGCCATCCGACCCTATGACCGTGTTGGCGTGTACGATAACCCTGTCTCCTATCCGGCTTCCATCCGCGATCGTGACGTGCGGATTGATGTGGCAATCGACCCCGATCCTGGCCCGAGGCCCCACATAGACGAGAGGTTCGATGATCGTACGATCCCCGATGATCGCGCCGTCCTCAATGACGGCGTGGGGCCGAACGATGACCCCAAGGCCCAGCTGCGCTGTTGCCGCGATGTAGGCCAGCGGGCTCACCGATGGATCGTAAGAGGGAGGGTCAGGCCGAAACACCTCGAGAATCTTGGCCCAGGACCAGTAGGGATTCCGTACCAGGATAAAGGGGCGGGCGAAGTTGGGCACCTCAAAGGGAACCAGCGCGGCCGAAGCCTTTGACCCTGCCAGAAGGGCGACCCTTTGACGGTCGACCGCAAAGGTCAGGTCTCCTGGTTGGGCCTTGTCGATCTCCGCGACCCCGGTAATGATCGCATCCGGATCGCCAATCAGTTCGCCTTCGGCAATGGCGGCCAGCTGAGGCAAGGTGAACGACTTGCGCAGGGTGAGAGCTCTATTTCCAGTCTTTCCGGTTGGATGGCTCTGCCGTTTGTGCAAATACTTGTGGTCTGGCGAATGCATACGCGACCTTGGAGTTCGACATGTCTTCGCTGGATCCGCGCCGTACACAAGAATGACGCAACGAGAAGCTCAGAAGTTCTTCTCGTGCGCCAATCCGTGACGCGTGGACTTTACGAGGACTATTCCTCTTCGGCCTTGGGAGTCACCGGTTTTCCCTTTTTGCCGGTCCTGGCTGCGCCCTTTGGAGACGACTCGAGCGATCGGAGCAACTCGTCCGTCAGATCCTCGGCATTTCTTGGGTGGTAGAGCCACTGCTTCTCGAGAATCATTTCCACGCCCTTGCTCGCGGCGAGTTTTTCGATCTCCCTGTAAATCTGCTCCTTGATGAGATCGAACTGCTCCTTCTCGAGCTCGCCCAGCTTTTCTTTCAGCTGCTGGAACTGATTCTGAAGAGAAACCAGCTTGCTCTTCTTGCTCTTCTCAAGCTTGGCCTTCTCGTCGGCGTCCTTCGAGGCCTGGATGCTGTCGTTGATCTGTCGAATCGCCTGCTGCTGCTTGTCGATGGTCTCCTGGTATTCGTCCTTTTGGGCCTGAAGCCGGGCGGCCACCCGTTTGACCTCGTCGTATTCCCTCAGGACACGGGCCATATCGATCGTGGCAAACCTACCGCCCGCCGCCCAGCTCGCCAAAGGAGCGGCAGCCATTCCAAGAGCCGCCGTCAAGACGAGGAGGGTGCTTCGTCGAAAGACCATGATCAAAACTCTCCTTATAATCAAGTTCTTGTCCGGATAGTGGCATGGCCGGCGCGAGGCGCCAGTATAAAACGGTTCGATGTCGAGTGCAAGAGAAAACCTGAGCCGTGGTGCATGACAGGAGGCGAGATTGTTCCTTGCTCAGCGGCTCAGGCGGGTCGATATGGGACCCCTTCCATGGACGAGAGAGCCAGGACTCTGTCCAGGACTCGAGGGACAATGCATGGCGATGCGCTCGCCGCTCTCACACATGACGATGCGAGTTTGCAGCGATGCGAGTTCCGATCGAACCGCGAGCGGACTGGTCGATTGCCGGATGCTATGAGCCTGTCAAAGTCGGACGAGAGCCCGACAGGCTCCTAGGCTGAGTCCTCATCGGTGTGTTCACGCCTGCGCGTGAGGTACTTCAGAGGGTCGAGCGCTTTCCCATCCCGGCGGACTTCAAAATGGACGTGTGGTCCTGTTGTCAGACCCGAAGTCCCGACCTTCGCGATTTTATCTCCGCGTCGGACTCGATCGCCGATCTTCTTGAAGATGGTGGAACAGTGTGCGTAGCGGGTCGTCAGGCCTCCTGCGTGGCGGATGACGACCGTACGGCCGTAATTGCGGAACCAACCTGCGAAAATCACACGTCCGTCCTGGGACGCTTTGATCAGGGTCCCGTGTGCGGCCTTCAGGTCCACGCCGGTATGGAACTGGGTGTCGTGATAGACCGGGTGGTCCCTCCAACCGAATCGATCCCCGAGCGCCCCGACGACCGGCGAGAGGAGTCCACGGCGATCCGAGGTGGTCTGTCGCGGTTGTCGACGGGTCGGTGCCGGCTGCGGAGCGGCCTTGACCTCCGGTTCCACTTTGAACCGAAGGACCGTGCCGGGCGGAATTTCGTAGAGGTTCGAAAGATCGTTTTCCCGGACCAGATCCACCAGCGGGATACCAAGACGGCTGGCCACGTCGATGGCGGTCTCACCGTCTTTCACCGTCGTGACGCCGTCTCCGGAGGTGACTGCGGGGCCGCACGACAAAGGGATCACCAGGACCTGGCCGGGTGTCAGAGTCGGCTGGGTGAGTCGGTTCGCCATCAGTATCTCTTCCGGGGAGATTCCATACCTCCGCGCGAGCCTCCAGATGTTGTCACCGACATCCACCTCGCAGGTCGTCGTGCAGGTGGTCCCAGCCGCAGTCACGGGCCGGAAAGGCTCCGTCGAGGCAGCTTGTTTCCGGGGGCCGGCTGGCATGAGGGTCTCCCCGGAGCTGATGGGCCGTGTGAACGAGGCGCGGCTCAAGACCGGTGCCGTTGCCCCAAGAGCCGCTCCCTCCGACGTCGGTCTTGCCTGGTTGACGAACGACGTGGAGGCAGAGACGATAGGATGGGCGAAATCGCTCTGTTTCTGATCCTCTCCGATGAGAAACGACTGGAGCGTGATGATCAGAGTCAGAAGGGCGAAGATCGGAAGGTACTTGTTTTCTCTGGGGTGGAGCATATGCAAACCGGTCTTGACGACTCACATGCACCATCGTCTCGTGTGCGCCGCGCACTTAATGGAAAGTCCCTCCGGAAAAGAGCGCGATGGCCCATGGACTGGCGTTTGAAACCGACTGTCAGACCAAAAGATGACAACTTGAACCGAGGTTCGGCACTTTTTGATCTACGGCACTAACTTGCGGCCGATGCAGTGTCGATGTATAATCCGGGATCTCGCTCTGAATGGGCCAAAAGATCCCCGATTTTGGAGGTTTTCGTCGGATAGGTGGAGACTCTTTCGGTCGATGACTTGGCCCCCTGCGCTTTCCAGGTGTCTGACCATTGTGGTCGACGGGTTCCTGACAGCCTGGCTTGTCGTGAGAAGTGGGCGGGAAAGGAGAGTAGTATGAAGTCCAGACTGCGGCCCGGCACCCTGATCTTGGTCGCACTGATGGGGATGTCCCTCGTATTCTCACCTGGATGCGTGGGGAAGAAGAAGAAATCGAAGACCGCCACTGAGTTACCGTCAGACAAGGGCGATTCACAGGCCAGCTCTTCGTCGTCGACCGGTGACGACACGCAGCGCGCGGATGCGTCGAGCGGATCTTCTGCGTATTCCGATTCCTCTTCGTCCAGCGGGTCGAACTACTCGTCGAGGTCGCAGGACGTGGGCAGCTATTCGTCCGGCAGCAGCTCCCGCTCGGGTGTTGACCCGTATGCTTCCGGCTCCGGAGACGGAAAGGACACTCTTGCCGGCGGTTCCGGATCGGGTGACACGGGTGGGGCTGGCAGCATCGAGAGCCACCACGCGGCAGCCACGGTCGGGGACAGCAGCGGTCAGGAGATGTCGGCTGGGAGCTCGATCGATGATCAGTCCCCTGTGCCCACTCCCAAGAAGAAGAAGAAGGGCAAGAAGAAGAAGAAGGCCATCGTTGCCCAGGAAGACTCCGGCGATGGCGCTGATGACTCGGCCGTCGACGCAAGTGGGAGCTACACCGTGAAGAAGGGGGATACACTCTCCAAGATCGCCAAGTCTCACGGAATCAGCTTGAAGAAGCTCATGTCGATCAACAGCCTCAGCAAGGAGGACGCGAGCAAGCTCAGAGTCGGAACGCGACTGAAGACTTCCTCGAAGGCGTAATCGGTCATCGGCCCGGGGCGCTGCCGGCACCGTGATGTTGACGGCAGGCCCGGGATAGCCCGACCGAACAACTGCGTTGTCCCAGCGGACGACGCAGTTTTTTCGTACCCCGAGATCACACGGAAAGGCCGATCAGTGCAGCCATTTCACGGGCATTGGCCTCAGCTTTTCAAAAAGGCTTCGGCGGCGTGGTAGCCCTGCTCTTTGCCGTGGTCCCGCACGGACGCGGGCAGATCGGCTACGGTCAGGGTGCCGCCTGAGACACCTCGAACCGCCAGTGCAATGACGTCGACCAATTCCGCCACATTACCCGGCCACGGATAGCTGAGCAGAAGTCTCTCGACGCCAGCTCCCATCCCGGTGATGAACTTTCCGGAGCCGATCGCCTCGGCCTTGAGGATGTACGTGGCCAGGGGCAAGACCTCTTCGATCCGACTCGCGAGCGGCGAGGTCTTGAACTCGACGACCTGGAGGCGCATCCTCAGGTCCTCCAAGAGTCTCCCGGTGTGGACCCTCTCGCCAAGGTCCACGGACGACGTTGCCACGAGGTGGACGTCGAGATAGTCGTCATCTTCGTAGGGAGGCTCCAGGAGCTGCCCCACGTCGATAAGGGTCAGAAGCAGCTCCTGAACCGGAAGGGGGAGAAGCTCCACGTGCGCAAGGATGAGCGTGCCGCCGTCTGCCCTTTTGAGGGCACCCACCTCGCCGCCCGACGGTCCTGTCCAAGGACCCAGCCCCGCGAGAATGGCGTTCTCGATTCCAGCCTTCGGAAGTCCGGCCAGATCGACCTCGACCATCTTTGACTGGGGCCTTCCGGAAAGCTGGTGGATGACTCGTGCGAGATGTCTCTTGCCCGTGCCTTCGGGGCCTGTGATCAAGACCGTCGACGAGTAGGCCGAGATCCTCCGCGCCGTGGTCAAGAGATCCGCTGAATGCTGTCCGGCGGCCAGGAACCCTCTCTCAATCGACCCGACCGGCACCGGCTTGGGCGTCTCTCCTTCGGACTGGACACGGCGAGTCATCGCGGCCCGGATCGTGGCCAGGATTTTCTGGATGCTCGTGGGCTTGACGAGATACTCAAAAGCCCCGAGGCGAATCGCGCGTTCGACGATGTTGGCCTCTCCGCGCGCGGTCAGCATGATCACCTCGATCTTCGAGTCGACTTCCTTGAGTTTCCTGAGGAAGGTGAGGCCGTCCATCCCGGGCATCATCACATCCAATAGGATGACGTCGTAGAGCCCCTGCTGCGCGGCGGCGAGCCCTTGGATCGGATCGAAGTGCCAGACTGGGGTCAGGCCCGCCGCGGTCAACACATCCTTGACGTACTCACCCACGTACGGATCATCATCAACGATGAGCGTGCGTGGCTGCTCAGGGACGGTTGTCTTCATTCCCGATCACCTTCGCTCTCGTCGTTGCCCGCACTCTCTGGCTCTTGGAGCCCTTCCTTCGGTCGCTCGTCGGACTCCGTTTCGGGCGTACTCCGGTTGAACGCCGCGGTCCCTGGGGCTGGCGGGGGCTCGTCTTCATCCTCTTCAACGTCGCGAGGCTTGGCCTTGACCGGCACCGGCTCCTTTTCTTCCGGGGGCGGAGGAGGTTCCTCCTTCGGCTCCGGAGGTGGTACAAAGGCGGGCGGGACCCTGATCACGGCGTCTCGCTTCTGGTACTCGTCGTTGGAGATGGGTTCTTCGCGCTCTTTCCGGCCCTCCTCGCGCGTGAACCATGTTCTGTACACCCGAACCCGGGTTCCATTCAGACCTTGGACCTCGACCCGTTGCTGTCCCCTCGGCACGCGCGGATCCTTGACCCAATCCGTCCGGTAAGGGACTTTCGTGACCTTGCCCGTGTGGAGATCGATACGGAACGGCGGCTCCTGGATCGAGCGGACCTCGAACGTCAGTTTCGCCCCCTTGAGCGAGGCGACCAGCAACAGGGGCAGGTCGCACTCGTTCTGGAACCTGAGATCCCAGCCGGAATCCGACACGGCGGCGTCGAAACCAGGAGTCGTGAACTTGAGCTCCGGATACCAGAAGCTGTGTCTATGGCGCTCGAGGATCTTGCAGCCGACCCGGAGGATCGGCTCATACATGGTCGACGACACCTGACCCACGCCGATTCCAACCACGCGGCGGCCCGCGGCTTCCTTGAACCCACCGCGCAAGGAGCGCTCGCCGACGACCTTGTTGAACGAAAACACGTCCTGGGGATTCAGGATGACGCCAGAGATCCTTTGGCACGCGACCACGATATTTTCGAACGTGGCCGGATCCACCGACTCGACCGTGGACACCTTGGACTGGAGAATGACGGTGAAACCGTATTTGGGGTCAAAGAGATCGGTATCGGTCGTCGTTCCCGTCTGTTCCTGCGAAGCCACCTCCACCACGCGGCGATCGGTCAGGGGGGTTTCCTTGAAAGACCGTTCGAGGGCGTCGAGGATGGCGCTGATAGACGCACCCGACGATTCCTGGGACAGTCGTATCTTGCCGTTTGCCTGCGGGCGGGCGATGACTTTGTTCGCGAGGACCTTGGTCAGTCTCGCCGCCACGTTCGTCTGGCTGAATTTTCGGTCGAGCACCGGCGAGAAAGGAACCTCCTGGCGAGAGTATCCAAGCGTCAGCCAGTCGTAGAGCCTTTCGTAGACGGTCTTCCGATCACCGATCTTGCCGGCGGCATCGGCGATCGATGGGGCGTCGATCTGGAGTCGGAAATGCTTCTGGTAGCGAAGCATCCAAAGGGATTTTTGGTATTTCAGGTAAATCGGTTCCGCATACACGTAGTCGACGATCTGTCCGATGCGGGTGATCGCGTCGTTGACCTTGAGACCCGTGAGATCGTAGCCAAGGAAGGTGACGCCCGGCTGGATGCCGGCGGTCTTGAAATGAAGCTTGAGGGCCAGAAAAGACAGAAGAAGGATGATCGTGCCGGTCATTGCGAGCACGATCAGGACATCGCCCGCTCCGCGTCGGTCCTGCCGCATCCCGCTGAGGATATCACCCGAGGGTGATGACCAGCAAGGACGAGGTGTCCCAAATCCTTCACCTCATTCTGGCAAACCCAGTGATCATGAGCATTTCGAGGACATACACTATCACTCCCCTGGGCCCCAGATGTACCCCGGCTGCAAGGAAGAACGAAGTCGCCGCGACGCAGGTGTACAAAGAAGTACATTGAGGAGCGGCGACGAGTTCTGACGCCGCAGACGGGGTGCAGACGGGGGATCAGGGGTGTCGACCGTCCATCGGTCGCGAGGTCTCGAGGCGTTTGCCAATCTTTTGGCGGTGAGATAATATGGCTTGGGGGCATGTGGAGCCCTCGCGGGGGTTCTAGTTTGCCTTATTTGATCCTCCTCAACGAAGACAAGACCACCACGGCCGTCGAGCTATCGAAGTCCCGGACAACGATCGGCTCGAAGCCCGACAACGATCTGGTGGCACCGGTGAAGGGCGTGTCGCGGCACCACGCTCAGGTGGTCCTTCGCGACGGTTACCACGTCCTCGAGGATCTCGATTCGACAAACTTCGTCTTCGTCAATAACCAGCAGGTCGACAATTTCATCCTGAAGGACGGAACCCTCTTCAGTCTGGGCGATTACGCCCACGTGCTGTTTCTCGAAGCGCTCGACGAGGGGAGGATCCGGAAGTTCGTCCAGGACAACGTCCACGAGACGGAACCGGCCAACACCACCCGGATCATCCACAAGAACCTCCCCAAAACCATCAAGGAGCTCGAGACTCTCATCGAGGTGGGGTCGCAGATCAACTCCTCGCTCGACCTCAAGGCGGTCCTGGAGGCCATCATCGACAAGACTCTCGCGCTGATCAGGGCTGAGCGCGGGTTCATCATGCTGCTGGAGGCGTCGACGCTCGTTCCAAAGATCGCACGCAACATGTCGACCGAGCTCATCGACGACCAGCGCTACGCGTTTTCCAGGAGCTTCGCCCAGAAGGTGATCGAGAAGAAGGAGCTCCTGATCTCGACCAACGTTGCCGAGGATCCCCGCTACCGGTCCGCGTCGATCATCAGCCACCGGATCATCTCGATCATGTGTGCTCCGCTCAGGGTGAAGGACGAGGTCATCGGTTGTCTGTACGTGGATATTCGTGAGGCAGGGCGCCACTTTTCAGAACAGGATGCTGAGTTTTTCGGAGCCTTGGCCAATCAGGCGTCCACCGCCATCCACAACGCGCGGCTCACCGAGAACCTCAAGAAGAGCCAGCTGTTCCTGGAGCAGACCAACGCCCAGCTCCAGCGGAGTCTCGAGAAGCTCATCGAGACCAACATCAAGCTGGAACGGCAGCGAACCGAGCTGGGAGTCCTCTTCGACGTGTCCCGGTCTCTCAACATGGCGCCTGACATGGATTCGATCCTCAAGTCGATCCTGGCCAAGACCCGTGAGCTCCTGGGGGCGGAGCGGGGCAGTCTCATGATGTATGACGAGCGGCTCGGCGGGCTGGTCGTCCGGCTGCTGGACGGAGCCAAGCTTCTCGGCGGCGCTCCGGTGGTGCTCAAACTGGGAGAAGGGGTGGCGGGCACCGTTGCGAAGACAGGAAAAGGAATCCTCGTCAACGAGGGGGCCCGGGACAAGAGGTTCAAGCACTTCTTCACCCGGGACTCCGACATCCGCCAGATGATTTGCGTGCCTCTGATCTCGAACGAGAACTGCATCGGAGTCATCAACCTCGTCAACAATCGTAAGAACAAGGACTTCACCGGAGACGACCTGAACCTGATGACATCGATCGCCAACCTGGCGGCCGTCTCGATCGAGAAGTTCCGTCTCTACCAGGAGAAACTGAACCAAGAGAAGCTCAACCTCGAGATCGAGGATGCACAGAAGGTCCAGCAGCTTCTCCTGCCCCGGACTCTCCCCACATTCCCGTGTTTTGAGTTCGCCGCGAAGTATGCGCTGGCCAATCGGGTGGGCGGGGATTACTACGATTTCATTCCGGTTGACGAGAACCGTCTGGCCGTGGTGATCGCCGATGTCTCCGGTCACGATATCGCCTCGGCTCTGGTGATGGCCATGGGGCGAAACCTGGTCCGCACCCTCTTCGATGTGCGCACCTCACCGGCCCAGATCCTGTCGAAGACGAGCCAGGTGCTCCGGCAAGACACACAATCTTGCCGCTACATCACGATGTTCCTGGCGATTCTCGATTCGGCCTCCATGACGCTGACCTACTCCAACGCCGGACACAACTACCCGCTCTACCTGAAAGCGGGCGCCTCCGAGTTCGCGAGCTTGTCGGTCGGCGGCTTCCCGCTGGGGCTCGTGGATGACTACTCGTACCTCGAGGAGTGCATCAAGCTGGAGCCGGAGGATCTCTTGGTCCTGTACACCGACGGTCTGATCGAGGCCCAATCTCCCTCGGGTGAGATGTTCGAGCTGAGGCGACTCGAGCGTATCATCAAGGAGTACCAGCACAAGCCCATCGAGGAATTGGCCAACATCATCTACGAAAAGGCCCTCACGTTCACCCAGAAGGAGCGGTTGGCGGACGATTTCACGTTCGTATCGATCCGGACGAAGCCCGCTTCCCAGGAGCTCCACCTCATACTCGCTTCCCATCTGGACGAGATCACCCCGTGCGTCAATCGGATCACCGCGTTCGCGCAGTCGGCCGGCTTCTTCGTCGAGGACAAGTTCAACCTGGTTCTGGTTCTCAAGGAGGCCCTGACGAACGCAATCGAGCACGGAAACCGATTCGACGCCGGCAAACAGGTGACCGTTGCCGTGGTTCCAACGCACAAGGACCTGACGATTCTCGTACGGGATCAGGGGGATGGGTTCAACCTCTGTAAAGTCTTCTCTGAAGGCAAGCGGAACTTGTTCAAGGAGCGAGGGCGGGGGCTCATCATCATCAACGAGTATGCGGACAAAGTGGAGTTCAACGACAAGGGCAACGAGATCCGGATCGTCTTCTGCCGGCCCGGGTCTCGAGATGGCGGCTCCAGATGACCTGCGAAGAAATCGTCAGACTTTTGCCCTAGGAGGACCCTGCGTGAGGATCAAGTTCTGGGGAACAAGGGGGAGCGTGCCGACCCCTGAACCGAACATGATCAAGTACGGGGGGGACACGGCCTGTGTTGAGGTCCGGATCGGTCGACAGATCCTCATACTCGACGCCGGGACCGGCCTTCGGAAGTTGGGCGCGGTGCTCGGTGCCGACCCGGAATGGGATGGCAAGCTGCACTTGCTTCTCTCCCATACTCACTGGGATCACATCCAGGGGTTTCCGTTTTTCGGTCCCATCTTCCAAAATGGAGCGGAGATCACGATCCGGGGAGCGTTTCGGGCCGATTTTCGGCTCGACGAGTGTCTGGAAGGGCTGATGTCCAATCTCTACTTTCCGGTGAGGTTCGGCGAGCTCCCCTCCACGATCCGGTTCCAGGAGATGGTAGAGGAGACGATCACGATTGCCGGTGCCCAGATCACATCCCGATCGTTGAACCACCCCCAGGGGTGTTTCGGATACCGGATCGACGATGGCCGGCACGTGGTGGTCTACGCCACCGACACCGAGCCTCTCGTGGACAAACCGAACGAACGACTCATCGAGCTCGCTTCAGGGGCGGACATTTTGATCCACGACGCGCAGTACACCCCCGAAGAGTACGCGCGGTCGCGCAGAGGGTGGGGCCATTCTACATGGAAGGATGCGGTCGCGGTGGCGACCGAGGCCCGGGTGAAGACTCTCGTTTTGTTTCACCACGATCCGTACCATGACGACGACATGGTCGACAACATGGTTCTCGATGCGCGGAATTTCTTCCCCAATACGATGGGGGCCGCCCGCGAACAGGTTTTCACGCTGGAGACGGAGCAGCCGGTGGCCGACAGCCGTCCGGGCGTGCAGACGACGATCCAAGTTCGCAGGGATGCAGCGGTCAAGGTCTCGTTCGTGGAACGGGGCACGGCAATCGTCTTTCACATTCCGGAGGACCTCTCGCTGTTCAACTCGCAGAGATACGCGCAGACCCTCTGCTCGAGCGTGAAACCGGACCACACGAAGATCATTCTGAACATGGCCCGGTTGACCCACCTCGACTCCGCGGGGGTCGGTTCGCTCGCCTCGATCTACTCGTTCGCGCGAAGGCAGGGTATTGCCCTCTGTATGACCAACATCGGGCGAAGTGTCCAAGGGGTCTTGGAGATCACCCGTTTCACCAAGCTCGTCCCCATCTACAAGAGCGAGGAAGAAGCGGTTCTGGCGACCGCGTAGCGCGCCGACGAGAGATCGGTCCGAGAGCCGGTCGATGGTGTTCGCCGATCCGTCATGACATCACTGTGCCATGACTTTTTTTCCGTGAGCCACGATCACTTGACCACCGAATGTGTGGTGTCATACTTGACTCTACTGGGGAGGTGTCATAGACTCGCGCCGTTGACCATGGATTCCCAAATGGACGAACCCAAGGAGCCGCGCTGATGGGCCCCCAAAAGATCGTGCGATATGCCGCAATTTTCGCGAGCATACTGGGCCTTTTCTGTACGATGGGAGGGGCTGCGATTCCGTCGCATGCTTCCTCGAAGAAAATACTCTTGTTGGTCAAAAAGCGCGATCCGAGTCATGAATCGCAGGCTCGCTATCTCGGAGGGTGCCTCAATCAGGCTGGCTTCGACTATGAGGTCGAAGACGTCGAACGCCTCTTGGACAAACCGATCGATCTCTCCGGCTATTCCGGGGTCGTCACGGCGTATCTCTCTTCCTCGATGGTCGGAGCCGAGCGGTATCCCAAGTTTCTTCTCGATCAGCTCAAGGCAAAAAGGCCGGTCGTCCTGGTCGGTTCGTTTGGCGGCTATCAGAGTCTGATCACAAAACCCGATCGAACCACGTCTGAGGTGTCGTGTCCGCAGAATCAGATCAACCAATTCTTCAGGCCGTTTGGCCTCGAGTTTCAGTTTGCCTATGCAAACGACACCAAGCGCCTCAGAGTCGTCCGAAAGGAAGCCGAGTTCTCCGAGTTCCAGGCGCCTCTGAAGCCCGAGGACCTCAACTACTTCCAGCTCTTCAAGAGCGTGAATCCCCGGAACAGAGTCCTCCTGGCGGTCGAACGGACCGATATGCCGGCCTCAGAGAGCGCGTTTGTGGTCCAGACCCCCTACGGCGGCATGATCTTGGAAGGCTACGCGTCTTTTTGGGAGCCGCAGAAGAAGGCGATGGTTCAGAGGGTCAACCTGACCGCTTTCCTCAAAGAGGGCTTGTCAAAGGACGTTCCGGCTGTGGTCGACTGGGATCCGCCTTTGACTCCGACTCTCGCTCCCGGCGTGTCGCCGTCGGCGGTCGCATCCCCTCGATCGTTCGTTGGGAAAGTCGCGCTCCTGTACAAGAAGCGCGATCCGAACGCCAAGGCCTACCTCGATCAGATTGGCAAGTTCGTGAACGACGCGGAGTACGATTACGACGCTTTCGACGTGGAAGCGCTGCTGAAGAAGCCGAGGGATCTTTCCGGTTACAGAGGCATTGTCACCGCCTACCAATCATCCCAGATGATCGGAGCCGACACCTACCATCCCTGGCTGGTGTCGCAGATGGAGGCCGGACTGCCGATCGTGATCATCGGGTCGTACGGAGCCTATCAAGGGCTTCTCGAGAAAGACGGCCGGTTGATCGAATGGAACGAGGGTCTTCGAAGCATCAACACCTTCTTCTGGCCCTTCGGACTCGAGTTCCACTTCGCCTTTACCGCTGACGCGAGCAAGGTGAAGGTGAAGCGGAAGGTGAAGGTGTTCTCCGAGTACGAGGCCTCGCTCAAAAAGAGCGATCTCAAGTACTATCAGCTTTTCCGCAGCCGGTATCCGGAGAGTAAGGTCTACCTCTCCATCGAACGGACCGACATCATCGACTCGGAGAGCGCGTTCGTGGTCCATACTCCGTTCGGGGGAATGATCCTCGAGGGGTTTGGGTTCTTCTTCTCCCAAGCGGAGAAGAAGCTTCTCCAACGAGTCGACATGGCCCGGTTCATCAAGCAGGGGATCGAAAGAGAGCTTCCGGACGTCCCGAAATACCAGATCCAGAAGCATGCGACGCTCGTCGCCCAGAATCCGTTGCCCCGTCGATCACCGCCTCCTGAGTATCCGAGCCCGCTGGCAAATGAGGCCTCTCGCTACGTTCTCGTTCTGTACAAGAGTCTTGAGGCGAAGGAACCGGACCACTCGGCCGCGTGGGCCAGACTCGAGCTGGTACTCAACCATCTTGGGCTTTTGGCGGATTATTGGCCGGTCGACCAGAAAGGGTTGCCACCACCCGATGCGATGTCTCGCTACCGTGCCATCGTCACCTGGCATGACACGGACTTCCTGGAGGGAGCTCGCGCTTACGGGAATTGGCTTCTCGCCCAGATCCGCTCGGGAAAGAAGCTCCTCTGGTTCGGGAATTTCGGAGCGCTCACGGATGCGAAGAGCCAAGAGAGACCGTTGATCGAGCGCGAGATTCTCAAGGAGATGGGGATCGACTACAAGCGTCTCCCGACCCAGATCCGTGTCGAGCACGAACCCAAGGTTGCCTCGAAAGATGCGCTGATGGGGTTCGAGACAGCCGCTGACCCTCTGCGCATCCGCTACACTGCCCGGTATCGCTCGGTTTCTCCGGCCAACACTGTCCACTTCACGATGCAGGACAAGAACTGGGGGCCGATCGACCTTGTCGTGACCGGACCCAAGGGAGGAGTGGCTCTCGATGACAGCGGGTTCTTGGTGCCGCCGGAGAAAGAGAAGAAGCGGATCCTTACACGCGCTGCCTTGAAGAAGATCTCGGCGTCGCGGATCCAGTTCGAGGCGGCCGCTGAGTCCTACCCGGGCGCGTGGATCGTCGATCCGTTCGCGTTCGTGTCCAAGGCTCTCGCGATCGATGACCTGCCAGCTCCGGACGTTTCCACCATGAACGGCGCCAGGCTGCTGTACACGCACATCGACGGCGATGCATTCGAGAGTATATCCCTCATCGACAAGGTTCATATGGGGGGATACATGGTCAAACGACGGCTCCTGGACAAGTATCCGGAGATTCCTCACACCGTATCGCTCATCTCGAACCTCGTCGAAACCGGAGGGAACGAGTATTACCATCCGCAAGTCGAGTTGGCTCGAACGATTTTCCAACTGCCCCAGGTCGAGGTTGCAAGCCATGCTGCGACGCATCCGTTCGACTGGGCCTTAGACGATCCCTACTTGGCCAACCCCGGACAGTACCCGTTCAAGATCGCGTACAAGCCGTTCGACTTCGTGAACGAACTGTGGGGAAGTCGTCAGTTCATCGAGAAGAATCTGGCTCCCCCAGGAAAGCCGTGCAAGACGATCCTCTGGACCGGCGGCACAAACCCGAACGAGAAAGTGATGGCCATCGCCTGGCGGGCTGGGCTCGAGAATCTGAACTCGGGCGACCCGATTTTCGATGCGGCACATCCGACGATCGCCAACCTCTGCCCAGTGGGGCTCAAGCTCGGACCCTATCACAAGATCCACACATCGGCTCAGAACGATTTTCTCTATTCGGACTGCATGATGGGTGACTGGGGAGGCCAGAAAAAGGTCCTGGAACACTTCGAAAAGACCGACCGACCGAGAAGGCTCTCGGCGATGAACGTCTACTACCACTTTTATGCCGGCATCAAGAACGAGAGTCTCGATGCTCTCGACTACATTTTCTCGCATCTCAGAGAGGGGATCCGCGCGGGAACCGTTGCCCCGGTCTTTGCCAGCGAGTACAGCCGTATCGCCCAGGATCTGTATGAGACCCGTCTCGTGCCGGAATCCGGAGGGGCTTGGACCGTCGTCAACAATGGACAGCTCCGGACCGTGAGATTCAAACGACCCGTCCACGTCGATGTATTTGCCTCGAAGGGAGTGGTCGGATACCTGACGTCTCAGGGGCAGACATACGTTCATCTGGACGGAAGCCGCACCCGCCGAATCGTCCTTGCGAACACGGCCCCGAGGGCTCTGTTCGTGCGACAGGCCACGTTGTTCGTCGATGGAGTCCGTCGCACCGGAGACGATCTCGAGCTCGCGGTCCACGGGCTCGGGTGGGCCAATTTCACTCTCGGGGGTGGCGTCGGCGGTGGCGCCTACAGGGTAGCGATTCACGATCACGAAGGACGCATCGTACACGAAGCAGGGCTCTCTGCCGGCCCCGATGGTCTCGTGCGGTTTGAGCGCCTGCTTCCGTATGCTCCGCAGAACTACACGATTCGGGTCACTCGACAACGGGGAGCTCAGTGATGGCGAGACACGCACAGGGACAGGTCCGAACACCTATGAGTGACCTTCTGGAAGCGCTTTTTGGTGACGCGTTTGGGAATCATCCACGTCGTGCGGGACTGTGGGTGTGTCTTGCCGTGATCCTTTTCGTTGCGAGCGGCCAAGCGTTGGCCAAGAGCGCCTTGCCTCAAGGCAAGGACTCGCGCTACGCGGATGCCTTGGCGCTCTTTCAGGCCGGCAAGAGTGACGCGGCCATCTACAAACTCCAGACGATTGTCTCGGACAGTCCTGACGATGCCGACGTCTACAAGAAGCTCGCCGAGATGGCGGTGGAGAACAAGAACTGGGCCTACGCCATCCAGACACTGGCCGAGGTGGCCCGGATCCGTCCGGAGGACGTGGTCGTGCGGCGCGTATTGATGTCGATCTTCGCTGCCTATCAGATGCCGGTTGAGGAGCTTCAGGTCGGACGCGAGGTTCTGGCACGGGAACCGCGGAACAAGGAGGTTCTCACTCGTCTGGCGTACGTGTGTCATGACCAGAGCCTCTTCGACGACGAGACGATGCTTCGATCTCGTTTGGCCGAATTGGAGCCGGGCAACTACGAGAATCTCCGTGCTCTGGCTCTGCTCCATTGTCGATCCAACAGGCCGGACGAAGAGATCAGCGTACTGCGGCGGATCCTCAAGCAGTGGCCGGACAAGCGGGAACATCGCATTCGCCTTGCGGCTGTCTATGGTTCGGTCAATGATCGGTTCAGTCAGCTCGAGGTGGTCCGGGCTCTGCCCGACGCCCACCATGATCCGGTGGCGCGTTCGATGAAGAAGGAAGCGGTCAAGACACTCCGTAAAGAACAGAAAGTGTGGCCCGTCACCGAACCCATAATCCGGATCGAGAGGGAGAGGTACCGCGAGTTCAGCCTCGACCGAAGCTTTTCCGAAAGCCTGACGATGTTTCCGTCGCTCACGAAGAACAGGGATCGTGGGGTCTGGTCGCACTACGATCACGTCACCTACCGTGGGCTCAACGAGCTCAGCGGCAAGGCCAACATCGACACCTACGAACTGCAGGCGCGTCAGATCCAGTGGTGGGACCAGGAACGATCCAGACTGACCGTTGGTCTGGGATTGGCCCACGTGGGAGTGTCTTCGCTGTTCGCCCCCCGGTTCGACCCGGACCTGAGTCCCATCGATTTTCCCTTCCTCGAGAAGACGCCTTTCGGTGGGACGACTCCGACCGGATCGGTACGGTTCGAGCGCAGGCTTCGAAGCCGATTGACCGGAAGCACCTGGCTGCTCCGAGAGGTCATGCCCGACATTGATGCCTTGGTGAGGATGGTTTGCCGCAACTCGGTGGGAGCCGCCGCAACGTACCTTTGGCCAGACCAGACCACGATGCACCTCCAGTACGAACTGTCCGATATCACCGACAACAACACGTATCAGAATGCACAGTTCTCGGTGGAGAGGGTGCTCTGGGGGACGGGACCGGAGCACAACTACGCTGGCCATCGAATGGGGTTCTTCTCGAGCCCGCCGACGAGCCACCTTTCGTTCAAGTACCAGTGTGATTACATGGACCATTCAAGCCCGTCTCGGCTCTATCAAATCTACAGGGATGAGGTACAGAACGAGTTCTCGCTCATCGGCGAGTTGAAGGTGGGGCAGCGAATGTTCCTGAAGGCCGAAGGCCTGTACGCCAAGGGGAACAGGGTTCTCTTGAACAAGTCGACGGGTAGGTACGGCATCGGTTATCGGGATCCCGAGGATGGGAACGAGATCATCCTCCAGTACGGTCTGACACGTGATTCGGTGGCGGAGACCAGCCAGATCAATCAGACCCTGACGGGCGATTCTCGGTTGGAGGAGTACCAGCTGATGGGTCGGTGGCACTTCTAGAGATCGACCGGAGGAAGCGATGATGTCTGGGGATTTGTTTCGAACTGTTGGTAGCTGGCGGTCCTGTCTTTCCTTGTCCGTGCTGGTGCTCCTCGTCCTTCACGTGGCATCCGCGATGGCGCCGGCCGCGCTTCCCGCGGACAGCCCACCGTGCGCGCCGGATTGGGTGCGGCATGCGAAAATCGCCGGACTCTCTCTGACCGCCTATCATGTCACCACCTACGAGATCACCTGCGGTTTGGACGACCGCGAGGGCGAAGCGGTTGACGCGGTCCGGGTCACGAGTCGTCTGATGGATTACGCCACGGACCTGGAGTTCCTGAAGGAACTCGATCTGGTGGGTCGTGTAACCAAGGACGCTGCGCAAAAGCGGCTCAAGGTCCTCTGGACCGTTCCTGTTCTCGGGTATGCGACAGCGGAGGGGCGCATCGAGCCGCATTCGATCGGACGAATCCATCCGGATTGGCTGATGCGCTCTTTTGACCGACACAAGAAGGCCGTGGGCTATCCGAAACGCCCCCCGCAGATGGTTCATCGTGATGAGGTCGTGGGGTTCTGCCCAAACGGTCCTTATCGAGCATTTTTCCTCGACCGATTGAGGAAGGTGGCGGCAACGCCCGGGCTCGACGGCATCTGGTTGTCTTCGATCGATCTCGAGGGACCAGGGGTTTTCTGGCCGTGCGCGGATCTTCACTGTCGCGAGAAGTTTCGTCGCGAGACAGGAATGGAGTTCCCGTCCAGCGTGGACCTGTCGAGCGCCCGATTCAAACGGTTCGTCCAGTGGCGCCACGAGATGCTGGCCGAGCTGGTTTCCGAGTGCGCTCGATCCGTGCGGCAGGTCAATCCTAAACTCGTGGTCGTCGCCGAAGTGGGGAGCGTCGACAACGGGGAGGTTGCTCGCTCCGGGCTGGACGGGAGCCTGCTGAAGGATGTCATCGTAGCGTGGGACCTTCCTTCGATCAGCTCTACGACCGGAATGGCCGATGCCCGGATCGACGACTGGCTCTCCCAGTTGGTCGCGTACAGATGGTGCCGAGGCGCGTCCGGTGGCGCTCCTGCTTGGGGCTTCTGTCGAGGGTTTCAGTCAGAGGACGTCCAGCTCCTCCTCGCTGGATGTCTTGCGGCGCAGGTGAATCCGTACGAGACAAAGGGATCTCAGCCCGCGGTTTCTACCGGAAGTCAGGTTCGTCGCATCGTGTATGAGTGGGCGAGCGACAACCAGTCGCGACTGTTCGGGTCGACGTCCCTGTCTCGTGTCGCCGTGGTCTTCTCTCCCGCGAGCCGGGATCTCCTTGATGGAATTCATCACGGTGGCCAGTTCTCCGGCTGGTGCAAACCCAGGAGGGACATGGTTTGGTTTGCCACGTCGCCATGGGAGAGCGAGGCGAGCGCGGAGTATGTAGGTGAATACCGAGGGTGGGCCAAACTCCTGGTCCGGTCCGGAATTCCGTTCGACGTCATCATGGACGGCTCTCTGGAACGGCTCGATCTGGGGCGATATCGCTGCCTCATCCTCCCCGAAGCCGCGATCCTGTCGGATGCCGCACAGAAGTCGCTCTCGGCGTGGACCGCCGCAGGTGGAACTCTGGTGGTTTCAGGCCCTCACTCGTGTCGGTTCGGTCCCGACCGGCCTCACGGAGCGAGTGCGGTCTCAAACGGACTCTCCAACGGTACCGGACGAGTGATCTCGACCTTTGATCCCTTGGGCCGACAGATCCTCAAGGGAGACCTCAATGCGACGGCAACGGCCAACGGCTGGCTGACGGGCTGCGGAGAGGCTCCGGTGGTGGCCGAAGGAACCCCTGTCTACGCGCAGGC
>Ga0074195_1002075_pt1 | contig 24208 bp, 14 predicted proteins | sample EPASupsiteHSE623_FD_64525 | JGI IMG/M metagenome (GOLD analysis project Ga0074195, IMG submission 64525) | Bioremediated contaminated groundwater from EPA Superfund site, New Mexico - Sample HSE6-23 | ecosystem: Environmental > Aquatic > Deep subsurface > Groundwater > Contaminated ... | reverse complement strand
CATGGAAACCGTTCCCTCCGCTGCCTTTGTCGTCGAAAATGCCAACCTGCTGCTGGCGGTGATTATTCCGCTTTTCGGCAGCCTGGTGGTCATGACCCTGAAGAACAATCCGAATCTGCGCGAAATGGTTTCGGCCAGCGCCTCGGTGTTGCTGTTTCTGATGGTGCTTTCCTTCATTCCAGCTCTGAAAGCAGGCAAGACCTTGGTCTATCCGCTCTTTCAGTTGCTGCCCGGCCTGTCCATTACCCTGCGCGCCGACGGCTTTTCCATGATCTTTGCCATGGTGGCCTCTTCGTTGTGGATGATCGCTGTCTTCTATTCCATGGGCTATATGCGGGCCCATGACGAGCCCTGTCAGACCCGGTTCAACGCCTGTTTTGCCCTGGCCATCTTCGGTGCCATCGGCGTGGCCTTTTCCGACAACCTGCTGACCCTCTATCTCTTCTACGAGATCGTCTCGGTCTGTACTTATCCGCTGGTTGCCCACCATCAGGACGAGGAATCCTACGAGGGGGCGCGCAAATACATTGTCTACCTGACCTCCACCGCAAAGTTCTTCCTCCTGCCGGCCCTGATCCTGATCTACGTTCTGGCCGGCACCTTGGATTTCCCGCATAACATCAACAGCGGCATCATCCCCACCACCGCCACCGGCTGGGTGGTGACCATGCTCTACATTTTCTGCATCTTCGGCTTCGCCAAGAACGGCGTCATGCCGTTCCACCACTGGCTTCCCGGCGCCATGGTGGCCCCGACTCCGGTTTCGGCGCTGCTGCATGCGGTGGCCGTGGTCAAGGTAGGTGTCTTCTGCACCACCCGGACCATGCTTTACGTCTTCGGCGTTGATACCATGGACCGGCTCAACCTGGGCATCCCCACCGCCTACTTTGTCGGCTTCACCATCATCGTCGCCTCGATGATTGCCCTGTCCAAGGACAATCTCAAGGCCCGGCTGGCCTATTCCACGGTCAGCCAACTTTCCTACATTATCCTCGGCGTGGCGCTCTTGACCCCGCACGCCATCGAGGGCGGCCTGATCCACATCGTCAACCACGCCTTTGCCAAGATCACCCTGTTCTTCTGCGCCGGCGCCATCTATATCGCGGCCCACAAGAAATACATCTCGGAGATGAGCGGGTTGGGGCGGACCATGCCCTTCACCTTCGGCGCCTTTGCCGTGGCTTCGCTCTCCATGATCGGCGCGCCGCCGGTGGCCGGTTTCGTCTCCAAATGGTATCTGCTGGTCGGCTCGATGGAGGCGCATCAGGTGGGAATTCTCCTGATCCTCATTGCCTCGACCGTGCTCAACGTTGGCTACTTCGCTCCGGTGACCTACAAGGCCTTTTTCGGCAAACGGCCGGCAGGCCAGGCCGAGACCGGGATCAAGGAGGCGCCGCTCAGCATGCTGATCCCCTTGCTGATCGCGGTCACCGTCTCGGTGATTATCGGCATTTACCCCAATTTCATGATGCAATTCGTCTGGATGGTGACAGGATGACCACGCTGATCGCATATCTACAGGCGCGGCTGAAAACCGTGGTCACGGTCTGCTGGGTGCTGCTGGCCGTGATCGCTGGAGTGTCGTTGACCATCGATACCCACCACGCCCACACCTGGGCCGAACAGCATGTGCCCTTTTTCTGGTCGTTGTTTGGTTTCGCCGCCGCCGCGCTCATCATTGCTGCGGCCCGCTGGTTCGGCCGCTCCGGCATCCAGGCCGAGGCCGATGTGTATGACCGTACTCTTTCACTCTGCGAGGAAGACGAATGACCTCCAGTTTTCTCCATCCCTCCGTGCTGCTGGTTGCCGGCGCGCTGCTCCTGCCCTTCATCCAAGGGCCTTTGCGCAAGCCCTATCTCTTCCTGGTGCCGCTCCTGGCCCTGGGCGCCGTGGTGTGCAACGCCACCCTGAGCGGCACCTTCGGCGTGCTGAACTTCCTCGACTGGCAACTGGTCTTCGGCCGGGTGGACAAACTCTCCACGGTCTTTGCCCTGATCATGGGCCTGATGGCGGTGATTGGCACCCTCTACGGCCTGCACGTCGACCGGGCCGGCGAGCACATGGCCTCCTGGTTCTACGCCGCCGGTTCCTTGGGTGTCATCTACAGCGGCGACTACCTGAGCCTCTTTCTCTTCTGGGAGATGATGGCCTTTGCCTCGGTCTTTCTCATCTGGTTCCGGCGAGGACCGAATTCGCTGGCGGTCGGCTACCGCTACCTGCTGATCCACACCATCGGCGGCATCATCCTATTGGCCGGCATCCTGTTGCGTTACAAGGCGGTGGGCAACATCACCTTTGACCTCCTCGATGTCGCCCATCCCGAGTTCTACACCTGGCTGATCATGATCGGCTTCGGTCTCAACGCCGCCATGGTGCCGCTCCATTCCTGGCTGCCCGAGGCATACAGCGAAGCCTCGTTCAACGGCGCGGTCTTTCTCTGCGCCTTCACCACCAAGACCGCGGTCTACACCCTAGCCAGGTCCTGCGCCGGCATGGACATCCTGGTGGTGCTGGGCGTGATCATGGCCCTCTACGGCGTCATCTACGCGGTGATGGAAAACGACATCCGCAAGCTCCTGGCCTGGTCAATCGTCTCCCAGGTGGGTTACATGGTCGCCGGCATCGGTATCGGCACGGACCTGGCCATCAACGGTGCTGTCGCCCACGCCGTGGTCCACATCCTCTACAAAAGCCTGCTGTTCATGGGCACCGGTTCGGTCCTGTACATGACCGGCAAGACCAAGTTCACCGAGCTGGGCGGGCTGCATGCCAGGATGCCGGCCACCTTCTTCTTCACCCTGATCGGCTGTCTGTCGATCTCCGCGGTCCCCTTCTTTGCCGCCTATGCCAGCAAGTCGATGATCATCACCGCCGGATTCGAGCAGCATCTCAACTGGGCTGCCTGGCTGTTGATGTTCGGCGCCACCGGTACCTTCATGTATAACGGTCTCAAGCTGCCCTATTTTCTCTTCTTTGGCCGCAACAATTGTGATCAGGCCACCTGGGACAAGGCGGGCGACCCTTCGTGGAACATGCAGATCGCCATGACTCTGGGCGCCACCCTGTGCATCCTGGTGGGCACCGCCCCCGGCTTCCTCTACGCCCTCCTGCCGCACACCGTGGCCTACACGCCGCACACGGTCTACCACTTGATGGAAACCTTGCAACTCCTCGGGTTTGCCGCCTTGGCCTTCTTCCTTCTCAAGAAATACGTGGAGCCGGTGGACCGCATTTGTCTCGACATCGATTGGCTCTACCGTCAGGCCGGTTGCGGCTTTCTTTGGTTGGTCAGGCATCCGTTGCAATGGTGCGACACCGCCTGGGGCGAGGCGTACCGGGTGGCAGGGCTTGCCTCCCTGATGACGGTGAGCCGTTTTTGGAGCTGGTTCGATTGGCACGCCATCGACGGCGTGGTCGACGGCATTGCCCGGTCGGTCCGGGCGTTGGGGGGCAAGGTGCGGGTCCTGCAGAGCGGGCAGATTCAGATCACCCTGTTTTACGCCTTCTCGCTTGCGGCCGCCCTGCTGGTCACCTTTGTTGTCTCTCAGTTGCTCTAGGGGAAAAGAGAATGGATCTGCTACTTATCAAAGAGGGTTTTCCCCTGCTCAGTTTTCTCATTTTCCTGCCGCTGGCCGGGGCAGTGGTGCTGCTATTCTATCATGGCGCGGCCTTTGCCCGGCTGTGGGCGCTGTTCGTCACCTCGCTGACCGCAGTCTGCTCGCTCCCCCTGCTCACAGGTTTTGATCCGGCCAGCGCCAAATACCAGTTTGCCGAGGTCCATGCCTGGATTCCCCGGTTCCATATCAACTACATCGTCGGCATGGACGGGATCTCGATCCTCCTGGTCCTGTTGACGACCTTGATCATGCCCTTTTGTGTCCTTGCGTCCTGGAAATATATCCAGCAGCGGGTGGCGCCCTTCATGTTCTGCCTGCTGGTGATGGAGACCTCGATGATCGGGGTCTTCGTGGCCCTGGACTTTGTCCTGTTCTACATCTTCTGGGAGTTCATGCTCATCCCGATGTATCTGCTGATCGCCATCTGGGGCGGGCCGCGCAAGGTGTATGCCTCGATCAAGTTCTTTCTCTACACCCTGGCCGGCTCGGTGCTGCTGTTGGTGGCGATCATCGCCCTCTATCTCAAGTCCGGCAGCTTCTTCATCCCGGAGATGATGTGGCAGCCCTATTCGCTCACCTTCCAGGTGCTGGTCTTCCTCGCCTTTTTTCTGGCCTTTGCCATCAAGGTGCCGATGTTTCCCTTTCACACCTGGCTGCCGGCCGCCCATGTCGAGGCCCCGACTGCCGGTTCGGTCATCCTGGCCTCGGTGCTCTTGAAAATGGGCACCTACGGCATGCTTCGCTTCTGCCTGCCGATTACCCCCGATGCCACCATGCTTCTCGCCCAGCCGATCCTGTGGCTGTCGATCGCCGGCATCATCTACGGCGGGTTCACCGCCCTGGCCCAGCAGGACATGAAGAAGCTGATCGCCTATTCCTCGGTAGGACACATGGGCTTTGTCACCCTGGGTATTTTTGTCCTGAATACCCGAGGCGTCGAAGGGGCGATGCTGCAGATGATCAATCACGGCGTCACCACCGGCGCCCTTTTTCTCTGCGTGGGCATGATCTATGAGCGCACTCACAGCCGGGAGTTGGCCTTGGCCACGGGCGTGGGTAGGTACATGCCCTGGTTCGTGACCTTTTTGGCCTTCTTCTCCCTCTCCTCCTTCGGCTTTCCGGGGACCAACTCGTTCATCGGCGAGTTCCTGGTGCTGGCGGGAACCTTTGAACACAATATCATTCTGGCCTTGGCCGCCATTCCCGGGGCTGTCCTGGCGGCAGCCTATATGCTGCGCATGCTGCAAAAGATCGTCTGGGGCGGGACGGCTAATCCGGACCAGTCGTACCTCACTGATCTCGGCGTCCGGGAGATTGCCGTGCTCACGCCTTTCCTGCTTTTTGTTTTCTGGATCGGACTGGGACCCCAGCCCTTTCTTGATCTGATGCACGGTTCGGTCAGTCATCTGTTGGAGCAGTTGCACCACTGGCAGCAGCACCAGCAGGTTGCCGCCGTACTTTGGCATTGACCCCATGCAGTGTACCCCTATCTCTTCCGTCAACATTCGGATCGCCCGCGGCGATCGCTGTTGAGATAACACGAAAAAGGCAACATCTATGGTTATTCTTCCCGAATTGGTGCTGGTCGCTGGCGCTCTGGCGCTCTTCCTAGTCAGCCTGGGCAAGACTCCCTCCGAGCAGACGGCGAAATCGGTGGCCATGTTTTTTGGCCTCGCCACCTTTGTGGCAACTCTGCTCGCCTTCCAGTCGCAAGCCAGCCTGTTTTACGGCGCCTATGCGGTGGATCAGTATTCCCAATTGTTCAAGGCGATGATCGGCTTTTCCCTGGCCCTGCTCCTCATCCTTGGCCAGAACCTCAAAGGCATCAGCCCGAGTGTCCGGCCGGAATACTACCTCTTTCTCTTGCTCAGCGTCCTCGGGTTGATGATGCTGGTGAGTTCGGTCGAGTTGATCGCCATCTTCATCTCCCTGGAACTCTCCTCCTTTGCCCTCTATTTGCTGGTGCCCATGCGCGACGACCGCACCGGTATCCGGGTGCAGATGGAGGCCGGCATGAAGTACATTTTCTTCGGGGTCATGGCCACCGGATTCATGCTCTACGGCATGAGCCTCCTCTTTGGCCTCACCGGAACCACTTATTTAAAAGATATCCTCGCTTTTCTCGCCCAAGGCAATTTGCAGCCCGCGGTGGTGGTGGCGGTGCTGCTGGTCCTGGCCGGCTTTTTTTATAAACTGGCGGTCTTTCCCCTGCATTTCTGGGTGCCGGATGTCTATCAGGGGGCGTCCAACGAGACGACCGCTTTCATCGCCACCCTGCCCAAGTTCGGGGCCGTGGCCCTGTTGATCCGTTTTCTCACCGTGCCCACCGGCCAGTCCTCGTTTCTGGTCGAGCTGATGGCCGTGCTGGCCCTCTGTTCCATGTTCTACGGCAACTTGAGCGCCCTGGTGCAGAAAGACATCAAGCGGATGCTCGGGTTTTCCGGTATCGCTCATGCAGGTTTTGTCCTGCTCGGCCTGCTGTCCCTCAATCCCGATGGCTACGGGGTGGCCATTTATTACATCGCCGGGTATGTACTGATGAATCTCGCCTGCTTTCTGGTCATCAGCAACGTCTCGCAGCAAGGTGAGAACCTGCGGATCGAAGATTTCAGCGGCTTGTACCAGCGGCAGCCGGTGCTGGCCTTCGTGCTTGCGGTCGGTCTCTTCGGGCTTGCCGGCATCCCGCCCTTTGTCGGCTTCATGGGCAAGTTCATGATCCTGACAACGGCTCTGCGCGCCGATCACCTGGTGGTGGTCTGCCTGGCCGCCATCAACACCGCCATTGCCATCTACTACTACCTTTCGGTGGTCAAGGTTGCCTATACCGTTGATCCTGGGGGAAGCCCGGCGGTAAAAGTACACCCTGCAATCCAGTTGACCGGCGTGGTGCTGGTGGTCGCCATCACGCTTCTGGGAGCCCTGCCTGCCAAATTTGTCGATTTTGCCAGCACTGTGGTGCAGACCTTGCCGTAAAAGGGGGACGAGGGAATAAAAAAAGGGGGCGCTTGCGAGAGCGTCCCCTTTTTTGTTGCCAACGTGGTTGGGCGCGCGAGGTTAGGCGAGATGCTCCAGTCCCGGTGCGGGAAAGCCAGCGCAGAGTTGTTGCACCGCGGCGGCGATTTCAGCCTGTAGGGTGGTGTTGGCTGGGTCGGTGACCACGGCGTCGATCCATTTACCGATCTGCACCATCTGCTCCTCCTTGAACCCGCGCGAGGTGACGGCCGCCGATCCCAGGCGGATGCCGCTCGGGTCAAAGGGCTTGCGAGTGTCGTAGGGCACGGCATTGTAGTTGAGGACAATGCCGGCCGCATCCAGGGCCTTTGCGGCGATCTTGCCGGTCACATTTTTGTTGGTCAGGTCGATCAACATCAGATGGTTGTCGGTGCCGCCGGTGACCAGATTGAACCCCTTGTCAAGCAGGGTGGCAGCCAGGGCCTGAGCGTTTTTAACGATCTGGGTTGCGTATTGCTTGAAGGCCTCGCAGGAGGCTTCTTTCAGGGCTACGGCGATGGCGGCGGTGGTATTGTTGTGCGGTCCTCCCTGGAGCCCCGGAAAGACAGCCTTGTCGATGGCTGCGGCATGTTCCTGCTTGCAGAGGATCATGGCCCCGCGCGGTCCGCGCAGGGATTTGTGAGTAGTGGTGGTGACCACATCGGCAAAGGGGATCGGCGAGGGGTGGGCGCCACCGGCCACCAGGCCAGCGAAATGGGCCATGTCCACCAGGAGCAGGGCGCCACAGGCATCGGCGATTTCCCGGAACATAGGGAAATCAAGGATCCTCGAATAGGCGGAGTGGCCGGCGATCAGGATCTTGGGCCGGCAGGCCAGGGCTTTCTCACGGATGGTTGCATAGTTGAGCCGGCCGGTTTCCTGGTCCAGGGAATAGGATTCAGCAGTGAAATACTTGCCGGAGATGGACACCTTGGCACCATGAGTCAGGTGTCCACCGTGGGGCAAGGCCATGCCGAGAATGGTGTCGCCGGGCTTGATGAACGCGAGATACACCGCCAGGTTGGCCGGAGAACCCGAATAAGGCTGGACATTGACATGTTCGGCGCCGAACAGATCCTTGGCCCGCTGGATGGCGAGGCTTTCCACCTGATCGATGTACTGTTGCCCTTCGTAATAGCGTTTTCCAGGATATCCTTCGGAATATTTATTGGTCAGAACCGAACCGGTGGCTTCCATGACCGCGCTGGACACGTAATTTTCCGAGGCAATTAAACGGATTTTGTTTTTTTGACGCAGTTCCTCTTGTTTGATCAGATTGAACATTTCGGGGTCGCGTTGTTGTAAGCTGCTCATCTTGACTCCTTTGATGGCTGGAAATGCCGGCAGGGCGGGAAGTCCCACGCCAGCGGCTAAAAATAGATGCCTTTCAGGCTACGTGCGGCAATATCAGTATGCGAATGAAAAGAACTGAAATACAAGTTTTATAAAAATAAACATCATACTCAACCTGTCTGCGGTTGAACAGCAGAAAATATTTGTCCCGGCAGCTTCACTGTTGGTCGATCTGCTCATGCGTTGGTTGCGGTCTTTGAGACCGATCATTGACGTGCGGATGCTGGCAAACAATTGTGGGAACGATTTCCGGGTATCCTGAGCAGACTCCGCGCTGATAGGTGCGTCATGGCGCATTTCGCCGATTGCTCAAGCCGGGTTTCGATTTTTTCGATTTGCCGCTTATGCTCTTGGAAAAACGGTGACGGTAGGGTATTTATATGAGTTGTTCTGTCCAACTTGGAGCTGTGCGAGAAGACATTTTTTAACATTGCGCTGGAACGGTTACAGCCGGAAAAAGGGGACCACTGAGTTTGTTCAAACTATGGAAGATCCGGATGGGAGTTTCCAGGACCGGAGAGGGAAAACAAAACATTTGGGATTGATGTGTCGGGATGACGATGCATGGTAAGACTACTACATTCAAAAAGATATCGAACGACCAGCAGGTAAAATAATGGAGAAAAGAGCGTTATTTTGTTACGGAACATTGCAGTCGCCACTGGTGATGAAGGTCGTCACCGGCCAGGCCTATGAGGGAAAGGAAGCCACATTGAACAACTGGGCGCGGTTTCGCGTGCGGGGCTCGGAATATCCCGGCATTACGCGGCAGCTTGATTCCGCCGTTTCCGGCAAGCTTTATTGGGGGTTGGACGAAAAGGCGATGGAGAAGCTCGATGCCTTTGAGGGGGATAAATACGAGCGGGTGATCGTCGAGGTGACCATGGCCGACGGCACCAGCGAGGAAGCCTATGTCTATGCGATCCGGGATGATTGCCGTAAAATGCTATCGAACGATCCCTGGGATTTTGATCGTTTTCTCCAGAATGGCTTGGAAAAGTTTATCCACTGGTTTGTGGAGGATCGTCGTGATCTCTTTGATCGGGGTGACCTCTGATTGATCGTGTTCTTTTCTGCTGCCACCCCGGAATGCAATTGGGTAAGCCGGGGTGACGGTTGGCTAAAGTTTCCTCTTGCCGTCGCCTCTTGTTGTTTTAAGACTCGTCCCGCCTCGTCTGATGCTTGGGGCGGGGTGGGAGATGCACCCTTCTTGCTTCAGGCAAATCCGGATTGGCGCGATAGAGGAGTATCATCCGGCCGATGACTTGCACCAGGGCCGCGCCGGTGGTGCTTGCCAGTTCGTGTCCCGCCGCGTTTCGTTCTAACGGGCAGTTCTGCCCGATTTTGACCTTGATCAGTTCATGCGCCTTGAGCGCTGCTTCCAAAGAGTGGAGCAGGGCAGGGGACAACCCCTCCTTGCCCGCATAGACCACTGGCTCGAGATGGTGGCCCATGCTTCGTAATGCCTTTTTTTGTCCACTGGTCAGTTCGACCGCTGATTCAATTAGTTCGTTCATGGAGCGCTGTCTCTGCGTGAGGGGAATGGGGCGGGGTTTCGGGTCTGTTCATGCTTGCAGCCCTGTTGCTTGGTAGCACAATGCCACGAGAGCAAAATGTCGTGACAATAAGGTACTCTATTTTGCCGGAAAAAGGGATGAGAACCTGCTGTCGCGGAAAAAGGGGAAGAGTGAAGGATGTCATCAATTACCTTCGGGCCGGAGAATGGGGAGTGATACCGGCCCGCAGCTGCCCGGGTAACTATTTTCGGCAAAGATCGGGAAACATCAGGCCGTGAAAGGGCAGGGCCGCATACCAGTACAGCCGCCCTAGCAGACCATGGGGGATGAGATGAGCGTTGCACCAAGGTATCGTGCTGGAGATCGAATTCCAGCCAAGCCTTGCCGGGCAGTTTCATCTGGGCGAGCAGCAATGACCGTTTGTTGGGCACGAGATCGGCGACCTTCCAGAAATCGAGGGCGCCACCGATCCGGAGATCGGAGGCATTCCGGCGGCCTCGGCTCAGACCATATCCGCCGGCGGCCCTGTCCAGCCGCCGCGAAGTCTCCAGAAAAAGGTGTGGGAAAACCAGCCGTTTTCCCCGCCGATCGCAATGATCGAGTCAAAGACCTGGTGCGGGTCCAGTCCGGCAATGGCAATGGTCCGGACATCCCGGAAGTCAGCTTTTTGGCGTTGCGCACCGGCAGGCGCAGAGAAATGTCTTCCCGTTCCCGCAGGATCTTTTCCAGGCGACGGCCAATATATCCGTGGCTCCGGTGAGCAGGACAGTCCACGTCATGGCGCATTCCCCATGTTTTTGCTGGCGATAACGAAAAACATCGGATCAGGTGAACGGGGAAAACGAGAGCAAGACACCGCAAGCGGCGAGGGGAAAAAAAGGGGATAAACAGGGGGATAATCTCCGGCAGGGTGAGTCCTGCCGGAGGGATTCATCCTTTCTTGACGATCAGTTTGTTGCCGGTTTGCAGGGTGTTGTTGCTGAGCTTGTTCCAGTCGCGAATGTTTTGCGCCGAGGCTTGAAATTTTTTGGCGATGGTCGCCAAGGTGTCGCCGTTTTTCACCACATACCAGGTGGGCGGCTGTTCTTTCTGGACAACTATTGCAGGCTGTTTCGGCGAGGTCGCGGGTTGTTGGGCTTTGGCAACACTGCGTTTCTTGGTTGCTTCCAGTGTAACCACTTGCGCTTGTGCGGTTTCTTTTATTTGGGCGGCAATTTTGGCAACGACCGGGGATGGTTTTGTCGCAACCTCAACCTTTTCTGGAGCGGAACGGTCAAGATGCAAGACGATCTGCTGCCCCTGTTTCATCTTGCTCACGCTGGAAATTTTATTCCATTGCATGATGTCGCGTACCGGAACCTGATGCTGCCTGGCGATCGCTTCCAGTGTTTCTCCGGACTTTAATGTGTGTTTAACCACCTGTTGCTGTTTGCCTTTGTTGCCAGTCTTGTTGGCTAGGCGATCTTCAGGTTGTTGCCCATCTTTGGCGATGACATACTTGGTGGCGGCCGAGGGAATTTGGAGGCGCAGGCCTTTCGGTAATTGCGCGGTTCTCAGATTGTTGGCCTTGAGCAAGGTTGTCTTGCTGATGTTGTACAGGCTGCAGATTCCGTCCAGGGTTTCATCCTTCTTTACCGTATGGGTGAGGTACACCGTCGTGGTCACCGGGCGGAGTTTGCCAAGATTGCTGGCTATCAGATCCTTGGTGCCGATGGGAATCCGCAGGACATAGTCGCTTTTGGGCGGAGTCTGGCTTTTTCTCAATTCATTGTTGAGCGCCCGCAATTCTTTGATCGATGTGTTGGCGGTGGCGGCGACGGCTTCGAGACTCACCCCTCCGGGAAGTTTGATCGTCTCATATTCCTGCGGCTTTTTGTAGGCAATGTCGGTGAAGCCATATTGTTCCGGGTTGCGGGCGATGATGATTGCGGCGATCAATTTCGGCACGTACCGCTTTGTCTCCATGAAAATCCCTTCGGAGGCGGCTATTTCCCAGAAATCCGTGGCGTTGATCGTTTTCAAGGCGGTATCGATTTTTCTCTCGCCAGCATTGTACGCCGCCACGGCCAGGTACCAGTCGCCGAATTGCGCATAGAGGCTGGCGAGGTAGCGGGCGGCCGCCTTGGTGGCCTTTTCCGGTTCCCGGCGTTCATCAACCCATGAATCGATCTTGAGACCAAATCTGCTGCCCGTGCCTTCAATAAATTGCCAGAGACCGCACGCCTTGGCCGGAGAATAGGCCGAAGGATTATAGCCGGATTCGATCATGGCGAGCATGGCAAGATCCAAAGGCAGTCCGGCCTTTTTCAACTCGGCCTCGATATAGGGACGGTACATGGTGGAGCGAGCCAGCCACTGGGTGAAGTAATTCCTCTGTTTTCCCTGGAATAATTCAAGGTAATAGAGAACCTGCTTGTTGACCATGATGGGGAAATCGTACTTGGACGGGTCAATACCCAGCTTGTCCAGCGAGTAGGTTGTGTTGATGCCGTATTCCCAGGCTCCGGGCTTGTTCAGGGCTTCCAGTTCCTCCTGGGCGGTCTCCTCGGGTTCTGCCGATGAGATTTCCTCGTCCTGAAAATCGGTCGCGGCAACTTGGGTGTCGGGCTGGTGGAGTGTTGACTTTTTAGTATGTGAGGAGCAGGCTGTAAGGGAAAGGATGAAAAGGGCGATAAGACAGTGGGTCGGGAGAGAAGGCAATATTTTCATATGGAGTAGTGGGGTTTGTGCAACCTTATAGTGCATTGAAATGATATTGTTTCTTCTGCGATCAACGTGACACCGAACACAAGAACCTGTAAATTGTAATAGGTTCTTTTTAACTTTTAGCAGAAAGAATGACAAGCAAAAGTATCTGTTTGCGTGGTTTTGCCCTCTTGGCTCACCGGAATTTCTGGTTGCTTTTTTGCAGGAATCGGCCAATTTTCCGGTTTTCTGTACTTCTTGGCCAAGGAGGGGTGATCTTGCATAGAGCCTCTTACTCTCTGTTGTAAAATTACATGGTTAAGATATTGTTTTAATGCATTAAATTTTGAATTTTCCCTCGGAGCTCTTCACCATTTTTTGTCCGGTTACACGCAGAGGAGGCAAGCTTTGGCGCCATCGCGATGTTGCACCACCTGTTTGTTTTTGGCGACATTAAAAAAATGCACTTTTTTTTGGGATCGTGATAATAACTTCACCACGTTTTTCAGGGGGTGCCAGAGGAAGACTGGTTATCTTTTCTTGCATGGCAACGGTGCCCAATCCAACGAGAAGGTGCGGATGCGGGTGAGTCGGAACTGTCCGGTTCACCTATTGATCTGATTTTTGTTGATGGTTTCGCAAAAAAGCGGGAAATGTCTGTTCTGTCATTGCTGGGCTAGGGAGGCCCCTTGGGAGAACAAGTGAGGCACATTGCCTTGCCCGTTGAGTGACACCATGCTCCTTTGGGTGACTTTGTTTTTATTTTGTCTGTAACATTATAAGATTATGGAAAAATTTTTTAAGTATTGTGGAGCCTCTTTTTTCCTCTTCGCGGTGCTGATCGCTGTGGCCGGGGCGGGGGGGCTTTATTATTGGGTCGTGGCTGTGCCGGCGCCGGAAATAGAGGAGTCCGCCATCAACGAGATACTGGGCCGTGAGAGCCCGGTGTTGTATCGCGACGGCCAGACGAAGCTGGGGGTGTTGTTTGAGGGGATTCACCGCCAGTACCTGCCGTACAAGGAGATCCCGAAGGATTTTGTCAATGCCCTGATTGCAGCCGAGGATAATCAGTTTTACAGCCATTTTGGTCTGGATATTCCCGGCATTATCCGGGCGATGATCGTCAACTTCAAGGCCGGAAAAGTGGTGCAGGGTGGCAGTACCATCACCCAGCAGACCGCTAAAAATCTTTTTAAGCGAGAGTCGCGAAGCATTCAGGCCAAGATCAAGGAACTGCTCTATGCCTTGCGGCTTGAGCACAAGTACAGCAAAGAAAAAATCCTCGAATTTTATACCAATCAGTTTTTTGTCAGCGGCAACGGACATGGACTCGGAGTGGCGGCGCGTTATTTTTTTGATAAAGAGCCCAAGGATTTGACGCTCCTGGAATGCGCCTTCATCGCCGGCAGCGTCAAACGGCCGAATTATTACAACCCCTTTCTCAAAAAGAATCTGGCCAATGCCGACGAGGTCAGGCTGCGGGGGGATGAGCGCGTTCGCTACGTTCTTGGCCAGATGCGCAAGAACGGCATGATCAGCGAGGGAGAATTCAGCAGTCTGAAAACGGGCGATCTCGTGTTCAACCAAGGCAAGATGTCGTTTGCCCAGAATACGGCGATGGACCTGGTCAGGGAAGGATTGGGGATACCGTTTATCGCCGATATTCTGGAGCAAAACGGTATCTCTAATATCGCGACCTCGGGCGCCCGGATTATTACTTCGCTTGATCCGGAGATCCAGCGCAAGACCATGCATGCCTTGCGCAGGCACCTCTCCCAACTTGACGTGCGGTTGCGCGGTTATGAACGTGCCTCGGTGCAGACCGAATACAAGGCGTTGGAGTATCCGGGGGATGAGGAGTACCTGCCGGGCAACTTCGTTTTCGGCACGATCAAGGAAATCGTTGAAATCCGGGACAAGGGCGCGGAGGTGCGGTTGCAGTTTGATGAGGGCCGTTTCGAGGGTATGATCGATGCGGCCGGCCTCAACCGGATGGCCGACGCCTACGCCAAATTCAGCCGGGGGGGGCAGAGCGCCTCGCCCGCGGACCGCAAGGCCCTGCTCAAGCAGTTGCAGGCCGGGGACAAGACATACGTCAGCATCCGGGAAAGGGATGAATCCGGCAAGCTGCACCTCGATCTGGAACGGTTTCCCCAGGTTGAAGGGGCGGCCTTTGTTCTGCAGGAAGGTGCTATCCGCGCCATGAGCGGCGGCATGTCGAATCTCAATTTCAACCGGGCCACCACGGCCAAGCGGCTGATGGGTTCGACCTTCAAAACCTTCCTTTTTGCGGCGGCGCTGCAACTGGGCTGGAGTCCGGTCGACATGCTCAGCAACACCCGGGACACCTTTATCTTCATGAATCGTCCCTATGCGCCGCAACCGGACCACAACAGTCCCTTCGGTTCCGTGTCCTTGAGCTGGGCCGGCGTCACTTCGGAGAACGTGGCCGCAGTCTGGCTCCTCTATCATCTCACCGACCACCTGACCCCGCCCATGATCCGTGAATTGGCGGCCAAGGTGGACATGGCGCCGCGTGTCGAGGACGGCAGGACCGAGGACTACCAGCATTACAAGGAGCGCATCCGGGACAACTACGGGATCGTCCTCTCTCGCCAACATCTTGATTACGCCGCGTTTGGCAGCGCGGTCCGGGTGTTGAAGCCTGATTTTGCGTTCGACAACCGCGGCGATGAATACAAGCAGTTGGAACGGATGCGATATGACGATTTCCAGAACCTGCGTTCGCTGGCCACGGCCATGCTTTCCTATCGGCAAGGCCTTGCCTCCTCGCCGCGACAGCTCGATCTGGACGCTGTGTTCGACAATCCGGGAACAGCGGTATCCCCCGCCGGAGGCAGACTGGCTCGTGACCCGGCGGGACGTTTCATTTTCACCTTGCGGCAGGAGCTGCCGCCCAACTGGGTTGCCTTGAGCACCACTGAGATCGTCGATCATCTTCTTCCGCTCGATTATGGCCAGCTCGAGTCATTTTGGCTGGAACAGGTCCATCTCGACGGTCAGGTATCCGCTACGACCCTGCAGCAGGTGGAGAGTCAGCTCCGGATCGAGCGGGAGAAACTGGGGCCGGACAAGCTCTATTCCCTGGATGTGCTCGGCGAGGTGCGCGATTTCAGGGTGATGCTCGGGTTGCAGTATCTGGTGGAGCTGGCCAAGGAATGCGGCATCAACAGCAGGTTTGAGCCGGTGTTGTCGTTGCCGCTCGGCTCCAATGTGGTCTCGCTGTCGGAGCTTACCCGCACCTACGAGACGCTGATCACCGGCAACCGGCATGATGCCGCCGATGCCCCGACCCTGGCCGAATCGGAGCTGGACGGCCATGTGGACCCGGATGGCGCGGCCATCATCGAGCGGATCGAAACCCCGGAAGGGCGGGTGGTCTATTCCCGGCAGGTTTATAAAACCCGGGTGGTTGACGCCAAGAGTTCCGCGGCCATCGGCAACATCCTACAGAACGTCATTCCCTACGGCACCGGCAAGTACGCCATGGAACATGTCCGGCTCCGTAGCGATGATCCCGCCCGCAATAAGATTCTGGCCAGGCTGAACCAGCCCTATCCGCTGCTGGGAAAAACCGGAACCGCCAATGATTACCGCAACGCGGCCTTTATCGGCCATGTGCCTGTTCTGGCGCCGGATCAGTCGGGACTCAGCCTGCAGGGGGGCTATACCGTTGGGGTGTACGCCGGTTTTGACAATAATGCCCCCATGGTCAAGGGAGGGTTCCGGGTCAGCGGTTCGCTGGGGGCCCTGCCGGCGTGGAGCACCATTGCTCAGGCTCTCCTGGATGTGGAGAAGATCGCCGACCGGCTCGATGCCGTGGACTTGACCTTCAATGGCCTCTCCCTGCAATATCCCGACGTGCGGCAGGTTTTTCTCCCGGTGGCGCCCCATCGGGGTGGGGCAGTCACCGGTTCTCCCGGCCTGCGCCAGATCATGCCGCCGACTACTCCCGCCAGTCTCAGTTTCGGCACGGTGGGAGAGGGCGGCCGGTTTGAACCGGAACGGCTGTTCCTGCCGTACTGGAAAAATCGATGATATATTGATGACATCCCCCGCCGGGGCACGTTCCTCGCGTGGTCCCGGCCGGGAATGTTTTTCGGCGCGAGTGGAGAAAGCGATTGTCCGAAGGCGGGTTATTTGCTATCCTACCCGCCATATTCTTTCCTTTGCTTTTTCAACAACAGGATAGGAAGATGGAGGCAGCGGCCACGTTGTGCCTCTACGTCCTATTGGCTACCGGCGTGCGTGTGGCAGTCTCATGGTGCACATCCTGAACGTGTCCGGACAGCGCATGCAGGCTGCGTGTTGGCGGGAGGGGACGGCTCCCCGCACCTCCCCCGGCATAGTCAATGTCACCTTTGCCCAGCCCTAACAAAATCATGATGCCCTCAATGTCTTCGTTGTGCAAATTCTTGACGCTCGTTTCCTGTGTCTGCGGTTTTTTCCTTTCCGGCTGTGCGCTCGACAGCGGCATGGTCGATCCTTCCGAGGCCCGGGCAAAGCGGGAAGCCGCGGTCCGGCGCGAAAAACCTGACCAGCCCGCGACCGAGGTCGTCCGCCGGGATGTGCTGATGCCGGTGATGAGTTCCATCAGCAGCCGCATCCGCGCTTACGAACAGAAGATCGAGGAATGGCGGGAGGTCGAACGGAAAACCGCTGCCATGACCCTGCCGCAGGAAAAGCTGAACCGGATCGACGAATGCCGGTCCCATCTCCAGCATATCCTGATAGAGTACAATGCCCTGCAAAAGCAGCTGCAGCAGGAAACCCAGGTCGAGGCCGCCCAGTTGCTCGCCGGCAACTCCCTGCTGCAGCTCAATCAGCAGGATATCGAATATCTTGAAAGCGGCTGCGGCAAGCTCCTGGCTGAATTGAAGACCGCTTCGCAACCCGTTGCCGCCGTGCCGGCCGACCCGCAGATCAAGACCGCCTTCGACAGCGGTGACTATGGCCAGGTCATCACTCTCTATACCCAGCTCGGCTCGGTTCCGGGGCAGGTTCCCGCGGCCGAGACCACCTTTCAATACGGTCAGGCCCTGCTGAAGAATCATCAGGAGGCTGAAGCCCAGAAAGTTCTGGGCGAACTGCTGGGCCGCGTCCGCCAGCAAAAAGGGCAGGACGAGTTGCTGCTGCGGTTGCTGCAAAGCGTGGCGGATCTGAACTTCGGTGTGGAAGCATACGATGAGGCGCGCAGACACTATGAGGAATTGATCCGGGTATCCATCGAAAAAGGAGCGCAGAGGGACGAATGGGCCGGGCTGCAACTCGCCGCTCTGCAATCTGGTGGCGCGGCCCCGGCGGAGATGAAGGACTACAGCATCCTGCTCCGGAATTATCTTGCCTATGTCCCTAAGCGTGACGGCTACAACCTGACCGACCTGGCGGACAAATTTTTGCTTGCCTATCCGGCATCGCGTCTGGCGGCCAATGTCAACATGATCAAAAAAGCAACCCGGGAACAGGCGGATGCCTCGATCAGCCAGGGCATCAAGCGGATCGAGGCCCAGACTGGAGACCGCACAGCGCAGCAGCCCTCGGTCGTGGGCGGACAGGCTGCCGGCGGCGCTTCCCAACCGGGCGATGCGGCGACGGCAGGCGGCGGACAGGCCGGTGCCGCTGCGCAACCGGCGGGCAACGACAAGGGGATGCAGGAAGACTACGATAAGGGTGTGGCCTATCTCCAGGCCAAGGAATACGACAAGGCCATTGAACGGTTCAACCGGTTGCAGCGGACGCCCCTTGAGGCCAAAGCCCGGCCCCAGCTCGAGGAGGCTTCCAGGTTCGCTGCCCAGGATATGCGGCAGAAGGCTGCCGAGCTGTTTGTCCGCGCCACCAACAGCCGCGACACCGAGGAGAAGCGCAAGTTGCTTCTCTCCTCCCGCGATTTGCTGCAAGGCGCCCTGGTCAAGTATCCGCTATCAGGCCTGACCGACAAGGTGCAGAAAAACCTCGTCCGGATTGAGGCCGAATTACGGGCGGTCGATGCCAGCGCCGTTCAACGGCCGGCCGCCGGTGGCGCCTATGTGCCGCCGAAAGCCGCAACCGGGGTACCGGCAACCACCTTGTAATATTGGGAGCGTAGTGTAAACGATCTGGTCGCTTCTGTAGTGTGATGCGAGAACCCCGGCTTTGCCGGGGTTTTTTACTTTCCGGCGGGGTGATTATTGGCGGGCTTGAGCGTGTTGGAGCTGACGCCGGCTGCGGTTGCATTTTTAAGGATAGCGGCGCCGAAGCACCGGCTGAACAAGCGATGTTTCCTCCTTGAACCCGCGAAGGAACAGTTCTGCCCGGTTGACAAAGCGACGCGGGACGTTTACTTCTGTGGCAGCTTTGAATCTAAAGTGAGAGGGTTGTTCATGGAGAAACGGGCGTGATCGGAGGGAAGAATGAGTTCAGGATCGGAAAAGAATATTGATTGCGGCGGCTGCGTGGTCCACTATCTTGAAGACGGTGCACCGGAGGGCGCAGCGGTTATCCTGCTGCACGGGATGAAATTTCAGGCCGAGACCTGGCGGGAATTGGGCACCCTGGAGATGCTGGCCGGGATGGGGCTCCGGGTGCTGGCCGTGGACATGCCCGGTTTTGGCAAGAGCCCGGCCTGCGCGACGCCGCCGGTCGAGGTGCTGGCGCGATTTTTTGTCCAACAGGAGCTTGATCGGGCAACGCTCATCGGTCCGTCCATGGGCGGCCGCATTGCCCTGGAGTTTGCCAGCCGTTATCCGGAGCGGATCGCCGGCCTGGTGCTGATCGGCGCCGTGGGGGTGGAGGAGAACCTGGCCGGTTTGGGTGCGATCACCGCGCCAAGCCTGATTGTCTGGGGCGGGGAAGATCAGGTCTCGCCGCTCGCCAACAGCGATATCCTGCTGGCCGGGCTGAAAAACGCCCAGCGGGAGATCTACCCTCAGGCCCCGCATCCCTGCTATCTGGCGCAACCCGACCGCTGGCACGCCAGTTTGCACACTTTTTTCACCAACCAGCACCAATGAGGAAGCAACCGGCACGCCCATGGGAAAAATACTGATCATTGCCGAGAAGCCGAGCGTTGCCGCCGATATCGTCAAGGCCCTGCCAGGAAAATTCACCAAAGCCAAGACCCACTTCGAAAGCGACGACCATGTCGTCTCCTTTGCCATAGGCCACCTGGTGTCCATTGCCTACCCCGAGGAAATCGACCCTGCATTGCATAAGTGGACCCTGGAGAGCCTGCCCATTTTGCCCGAGGAATTCCCCCTGGCGGTGCTGCCCGAGACCAAGGCCCAGTTCAACGCCCTGACCAAGCTCATCCGGCGCAAGGACGTGGAGGTGATCGTCAACGGCTGTGACGCCGGCCGCGAGGGCGAGCTCATTTTCAAGTACATCCTCAAGCAGGCCGCCAACCGGACGGTGGCGGGCAAGCGCATTCAGCGCCTGTGGTTGCAGTCCATGACCCTGGACGCCATCCGCGAGGGACTGGGCAGGCTCAAGGACGACCAGGAGATGCGGCCGCTGGAGGATACCGCCCTGTGCCGTTCCGAGGCCGACTGGCTGATCGGCATCAACGCTACCCGGGCCCTGACTTGCTACAATTCCCGTTTCGGCGGCTTCCACAAGACCCCCTGCGGCCGGGTACAGACCCCGACCCTGTCGCTGTTGGTCAAGCGGGAGATTCAGCGCCGCGAGTTCGTGCCCCAGACCTACTGGGAACTGCACGCCCGTTTCGGCTGCGGCCAGGTGCGCTACGAGGGCGTGTGGATTGATCCCGGCTTTGCCAAGGACGAGAATCAGACCCAGGATCGCCGCAATCGCATCTGGGATGCGGAGCGGGCCAAGGCCATTGTCCTTCGCTGCACCGGTCAGCCGGCCACGGTGGATGAGACGAGCAAGAAATCGACCAAGGGCGCGCCGCCGCTCTATGACCTCACCCTGCTGCAGCGCGAGGCCAACAGCCGCTTCGGCTTTTCCGCCAAGAACACCCTGGGGCTGGCCCAGGCACTGTACGAGCGGCACAAGCTGATCACCTATCCCCGGACCGACAGCCGCTGTCTGCCCGAGGACTACCTGCCCACCGTGGAAAAGGTGGTGCTCCGGCAAAAGGAATGGCAGTACGGCCGGTTCGCCGCCGAGGCCCTGGCAAAAAACTATCTGAAAAAGGACAAGCGGATTTTCGACAATAAGAAGATCTCCGACCACTTCGCCATCATTCCCACCGCCGGCCTGCCTAAAACCCTGTCTGAACCGGAGCTGAAGATCTATCAGATGATCGTGCAGCGGTTTTTGGCCGTTTTCTTTCCCGTGGCGGTGTATCATAACACCCGGCGGCTGTCCGTGGTCGAGGGCGAGACCTTCCTCACCGAGGGTAAGATCCTGGTGGAACCGGGCTGGCGGGCCATCTACGGGGCCACCAGCGAGGAGGATGGCGACAAGGAGTTGCAGGCCCTGCCGGCCGGTACCGCCGTCCAGTGCGAAGAGATCGACCAGCAGGAGCATCAAACCAAGCCGCCGCCTCGATTCAACGAGGCCACCTTGCTGTCGGCCATGGAAAACTCGGGTAAGCTGGTCGAGGACGAAGAACTCGCTGAGGCCATGAAGGAACGCGGGCTGGGCACGCCGGCGACCAGGGCGGCGATCATCGAAAAATTGATCAACGAGAAGTACATGGTCCGCGAACAGCGGGAGTTGACGCCCACCGGCAAGGCCTTTGAACTGTTGAGCCTGTTGGAGGCCCGGCAGATCGATGTGCTGGCCTCGCCTGAACTGACCGGCGAGTGGGAGTACAAGCTCAATCAGATCCTGAAGGGGACCATGACCCGGCCGCAATTCATGACAGAGATCCGGGAAATGACCGGGTCCATAGTCGCCAAGGTCAAGCAGGGTGGCGAGGCGGAGCGCAAGGAGGCCTCGTTTTCCCCGGTGGGCGGAGTCCGTTTTTTCGAGACTGCCTCGGCCTTTGAATCCGAGGACAAGAAGCTGGTGATCCGTAAGGTGCTGGGCGGCCGGGTGATGACCACAGAGGAGATCGTGGCCCTGATCAAGGGGGAAACCCTGGGTCCCTTTACCGATTTTCGCTCGAAAAAAGGCAAGCCCTTCACCGCCTCGGTGCACATCGCCGCGTCCAAGGTCGAATTTCTTTTCGCCGACTCCAGCGCCGAACTCGATTTGGACGAGATCCGCAGCCAGGAGCCGCTGGGCGAGTCTCCCGTCGACCGGACCAGGGTCTTCGAGACCCCGGCCGGCTATCTCTCGGAGTCGGCCCTGGAAGGGGATCAGCTGAAGGGGCTGCGGATTTCCAAGGTGATCCTTGGCCGGCGGCTCGACCGGGAGCATATCAGCCAGTTGTTGACCACCGGCCGCACCGAGTTGATAAGCGGCTTCATCTCCAAGAAGAAAAAACCATTCGACGCCTATTTGCTGCTCGACGCCAAGGGCAAGCTCGGTTTTGAATTTCCCCCGCGGGGGAAAAGGGGCGCCGCCAAGGACGCTGGCGACAACTGAGACCTGTTTTCCGTCCCGGAAAAGAACACATTTCGAATGGCGGCGGAATGTTCAACGCCTTCCACTCACCGACCGTCACCCCATCAATGGAACTATGCGACATTTAAAGAAAGAATACGCAACAAAAGAGGGAAGGGAGCTGGTGGCCGCCTGCGCCCGCATCGCCCTGGATACCAAGGCAGAGGATTTGGTGGCGCTCGATGTGCGCGGCCTGGCGTCCTTCACCGATTATTTCGTGATCATGAGCGGCCGCTCCACCCGCCATGTTCAGGGCCTGGCCGAGGCCCTCGCCAGCGAGCTGCATGCGAAACGGGTCAGCAGCAAGCACAGCGAAGGGCTGCGCGAGGGCTTGTGGGTCCTGCTTGACTTCGGGGAGGTGGTGGTTCATATTTTTTATCACGAAAATCGCAAATTCTACGATCTGGAAGGGTTGTGGCACGATGCCCCCAAGATCGACGTGGAAGCGCTGCTGGCCGGCGATTCGCAGCCATAATCGTTGGGGAGGTGTGCGATGCCCGTTCCTGTTCCGATTATTCTTACCATCCTCGACGGCTGGGGGGTCGGTGAGCCCACCGCCACCAATGCGGTCGTTGTCGCCGATACCCCCAACATGGATCGTCTGAGCCGCGAGTTCCCCCTGACCACGCTCATCGCTCACAACGGCATGGTCGGCCTGCCCGAGGGCCAGATGGGCAACTCCGAGGTCGGCCATCTCAATATCGGCGCCGGGCGGATCGTCTACCAGGATTACACCCGCATCAACCGGGCCGTGGATCGGGGCGAATTTGCCGCCAATCCGGTGTTCAACGAGGTGATGGAAAAGGTCCGGACGGCTGGTTCCCGTCTCCATCTCTGCGGGTTGGTGTCCGACGGTGGCGTCCACAGCCATCTCCGCCATCTGATTGCCTTGATCGAGTTGGCGGCGGCAAAAAAAATCGAGGTCGCGGTCCACTGTTTCATGGACGGCCGCGACACCCCGCCCAGCAGCGGCCTCGGGTTCATGGCGGAACTGACCCGCGCCATGGACCGCATCGGCTGCGGCCGGGTGGCCACGATCTCCGGTCGCTACTGGGCCATGGACCGCGACAAGCGCTGGGACCGGGTGCAGAAGGCCTGGGACGCCATGGTGGGCGGCCAGGGACCAACGGCCGCCGATGCGGTGGCCTGCGTGCAGGCGGCCTATGATCGTGGCGAGACCGACGAGTTCATCACCCCCACCGTGCTGGTCGACGGTCAGGGCGCACCGGTGGGCCGGATTGCGGACAAGGATGCGGTGATCTTCTTCAACTTCCGCGCTGACCGGGTGCGGGAGCTGTGCCACGTCTTCGGCGACGCCGATTTCGCAGGTTTTGCCCGTGCCTACCGGCCACACCTGCTCACCCTGGCGACCATGACCGAATACGAGGCCGACTTCACCTTTCCCGTCGCCTTCCCGCCGGTCAGCCTGACCCGTATCCTCGGCGAGGAGGTCAGCCGGCACGGCAAGCGGCAATTGCGGATCGCGGAGACCGAGAAATATGCCCATGTCACCTATTTCTTCAACGGCGGCAATGAGGTGCCGTATCCGGGCGAGGATCGCATTCTGATCAATTCGCCCCGCGATGTCGCCACCTACGATTTCAAGCCGCAAATGAGCGCGGTGGAGGTGACCGATACCCTGTTGCAAACCTTGGCCGAAAAGGAAGCGAATGGCACGCCTTATCACCTGGTGATCCTCAATTTCGCCAACGGCGACATGGTCGGCCACACCGGGGTGCTGGCGGCGGCGGTGGCCGCCTGCGAGACGGTCGATGCGTGCGTCGGCCGGATTGAACGGTTTGTCCGCGCCCGCGGCGGGATGATGCTGATCACCGCCGACCACGGCAACGCCGAGCAAATGGCCGATCCGGAAACCGGCGGGCCCTACACCGCCCACACCCTCAATCCGGTGCCTTTTCTTTGTGTGGCCGATGGGTTCCAGGGGAAAGCGCTCCGGAGCGGCGGGGCGCTCAAGGACATCGCCCCCACCATCCTCGCCCTGATGGAGCTGCCAATCCCGGCCGAGATGGAAGGGGAGAACCTGATTGCTGAATAGGCGGCGGGGTCGAAGGAGTCGAGCCTGACAGGCTGCAATCGAACAACCTGACAACAAAGGAACACGAACTATGCGCTATATCAGTACCCGGGGCGGGATCGAGCCCCTGCACTTTCAGGATGCGGTGATGATGGGGCTGGCCAGGGACGGCGGCCTGCTGCTGCCCGAAACCCTGCCGGCGGTGGCGCCCGAGGTGCTCGACCGCTGGCAGCATCTACCCTACCAGTACCTGGCCAGAGAAATCCTGGCGCTCTTTATCGACGACATCCCGGCCCCCGATCTTGAAGACCTGATCGAGCGGGCCTACGCCTCCTTTGCCCATCCGCAGGTGACCCCGGTCTGCCAGCAGGGCGACGTCTACATCCTGGAACTCTTCCACGGCCCCACCCTGGCCTTCAAGGACGTGGCCCTGCAACTGCTCGGCAACCTGTTCGAGTATGTGCTGGCCCGCAGCGGCGGCTTCATGAACATCCTCG
>Ga0074195_1002074_pt1 | contig 24227 bp, 22 predicted proteins | sample EPASupsiteHSE623_FD_64525 | JGI IMG/M metagenome (GOLD analysis project Ga0074195, IMG submission 64525) | Bioremediated contaminated groundwater from EPA Superfund site, New Mexico - Sample HSE6-23 | ecosystem: Environmental > Aquatic > Deep subsurface > Groundwater > Contaminated ... | reverse complement strand
GCTGGAGCAGGTCCCAAGGGTTTGGCTGTTCGCCAATTAAAGCGGTACGTGAGCTGGGTTCAGAACGTCGTGAGACAGTTCGGTCCCTATCTGCCACGGGCGTTGGATGGTTGAGAGGAGCTGCTTTTAGTACGAGAGGACCGAAGTGGACGAACCTCTGGTTTACCAGTTATCCTGCCAAGGGTACGTGCTGGGTAGCCACGTTCGGAAGGGATAACCGCTGAAAGCATCTAAGTGGGAAGCCCACCTCGAGATGAACCATCCCTAGGGATTTAATCCCTCTGAAGGCACCAGGGAGACTACCTGGTTGATAGGGTGGAGATGTAAGCGCAGTAATGCGTTCAGTCGACCACTACTAATCTGCCGTGAGGCTTGACCATATTATCCTTCACTTTTTAAAGTTTCGTTATCGTTTGTTTGTTTTGATCAGAGCGCGTCGCGCGAACTATCGCGACCCAACATGAGTGTTTTCTGGCTACAACTGCTTCCCTTTCGGATGAACGCCTTCTCGCGTTCTCCCCCTCGTTCTTTCAGGTAATTATGCCTGGTGACTATAGTGAAGAGGCCACACCCGTTCCCATTCCGAACACGGAAGTTAAGCTCTTCAACGCCGATGGTACTGCCTTTGGGTGGGAGAGTAGGTCGTCGCCAGGCTTTTTTTATTCAAAAGGCTCACCGCATGGTGGGCCTTTTGAATAATGATGAGCCTAAGACAACCTAGCAGAATACCGCTCACGAGACATATCGTGAGCCACAATTCCGGGTGCGGGATTCTGCAAGGCGAAACCTTGGGTTCGCCGGTCGCCAGGCTTTTTTTCAAAGGTCGCCTGGCTTTTTAGGTCCTTTAGTATCTCCAGAAAGGCTTCGTAAACAGCACTAGAACCGTGTAGATTTCCAGCCTACCCACGAGCATGATGAAAGAAAGCCATACCTTGATCCACCAAGGGAAGAAAGAATAATTAGCGGCGGGACCGACGAGGCCAAGGCCAGGGCCTATATTGCCAAGGTTGGCGAGCGTGGCCGTGACGCTTGTCGTTATGTCATATCCCGCTATGCCGATAAAGACAAATGAGATAATCATTATGAATATGTAGAGAAAAACGAGGGCCGCGGTATCGTAAACCACGTTTTTCCGCAATGACTTTCCGTTGACGAATATGGCGTAGACGCCCTTGGGATTCATGAGATAACGCATTTCCGTGAACGCCATTTTGAATAGAGTCACGATCCGGATGACCTTTACGCCGCCCGCTGTCGAACCGGCGCAGCCTCCGATGAACATTAAAAAGAAAAGAACAGCCTGTGATGCAGCTGGCCATTTCGCGAAATCGTCGGTGGAAAAGCCGGTGGTGGTTAGAATCGATGAACTTTGAAAACCGGCGAAACGGAGCGCGTTGAAAAAATTTCCGAACATGCCGTGCATACGTAAATCGATGGTGATAATGACCGTGGCTATCGCGAAAATCGCCAAATAGGTTCGCAATTCGGGATCATTGACAACCAAACGTCCTTGGTTGCGAAGAAGCCTGTAGATGAGCGTGAAGTTCACCCCGGCCAATAACATGAAGATCGTGATGACGACATCGATATAAGCGGAATGGAAATAGCCGACGCTCAAGTTTTTTATGCCGAAACCGCCAGTTGCCAATGTCGCAAACGTATGTGAGATCGCTTCGAACCAGGTCATGCCGCCGAGCATCAGCAGAATAGCCATGATCACGGTGAGGCCAAGGTATATTAGCCAGAAGATCTTAGCCGTTCCCGAGATTTTCGGCGTAATTTTGTCGACGGAAGGCCCAGGGGCTTCGGCTTCCATGAGCCTATGTCCCCCAAACCCTAATAGGGGGAAAATAGCCACCGTAAGAACGACGATCCCCATGCCGCCGAGCCAGTGGGTGGTCGCGCGCCAGAGCAACAAAGAGCGCGGGAGCGCTTCGACGTCAGTGAGTATGCTAGCGCCTGTCGTCGTGAATCCGCTCATCACCTCATAGAAAGCATCAACGAAAGAAGGTATGTAGCCTGAAAGAACGAAAGGCAAGGCCGCGATCACCGATGCCATGACCCAGGTGGACGTGACAAAAAGAAAGCCTTCCCGATTGGTGAGATAGGGGCGCCCTTCTTTTCTGCAAAGTATTGTCATGATTCCAAAAAACAGGAAGCTGAGAGCCGCAGCGATCAAAAGAGAAGAAGTCACCTCCCAAGCTTCTCTTTCGATGAGCGAAAAAACCGCGATGGCCGCGATAAATATTGAAAGCAATCCAGCGACGATGGAGAGCATGCGAAGGAGAGATTTGAGATGCATCCTCAAGCTCCGAAAAGGCTTTCAAGCCTGCTGATCTGTTCCTTGGGCAGCATCAAGCCGACCGTATCATTGGCTCGGATCTTCGTGTCGCCCGTTGGAATCAACGTCGTGCCCTCATGGATCACGAAGGCGACAAGGATACCTTTAGGAAGCCCTAAATCTTTGATGCAACTTCCCTCCCGATCGAATTCGGCGCCAACGCTTAGCTCAACCAGTTCAAAATCACCCTCGGTGAATACATGGAGTCTCCGGATATGAGCTTTGCGAACGATGTCTAATATCGCGCCCGCGACGACTGATTTTTGGTTGACGAGAGCGTCAATATTGACGGTCCCTTCAAGCCGCATATACAGATCGTTGAAAACCACGGCGAGCACATGCTTAGCGCCAGAATGTTTGGCAACCTGAGCGGTGACGAGATTGTCGCTTTGCGATGGGGTGAGGCAGAGGACGATATTCGCCCGCCCAACGCCCTCTTCCTCAATCAGGAATTCGTCAGACAAGCCTCTGCAAACGACCTCGGCGTCGGGGAATTCCCTTGCTACGGTCTTAGCCATCTCCCGATTCTCGTCGATCACTTTTATGACAGGATTGCCCAAAAGGGAAAGAGCTGTTGTCGCGCGGCCCGGCTCCTTCTTTTCTTTAGGGGAGGCTTCCTCAGGGCCGGGGACTCCCAGCTCCTTCAATACGCTCCTGCTTAGTGCGGTAGCCCCGAAAAACACAAGGAATTTCAGTCGCAAGGAGGGATGGATAGTCTGACCGAAGAGCCTATCCAATTCGCCAGGCTCGCCCAGCAGATAGACAATGTCGCTCGATTGAAGGATGAATTGGCCCGTGGGGGTTATGAATTCTCCGGCGCGAATTACGGCTGCGATCATGAAATCGCGACCTACTTGCGCCCGTATTTCCTGGAGCGATTTTCCGGGGAATCGCTTGTCCTCTGAGGCGGTAAGTCGGCGAAGCTGTATGCCCGCTTCCTTGACATCAATGGTTTCAGGCGACATACCCCTGAAAATGATTCTTGCGACAGCGCTTGCCGTCTCTGCTTCGGGATTGAGGATATGGTCGACGCCCAAGATGCGCCGTTTGCTGCTGTGGAAGGACCCAAAATAATTGCTGCGCACCCGAGCTATCGTTTTAGGATGGCTGAAGGCTTCCGCGACGATACCGCAGGCAACGATATTAGCGTCGTCGCTTCCCGTCAGCGCGATAAACCAATCCGCGTCTGCGGTGCCAGCTTCCGTCAATACATCGAGATTTTCGCCATCGCCTTCCTGCACCATGCAGTCAAGCTCATTCGCTATTCCCTTGGCGATATCGGGATTCCTTTCAACAATGACAATGTCCCTGTTTTCAGCCACCAATTCCCTGGCAATCTGAATTCCTAAGGTTCCCGCTCCGACAATAATTACTTTCATCGAATGCTCACTATAATACAGTGTTCATCGCCCCGCAACTTCAAACATGCTCCATGGCGGCGGCAATGATCGGACGAGTCAATACCTGTAGCGCAAGGATGTCGGAAGTGATATGATTTACTCCCGGAGTGATTCTGCTTGAATATTAGGATTGGCCGCGACCGCTTACTCTTGCTGGGATACTTCCTGGGAACGATCCTTCTGGGGTCATTCCTGCTGAAGCTGCCCGCCGCATGGAAGGGTAGCGGCACACTTCATTACATCGATGCGCTCTTCACCTCGACGAGTGCCGTTTGCGTAACCGGACTCATAACGGTCAATACCGCCGATTACTCACGGTTCGGCCAAGTGGTGATCATGTGCCTCATACAGATGGGCGGCCTCGGCCTCATTACCTTCGCTACCTTGTATATCGCCTTGCCGCGAAGGAGAATATCGTTAGTCTCGCGGGGGCTCATAAGCGATTATACCCTTTCAGAAGTGGAATACCAGCCAAAGAAGATCATCCGTTCGATTCTCGGCCTCACCTTGGTCATCGAAGCGCTTGGCATGTTCTTGCTGAATCTTAGCTTCGGGAAAATGGGTCTCCCTTTTTTCGTGTCGGCATTCCACGCGGTCTCGGCATTCTGCAATGCTGGATTTTCGACCTTTCCCGATAACCTGGAACGCTTCGTGTTCGATCCGCTGGTAAATTTTACAATGATAGCGCTGATTGTCCTGGGCGGCATCGGTTTCATCGTGATGCGGGACATAGGCAAGATCCTCTCCAGGGAAAGGACGCACCTCAGCTATCATTCCGTAATAGTGCTGAAAACGACCACTGCGCTTATATTATTGGGAGCGGCAGCCATCTTGGCGCTTGAATATCGCACGACATTATCTGGAATGACGCTTGGCCAGAAAGTGATGGCTTCGTTATTCGCTTCGGTAACGCCGCGCACCGCGGGGTTTGATACCATCGCTCCCAATAGATTCAGCACCGGCTCCATACTTGTCACTATTTTGCTTATGTTTATTGGCGCTTCGCCTGCATCCACGGGCGGAGGTGTTAAAACCACGACGTTTTTCATTTTGCTGATGACCGCGTTCCGCTACCGCGACGGCTCGGATTCTCTGGATTATCGAGGCAGGGCGATCGGCGGGCACACGGTATTCAAAGCGGTCGGAATTGTCGTGAAAGGCTTGGCGGTCGTGTTTATCGCCGTAATTCTTATCGAAGTCATGGAGAAAGCCAGGGGCAACACCCTGCTTACGATTAATGTGATCTATGAGGTTGTTTCAGCGTTTGCGACCGTGGGGCTTTCGCTCGGCATAACGCCGAGCCTTGGGGAGACTTCTAAGCTAGTCTTGATACTCACTATGTTCATAGGCAGGGTGGGGCTTTTCGCGATGGCTCTCCCAAGGAGCGGGCTGAAAGTGGAAGGTTATGCGAGCCTGCCGAGCGCTGACCTGATGCTTGGCTGAAGAATTTGACAGGGTCCTGAAGTAACCCGAGAGGGGGCATCCGCCCCGGGAGATAGTGATGCGGCAATATGCGTTCATCGGAATGGGTACGCTCGCCATGAGCATGCTCGAAAGCATTTCCAAAGTTACGGACCAGATCGTCGTCATCGACAAGAATCCTGTCATGATCGATAGGATCAAGGATATGGTAAAAACCGCCTACGTCGCTGATGCCATGGATGAGGGAGCCCTCACCAGGATCCTTCCCGAATCCCTGGATGTTGCTGTCGTCGATATGGTGGACAATATCGAGGCGACGCTCCTCGTTACCCACACGCTCAAGAAACTTGGCGTTCCGGAGATCATCGTCAAGGCAGATTCAGATGAGCGCAGGGAAATCCTCGGGATTGTGGGCGCCACGAGAGTCGTGAATTCAGACCGTGAAGCGGCGGCCCGCATCGTTCCGCTCATCCTTTCGACTTCGCTTTACAATTTCGTGCCCATAGGCGGAGACCTCGTCATGGCCGAAGTACATGTTCCGGACACGCTGACGGGAAAAACCCTCATCGAGGCCGATCTTAGGCGGAAGAATGGAGTGAACGTTGTCGCGATACGATCCGAAGGCTCTACCACCTACCGTAATTTCGACAGGGATTATAAGCTCGCTGACAATGATCTGCTCCTTGTGGCGGGAAACGAGCAGGAGGTCTTCGCTTTTTCAGGCGTTCCGCTCGCTCCGACGCAAAGACAGAAAACTTCGACCATTTCGACGATACTAAAAACGGTGTTCAAGCCGGGAAAGCAGAAGGAATAGCGCTTCGTCCCAAGCGGGCGGGAAATACTTCCGGATTTCCTTACTGAATCACGCAATTGACCGCGACTCTCCATCCTCGCTAGAATGCAAGCGCACAATGGCATCGAATAACGAGCCAGTGCGACGTGCCCCCCAGGCATTATCCTGAGGCGGCAATTTTCCGCGCGGGGATCAACTCCGACGCGGTACCGGAGGTCCGAAATGGACATCTTCCAAAAATGTTTTGCGTGGGATCTGGACAAGCAGGCGATGGAAAAGGGCATCTATCCCTATTTCCAGGCGCTTGATGGGATGGAAGGGACGGAAGTCTCCTTCCATGGCCATAAGATCATCATGATCGGCTCGAACAACTATCTCGGCCTCACGACCCATCCCAAGGTCAAGGCGGCCGCGATGAAAGCCCTCGAGGAGTTTGGCCCTTCCTGCACCGGCAGCAGATTCTTGAACGGGACATTGAAACTGCACATCGAACTCGAGGAAAGGTTGGCCGCCTTCGTGGGGAAAGACTCGGCGCTCGTTTTTTCCACGGGCATGCAGACTAATTTAGGCGCGATTTCCTCTTTGATAAGCCGCAACGACATCGTCATCACCGACAAGGATGACCATGCCTCGATCGTTGATGCCTGCAGGCTTGGACTCGGCGAGGTGAAGCGCTTCGTGCATGGCGATCTGGACCAACTCGATAGGATTCTGGAGAAGATCCCCGAGGAAAATGGAACCATGGTTGTGGTGGATGGGGTTTTCTCGATGGGCGGCGATATCGTCGATTTGCCGAAGCTTGTCGAGGTCTGCAAAAAGCATGGCACAAGACTCTATGTTGACGATGCCCACTCGCTTGGCGTGCTTGGCGGAGGCCGCGGCACGGCATGGCATTTCGGCCTTACCAAGGACGTGGATCTCACCATGGGCACTTTCTCCAAGAGCTTCGCGTCCCTTGGCGGCTTTGTGGCCGGCGACAAGGATGTGATCAACTATATCAAGCACAACGCGCGGTCTTTCATTTTCTCGGCATCCTTGCCCGCTCCCAACGCGATGGCGGCTTTCGCCGCCCTCGAGGTCATGGAGACGGAGCCCTGGCATGTGGAAAAGCTTTGGGAAAACGCCGCCTTCATGCTCAAGGGGTATAAGGAACTGGGATTCAACATTGGCGGCACAAAGACCCCAATCATTCCGATCATCATCGGCGATGACGAGAAGTGCTTCAAGTTATGGAAAGAGCTTTTCGACAATGGTGTCTACTGCAATCCCGTCGTGTCTCCCGCGGTGCCTCAGGGAATGGCTCTCCTCAGAACCTCTTATATGGCTACCCACACCCGTCCCCAGCTTGAAAAAGTGCTTGGCATCTTCGAAACGGCGGGCAAAAAGCTCGGCATAATCTAATCGTCCGCGAAGCGCCTTTGGGGCGCGGCTCCGTGCGGGGGCCGCCCAGCGATGCTGGGCGGCCCCTCGCTTTTTCCGGCTCCGGCCAGCTCTTCATTCACCGACAAAGGGCGCTATCAGCCCATGTTCCACGAAGCTATAATAAGCGTTTTGACTGAAGACGAGATGATCCAAGAGCGGGATTCCCAGGACATCGCCCGCTTCCCTCAGCCGTTTTGTTATATCGATATCTTCCTTTGAAGGCTCGATGTTCCCCGATGGGTGATTGTGGGCAACGACAATGGCGCAGGCTCTGTCCGTGATGGGATCGGCAAAGATTTCCCGCGGATGCACGACCGTTTTGTTCACCAGGCCGGAGGTGATCTGTCGGGCCGAAATCACTTCATGGGCGCCGTTGAGCGAAATGCAGAGAAAATGCTCTTGCTTCCGATCGGCGAAATGGGAAATGAGGGGGAAGACATCCTTCGGCATCGCGATGCGCTTGTCCCTGATGGCATAAAATCGACGGCCGAGCTCTATGGCCGCGGCGATGGCGCACACCTTCGCGTCCCCCATGCCTGATAGCCGTTTGAGCACATCAATTTCCAGTTCCGACTTCCCTTTGTCGATGATATCCTGGACTTCGTGAGCGAGGTTGTTCACCGATTTTCCGGCGCAGCCCGAGCCTAGCACGGCTGCCAGAAGCTCCCGGTCCGCGAGGCTTCGCGGGCCATTGCGCAGGATGCGTTCGCGGACATCGTATTCGGGCTTGCCCTCGACAATGGCAGGCCGCTTCTCCAGAACATAGCTGTATTCCATGGGCACTCTCCACCCTATTCACGCGCGCCAGCGTGGTCTCCGCTTTTGCCCGGCGAAAAAAAGCGCTTTTTATTTGCCGGCATATTCAAAACTCGGTATAATAAACGTATACTTTCAATACTGCCGGAGCGTCGACTTCCGGTCATAGCATAAATAAAACCAAATACAGGAGGTCAGAGATGAAAAGCGTCAAAGGCTCGAGGACCGAAACCAATCTTATGGCGGCGTTCGCTGGCGAGTCCCAGGCAAGGAATCGATACACATATTTCGCGTCGAAGGCTAAGGAAGAGGGGTATATCCAGATGTCCCTCATCTTCGAGGAAACCTCCAACCAGGAGAAGGAGCACGCCAAGAGGCTTTTCAAATTTATGGAAGGCGGGACCACGACAATCACGGGTACTTTCCCCTCCGGGATCATTGGAACGACGAGGCAGAACCTTGAAGAGGCGGCCGGCGGCGAAAACTATGAGTGGAAGGAAATGTACCCTTCCTTCGCCAAGATAGCTCGCGAGGAAGGTTTCGAGGCGATCGCCACGGTATTCGAATCCATAGCCGTCGCCGAAAAGCAGCACGCGAAACGCTATGAGAAGCTGGCGGCCAATATCGACGCGGGCAGCGTGTTCAAAAAGGACAAGCCAGCCGTCTGGCGCTGCCTTAACTGCGGCTATCTCTTCGAAGGCGAAAGCGCGCCCAAAGCTTGCCCGGCCTGCGCCCATCCTCAGGCCTATTTTGAAGTGCTCGGCGAGAACTGGTGATCAGGATCTCGCTGAATAACCCTTGAACGATCACGGGAGGGAATGATGATGGAAAAGAGACAAATCTACAAATGCGGGCAATGCGGGAACATCGTCGAAGTGCTTTTCGTCGGGGGAGGCGAGCTCGTTTGCTGCGGGCAGCCGATGAGCCTTGTTTCGGAGAATACCGTCGATGCTTCGAAAGAAAAGCATGTGCCTGTCCTCGAGAAAACGGCCGAGGGCTGGTGGGTTTCGGTCGGAGCGGTGCCCCATCCTATGGAGGAAAAGCACTACATCCAATGGATCGAGCTGATGGCCGAGGGAATGGTCTATAGAGCCGAGCTCAAGCCAGGAGTCCCGCCCAAGGCGTTTTTCCCCGTGAAAGCGGAGAAGGTCACTGCGCGCGAATACTGCAATCTCCACGGACTGTGGAAGGCATGAGACGCTGAATTTCCGGGAAACAAGGAGAACGACATGAAGAAGTACGTATGCGAAGTATGTGGCTACATCTATGATCCCGCCGAGGGCGACGCCGATGGCAAGATCCCCGCCGGGACGGCCTTCGAGAGCCTTCCTGACGATTGGGTCTGCCCGATGTGCGGAGCAGGGAAGGATTCTTTTTCCCCCGCTGACTAAGTCGCATCCATAGCAGTATAGTAATGGGGGCTTCATTGCCCCCCTTTTTATATTCAGACGCCAGGGGCGAGCAAGCGCATAGCGATTATCGCGAGTGCCGGGGAGATAGTATTTTGATAGCCAGGGAAGATTTTATATTCACGATTGGATTCGAGGGAGCTGTCGCCGTCGTCGATGGCAAGGCGAAGAAGGAATTCGGCAAGTTGGGCACGATGCAGCTCGCCGAAAAAGGACTTTACAGAGCCGCTTTCTCCTCGGCTCTGTATTCGAAGAAGCCAGAGGAGATGAAGGCGTTCATAGAATTCTTCAACGCCAAGGCCGGCACCCAGTATGCTGAAGCCTCTCAGCTCTCCCGCCTTTTTGGGGTATATCTCGAAGAAGTCTCCAAGACGATGATCCTCTAAAAGGGCCCTCGGGCGGGCAGGGAGCCTTGATCGAGAAGCCGCGCTCTCCGCCCGTGATCTACATAACCTCGACAATTCTGCATTTCAGGTAGCGCGACTCGCCGTATCCTGACACGATGGGGTGATCCAGATCCTGCGTGCGCTCTTCTATCACGCGGAATCTGCGGCCGCAATCGAAAGCCGCGTCGCCGAGCATGGAGTCAAAGCGCTCTTCATCGAACCAATGCGAGCAAGAGCATGTCATGAGAGTGCCACCCCGCGCGAGAAGTCGCATCGCTCTTACGTTGATTTCCTTGTAGCCGCGGTATGCCGGTTCAAGCGCCGAGCGGCTCTTGGCGAAAGCCGGGGGGTCGAGCACCACGAGATCGAATTTTGAGCCCTCTTTTTCAAGAGCCCTGAGATAGTCGAAGGCATTTGCCTCGACCGTGGCGTAGAGGGATTCGACGCCGTTGAGGGACGCGTTGAGCGTCGCGGCGGCAAGGGCTCCCGCCGATGAATCCACGGCGGTCACCTTCGTCGCGCCGGCGAGGGCGCAAAGTATGCCGAAGCCGCCTTGGTTGCAGAAGACATCGAGGACCTTCTTGCCTGCGGCAAGTCGGGCGGTGGCGGCGCGATTCGCCCTTTGGTCCAGGAACCAGCCTGTCTTCTGTCCGCCCGCTATATCCACTGAGAATTTCGCCCCATTCTCTTCCATGATGATGGCTTCGGGCACTGTCCCCGCAAGAGTCCCGATCGATGGCTCCAGGCCCTCAAGCGCCCGCACCCGAGCATCGGAACGCTCCGCGATGCCATCGGGGGAGAATACTTCCCGCAACGCGGCTACTATCTCGGCTTTGCGCTTTTCGACGCCAAGGCTGAGAAATTGGGTCGAGAGCCAGCGTCCGGGCTTAGCCACCTCTTTGCCACCCTGGGTGGCCGGGCTTCCCGCGAATAGATCGACGATGAGCCCCGGCGCCGAATCCGCTTCGCCGAAGACCGCCCGAAAGCTCTGCGATTCCGTGCGGAAAAATCTCTTTCTCCATTCCAAGGCCGTTTCGAAGGTGGTCGCGAAGAAATCCTTATCGGCAACGGGCGCTGTTTTCGAGAAAAGGCGCACGCGGATTTTGGAGGCCGGATTGAAGAAGCCAAACCCCAAGGGCTTCCCGCGCGAATCCAGGGCCCTGACCTCCGAGCCAGCTTCGGGGTTGCCCTCGACCTTCGCTATTTCGTTGTCGTAGATCCAGGGATGGCCCTGCCGTATCCTGAGTTCTTCCCTGGGCTTAAGAATAATGGTAGGTGCTGACATGAGGTCAAAATACCCCGCGTCGCTCGACATTGGCAATGGGCGGGGGATCTGTCTCCGATATCAAAAGAGAAGGGCCAGACGACGCGGCGGATTCCCGACAACATCGCTATGATAATATTGCTTGCTTGCCGGGTATCGCCGGACTATAATTAAAATCTGGCTTACCCCTCATGCATGCCTTTCGGATTGAGAGGGGCGGCTTATCCAAGGAGGATACATGAAGCGAATCAGATCGGCGATCTTGCTCCTCGCCTTGCTTTCGGTTGTCGCCATCGCCGGCGCCCAGACCGTTACCATCACGTATTGGCAGTATTTCTACGAATCGAAAGTCCAGCTCGTGGATGAGCTCATCAAGAATTTCGAGAAGGCTAACCCTGGCATCAAGGTCGAACAGGTCACGTTCCCCTATGAATCATTCAACCAGAAAGTAGCGGCCTCGATCCCGGCCGGCGAGGGCCCGGATGTCATCACGCTTTTCTATGGATGGCTGCCCATGTATGTCAAGGCTGGCTATCTCCAGGAATTGCCCAAGAGCGACTTCAACAAAGCCTATTTCGACAAGACCTATTATCCCTTTGTCGCTGAGTCGGTGGATTTCGGCGGAAAATATTATTCCGCGCCGACGGCGGTGCGCACCTTGGCCCTCATCTGGAACAAGAAACTATTCCGCGAAGCCGGGCTAGATCCGAATGTGCCGCCCAAAACCTTGGATGAGCTGGCCGCCTATGCCAAGAAACTCTCCAAGTACGACAGTCAGGGCAACCTTATCCAGGCCGGCCTCGCGATGCAGCCGACGGGACAAGGACATTCCTGGATCCGCGAAGTGCTTTTCCGCCAGTTTGGGAACGTGCCATACAGTTCCGACTACCGCAAGGTGACCTATGCCGACGCCAAAGGCGCCGCCGCCTTGAAGTGGTACACGGATCTCATCACCAAGGACAAGGTCGGCTACCCGAACTTCGCAACCGATGACGTGACGGCATTCAAGGCGGGCAAAGCCGCCATGAACATCGATGGCTCCTTCCGAATCGCCACGCTGAACGCGGTAAAGGATCTCGAATGGGGCGTCGCCGAACTCCCCAGCTACAATGGGATCAAATCCAACTACGCATCCTACTGGACCCATGGCATCGTGGACGGCGTCAAGGGCAAGCAGCTCGATGCTTCGATCAAGTTCCTTAAATACATCACCTCGCCCGAGGTCCAGGAACTTTGGCTGCAGAAAGTCGGCGAGCTTCCCGCCACCCCCGCTCTCTCGGAGAAGTACAAGAACGATCCCGTGATCCTTCCCTTCCTGAAAGGGTTGGCTTCCGCCAAGGCAAGCCTCTTCATCGACGAAGCGGGACAGCGAAATGTCATGGTCGACGCGGTGGATGAAGTGATTCTCAAGAAAGTCGATCCTCTCCAGGCATTGAAAAATGCCGCCGCGAAAGAACAGAAACTTATCGACGATTTCTGGAAATAAGCGCGCTGGCCGCGTTCCCGTCTCGACGGGGGCGCGGCTTTCCCATCGCGATACTAAAGCATAGAAAAGAGGTTTCCCCGCATGACGCTGGCAACGCGCAGATCGGTCACCGCCTATTCATTCCTCGCCATCCCCTTGGTTTTTTTCCTATGCGTCCGCTTCGGACCGATGCTCTATATGATGGCGATGAGCTTCACGAATTGGGGCCTGATGCGAAAGGTGACGAGGTTCATCGGTTTCGAGAATTATAAAACCGTGCTTTCCGATCCCGTGTTTCAGCAGTCCCTGGGCAATACGTTGCGTTATGCGATCCTGGGAGCGCCGATCGTCATCGTGGTAAGCCTATGTATCGCGCTTCTTCTCGATACGATCCCCAAAGGCAAGGGCATATTCCGCCTGATTTACGTGCTTCCCTATATCACTCCGGTGGTGGCGGTCAGCTGGGTTTGGCGATGGATGTACCAGCCGCCTCCCCTGGGCGTCATCAACGCGATTTTAGTCGCCGTGGGGATTCCGGCGGGGGAATTCCTGAACAGCACGACACAGGCGCTGCCCTCGATATTGGGAGTCAATGTCTGGGTCGAACTGGGATATTGTTCGACGATTTTCCTCGCCGGCCTCCAGACCATCCCCAAGGAGCTGAATGAAGCGGCGAGGATCGATGGGGCGAAGGGGCGTCAGGTCCTTTTCAAGGTTACCATTCCTCTCCTCGCGCCGATAACTTTTTTCCTCGTCGTGATGGAAGGCATTCAATTCCTGCGCATTTTCACGCAGGTGTACAACATGTCCATGCAAGCCATGGGAGGGCCCCTCAACTCGACGAAATCCGCCGCCCTCTATATTTATCAGAAAGCCTTTACCAATTTCGAGATGGCGCAGGCGGGAAGCGCGAGTATCATCCTTTTCGCCATCATCATGGCGGTTACCCTGTTCCAGATGAAATTCCTGGACCGGAAAGTGAATTACTAGGATGGCGGCAATGAAAAAGCGCATTTTTCTTCGACGCAACGCCGGAATAGCCGCCGCGTATTTCATCCTCATCATGTTCGCCATCGTCATGATATTTCCCTTCCTCTGGATGCTCATGTCGAGCTTCAAAGACGTCACGCAGATCTTCAAGATGAAACTATTTCCAAGCTCGCCTACGCTGGATAATTACCGATATATTCTTTTTTCCGAGGGATCGAAATTTCCTCAGTGGTTCCTCAATTCAGCGATCGTCGCGATCTGCACGACCATTTCAGTGCTTTTTTTCGATTCGCTCCTCGGTTATACGCTTTCGAAATTCCGCTTTCCCGGGAAAAAGGTGATTTTCCTCCTCATCATCAGCACGCTTATGATTCCGACCGAAATGCTCGTCATCCCCTGGTATTCCATGATACGAGCGATGAAATGGGGCAACACCTATTGGGCGATCATGTTCCCTGGGATGATCAGCGCCTTTGGCGTCTATCTCATGCGCCAATTCATGTCGACGATTCCCGATGACTTGATCGACGCCGCCCGCGTCGATGGCCAGGGTGAGTTGCGTATTTTCCTGACGGTCGTCCTGCCCTTGGTGAGTCCCGCGCTCGCTACCTTGGCGATCTTCAACTTCATCGGCAACTGGAATTCGTTTTTATGGCCGCTGATCGCGGCATCCAAACCGCGCATGTTCACGCTACCCGTCGGACTCGCGAATTTCTCAGGTGAAGCGGGCAGCGATTGGCACTACATTATGACGGGCGCGACGGTTGCCATGCTTCCGCTCGTCATCATATTCCTTATTTTCCAGAAGCAAATCGTCAAGGGCATAGCGATGACGGGCCTCAAGGGCTGACTCCTCGGAAATTGGCCGAGGGCTTTTGTTTCAATTCAAGGATGGTACCCATGCGTGTGATCGATTCGCACATTCATTTTCCTGAAGACAAGATCATCGATGACGGCAAGGAGCGGGGTGCTTCAACGGGAACTGGCTATACATCGGGCCGATCGCCATCGGCCGGAGCCAAGCCTCGCGATGCCGGAGCCTCCGCGCAAAGCAAGCCCGAAGCGTGGCTCGATGGGGAAAAGGCCCGATGGGAAGCCGCGTGGCGATTCCCTCCCGCGGTAAAAGTCGGCCTCGACGAAGGTGAGCGACGTTGGGCGGAAGAGCTGGAGAAGTACGACTACCTGAAAGCGGTGGTCTTTGTCACGGCGGGGAGCAACCGTTACGCGGCCGAGCTCGTCTCGAGGCATCCCGGGCGCTTTATCGCCTACGCCCACCACGATCCCGAGCTCCCGGACGCGGCGGAAAGGCTTGAAAAAGCGGTGAAGGAAGGCGGGCTGAAAGGATATAAAATCCTCGCGCCGAAAGTGAGCAAGCCCCTCTCCGATCCCGCATTTGATCCCCTCTGGGAATCCGCGCAAGCCCTCGGCATTCCCATACTCTTTCATTTCGGCATCATGGGGGGAGCGGGCGGCATCGCTTCCCAGGTGAACATCAATCCTCTCGCGATACACGACGCGGCCAAGCGATTCCCGAACATACCGATCATAGTGCCACATTTCGGCTGCGGCTATGTTTTTGAGACTTTGAATCTTTGCTGGGCTTGTCCCAATGTGTATATCGATACATCGGGTTCCAACCAGTGGATGCGATGGATGCCGTATGACGTCACCCTCGAGAGTCTCTTCAGGAAATACCGGGAGACAATCGGTCCCTCGCGGATTCTTTTCGGCACCGATTCATCCTGGTTTCCGAGAGGCTTCGCCCATTCGTACCTGGACGTTCAGGTGCGGGCGATGGCCGACGTCGGGTATTCGGAGGATGAACGCGACATGGTACTGTACAGGAACGCCGCAGCGCTGCTCGGCTTCGAAGGATCAGTGCCATGAGCGGAGCCTTCGCCAAGGTCTATGTCGATCGCGTGCTCGACCCGGCTTTTCTCAACTGGAAGGCGCTGTACGAACGTGACGCGCTCCATGTGCACCGCGCTCATCTTTCCATGCTCGCGGAGACGGGGATACTCAGGCCAGAAGTGGCGAAAGCCCTGAAAAAAGGCATCGAACAGCTCGAGGTTTCCTTTATCGCCCCCGAACACATCCCCGAAGGTGTTGAGGACCTGTATTTCCTTTTCGAGAAAGAGTTGGGCGATGTCGCAGGGGAGGAGAACGCCGCATGGCTGCATACGGCGCGCAGCCGCAATGATATGGATACGACGGTGTTCAGGCTCGCCCTGAAAAGGGCCATGCTCGGATTTCTGAGGTCCTTCTCCGATTGCTGTAAGGGACTCCTCGCGCGCTGCGAGCAAGGCGATGACGAACTCACCGTTCTCTATACACACGGCCAACCCGCCAATCCTTCGACAACAGCCCATTATCTATCCGCCCTTCTCCTCGACCTGCTCGATGACGGCGCCGGCTTGCTGGAAGCCCTTTCCGCGGTGGATAAATCGACGCTCGGCGCTTGCGCCATTACAGGCACGGGCTTCCCCATCGATCGGGCGAGGGTCGCGGAGCTTCTTGGCATGGACGGTTTTGTGATCAACAGCTATCAGGCCATAGCGACGTCGCATTGGCTGACGAAACCCGCGCAAGCGCTTCGTATAATGATGCAGGACCTTGGGCGATTCGCGGCCGATCTCTCCCATAAGGCTTCCTGCGAGGTCGGGTTGTATGATTTCCCGGATGACCTCGTGCAGATTTCTTCGATCATGCCCCAGAAAAGGAATCCGGTGATCATCGAGCACCTGCGCATCCAGGCGGGGCAGGCGATGGGTTTGTGCGCAACAATAGAGGAACTATACCGCAACGTGCCTTACCAGGATGTGAACGAGGCGGCGGACGCGCCCGTATCGCAGCTTCTGCAGGCGTTCGCGTTCGCGGCATCGGCGATCGATCTCGCGGCAGCGACATTTTCCGGCATGCGGGCGCGCGCTGACAGAGCCAGAACGATAGCCTTGGATTTCGGCGTAACGACGACGGAACTGGCCGACGCTATGGTTAGGGAATTCGGAATTGGCTTTCGGGCCGCTCATGGAATCTGCGCGGCTTTCATACATTCGGGGCGCGACAAGGAAGCGCTTCGAAAGGCTTTCGCCGGCAGGACAGGAAGAGCTCTTCCTTGGGGCGATGCGGAAATCGACGCGATACTCGAACCAAGCCATTTCATCGAAGTCAGGAAAAGCGTCGGAGGTCCGGCTTCCGGAGGAATGGAGGCGGTTTATGAAAGCGCGGGGGAAAAGATGCGCGCTCTCGATGCTGTCATGGAATCGCATACGAGCCGACAGGCTGCTGCTGATTTGATAGCCGCGAGAGCATGGTCTAAACTGTAGAAATTAGTATCGCATAACGTGTTTTTCTTCGCCGCGGAAGATTGAAAACAGAGAAAAACCAGCGCCGCAGGCTCCGAAATTAGCGCCCTATATAGTCGAACGAAGGGAATGGCATGAGGACGCCAGCGGATCCCGCAGCGCTTTACCGCAGGAACCTATTTTTTTTCTTTCGCTGGACGCCCGCGCTTTGCGACTTTCTGAGCTACCTTCGCCACGGGAGCTTCCACTTTCGCGGGAGCCTTTTTGGCGGGCGCCACCGTTTTTTGCGCCGGCTTTTTTTCCGCTGCCTTCACCGCCGCTTTTGCCACTGGCTTGGCGGCTTCCTTCGCGGCCGGTTTCACGATGGGCTTGCTTTTGCTCGCCGGCGCGGTTTTTTTAGCGACGGGAGATGTCTTGGCCGCCGCAATTTTCGCGGGGATTTTTTTTGCGGCCGCTTGTTTTTTAACCGGAGCCGCAGGTATCTCCGAAGCGATGGCCGCTTCAAGAATATCCAGGTATTTTGACATTATCATTGTCAGATCCCGCCCATTCTTGACGATTTTCTTCAGTGAAGCGATTTCTTTTTTATCCATTCATAGGCCTCCATGAGTTAATAATAATGAAGATAGAGAAAAAAGCAAGCATACTTTGAAAAACGTCTTTAAGAGCTAACGTGATTTAATTTTCAATGATGCAAAATTTGTGACAGAAATAGTTTTGTGCGTTCAGTTTTAGGAGAGCCGAAGAATTCTTCAGGCGTCCCGGTTTCGACGATTTTGCCTTGATCGAAGAAAAGAATATGGTCAGCTACTGCCCGCGCGAAGCCCAGTTCATGAGTAATTACGATCAAGGTCATATGAGAATTGGCGAGTTCCGTCATAACATCGAGAACTTCCTTAATCATCTCAGGATCGAGTGCGGAAGTAGGTTCATCGAATAGCATAATTTGAGGATCCATTGCTAGAGACCTTGCAATCGCCACGCGCTGCTGTTCACCACCCGAAAGTTGCCCAGGATATTTTAGCGCATGATTTGAAATGCCTACACGCTCAAGGAGCTCGTATGCTCTCTGTTCTGCGTCCTTTTTGGACAACCTATTTACCCATATCGGCGCGAGCGTGATATTGCTAAGGACATTGAGATGCGGGAAAAGGTTGAAGCTTTGGAAAACCATGCCGCATTTGCCTCGTATCGCATTGATGCTTTTTACGTTATGCGTTAATTCAATTCCATTAACCCTAATCATCCCTTGCTGATGTTCTTCCAAACCATTGATCGTTCGAATAAAGCTTGACTTGCCGGAGCCAGATGGCCCAATTATGACAGTGACCTCCCCTTTATAGAAATTGTATGATACTCCTTTGAGGACCTCAAATTCGGGTGAATACCATTTATGGACATTCTCGCATTCTATAATTAATTCTTTGTTCATTTCATGTGTCATGATTTTCCCGCCTGTTTTGTGGTTATGCCCAGCGCTTTTTCAATTTTATTGCTTGCGCCTGAAATACTGTAGCAAAGGATAAAATAGATGAGAGCCATAAATAGCAGAACTTGGGAGTTTGAAGTCATGTATTTCGGGTTGGACGCGATAGCGGAGGAGATGCCAATTAAATCCAGCAAGCCAATTATCGAAATGAGGCTTGTGTCCTTAAGGGTTCCTGTAAAACTGCTCACGAGTACTGGAATCATTCGCTTCAAAACCTGCGGGAGTATAATGAGTATCATCGTCTTTGGCTTGCTCAGATTGAGCGACATCGCCGCTTCATATTGCGTGCGTGGAATACCTTGGAATCCACCGCGAAAATTCTCAGCCATGTAAGCGGAATGGAATGCAATGATACCTATCATCGCTCTTATAAACACGCTCGGATTAAGCGAAGAAGGAAGCGCGAGAGGAATGATGAGATATCCTATGAAAAGGATAGTAATAAGGGGAACACCGCGCACTAATTCAATGAATGCTGTACATATCAGCTTTATGAGTTTGAGATTGGATCGGCGGCCGATAGCCAGAAGAAGACCGATCGGGAAAGAAAAAAGAATAGAAGTGAGAGAGATAATCATGGAGAGGAGAAGGCCACCCCAATAGTTTGTGGTAATTTTCGGCATGAAACCTGAAGGATCGGTGAAGCCGTAAATGACAAGGAAAGTGAAGGGGAGCAAAAGCAGCCATGCTCCAATAATTATTCCTGTCTGTGTCGACTTTGGGAATAGCCGAATGAGGTAGAAGCCCAGCAACGCCAGTGCGATGTTGATACATAGGAATGCCTTCGAGAGAAGCGAAAATGGAAGGAACAGCAATAAGAACTGGAAGATCAGAATGGAAATGAAGACGATTGGCAATTTGCGATATCCATAGCCAAATGAGGAACCGCCGAAAAGCGAGATATAGGAGATGCAAAGCCATACTCTCCATAGCTGATCTGCGGGGTACGAGCCAGTCATGATGAGCTTCAAATTGTCTCCGATCACTGACCAGTCCATGGAAAACATGGGGAATATTGCCTTTAGGGCTACCGCCGCGACGCACCAAACCACACCAATGGTAAGTAGCGTGTTAAGCCAAGAGCTGAAAAGATTTTTTCTCAGCCAGAAAAAAGCTGAATTTTTCGCTTTGCTATCCATGCTTCCTCTCAATGCTCGATAAGCTGCACGCGCTTGTTATACCAGTTCATGAACAGAGATGTCGCGGTGCTCATCAACAGATAGATGGCCATCACCAGAATGATCATCTCCAAAGCTCGTCCTGTCTGGTTAATAATCGTTCCGGTTATGCTGAAGAGATCCGGGAATCCTATCGCAACTCCAAGCGAGGTGTTTTTCGCGATGCCAAGAAAAATGCTCGTGAGAGGCGGTATCGCGACAATTTTCGCCTGTGGAATCACTATTAGTCTCAAGGAACGAAGGTGGCCGAGGCCTAGGGCTCGGGCTGCTTCCATTTGGCCTTTCGGTACCCCCTGTATACCAGCCCTGAATGCCTCAGCAACAAATGCCGATGTATAGAGGACCAAACCTGAAAAGAGACTGAACCATTCCGAAGATATATAGAGCCCGCCGTTTGCATTGAACTTGCCAAGCCTTGGAAAATCGAGGCGAAGAGGATGGTTGGCTCCCATAGATAACCAGCCGGCTGCCGCAATCGCGAGGAACGCCAGCGTCGCCCAAAGAAAACCAAGTGCTTTTTTCCCTGTTTTTCCGGATCTGACGCGGAGAAATATCCAGACCAATAGCGCGGCTACCGTGGCGCCTAAAAGGATAAACCGATACATAACGAAGGGCTCGGTAGGTGTCGGCCAGGCGAGGAAAAGCCCCCGATTGCTGAGTATCAAAGATGCCTTTGTTACTCCTTCGTTCGATACTGTCTTGCCCAGCATGATCGCATTCTTTATACCTGGCATTTGCAGGAAAAATGCGCGATACCATACCAGGAGCAGAAGGAGAAGCGGGATATTGCGAATGATTTCAATATAAGCTTTCGCGATGTTGCTCACGAGCCAGTTTGAGGAAATGCGACAGATTGCTACGAAAAGGCCGAAAATGCTTGAAAACACGATCACAAGCAGACTGATGGATATCGTGTTGAGAAGACCAACCATGAGCGCCTTAAGATTGCTGCTTGAACTATCAAACTCGATGAGTTTCTCTCCTACGACGATTCCGCTGGACAACGTTAAGAATTTGAATGAAGGCATCATGCCGCGTGTTCTCAAAGCGCTTATTACTTGACTCGATGCTTTTCCCAAAAGAAAAACGATCAGAATAAAAAATATAAACTGCCACAGGAAATTGCGGAAACGATCATCCTCGAGCATTGATTTGAGGCTGGGAATTCTGGAATCTGGCAACGAACTTTTCATGTGATATCCTCGGCCAAAAATTGAATAAGAGTGCCGCTCCATCCATTGGGACAAAGCGGCACCCTTTAGCGATTCTTTGCGGTCGGCTTATTTGAAGGGGGTAGCATAGAACAAGCCGCCCTTTGTCCATTGAACATTGAGGCCACGAGGGATGTTGAAGATCGTTTTAGGGCCGAGGTGCTTGTTGTAGATTTCTCCATAGTTGCCGACTTTCTTGATGATGTTGTAAGCCCAATCATTGGAAACGCCGAGCATGGAGCCGAGTTGCCCTTTAGCGCCAAGGAAATTCTGTATATCGGGGTCTTTTGTTGAGGATCTTACTTGATTGACGTTAGCCGATGTGATGTTTTTTTCCTCGCTGTAGAAGAGCACATTCAGAGTCCATTGGACGAGATCAAACCAATCATCATCGCCATGTCTCACCGCCATGGCGAGAGGTTCCTTGGAAACCGTGGTTTCAAGGGTCAAATAGTCTGAGGCATTGGGGTAGGTGGCAGCGGTGGCAGCCAGGCTCGATTTGTCGCTGGTCCATGCGTCGGCTCTTCCAGAAAAGAAAGCGTTTTTCAGTTCATCGAGGCTTTCAAAAAGCAAGGGTTTGTATTTCAGCCCCTTGGAGGCCATGATGTCCGACAATGTGATTTCGCCGGTAGATCCGGTAAGAACAGCAATGGTCGCTCCGTCGAGATCCTCAATGGATTTGATTCCTGAATCTTTCCTTACGAGGAAGGATTGTCCATCGTAGAAATAGGGTGTCGTGAAGCTCAGGGCTAAATCCGCGTCCCTCGTTAGCGTGTGCGTCGCCGTGCGGATGAGAACATCGATTTCTCCTGTCTGGAGGGCTGTAAATCTTTCTTTGGAGGTCAGGGGACGATACTGTACCTTTGAAGGATCGTTGAAGATCGCCGTAGCGATGGCCCGCGCGAACTCTACCTCGAATCCCTCATAGCTGCCATCTGACTTCAGATACGACCAGCCGGCGTTCGAGGAATTCACTCCAGCGATAAGATAGCCACGCTTCTTTACGGTTTCGAGCGTAGAACCTTGTTTTGCCGTGTCAGCGGCAAAAAGGCCCGCAATCATCACGCATAGCAAGAGCCCCAGTGATACTGCTTTTTTCATTCTAGCCTCCTCTTTAAAATATTGATAATCGATGCAGAACGCCTTTCGGACGAACACATCGAAAACCGCTATAATTGACTCCATGTGACTGGTATATGCTTTTGCTCCCTGCTGTCTTTCTTGCCATCGATGAGATCAATCAAGATATCCATAGCCTGCTTTGCTATCCTCTCCGTATCCTGCACAACCAGATGCAGGTTGCCGTCAATTCTGCCGAGGATGTCTCTTTCCTTCAGGAAATCCGCAGGGAACATGAACCAATCTACCGTTGCAAAATCAATCTTCTCGATTGAATAAGACAGTTGGCTGCATAAGCGCAATAGCAGCGGCATGTAAAAGCCAGAAGCGAGAAATATCGCGTCGGGTTGGGCGCCCGCGTGGGGGAATCCAAAAAGCCTCTCGTTCAGATTGGAAAGCGTATCTCCATCGAAAATAAAGCCGCCAAATTCCGCAGCTAAACCACAAGATTCCATCGTTTGTTTATACCCGTCCATCCGGCTCCTAATCGTTGAATTTTCTGGCTCGTTAAGACGCCTTACGAAGAGGATATTCCGATGTCCCTTGGCTATTAGCTTTTGGGTGAGGTCGCAGGCTACGGAGAAATGGTCTGACGATACTGTGGTTGCGCTTACATTGTCGACAAAACGGTCGACAAATACAAAAGGGAATTGATCCGCTTGCAGCTGGTCGAAGAGGGGTTGATGCTGTTGGGCGTTTTGCGGGGCGACAAGAAAACCATCCGCGAGCTGCGATTTATATAACTGGAGGCCCTTTGTTTCCTTGTCTCTTTCACCGAAAGTGTTGATGACGAGCGAATTAAAGCCTCTTTCCATGGCATAAGCTTCAATATGGTAAATGAGTTCGCTAAAGAAACCTGCTGAAGTAAAAGGCACGAGGACAGCGATGGTATTGGTGCGCTTCAACTTGAGTCCAGCGGCTAGGCGATTAGGGAGATAGTTGTATCGTTCTGCGATTCGAATTATCCGCTCTCGTGTTTCCGCGGCTACCCGCACATCGCGCTTGTTGAGTACCTGCGATACTAAGGTAGTGGAAACTTGAGCTTCTTCGGCAATCTGCTTTAACTGAATTCGAATCATTCGTTAAGCGCTCCGTCTCTGCTAAAACGATTTAGCTGAATCTATCATGAGGAATTTACGCTGTCAATCAATTTTTTCGGGCTAAAAATCAATAGCCTCGCGGCAAGCCGTGGGGGATGAAACCCGTGAGCGAATCAATCGAAAGCCTCTATTGAAGCGTTATCCTGTCTCGGGTACGATGAACTTGTATGAAGAAGCAAACAACCGTCTTCCGTTGCTCAAGCTGCGGACATACAGAGCCTAAATGGCTTGGGCGATGTCCGGAATGCGGCCAGTGGAATACGCTGAAAGAAATGAGCGTTTCCGCGGGTGCCGGGCGAGCGGAGATAAAAGGCGAAACCTATTCACTGCCTATCATCGCCATTGATCCAGCTTCCGGAACGCGGACCCCTTCGGGCAGCTCGGAGCTCGATAGGGTTTTGGGCGGCGGCTTCATGCGTGGCTCGGCCATCCTGCTTGGAGGGGAGCCGGGAATCGGGAAGAGCACGCTCCTGCTTCAAATATGCGCCAGGCTTGAATCCAAGGGCCGCGTTCTCTATGTTTCCGGAGAGGAGTCGCCCGCGCAGATCAGAATGAGGGCGGATCGGCTGGGCGCGCTCAAGGATAATCTCGAAGTGTTTTGCTCTTCCGATCTCGACAGGATACTGTCGGTCTTCGACGCCGTGAAGCCCGTGCTCGCGGTGATCGATTCGATTCAAACGGTCTATTCACCGGACGCAGGCGTCGTGCCCGGCACGGCCAATCAGATTAAGTACTGCACCCAGGAAATGACGGAATGGGCCAAGACCCACGATTCCATCGTCGTTTTCGTGGCCCATGTGACGAAGGATGGACTCATCGCGGGGCCGAAGGCGGCTGAGCATATCGTCGACGCGGTGCTGGCCTTCGAGCAGGCGGAAGGGGATCTGCGCGCGCTTCGCGCCTCGAAGAACCGTTTCGGATCCACCGATGAACTAGGCCTGTACAGAATGGGACCAAGGGGGCTCGATGAGCTTTCCGATCCTTCCGGCATTCTCCTTATACAAAGATCGGGAGAGATTCCCCCGGGCGTCGCCGTGGCGATCGTGCATGAGGGATCGCGTGTGCTCCTCGTGGAAATTCAAGCGCTGACCGTTCCGGCCAAGGCTGGAATCACGCGGGTCTATTCCGACAGGATCGACGCCTCAAGAGTGGCGAGGATCGCCGCCGTTATCGAAAA
>Ga0074195_1002073_pt1 | contig 24238 bp, 21 predicted proteins | sample EPASupsiteHSE623_FD_64525 | JGI IMG/M metagenome (GOLD analysis project Ga0074195, IMG submission 64525) | Bioremediated contaminated groundwater from EPA Superfund site, New Mexico - Sample HSE6-23 | ecosystem: Environmental > Aquatic > Deep subsurface > Groundwater > Contaminated ... | reverse complement strand
GGCCGATGGGAAGAAGCAGCCGCCACGGAAGCCCCCCGGGAAAATCCATTGGGGGGCCCTGTACCGTCCGGTACAGGGCGGGACGCGCATGAAAGAGCGGCTTATGTCCAATCCCTGTTTGTCCGGCCGGCCGAACGTTCTTCGCCGGCTAGGAGGCTCAAATGGCCTATGTTGCACTGCATCGGACTCGAAATCCGTAATGCATCGCTTGTCCAGGAGAAAGGAACGAAGACAAGAAATGGATAAGAACAGGTTTTCATTGCGTGAATCGGCTGGGCCACGGACGCAGGGTCGGAGACCCCGAGATTGCCCTGGCCGGAGCCCCTAGAAGTTTTAGGGGCGTGCTAGAAACCTGTTCAGCGGGATTCGGCGAGGCGCGGATTCATGATCGAGCACGTAATACCGAAGGGCACAAAGCCCCATTTTCCCACAAAGGGATAGCTCGGTTATACGATAGCGCCGCCGATTCCCGTTTCACAATTCAGTTGGGATTGATTGTAAGATAAGATAAGAACAAATAATAGCGAGCTTAGCGAGACACGCCGACGCCACGCGGAACAGGACCGATGTCCAATACAACCCGCCAGGCTGGCAAATCCTCGCATGACCGACGGTCTTTTCATGGGTAAAGCCACGGATTGGTCGCCGGAAGTTATACCGACGTCGCGGGTACGCAGAAATTAAGCGACCCCGACAGCCCCAGACCCAACGTGGTTTGGGGCCGCACTACTTCCTAAAATACCAATTCCTAATGCGCCACCCCCAAATGGCGCACCCAAGGCCTGACTCATTACTACCTTCCTTAGTTAGCAGCCCAATGAGTACAGGCCTTTTTTATTGCTTAATAAATAATTATTGTGCGACACTTACTACCTCCCGTTGTCATCCCTGTGAAAGCAGGGATCTAGGAATCGTCCAGGGGAAAGCGGGGAGAGAATTTATTACATTTCTTGGACAATTGAATTTTTTAAGTTTATATTTCTTACTAAAGAGGTGCAAATTCCGTTCGGGGATTAGCGGAAACCGCACTTCGGGGCAATCGGGAAGCAAAACCCGAAAAAGGAGGAAGCCGCCATCTTGGCAACAGTTCTTTACAATTCAACAAACCCTATGCTATAGGGCACAACAAGGTTAAGGGCTCGATCAACTTTAAGGAGCGTAAAAACAATTTGAAAACCGCGATAATCTCGCGAAACCAGTCAGCATCGACAAAAAACATTCAATCGGCTCCCTCCTCGCCTCGTCCACAATCCCACGCACGGCCGCCTCACTCCAGGTGGCTTTTTTATTTCTATTTTTCCTATTTTCACCCCATCAGTCCTATTTATTTGTCTTATTAGTCCTATATGTCCCATATGTCCTGATCCCACGTCCGATTCGTCCGATTCTTAACAGGGAAGTGGCCAAAACGAATAAAAGAGAAAAGGGAATACAAAATACCCAATATAAATGCATATTTTGGGGAACAGGGCGCCCGTAAATTCTCAGGATCGGCAGGGAAGTCCTCACTTTTTTTGTCATCCTGAACTTGTTTCAGGATCTATTCCAAAAATAAAAAACGAAAGGCGAGGGTAGAGAAGATCGAAAAGAGAGAATAGGATAGAGTCGCACAAGGTATCTTATGCGACATAATACAGGGTAGGTTACATTAATCTTACTCCTGACAAAACTCGGGGGCGGACTCCTCTTATACAAAGAGGCTTTCAAATTTGCGATTTAAGACCAGTTTATTTTAAAAGGGTACATTGATGTATCTACCAGGTGCTAATATGCATGTTAGTCACCTGTTTGTGAGTGGTATTGTTCATTTACCATTTGTCATTTCCCATTCATTTGCCACTAATCATTTGTCATTTCAGAACGAATTGAATAGAAGCATATTGACTTAAATGATAAATGTAAAATGATCAATTAATGGTTAATGAAAAATGCTAAATGATAAATTTAAATTAAACTCTTCTCTACCCTCTCTAATCCTTACCGAAACATTTAATTCAATTTGAATATTTCATTAGAAATTAGTAATTGGTAATTGGATATTCAGCTTCCTCTCCTCCTCTACCCTTTGCCAACGTCGCACAATATGAAATTAGGGGTTTGTTCCGTTGAATGTAAAAGTTTGGATTTTATATGAAATTTAAGACATGAAATATACATGGAATATGAAACATGATATATGAAATATAAAAAGGGCGCCTATTAAAAAAGCGCCCCTTTCAAGTTTGCCTTGTCTCACTTCCCTACTCTGCCTCTAACACTGCCAAAATATCTTCTGATTTCAAAATCAAGTATTCTTCATTATCCAGTTTGATTTCTGTTCCCGTATATTTGGCGAATATAATGTTTTGGCCAACCTTTACTTTTATTTTCTCATTATCATCGCCAACTGCCACTACTTCGCCGATTTGCGGCTTTTCATCGTCGGCTGTATCCGGCAAAACGAGCCCGCTTTTGGTCTTTTTTTCTTGCTTTTTTACTTTGACAAGAACATTTTCCCCTAAGGGTTGAATCTTGTTATCCATGGTTTATCAGATTAATTCTTATTGTTTGTTCCCCTCTTTGTAACTAAAATTTTAGCACTCGTCAAGTTAGAGTGCTATCTTTTATTTTTTACCCTACAACTCGCGGATCAGAAATAAAATCAAAACAAGCGCCATAAAAACTAACAATCCGATTAGTATCGAAATAAATATTTTAAACCATTTCCCTTCTCCTCTCTGGATTTCCGGGAAATCGTACCGATCATGTTCTTGGTTATAATATTCGTAAGAAGCTTCCTTTTCTTCTCTCCGATGATAAGGATAATTAAGAGACAGAAAAGGCGCATGGTTTTCGGACGGGCGCTCGCTCCTTTGATGGTGTTCTTCTCTACTAACTCTCTCCGTCTTCTCCTCATGGGAAGCAATGCCATTCAGTTGGCTTCTCACCGGAATTGTATATTCATCCCTTGTTTGCTCTTGCCTTTTTGGCATTTTTTTTGGTCTATTGTCCGACCTCTCTATCTCTGCATCATCCTTAATTTGATTGGCAGTATTCAACAGTCTTCCCAAATCCATTATCAATTTTTCGGACAGTTCCTCTGTTTCCTGTTTTTCTTTTTGCAAATATTCGCTTCTCTCCATTGAGTGAATCTCCGCTTCTTCTCTGATTTTATCGGGAGCTAAAAGATCCATTCCTATTCTAGGGTGGTGTTTGGCTGTAGGTTTCGACGAAACCAATGGGCCGTGTAAAGATATCGGGATTTTTGATTCTGAAGTTACGCTTCTATATTGCTCTCTCAGCATTCTTTCTTTTGCTCTAATCTCCTCAAGCACTTCTTCAAGTTCATTTTCAATTTGATCATATATCGAGCCTTGGGAAACCTTAACTTTAATATCGTGTTTTTTCACTTCTCCAGCGTCATATCGGATTGGCTCGGGTTTTTTAAAATAACTATTGCGCATCTTTTCTTTTCGCTGTTCTTTACGTTTCTTCATTTCCTCTTCAAATTCCTTAATATTGCTCAAGGTGGAATACCATAATCGGCCGACTTTTTTCACTTTCAGTTGTCTCCTGCGCGCCATTAAAGACAGATACTCCATAGTATACGGGGTATTGAGAGCTAATTCTCTAAGCGGCTGCCAATTATTTCCTTTAGTTTGTTCCATAATATGTCCTATATGTCTTATCGCATGTCGTATACGTCCTATTGTATTATTTTCCCGTTATTTCGCTTAATTTCTTAATTTATCGTTGTCCGATATTTATTTTATTCTCTCTAAAAAACTTGTCAAATCCTTTGAAAATTGAAAATTGAAAATTCTAAGTTCCCCGCCTTCGTTTACTTCGGCGGGCAGGCAAATAGCACTAAATGTTAAATTATAATTTTTAAATTTAGTGCTTAAGACTTGGAATTATTCGGAACTTATGATTTTTAATTTTCAATTTCTTGCCTTATTTTGTACACACATAAACAAACGCTGGAGGCACGTTGAGCAGAGTAAAGCGTACCTCCATTTCGGAAAACATTTTTTTGAATTTTTTTCTGCTGGTGAGAGAGTATTGAAATTGAATATATTGCCCGCCCTTTTTCAAGTGCTTAGTTACTTGGGACAATATTTTTTCCCCGATTTCTTTGGGCAGAACGACTAATGGCAGCCCCGAGATAATATAATCTGCTTCCTTCGCATTATATTTTTTCAGGTATCGCTCGAAATTTTCTGCGCCGTCAGAAATTATTTTTACTCTAGAATCATCAATCTTTTTTTTCAATTCCTCGCAAAGATCCTTATTTACCTCGAAACAGAGTAATATCGCGTCTTCGGCCATGTGTTTCAGTATTTTTTTCGTTATCACGCCGGTGCCGGCCCCGAACTCCACGATCACTTTCGCTTCACGAAAATTCACCGGTTTTACCATTTGAGAGACTAAAAAAGGCGAACTCTGAATCACAGACCCCGTTTGAATCGGATTTCCCAAAAATGACTTAAAAAACAATTTTTTATTGATCATCTTATTACATTTGCCTTCTTTGTTATTCTCCTAGTCACACTCTTTGTCATCCCGAACCTTGCTTGTTATTCTCCGGTTTAACCGGAGAATTTAAACTTACCCTCGTTGGTTCAAGTCTCCGTACTTGAACCATTATTCCCGAACCCGTTGAATTACTCGCGTTGGTTCAAGTCTTTAACTTGAACCATTTATTTCTACAACCTTCTCAAAAAATAACCTTGAATTGAATATACCCCAAAAGTTTCTAAGACAAAAGAAAAAGCCGGTGTCTCTCATAGGCAGAGAAAAACCGGCTGTTAGTATATTGGAACGAGAAACGATTATTCTCCAGTCTCCGACTCTTTCCAGAGTCTGTTCGCGATATCCGCAATACCTTTCAAAGAAGGCGTTCCATCAAGAGGATAGCGGTTCACCTCTTCTTCGCTCAGGTTGACTCTTTCGATTGCCTTTGCGATAAATTCCACTGGGGGAATTTTCTCCTGTCTAGCCATCGCAGCGCTTATAACCAGCGCGACCAGGTCATCCTGTTTCACCATGTTTCTCTCCTCCAGTTTCGCGAATTGGTAAACTCAACGAAAACAATATTCTTCCTTGCTGTCAACGCCGTATTTTTCCTCCATCTCCTTCTTCTTTTTAAACACCTCATCTTTGAGCGTTTTTATTCGCAGAAGAAAGAGAATCCCCAGCAGGAAGATTAGAGCGATAGGCAACAAATAGCGGATAGTATTTGCTTGGTTTGATAAAAAAAATGTAGCAATGGCTATCAGTAAAAGCATTGCCACAAAAAAACCAACAAACCCGCGTACAAGCCAAAAGACGCTCTTTTCGGTCAAATGTTCCCATTCATCTCTCTCTACTCTTGAAATGCGCACCACCCTTCTCTGACGGTTCGGCAAAGGCTGCCCGCAACACTCACAAAGCACCGGCTCATATTCTTTCATTCTATTGTTCTCCTTTCTCTTGAGTCTAATCTTGATACCTTCCGGGTAGATTGTTTCACTCTATAAAGAACCCCTACTTATAGGTCAGTTATTATTGCAACACTATTTCAGCGCGGTCAAGACTGAATATCTATTTTTTTACCGCTTTCACGGCAAAATAATCAGGGAGGGTCTTTTTTGTCTGCGCCTCGGGAGAAACGCCCTCTTCGAAACTGGCCAAGGAGAAATATTTCAAGAAAACCGGGGAAAAATACTCCTCGAAAGTATGAGTAGGATAGGTGATTACAACTTTGCCCTTGTAGAGTTTCCGGACAATATTTTCTTTTTCCCAATAATTTTTAGAGCTTTTTTTCTCAGAGTCGCCAAAGGGATGGTTCACGATAAAAATTAAAGTGCCGCCCGGTTTGAGAATTCTTGAAATTTCTTTGTATGCTTTATCGAAAGAGTCGAGGTAATGAAGGGCGAATCGGCCGACGACCACATCAAAAAACGCCTTTGGGAAATGGGTTTTTTGAATGTCTTCCACAGAAAGATTTTTCTCTTGATTCAAGAACTTTCGCGCCTCCTTGATCATTGTCTCGGAAACGTCGATACCAAAAACTCTTTTTGCTCGCTTTTTTTCAAGCAGCTTAAACACGGCGCCGTGGCCGCAACCGAAGTCTAAAACTGTTTTTCCTTGTAAACTGGGAACATTTTTGAGAATAAAATCCATCGCTGTCACCTTTTCTTCGTTCCGAAAAAATTTCCGCTGGTGAGCGACATAATCTTTCCCGATTTTGTTATATTGATACTTGATATTCATGTTTTATCGACTAAAAAATATTACACTGAGATGCTGTTTTCAGAATGTTGAAGAGCGTAGACATTATTAGAACCATGTTTGAGAATACCAGCGAACCGGTATTCATACCTAAACTGAATATAACGTAAAAGTTTGTAGAAAAAAAGAAAGCCAGACATCTTGTTATAAATTAAGAAGTCTGGCAATGCCTGTAATGAGCTGGATTCAGTTGGTGCCCCAGCCGGTGCTCCATTGGATTTCCTCTTCGGAGTCGAGCCATCTCTTGTCGATCACCAGCGGATAACGCCGATAGTTCGCCAGCCTGGGCTGCTCAATGCGCCCTTCGGAAAGAAGCTGTCGGAGAACTTTCTCGGCCTTGTCCGGAAACTCATGCCAATTCCACCAGCCGCAACAGTATTCGGCTATTACATTTCTCCACGTACGCTCATCGGGACAACAAGTTCTCCCAATGATTTTTTCGAAGTCGTTGATGCCGACTTTGCCACGGCAGATGTCCTCAATACAACCGCTTACGCTTATGCCTATCATGTAGCCCTCCTTAATAAGATTTACTCTTTCGGCACTACAAACATCTGGAGTTTTCCACCTCGGTTATTGCTTCTGGCTTCAAAAACCATGAGTTTTATTTTCTCTCCCGGGTTTGCAGTGAAAGATTTGGGAGCAATTATGATGAAGACCGTCCCATCCGCTCCTCCTCTGGCTGCTTTGAAGACGACCATGCCCGTATTGGGTAATGTCTGGGGCTTATCCACAACGAAAAATTCGTATTCGGGCTGAAATTGGCCAGTCTCCACTGGCTGTTTGAAGAGGACTATCGGCACTGAAGATTGGTCTACAACCAACACTACAAAAACAGCCATAGCAACCGAGAACCCAACAATAACTAAAATCAACTTCATGTTGCCTCCTTATTATGCCTCTGGAAACCCAACGGCTTTAACGGTAAATTCCAGGCGCTCGAAAAGTGTTCTCAAGCCGTCCTTGTGAACTTCATGAAGAGTACGGTTGATTTCCAAAATCTTGGCATTGTCAGTCATGGTAACCGTTAGCAAGGGCGTCAGGGTAGGTTTATGAGGCGGCTCGCTTTTCCAACTTATTGTTGAGACATAAATCGTTATGCCCCCATCATTTCCCGATTCCGCCCATGTGATGTCATTCGTACATTCCTTGGTTCTTCCTCCATAAATAGCTGTCCAGCCATCTTGGTAGAAAAACCCTCTCAAAACAAAAACTAGTTGTTCTAAGGCTTTATCCATCAACATTCTCCTTTCTCTTACTATTATATTTGAAGTCTACGGAAACTATCGTCTGTTTTCAGTCAAAGAACCCCTATTTCTAGGTCAGTTATTATTAGAATACTAATATTACGAGGTCAAGAATATTTTGTCAATAAATTCAGTGCCGATGCAGCTGCATATATATTTATTTGTCCTGAATCAATCCGATTTTTTTCAATCGGGAACGTATCGCCCCTTCTTTTCTTCCAAATATTTCCACTAAACTGCTGACGGGCTTGCCTTGTTTGAAGGCTTTTTTGAGCAGATTATCCTCTTCTTTTGTCCAAGGCGTATAAGCTTTGGCAAATTTTTTCCTAATTTCATCCACGGAATATACTTTTGTTTTTCTCGGATTTTTTTGTTCCGACCGGACTCGGTCATTCTTTTTCCTCTTTAATCGTTTTTTGTTGGTTGTTTTTTTCGAGTTGTTCGTTACGACAATTTCCCGCTCGACATCTTTGGAAATTTTCATAAATTCTTGATCTTTTTCGTAGACGTCCGGGTGAACTTTAAAAGCCATTTCATTGAGACCGAGAATGCTTAGTCCCGCAAGCGACCGGACTCGCGATAACGCCACGTAACCCATCCCGTACTCAAACGATTTGCTAAGATCGATTTCTGCGCTGTCCAAACTCATCCCCTGGCTTTTGTGCACTGTAATAGCCCATGCGAGACGCAAGGGAATTTGTTTTATGCCTGCAACGATTTCTCCGTTTTCTTCTATTCCCCAGGAGGCGGGTTCCGCGATTATAATTTTCCCGATATTTGTCTTAACGATTGGCATTTTTGATATTTTTTCAAAGCCAGTTACCTGCCCCATAGTACCGTTTACGTAGCCTGCTTCAAAATTATTTTTTACGAACATCACTTGCGCGCCTTTCTTTAGCACGAGTCGCTCAGGAGACAAACAACTTTTTTTCAAAAAATCCACTAATTTATTTTTTCCATAGGAAACCATGCTGTAGGCGAAAGATTTTTCGGGAATCTTTTTCAGCTCCATTTCATTTATGCGGTCAGCATCGAAATTGTGAGTAAAAAGTCTGGCTGGACGCATATTTTCCAGAAATTTTTTATTTCGGCAAGAGTTAACAATTTTTTTTGTTTTTTCACTCACCGAATTTCCACGAATATCATTAAGTACTTGGGTGAAAGCATTGTCTTTTTGCCGATATTGTTCGTCGAGATAGCAAACTTTTATATCCACCTCATTCCACGCCCGAGAGACATAGGCGAAAGATGCCTCGATCCCATTTTCTTTTTGTATGGGGGGTAATTGGAAAAAGTCCCCGCAAAAAATAATTTGGATCCCGCCGAATGGAATTTTATTTGCCCTCACGCGTTTTACTATCTTATCCACCATGTCTAATTGGCTGGCGTGCAACATTGATATTTCATCGATAACAAGCACTTTTGTTTTGAGAATTTGGTTTCTGATTTGCCTTCCGTTAGAAATTTTTCTTAAGCTTTTTTCGTCGAGTGTGTCTCTTATTCCCAATCCCGACCAAGAATGGATTGTTTTTCCATTCAGATGAGTGGCGGCGATACCGGTCGAGGCTGTTATAGCAACGGGAATGTTTTTGTTTTTTAAATATTCGATATATTGGTTTAAAACATAAGTCTTCCCGCTTCCCGCCGGTCCTGTAAGAAAAACATTGTATCCCATTTTGAGAATTTCCAGAGCTGTTTTTTGTTTCATATCAGCTGGCCACTTAGGTCTGGAATTTATTTATAGTGAGGATTGTAGGGATTTTTTAGGCTCCCGGCAAGCCCTCAAACCCGAGGCACCTCGGTCGCAAAATTTTATCTATTTTCAACTAACTTCCGGCTTTAATGTCATCAATAGATCCAATTTTTAGCCACTTGTATCCAGGATTTGTATTATTAAAATATTTATTGATTTCAAATTTAGCTTGAAATATCTGCCACAAATCAACGAGTCTTTTTTCTAACTCCAAGATGTCACCATGTAGCTTTTCTATATCTCCAGAGTTTATAGTACATAGTATTTTAGAGTAATCTAACTCCATTTGTAGATTATTTTGCGGGTATCTAAAAGCAGTGTTTTTCGAGTCTATAATTGAGAAATTATTATTAATTTTATCTTCTAAAAAAGTACAATTATAATATCTTCTTACAAGAGTATCGAGCGCCATTATTTTATCGTCTATACTCTCAACTCTTTTTTTAGCTGCTGACCAATCTAGTCTTTGTTTGTTATTTTCCGCAACTTCTTCTATTCTTTTTTTAACTTCTTTATCTTTCACTAACTTTAATAATTTTTCAAATATCTTCATCTGATCATGATCTTTTTCTAACAACTCTTTTTCCTGCAATATAACAACGAAACACTTCAAAAAAACTTCTATTCCATGCTTTAAATTAAATATCGTAGGTATATAATAATCAAATACTCTTCTTATCCTGTCACTTTCGTTCGAAAAGTGCATCATCTCTTTACAAGAAAGCTCGGCGGTCCTTAAAAAACTAAAACCAAAATTTGTCCAATTATTTTTTAGGTTTTCGATTTTTCCCATTTTATCGCTATAATTATCTCATTAACTAATCTACTTTGTGGTATCAACATTATCTCCCCACTTGATAGAGGTAAATTCGTTTTTTTCTATATATTTCACCTGTCTTGGATTAAAGCCTAAATCTCTTAGTGTTTGGGGATTAACTATCCAGCGCTTTATATTCTTTTTAATGTCATAGATATATACGGGGCTCGGATCGTCTTCGCTGCATATTATAAGCTGAAAGCTTTTGTTGAGTTTTTCGACAGGATAGCGCTTTCTTAATTCAAATAATTCTTGATCACGTTTTTTCTGTTTTTCTAACAAATAACTGTCTATTAAATTTTTACCACCGTATCCCGCTATCAAAGCCCCCAAGCCAATTCCAACTGATTGGATAATATCCGCTACAGTTTTAGAAAAAGCAGGAAATACCGCAATGAAAATTACGAATAGCAAACAAAATAAAAGTAGGTCAAGAATTTCAAGTTTTCTCTTGTGTTGTATACTTTTTCCCATTGCAATATTAGCAAAATTATCCTTCTCGGTCACTCGATAACATAAATACCTGGCTGGAGTGGTAGGATTCGAACCTACGGTTGCCTCGTTCAGAGCGAGGTGCCTTACCACTTGGCCACACTCCATAACCACAGTATTATTCCTGATTATTTCGCTAAAATCAAGAAATAAAAGAAGAAAGGCTCACGTGACGTGGGCCTTTGTACGAGGAATTTTGGCAGTTTCTGCCAATTCCTCAGTCTAGCTTTTTTTCGAAATAACCGGTATCTTTGATCTCAAACCCTAAAGAGAGATACATCTTTCGAGCCGCTGCCCTTTTTGGATTACTCGTCAGATTGATGCTTTTAACCCTTCGGGACTCTGCTTTGAGAATCAGACGCTTCATGATTTCTTTCCCTAGTCCGCGTCCCCAGTAGTCGCCATCGACAACAATATCATGGATCGCTCCGATAATACCCTGCACGGCCGCCCGATAAATCGATATCGATCCGAATCCAATGATTTTGCCGCCGCTTTCCACCACGACATTATGGTAGTTAGGGTCGGCGAGAAGACCGTCGATATCAAGAATAACCTCCTTTTTTGTTAGCTGTTTGAAAAGAACCAAGAGATCTTCCGCGTCTCCACCGTTTAGTTTCCTGAATTTCATTTCAAAAATCCTCCCGTTTTTGATATTCAAATTTTTGACATTCAAATCCAGTCAATAAACCATTAATAATATTTTTCGTCAATTTGTTCAATCTAAATATTTTTCAAAATCATTAGCTAATGATTCGCTGATTATTTCGCTAAAATCAAATATTATTCCGCTTTACCGGCTTTAGTTAATTCCACTTTAGTTCACATTCGTGAACTAAAGTGGAATTTTTATTTCAGTAAAAACCTGAACTTATATTACTTTTTTCTCCCTAAAATAATTTTGGATAGTTTTTCTATCCGACGGATCTAACATTTCAATTTTCATCACGGTAACAAAGGAAAAAATTAAATATTTTTTGGAGATTAATTCAATTTCTTTCCTGGGATCAAAAGGATAGAACCATAGAGTCCTCTGTAAAGGGAAGAATCCTAATTTTAGAATTTCTCTGCGGAAAGAGTCGGCGCCTTTCCGATACTTTGTAGGAATATCCGCAGCCACCTGCCAAAATTTTCCATCCCAAGTTTCTTGTTTTTGTATGACAATATCTTGTTCTTCCAATTTTCTTGACCTTGCCCGACCCTTTTCCGTAAGTACTATTTTAAAATCGTTTCTGTCTTTAAACATTTCGATATATCCTCTTTCCTTTAGATAATAAAAAGTTCGCGCTATCTTTTTGTTTTTTTCTTCGTATCTCGGCATTCTAATTTTTTTGAACGCGTAGAATGTTTTGATAACAGATAAAAAACCTGGCAGAAACGCTGTAAAAGTAATTGCGCCGGAAATCGCCAGTATGGCCAATACTATTTGAGCTAAATTCTTAAGTTTTTCTGCCTTGGTTTCAGAAATTTCAAAAACAGGCTTCTTGATATTTTTGCCTATCGAGCCCGCCAGGGTAAGTTTGTTGGTTATTTTAATAAAAGTTTTTCTACTTTTGTTCACGAATGTGAATTAAAGTGGAATTTTATAAATTATCAGTTACTATCGAGTCTTTAATACAGCCGTTAAATGTATTTTTAGGTTTTTCAGGAAAAATATTTTTTTTTAATAAAATGCGCTGCTATGTATAATGCTGTCCATAGTCCTAAAAACGGCAGGATGATTCGCCACAAAAACCAATTGCCCCACAACCGGTAAAACCAGGCGTAAGGAGTTTTTTGCAATCCGCTGCTGGCGGTAAAAGTGGGCGGGTTGTTGGATTGCCCCATTGTTTCAGTATTATTATCTTCAGCGTTATTATTCGAATTAGCTCTTCCCTTCCCTAGACTATTCGTTTCAGGAATATTATTCTCCGGAGAGGAATTATTTTTGTTATCGGATAATTTTACATAGTTTCCTCTTTCTTCCGGAATCTTGTACTGGATGTCTTCCTGATTTTCCTGCGGTTTTAAAACAGAACCAGAATTTTCATTTGAAATTTCACCAGTATTTTCATTAGACATTTCATTGGGAATGGGTAATTGGTAATTGGATATTACCACATAGCTCTCTCCTTCTTTCACTTCCGGATAAATTATTTTGTCCTCCAGCTTCCCTTCTATTTCAACCGGTCCAGAAAATAATCGCACTTCCCCGCCCTCTTGATGAAGTTCGAAGTCATTATCGTTATTGTTAGTAATAATAATTTCGGAATAAGGCGCCAGCATCAAAGTTTTTTCCTTATTAGTTTCGGCAACATCCGGCAAAGTAATAAAAAATTCATGCTTATCATTGTCGTCATAGAAAACCCAGCCAGCCAGGTCTACAGTCGTTTCTCCCGTATTATACAATTTAACCCATTTTTCACTCGGATTAATTTCCGCGATTTTTATTTGATTTTCGGAGCTGTAATAATTCTGATCAGCCAAACATACAGTTATGCTGAAAATAAAGGTTAAGAAAACTATTGCTGCTTGTTTCATACATTTGAAAAATTAAAAATTGAAAATCATAAGTTCCAAATAGCACCAAACTCCAAAAATCAACCCTTAAAACGTTCGTTACATGCTGAATTCTTTAGGATAGTTGCGAAAATCCTAACGTATTCATCGGATTCTTTCGACAACAAGTTAGCTTCCGACGATTTAAATTTATTGTTCTCCGCAATCAGTTTAAGCCAAAACATAGTTTCTTTCGCTTCTTTTTTACATATCCTAATTCGAAATTTAAAATCCTTAAGAGTTATGGTTTCATTTGCTTCTCTGTAGTTTGCACCGATTGAATTTCCCGAACGCAAAGCCTGATCTGCAAGTCTCCTGTTTACTTGATTTTTTGGTAAGGTGTTGATTAAACTAATCAGTTTCTTACTAAAATTTAATGTTCTGTCTTCAAGATCGTAAATTTTATTTTCTCGTTTAATAGACATTTTTATGATTTATTGTTTAAAATTATTTGCCTGCCTGCCGGTAGGCAGGGAACTTATAATTTTCAATTTTCAATTTATTCCCTTATACCACACTGGTCATTAAAAAGTTCTTAAAAAATAATTAACCCAACCTCAAAAAGAATACAGTAATTCGTAAATCGTAATCTGTAATTAGATTAAATTAATAAGACTATTTCTATCTTATTAATTTAACTTATTACGAGTTACGAATCACGAGTTACGAATTTTTCCCATTACAAAAGCCCCCTGATAAATATCAAGGGGCTTTTGTTCTCTGCCTGTTTACGTTGAAACAAGCGAGAGGAAGATATAAAAAAAATGATGAAAAGTGCTTAAACTTCTTTTTAGAACTCGGAAATCATCCAGCACATGCCGTTGGTCGCAATCGACATGCTAGTCACGTCGTTTGCGAGCGACGTGACTAGATATTAGAAACTCTCGCGCTGTATTTCTGGAGATTCTTAAGCTGCCTTTCATTAAGCTGTTTGGACTTCGAAATCGCGTCTTTCATCAGGCTGTCCGAAAATGTCCTGCTATCGCCAACTTTGAGTCTTCCCTGGCTCACATTCTTACGGAGAAAATCTTCAATATAGATTTTGTGCTCTTTCGTAAGTGAAGGGTCGGCATTCTCGTTGAGATAGTTTTTGAGAGCTTTACGAGCAAGGTGGGTAGTTCCGTCTCCCCTGTCAGCTTTAGCCACATATCCTTCTCCAGTCTTTTCTACGGGAGTCTGGACTTGCTGTTCTTTAGGAGCAGTTTCTGCTGGCTTCTGCTGGTCGCCCTTGACTACCACTTCGCCCTTGTTGTCGTTTTCGTTCTGAACTTGGACGCCGGCCTGAGGTTGTTCGCCTGGGATCTGCTCGCCTTCTTGAACTTCTACTGCCTGTTCCCCGGCCAATTGTTGCGATTGGTCTTGGGGTTTCTTGGAATAATTGTAAATCCCTACGGCAATAAGAGCTACAATCAACACGGATAGGATTACCCGAAGATTGTCCTGAAACCACATGCGGATTTGCTCCCAAGTATCTCCCTGCTCTTCCTCAAAGTCTTCTTCGTCAGAAAACAAATCTTCATCGGTTGTTTCTTCGTCTTCTTTTACTGATTCTTCGGTGGTGTCTTCCGAGTCCTTTTTCTTATCTTCTTCCATCATCTCACCTCCTCTCTTTTGTTCCCGTTGCCGGAAACAATATTAAATTTTAAAAGTGCTTGGCACGTCGTTCGCGAACGACGTGTCCTGCCCCTTTCGGAGAAAAACACATCGAACCGCAACAACGCGACTAAGCAACGACCTCGGTTGCAAGTACCCTCCCGTGAATACATCGTTAATCGTTATACGGTAACGAAAATCGTATAGTGAGGCGGTTAGGTTTATCGTATTTTTGTATTTCTACGTTTAACGTAACCGCTAGGCGATACGGGCTTCGTAACCATTTAACGTTAATCCGCTTCTAAGCCAACTAAAAACCACAACTCCTGACAAAAAACTAAGTAGCAAGATTTAGTTTTTGGTTTTTGGTTGTGGTTATTAGCTTTTTTGTTTTGATTTTCGTTCTACCGTAGACTGTTCTTATTATCCTAAAGTTAAGATGTAGTTTTGTCAAAAAACAAAAAAGAATTTTGCAATCATCTACCCCCGATACCCGGCAATTTTACGTAATTTTTCCGTGACCTCTTTAATCTTGAGTGTCGCATAATCTATGTCGTCTTTAGTCGTTCCCTCCCCCAGAGTAAAGCGCAGACTGCCGTGAGCCTCCGGATGAGTCAGTCCGATCGATAAGAGAACGTGGGACGGTTCCAACGTTTCGCTGGAGCAGGCTGAACCAGTGGAACAAGCAACCCCAGCCATGTCCAACGCGAGAAGCATGCTCTCCCCTTCTACGCCGGCAAAGCTCACATTCAAGTTGTTAGCTACTCTTTTTTCCAAAGACCCGTTAAGCGAAATATTCTTTATTTCCTTGCGCAATTTTTCCCAAAAATAATCCCGCAACTCCTGAATTTTTTTTGTTTTTTGGCTCTTAAAATTTGAAGTTTCATTAGAAATTGGTAATCGGTAATTGGTAATTCTGTTGACCGCCTCTCCCATCCCGACAATCCCGGTCACGTTATGCGTTCCCGATCGCAGATTGAATTCCTGGCTCCCGCCGTATTGGATTTTCTCAATGCGGACGCCCTTGCTGACTCCCAGCGCCCCGACTCCTTTGGGTCCGTATATTTTGTGGGCGGAAAGCGAAAAAAGATCCACTCCCATTTTTTTCATATTGCACGGCAAATAATTGACTCCTTGGGTAACGTCGCTGTGAAAATAAATCGGCAAGGCTTCTTTCCCCCTTAGCCCGGCTTTTTCTTTTCGACGCAATCGTTCTTTTTGGATTAAAGCACCGATATCCTTAAGAGGCGCTACCGTCCCGATTTCGTTATTTACATACATCACAGAAACCAACACAGTATTGGGTTTTATCGCCGATAAAATATCCTTCGAATCCACTACTCCGTCCCGCCCAATATTTATGAAAGTCACTTCCGCTGCGCCCTGAAACGAGTCTCTCTGGTTCAGGGCCTCGCCACCGTCGCTCGCAAGCGGCGTGGCTTTGCCTCTTAACAAATCTTTGGCAGTATCCAATAAACAATGATGTTCAAAGGGAGTAGTGATAATGTGAGGAATAAAATTTTTATCTTCTGGCAAAAACACTCTGTCTTGATATTTATTAACGTAATTTTTTACCGCTCGAGCCACTCCTCTTAAAGCTAGATTATTGCTTTCTGTTGCTCCGCTGGTGAAAATAATTTCTTCCTGCTCCACATTGAAAAAGCTGGCCACTCTTTCGCGGGCTTCTTCCACGGCTTTACGGGCATCCTGACCGAAACTGTGCATGGCTGACGGGTTTCCATAAATCTTATCCCAATACGGTTCCATCGCTTTTTTCACTTCCGACGCAACGGGCGTAGTCGCCGCATAATCAAGATAAACCTTCTTCATATTCAAAATATTACTTATTCAACCTAAATCTAATATAGTTAAACCTGATAGGCAAGCAGATTTTGCCCATTTTTATCCGCCCCATGAGCCCTGTGAGTCTTATAAGTCCAATTCTCTTATTTGAACCTGATTTCAAATTTTATATCCTTGCTAAGAGTAGTTTTTTTGCTTCTGATTTTCCCTTTGCTGGAAAGTTTCCCTTTTAGAGTGAACTTGGCAGTGGTTTGACCTTTAAACTTAGCCGCCTTTATTTCAATATTTCTTGTAGTTCCCATTACAAAAACAGCGCACTTGCCTTTTTTGTCAGCAATATCGTGGTCTAAAAGCTGCCCGGTGTCTTGATCATAAACTTTTACCTCCGCCCATCTAGCTTTTTTATATTTTTTACTGGATTTATTCCATTTTTTTATCGTAACAGTCATTTTACGATACGTAGACGAGTACATCTCATCGCTTTTCAGATTATTTCCTATTAATCTCTCTACTCCTTCGTCGCTGAAGTCAGCTACCCAAAACCATTCCACACTGGATCCGTCTTTGGTTGCTCCCGGTTTGTTAACTCGGGAAATACCGACTGTTCTCGCCTCCGCGGCAATCATGTTTTCTTTGTGCCCTTCCGAAGCTTTCCACGCGTCGAACATGTCTTGGCCAGTCTGGTAGCCCCATCCCATGTTTTCTGTCAGAAAATAGTAGCCGTATTTTTGGCCTCGCTCTTCGGGAGCATCCCCATCCGTATCGATATGGATGTTCACATTATCATTGTCAGGATGGTCTGCAAAATCATCGGCAAAAAATTCCGCTCCGTTGGTTACATTCTTTGAAATCTTCAGTTCTGTCCGCCCCAGGCTTTTTCGATAATCGTTGAGCAAATCAACAAAGGCCTGCTCTTCAGTATCAATGGTAGCCGCCTTGGTCGTTTGGAACATCGCCAGGCCGGCGAACACCGCCAATGTGCAGATTGTAATTTTTTTCAGATTCATTTTTATTTTTTAATAAGTCTTATTAGTCCTGTAGGTCTTGTGCGACTTATAGGAGATTCTGTTGCGGGGGCGGGATTCGAACCCGCAACCTCGAGGTTATGGGCCTCGCAAGCTACCATTGCTCCACCCCGCGGCTTTGCTCATGTTGCTTAATGTTAGCACAAAAAACAAAAAAGTAAAGTTTCTTTGAGGTTAAGTTAATTTTTTGTTAAGCACTTTTTAATCTTCATCTGCTAGAATTGGTCTTATAAGTCTTACCCGACCAATATGACCCATAAGTCCAATTTAATTCCGCCCCACGGCGGATACCGCAAACTTAAATCCTATCAATCAGCAGAGATTGTCTTTGATCTGACTAAGCTTTTTTGCGAGAAATTCTTAATTCCCTCGAATAAGACTTATAAGTCAAATAAGACCGATAGGTCCTATCGCCAAATCGATCAAATGATACAGGCCGCACGCAGCGGCAAACAAAATATTGCGGAAGGATCAATGGCCTCAGGCACTTCTAAAAAAACTGAATTAAAACTAATTGGAGTGGCAAGAGCAAGTCTAGAAGAATTGCTCGTCGATTACGAAGATTTTTTGAGAAATAATGGAATGGAAAAATGGGAGAAAAACGACTGTCGTGTTCTCGAAATCAGAAACCTTGTCTACAAGTCCAATAGGTCCCATAAGACTTATTCGACCTATTTTGAATTTCCTGAATCTTTTGCAAACGTCTTGATTTGTTTGATCCACCAAACCAATTTTCTTCTAGACCGTCTATTGAAATCTCTTGAGCAAAATTTTCTGGACGAGGGCGGATTTACCGAAAGGCTTTACAAGAAAAGGAGTTTTTATAGGTCGTATACGTCCCATGAGTCCTATAAGACCTATAAAAAGCATTGAAATAAAAACACCCCCGCCAAAATGGCTCCTAAATAAATATGTAAGCCTGGGGGGGTGCTTCCCCCAGACGGTAGGTTACAGAAAAATTCAAATTTCTATAAGTCTTATTGGTCTGATGAGTCCTATAAGACTTATAAATTGAATTTTTCTGGCACCCACCGTACCGGGGGAAATCAAAAAAACACCGTCAAATTTCACAACTTTTTATTTTTTGTGTGAAATTTGAAAGTTGTCCCGCCGAAACGGGGATTTCTAAGTCCATCCTCCTTTCTGAACTTAATTTTTATAGTAAGGTGCTTTTTGCTTTTGTTTTTGATGCCGAACTCGGCATCCGATCTCCGCCAAACCACCCTTCCCTATTGTCTGGCGCACATCAGATGCCTCGTTCGTTTTTGTTTTTGAAACACAGTACTGCACTTCCAAACTTCCCGTAAGATCCTACCGAAAGGAGAGGGAGGGATTTCCTGCCCGTCCGTAGCTGTTTTAGCGCAGGCGGGTTGCCCTCTCCTTTCAGAATCAGCCAATATCTATTTGTTTTATTTTCTTTTTGTTTTCAACCATTAACAGTGCAGATTATACTTTATTAATTATTACAATCAATTTTTTTGGAAAACCTCTTGAAAACCCTGGGTCGCGCTGTGGATAACTTTTGCAAAACTTTTGTTTTTCACAAAATATCGGGAGTACTTTTCCAAATGTTTTTTAGGCGCTAATTATACACAAGTTTTCCACATATGAATTTTATGAGTCTTATAGGTCTTATGTGACCTATAAGTCCTATGGGGTGGAATTTGCATTCACATTTGCATTGGAATTCACATTTGAATTCATGTTCGCATTCGCATTGGCGTTGTCGGTGGCAAATTGCGAATCGTTTGTGTTTATGTTGTCGGTTGCGTTTGTATTCACATTTCCGTTTACATTGTCATCCTGCCCGCCCGCCGAAGCATTGGCGGAGGAGGGAGCGGAGGTCGTTACGACCGAAGTCGAAGGATCTGCCCCTGATGTTGGTTCAAGGTTGCCTGTCTCGCCGACAGACGGGTAACTTGAACCATTCATTTCTGCATTTGTATTTGCATTTTCGGACAGGCTTTCGACGTCTGACTGGGTACTCTGGACTTCCTGCCCGAACACGTGCCAGTCAAAGATCACGTTACTATCGAGAACCTCGCTGATCTTAATAGTAAATCCCGATTTGCTTTTGCCTGTTATGGCATAGCGGAAATCCGGATCGAGAGCTATTTCACCCTCAGGACTTACCGTTATTACCGGTTCGTTTAGATATGGCTTTGTGAACTCGACTTCTACTGTCATCTCGCCTTTTTGAACAGTGGCCTGCCCCGCCGTGTCCGCATTGAACGTTACTTTATTTTTAAACTCGACATCCTTCCAGAAAGTCGCTTCTGCCAAAAAGTCCACAGCTTCGCCGAAGGTAACTTTGGCGGTAATGATCATTTCTTTCACGATAGTAACAATGTCGGATTGGAACTCCGCCCAGATCCCCTTGTCATCCTGACCGGAGCCCGAGTCTGTCGAGGGCGAAGCGGAAGGATCTGTCCCTACCTCTGCCCCCGAATCCTGGATAGATCCTTCGGCTCCTTGCTGCGCGTCGTCGCTCAGGATGACAGAACTATCCGGTTCAGAATTAGTATCGGTATTCGCATTCTCCAACCCCGCCACCCTGCTCTCCAAGCTCGCCAACTGTAATTCTCCCCCGACCATGTCATCCTGAACTTGTTTCAGGATCTGCTCTTGATTCGCGATTCTTAATTCTTGATTCTTATCCGCCTCATTGAGCTGCGTAACATAGATCGCCTGCGTTTCCGCCGTCTCCCACAGATGGTTCACGAGCTTGCCGAGCGAGAACTTTCCGGACTGTTGCCATTCGTCCCGGCCGGGAATGGTCGGCAGGTGGCGGTTGGACTGGATGTATTCGGTCATTTCGTCGATGCCGAGCATGGAGTAGTCCGCGTGCTGAGCCAGGTCTTCCGGCCGGACTTCCCCGTCGAAATACTTGTCGAAGACGTAGTCAGTGAGCAACACGTTGTCGTCGTAAACCCCCACTGCGTTGATTGTTCCCGCCCCCTTGTCCCCGCCAGTGGGAGAACCCACTACCAGTCCCCCGCTGCCGTACAGAGTCATCTTTAGAGAAACGGTTCTGTCGGTCGTTCCCGTCGCTCCAGCAGTTGTGGTGTAAAAATCGATATTGGAGCTGCCCGTTCCGGTAGCTGTTCCGGAGGCGAGATGGAGATCGCCCCCATTCTTGTTGGTGGCGCCAGAAGTGGCTCCTCCTGCATATACGGTGAGGATGCTCCCCGCTGTATCAGCAATAGGGTTTCTTTCGACATATATACCTCTATTTGTCTCCCCCCCGAAGGAAAGATCGAAACTGGGAGCAGCTGTTCCGATACCGAGCCTGCCGTTCACATTGACATAATTTGAGCCGAAGTCCCCCCAGATAAGAGGCGTGGTGGTGTTGGAGTTGTCGATATACAGCTTGTTGGATCCGGTTTCCTGCGCTCCAGCCAGATAGCCTAAAAAGACGTTACCGGAACTGCCTGTTGTTATAGCAATTCCCGCTTGGAAACCAATAATAGTGTTGTTGTTGGCGCCAGTGTAAAGAGCGGCGCCCTGCCCGGCCTGCTGTCCGATGAACGTATTGTTGCTGCCGGTCTGGGAATAGAGTCCGGCGGAATTCCCCAGCGCGACTAGCCCGGCGCCGGTAGTGTTGGATATAAGAGACGAGAATCCCACCGCGGTGTTGCCGGCCGCGGTCGTATTGGCCTGCAAAGCACTGATTCCCACGGCAACATTGACATACCCTGTAGTATTAGCGTAAAGAGCAATGTCGCCCACCGCGACATTGCTGTATCCGGTGGTATTGCCATAAAGAGTTCCTTGCCCTACCGCGGTATTGGTATATCCGGTGGTGTTAGCGCGAAGAGCGTTAACACCAGCCGCAACGTTGTTGTAGCCAGTAGTGTTGGTGTACCCGCTTCCATTCCCAAGAAACGTGTTGTAATTTCCGGTAGTAATCGAAATGCCTGATTGAAAACCGACAAAAGTGTTACCCGTGTGAGAGTTGCCGATAACGCCGGTGCCGGCGCCAGCGCCTATAGCAACATTCTGGGATCCGGTTTGGTTATATACCAGCGAATTGACTCCCAAAGATACGTTGTAACTGCCGGCAGTGTTTCCCAATCCGGCGTTTGTTCCGATAACTACGTCTTGGATACCGGTCGTGTTATTTTGCAAAGCGCCGACCCCTATCGCAACATGGTTGCTTCCGGTAGTGTTAGCAAGACCTGCTTGATAACCGCCAAAAAAGTTACTTCCCCCAGTTGTATTGGCATATCCCGCACGCCAGCCGACGAAAGTATTGGCGGAATAAGAATTAGTCGATACGCCTTGCCCAGCTTCGTAACCTAATAACGTATTGTAATTTCCGGTTACATTGTATAATCCCGTATAATTTCCTACGGCAACATTCTGGTTACCGGTAGTGTCGGATCCCAGAGCATTCACACCTATGGCGAGATTATTGTCCGTCGTGCTAACATCCAACGCCAAAGAGCCGATAGCAATATTGGCAACACCGGAAATATTAGTCGCCAAAGATCCGGCACCGACAACAGTATTGTTGGCTCCAGTGGTATTGGCAATTAGAGTATTGAGACCTATAGCAGTATTGTTGTAACCGGTAGTATCACCCGCCAAGGCGTTCAGGCCCACAGCAGTATTGCTATATCCGGTTGTAATGTCTCTAAGAGCATTTAGTCCCACCGCGGTATTATACCAGCCTTCGTTTCCCGCCGCGTGCGTCAGACTTCCGCCCCCGTCCCCCACGATGAGATTCCCCGTGAGCGAGCCGTTGCCTTTGCTCAAGACTTGGGTGGAACCGATGAAATATTCTTCCGCGTCCGCCACGGCCAGGTCGCCGTTGACAGTGAGCAGGTTGGTGCTGAAATCCCCGTAGATGAGCGGGGTGGCGGTGTTGGAGTTGTCGATATAGAGCTTGTTGGAACCGCTCTCCAAATATCCCGCTTGGAAACCGAGGAAAATATTGCCAGAACTCCCCGTGCCGATAGCTTGTCCCGCTTCAAACCCAATAATCGTATTGTTATCGGCTCCGGTAAAAGAACCGCTACCGCTACCCGCATAAGTTCCAAGAAAAACGTTGTAGTTCCCTGTTTGAAGAGAGCGCCCGCTTGCAAAGCCTACCGCGACATTGTCCAAACTGGCAGTGCTGTCACGTAGAGACTGAATTCCCAAAGCAGTGTTGGTGTATCCGGTAGTATTGTATTGAAGAGCATATGATCCGACAGCCACATTGCTATAACCAGTAGTATTAGCAGTAAGAGCTTCTCTCCCCATAGCGCTATTGTCATACCCCTCGGTATTAGCCACCATAGACCAAAAACCCAATGCGCTATTATAGTTACCCGTGGTGTTATTATAAAGAGCGCCCTCTCCTACCGCAACATTGTCAATACCGGTAGTGTTGAAATGGAGAGCATCGCGGCCTATGGCATTATTATTGTAACCTGTGGTGTTGGAGTAAAGGGCGCCGTAACCTATCGCATTGTTCTGATACCCCGTGGTGTTCGTGTAAAGAGCAGTAGCCCCCAAAGCAACATTAGCGCTCCCCGTAGTAACCGAATAACCGGACTGGTAACCAATGAATGTATTGTTGGAGTAGGAGTCGCCGGCAGATCCTTTCCCGGCCTGAACTCCGATAATGGTATTATTGCTCCCAGTGCGATTGTTGTATCCGGCTTCCGCGCCTATAGCGGTATTGTAATATCCAGTGGTATTATTGTAAGCGCTGTCCACTCCTACGGCGGTGTTCAGATACCCTGTCGTGTTAACAAACAACGCTGACGTGCCGACCGCCGTATTCATGTTGGCCGTATTCCCATAAAGCGCGCCTTGGCCGACAGCGGTGTTGCGATATCCCGAAACATTGGAATGCCCGCTTTCGCTGCCAAGGAAGACATTATAATAGCCGGTGGTATTAGCATAGCCGGCCTGATAGCCTCCGAAAAAGTTGCTTCCGCCGGTGGTGGTGGAATAGCCCGTCTGATAGCCAATAAAGGTGTTGTTGGAATAGGAATTTAGAACAACACCATAGCCAGCATCTTGGCCTATCAGCACATTACTGTTGCCCGTTTGATTGTAAAACCCAGCATTCAAGCCTATTCCGACATTGCTACTGCCTGTAGTGTTTCGATTAAGAGAAGCATACCCAAGAGTAGCATTATTGATACCGGTAGTGTTCAGGTAGAGAGAGAGAGCCCCGACAGCCGTATTACTGTTCCCTCCGGTATTCGATGTAAGAGCCTGTTGTCCAATAGCAGTATTGGCATAGCCAACATCGTTGGTTTGAAGAGCGTTAAGCCCTACCGCCGTGTTCGAATAGCCGGTGGTGTTAGTCACAAGAGCAAACCTTCCAAGAGCAGTATTGTAATATCCGGTGGTATTAGCAAGAAGCGCATCTATCCCTAAAGCGGTGTTGTAATAACCAGTGTCTCCCGCAGCATGCGACATGCTCCCTCCCCCGTTCCCCACGATGAGATTCCCGGTGAGCGATCCGTTGCCCTTGCTGAGTACTTGGGTGGAACCGATGAAATAATCGGCCGCGTCCGCCAAGCTAACGCTGTCGCCCGAGGTCGCGGGGCTGAGGGTGGTGCCGGCTCTGGACCAGTAGCCGATCGTACCCGCGCCAGATCCGGTAATATTACCGGCGCAAGTTAAATTTCCGGTAGCGTTGTCTATCGTACAGCCAGTCGATGCCGATCCGCCGGCTAAGTTTATGTTACCGGTGGAAGTCCCGCCGATATTAACC
>Ga0074195_1002072_pt1 | contig 24244 bp, 25 predicted proteins | sample EPASupsiteHSE623_FD_64525 | JGI IMG/M metagenome (GOLD analysis project Ga0074195, IMG submission 64525) | Bioremediated contaminated groundwater from EPA Superfund site, New Mexico - Sample HSE6-23 | ecosystem: Environmental > Aquatic > Deep subsurface > Groundwater > Contaminated ... | reverse complement strand
TGCACCACGGCGGCTGAATCAAATTAACGAGCTTTGCGCAGTGCCAAGATACGGTTCATTTCGTTATATACAATCATTAATCCTTCATCGACACCCATGCCTGGTTTAGCAAGCATCTGGTCAGGCTGAGTTGCCATAGCAATATGCACACACACTTGAGCTGAACGATCGGTCTCGTTGCAAGTGCCTCCTTGGTAAGCCCCAACGCCTTTCTTTTTGCAGTAAAGAGTTGATTCAATAATATTGTTTATGCCGCCAAGGTCAGGGGTTTTGATTTGCAACATATCGCCGGCCTTGTTATCAGCAAAAAGTTTAATATCTTCAAAGGTATTGCACCACTCGTCGGCAACAATCTCGACTTGAATGTTTGCTTTATGAACACGCGCTGTAATTTCAGAAAGCACATCAATCTGCTTGTCGCGGTCTTCAACGTCAACCGGGCCTTCAATACGGAGTTTAAGAGGAGCAGCCGCTTTTTCAAGCTGACCGAAATATTCCACCATGCGGTCAATATCATTGTTGAAAGCAAGACCAATTGTTCCATAAACATCAATATGCAATACTGGGTTATAGCTTTCTTCCGTGCGAAGCTTAAGCACCCGGTTTTTAAGCCATTCTACATATTCAAGAAGCAGTTCGCCATTTTGCCCCAGTTTTGTGCTTACATGGTTAATAAGGGCGTGCGGCAGAACTTGAGCTTTTTTAATAATCATCTTGTCGGCGTTATCATATCTATTGTCGCCAGACTGTGTGAATACCGGAATTTCTTTATCACTCACCTGAGTATTGTATTCCTCTGCAATTACTTCACACATCATTTTATGCTTTGCCTTAGCTACTGCATCAAGAATAGCTTGGGTAACACCATAGCGGAGTGCAGTGTGAATACGCTTGCCTGTTTTAGCGTCAGTCATGTTGTCGATTTCTTCTGCTAATTGTTTAAAAGAAGATAGCTCACGGCCAACCAGTTGTGGTTTAATTTCTTTTTCAATTACTGGGATGAAATCGTCAGCCAAGAATAATGGATCACGTCCGCCCGCACCGCTATATTGAACTGCTGCGCAGTCGCCATATGCAACTTGCCCGTCTTCAAGCACAATCATAACCGAAACACACTCGCCGGCTTGGCGAATATTCTGGAATCCGGGAGTCACTGCATTTCCGAGATATGTAAAACCGTCGTGATCAGCACCTGCTTTAATTGCCCGTTGATCGTCAAAATAGAATCCTGTCAGACCTCTTGAACACACTACGTTTTTAATTTTCATATTACAATCTCCCCTTCGCATTTTATATTCATCAGCAAACGCGCTTGGTACTCGGCATAATGGGTAGCCATGTACCAAGCACTAACAGGTTATAGGTTACTTAGGTCTGCCAACTAAGCGGCCTTTTGAAATTGCGTATATATCGTCAATAACCATTTGGAAACTAGCGGTACGGCCTTCAGCCTTTGCTCGCTCATCCATCTTTCCTCTGTGGAAGTCAACAAGTTCTTTGGTAAATGGAAGGTTCCCAGTTTCAAAAAGTCTAACTGCGCCGCTATTATCGCGCGCTGGAAGAATCTTATTGAGAGTATAGTTACTAGGAGCAAAAGGTACGTCAAGCACACCAGCTTCAAAAGCGCGAACAGCGCCTATTGCATAATCATTTTGTCCAAGTTCAAAGACTTTATCAAGAATACAACGGGTTTCAGCTTTTATAATTTCAATTTCAAGATTGACCTCGGTCGTAATCGGGAACGGCTGGTCAAGCAGCATATTTATTGCTTGCTTGGTTGCTCTAAGTCCTTGAGCATTTGCTTCCTTCGTTGGAATGCCTAGCGCCTCATGCGGAGTCTTAACAATAACCTTAGTTGCTTTCGACAGTGCAGCAGCTGCTGCGCCCCATGAAATTACTGCAAACGCTTTTGCTTCATCTTGAGGGAAACCGCCCATCCATTGGTGGAAAACAGTTGTAAGAATGCAGTCGTTAAAACCATGCTTGGCAAAATACTCTTCTGAAAGCTGTTCAAGCGACTTTATTGCAGCAATATCCTGAATAAGATTACCGCATTGACCATAGCCTAGCGTGATATTTTTAACGCCTTGCTCAGCAGCAAGAAGACCTTCAATTATAGCGATAGCATGAGAGATACTTGGCGGAACAAGCGTACCAGTAAGCGGTCCAAATGGTTCACGATTTATTTCAATACCATGCTCTGCATATAAACCTACGAGACGGTCAGCATATTGCCAATCCAGGATAGTTTTCTCAAGCGATACGCTCTTAGCATAAGGAATATTGTATGAAATTCCGCCGCCCTCATACGAAGTGAAACCGCCAGCCAACGTAATTTCAGTCAGCAAACGAGCATCAGGAGTGCCATGGCGCACCTGAAGCGGAGCTTCAACATTCTCAACGACCTGACGAACACCTTTTACACCGTGATTAACAGCCGGAAAGCCATTGAGCAGTGAACGTCCTGCCCGCTTACTTTCTTCAATGCCGTTTTCAGCTTCTTTATACTGGTTTTGACGAGTATAGCTATCGATAGTTGTCGGAAGGAGATCAGCTTCGCCTTCTTTTAGCAGGAAGTTGAGCAAATTAGTGTGCTCATTGATCAAAGCTACACCAGCGCGAGGCTGCGTCAATGTTTCACCGTTTTTCTTGGCTTTAATTAGACGTTTTGCAAATTGACGCTTAGCAGGAATATTCTCATGATATTTTACCGCTTCTTCAAAATCCACCTCAGAGCCAGTAGGCCACTGCTTTAAAACTTCTTCTCTTACTGCATTGAACTCATCATGAGTCCACTTTTTATTTTTTAGTTCCACTATTGTTCCCTCCGCACAAAATATTTTTTCATCAATCGTACTGCTAGATCGGGGTATTCCCCGCCTAAAAGGCCCATAGATGCCATAATATAATCTTGGTCAATAAGAAATTCGGGCTGCTGCGGTTTTAACACATTAGGCGATACTTCGTCGAAAACTATCCCTTTCAGAATTTCTTCCGGCTTACTATTATTAATAATAACTCCGCCTGTACCAACAACCGTCTTAACAGCCGTTAAATCCTTGCCAACCTGCACAAAAGCATTGCCATATAAAGTATATACAGTCTCAAGCTGTCCGACATGCCGGTCAGCGCTTACACGGGTACACGCTTTACCCATTGCTATTTCCAGTTCTTCTTCAGAAGAGTCTTGCGGCAAATATTCTATTTCTTTGCTAACCTTTACCACATAGTCTTCGACATCAGTTTCACTAGTTCCAGCGTAATCAGCAATCATTCTTGCACCCGAGGCTTTCAATAACGCCTCGGCGCTGTAGCGCATCCCCAGATCGCCTTCAACTGTTCGCTTAGCGAAAGGCTCCGGCAAACCGCGGACTGCAACATTGGATTTTGTCGGGTCACCTTTGGCGATAGAATACACATCTGTTGTCGCGCCGCCGATGTCCATCACCATTAAATCACCTAAACCAGCTTCATTATGCGTACCTACTGAAAGCAGCTCTGCAGCCGTTAGCACGGCAGCCGGCGTTGGCATTACCATTTTATCAACAAACTTATTTGCGCGATTCAGACCCTTTGCTTCAACTATCCTTTTCAGAAAAATATCACGAATAGTTTCACGGGCCGGCCCGATATTTAGTTCATTAAGCTTTGGCATTACATTTTCAGTATGTCTAACTTCGGTCATTGTCTCTGATAAAATTCTTACAACAGCCGGTGTAACCGACTTATTGCCAGCTACCACTACTGGTACATCTTGTCCTAGCGTGTTAAGCATCTTGGCATTATGGAGGATGACTTCTTTATTCCCGCCGTCAGTTCCGCCAGCAAGCAAAATAATATCCGGCTTTAGAGCAGCGATATCTTCAATCTCATATTCGCTTAGCTCATTTCCAAAAACGCCAAGAACTTTAGCACCCGCTCCTAAAGCTGCCCTCTTGGCAGCTTCAGCCGTTAGTTCAGGCACTAGTCCGACTGCCACCATCTTTAATCCGCCGGCAGCACTCGAGCAGCCAAGCACTTTAGCAAACTCCAGTTTACCTGTATGTTGAAACAACTTATCAAGGGCCTGATTTAAGCCATCCATTATATCTGTTTCAACAGTGGTTATTCCTCGAGCTGTTCCCAAAACAGTTTCATGTTCAGTATCGACCGCTGTTATTTTTGTATATGTACTGCCAAAATCTATGAGCAATACATTATTCACTCTAAAGACCCCTTTTTTGCAAGTCAGTTTTCAAATCATCTGTCACTTGTTCAGGGAGTGTTCCTGGCTCATACACTCTGTCATAACCCATGTCTTGGAATTTTTTACTTACTTGATCGAAGTCTGTTTTACCTACAACTAAGTTACCGCCTACATACAGTATGATGTCGCCAATTCCAGCTTCACGGCAGCGTTCTCTAAGTCCTCGGCAGTCTATCTCACCATGACCATAAAGTGACGCCACTAAGATAGCTTTTGCATCAGTTTCAATCGCCGCATTAACGAAATCTTCCTGAGGCACTAATACCCCAAGATTAACTACCTCAAAGCCTACTGCAGTCAGAGCATGGTTGAGTATCTTGTTGCCTACGGCGTGACAATCAGCGCCAATAACGCCTAGAACGACTTTAACCTTATTATCCATAATATAAATACCCCTTTGCATTAATAATTCGCAGTTGCTAGGAACCGCTTATTTGCTAATAACATAATAACCAAATAGACTTTCACTATACTAACTTACACTATTGGAGCAATCAATCTGGCGAGCAATTGGTTTAAAGAACCCTGGTCAATTTCATAATAAAACGGAATAATATCTCTACCATCATCACCAAGCAGTTGCCTGACTTGATTTTGTCGATCTGCTGCAACAACCAAAACACTATTTTGCAAAACAAATCTTCTAATCTCTTCAAGGTCAGTTTCAAACATTATTTCGATCTCAAGTCCAGTAATCATCGTTTTAGCCAGCAGACTCTTTAGTGTCTCTACAAATTCACGACTGGATGCCACCACTCCAACGGTAGTTCCCGCAGGCAAACGCGCTAATCTTAATAACGCTTCTAAATTGGGAACAGTTGCTATACTTAAAATTTTGGCACTGTTACCCATTAAATTCGCCACAACGGCGTGATGTTCACTTGGCACAACTACCAAATCACAAGCATGAAGCAGCTCAGCGGCAACCTTTCCTTCAGCAAGGTCATTTAAAGATACAGCCTCAAAACTAACATTTGCAGCCTGGCCTACTTGAGCAATGTATCGCTTGATGTATTCTACCGCACACCCAACAATCGCTACTCTCATTGATCTAACTGCAATAGTTTTTTCTTGAGCGCGTATACTAACAATGGCGGCAAACTGATCAAGTGTAAAGCCTATTTCAATAGCTTTAGCCATTGCAGTATCAATTACTCTAAGTACTCTTTCCCGTTTACTGCCAGAAACCTCCGTCGCTCCACTGCTGCCGCCTTCCTCAGATTGATTTCGAAGGAAGGTACCTCGTCCTTGGCGAGCTTCCAGCGTTCCCTCCAAAAGAAGTTCTTTGTAGGCAGCACTTACTGTATTGCGACTAATACCTAATTCTTGCGCCAGCTCACGCTCCGTAGGTAGTTTGTTGCCAGGTTTATAATCACCCGCCTTTATTTTCTCCAAAATGTAACTTTTTACTTGAAGATAAATCGGCATACCAAGGCGTTGCAATATCATATACTTACCTCACATTGGATTAATCCATTAGTCCAATTGCCTTACAACTAATATTATCCCATAAAATAATACAAAATACAATAAGTTTTTAGAAAATAACAACAGGCAGAAATAAATTCTGCCTGTTGTTATTTTCTCACTATTTTATTTGATATCCTTAGCTTTGACAACAAGTGTTCCAGCAGCGCGATCACCCACCCGTTGGTTAAGCCCCGACATCCAGATTGAAACTACGCCGATTAAATAGGCAAAGGGGAGAGCATCAACCACACGCAGCAGCGACCTTATGGCGGCCGCTTGTATATCACAGGAACTGCCATCGACCTTAACAACCCTTAGCCCCATAACCATTTTCCCAGGTGTTGCTCCCATTTTCCCCTCAAAGAATACATAATAGACAAAGCCCGCTAGAGTACTTAAAAGGAGCCCTACCCCTTCCAGTCCAAATCCGCTATGATTTGTACTTCCGAAAATGGCAGCTATAATGTACGATACCGGCAAAAATACCAAACCATCAATCAATAACGCAACAAACCTTATCCCAATCCCCGCACCTTTTAAGCCATAATCTCCGACCATCTTACGCATCCCCTCACTAATGTTTTATACCGCAGACGCTTTTTATCACTCTATTACAATATATGTCTTACATAACAAAAAAGCGCCCTAAAAGGGACGCTTTAATTTTTATTTAACGTTAAGTTCAATAATTTTTGCTTGAAAATAATTGTCATTTATAGTAATTACGGCGCAGGTAGGATGTTCCGACTTCTGAGGATAAGCGGCACTGCCTGGATTAACAACTAAAAGGTCCTCATCATTAGTTATTTCAGGAATATGACTATGACCATAAATAATAACATCAACCTGATACTGACGCCCCCACCACTTTAATTCTGAAGTACCTAGTTTTACATGATGGCGATGTCCATGTGTCAGCCAGAACGCTTTTCCTCCAGCTTCAAAAAATTCATCTACTTTTGCATCAGCGCTGCCGTCACAATTTCCTTTAACTGAGATAACAGGCATACCTGTTATCTTACCAAGAATCCTTCCGTCTTCGCTGCAATCACCAGCATGCAGCCATAAATCAGCCAATCCAACGGCAGCTGCCGCTCTTTCTATAGCTGCATAGTCGCCATGGGTATCACTGACAACACCTATTATCATTTTATATGCCCCGCCAGCTTGGCGGCTAGATTTCTAATAGCCTGCCCGCGATGACTTATAGCATTTTTTTCAGTCATCGTCATTTCAGCTAAAGTCTTTCCCATCTCTGGCATGTAAAACAATGGATCATAGCCAAAACCACCCCGTCCGCGCGGCTCACCCAGGATGATTCCTTCACAAGTTCCATCAGCCGTAATAACATGATCATCAGGACTAACTAAAGCAAGCGCACAGCGAAACCGAGCCGTCCGGCTGCTATCTTTAGCTTTTGCAAGCTCATTTAAAAGCTTGAAGTTATTAGTTTCATCTGTCGCATGTTCTCCCGAATAACGGGCGGAGTAAACGCCTGGAGCGCCCCCCAAGGCATCAACCTCAAGTCCTGAATCATCTGCCAAGCAAGACTTTCCGGTAATCTTGGCATAATGCTTAGCTTTTAAAACAGCATTGGCTTCAAAAGTTTCGCCATCTTCTATTGCATCGGGGACATTATCGAATTCAGTTAAAGCGCAAACTTTTACAGGCAAATCAGCTAAAGTCGATGCAAATTCAGCTACTTTACCCGCGTTTTTGCTTGCGACAACTATCTCAATCACCCTTCACGCCCCACCTTCCAAGTCAAAGGTCCGAGGATATCCTTTTGGTAATCAATTAGTTCATTAACACCCTTTTCAGCAACAGCCAGCATCTGGTTAAGCTGCTCTTTGGTAAAGGGATGCTTCTCTCCCGTGCCTTGAACCTCGACGAACTGACCTACGCCCGTCATTACTACATTCATATCAACAACCGCATTCGAATCTTCCTCGTAGCAGAGATCTAAAACCGCCTGGTCGCCTACAATACCAACACTAATCGCCGCTAGAAAGTCTTTTACTGGAAACGGCCGCTTGTCTGCGTCATTATAAAAAGTACTAACCGCATCAACTAAGGCGACAAAAGCCCCGGTGATGGATGCCGTGCGCGTTCCGCCGTCCGCCTGAATAACGTCACAGTCGATCCAAATGGTTTTCTCACCTAACGCCTTAAGATCAACAACACTGCGCAGCGCTCTACCGATTAGCCGCTGTATTTCATGAGTGCGACCGGTTAACTTTCCTCTCGCCGACTCCCTCGCATTACGCGTCTGGGTTGAGCGAGGCAGCAGTGAGTATTCAGCCGTTATCCAGCCTTCGCCGGTTCCCTTAAGAAAGTGCGGCACCTTTTCCTCGATTGTTGCGGCGCAAATAACTTTGGTGTTTCCTACTTCTATCAAAACTGATCCTTCAGCATATTTCAGATAATTACGGGTAATTCTCACCTTACGCATTTCGTCGGCTTTTCGTTCGTCTATTCTTGTCATGTCTACCTCCTGATTTTAAATGCTACAACTTCTCTAAAACGTCCTGCTGCTTATCTTGAATAAAATAATTCCCATACTTTCCCTGTCGCTTCTCACGATATACCGCTTCTCGCGCGCCGCTCCGGCAGGCTTGGCAAGCGTCCCGCGGAATAACTGCTGCAAAAGCTGACTTAGTCTTAAATCCATAGCCTTCCGCCTCGGTTGCAATGGTAAAATACCCTGAGCAGTGTGTACATAGTCGCACAGTATCGGTGCGCAGCTCGTTTATACCGCTATCGTCATAGTAAATACTTCTCCGATTCTGCCAGAAATCGCCGGCTTTAACAATAGCCTGCCGCTTCATATCATTTCGGGCTGACCACACACCGCGCCACTTTTCCACCAAATTGTTTATATAGGCGGTAGTTCGTTGAGATTGACGGGGACATTTTTCGATATCAGGTTCAACTACCTTGCTGTAATTCAAATTCGCCATCGCCAGAATTATACCAACATTTACATAAGGCAGCGCATCTTCAATAGAATATCCACCCTCTAAAACAGCGACATCAGCTTTTAGTTTCTCGGCTAAGCGGGCATACCCTTGAGCTGTAATGGCCATATTGGCAAGCGGATCGCTGTAATGATTATCTTGCCCAGCTGAATTAATAATAATATCAGGCTTAAAGTCATCAAGAATCGGGATGATTAGATTATCCAGCATATAATGTAAGCCGTCATCCGTCGTACCTGGCGGCAACGGCAGGTTTATTGTTGAGCAAAAAGCATTTGGACTGCCCATTTCCTCAATGAAACCGGTTCCTGGATATAACGTCCGCCCATCCTGATGAAAAGAAATAAACAACGTGTCTGGGTCGTGATAAAAAATATCTTGAGTTCCGTCACCATGGTGAACATCAGTATCCACTATCGCAACCTTTTTAATCCCATAGTGCTGACGTAAATATTCAATCATAACTGCTTCAATATTTACCGTGCAAAAACCCCTCGTTCCGTGAACCACTCGCATAGCATGATGCCCTGGCGGGCGTACAAGGGCAAAGGCCCTGGCCGTTTCCCTCTTAAACACCGACTCTGCCGCAGTTATTGCTCCGCCAGCAGACACGAGGTGCGCGTTAGTAATTAACGACGCTATATCTGGAACGCCGATATGAACACGCTCAATATCTTTATATGATGCTAGACACGGCTTGTATTCGCGTATTTCCGGAAGATCAAGCAATCCTTCTTCAACAATCTGATCCCTAGTATATAAAAGCCTTTCTTCGCGTTCTGGGTGAGTAGCACTGATTGCCCAATCAAAGGCGGGGAAGAACACTAAACCGAGCGGCTTCTTAGTACTCACACAAGCCCCTCCTCAGTCTCGATTCCTGTCAAATCGACAAGAACACCTGGTTTGATCTGCAGTCGATTAGTTATTATTTTGCCTGTAGTATTAAAACCTCGGACAATATTAAACTCCTCTTGCTGAATAACCTCAATATCACCCACCGGAATGCAAGCCTGTGCGGCGCGGTCTTCCAAATGCCTCTTCGCTATTTCATAACAATCGTTAAGACTACAGCTTCGATCAGTCAGTTTCTGCTGTATACCAAGCTCCGCTACTGTATAATACCTTCGCTCTGTATCAGCCCGAAGCGTTATATCAATAGTAGGCCTTGCAACAGCTGCCCCAATAGCATTAGCCACCATCGCACCCTTAGGCACTCTGCAGGGTATATTAAACTCTTTCGCTACTAGCGGAGCTAAACCTTCAGCTGTTCCGCCAACTCCCAGCAGCAAATTCGGTAAAAACTGTTCGGTATGAACAATATCCTCTACTCGGTAAACGGGCTCAGCAGCCTGTTCTTCAAGCATTTCCTTAATAGCTTCTTTTAATTTAACCACTGCGGCAGAAAGCACTATTGCTGCCATCTCGTTAGGAGACTGCCCTACATTAGCCGCCAATTGTTCCATAGCAAAATACGCGCGCTCAGCGTCACCAAAATCCATTAAACCTGCGACAATTAGCGCATCAGAGACTGTGGGATAATTGCCTCCATTCGCCATCGAAGGACCATGCCGAATTGGCCCGACTCTTAACTGACCCTCTTCCCAGCGAACAAAGCTATCTCCCCCAAGCCCCACTGACTTAAGTCTGAAGGAGCGTACTGCAGTAGGATAACCATTTACGACTGCGCCGCGGTCAGCAAACAATGGTCTTCCATTCTGCCATAAGGCAATGTCAGTAGTTGTTCCGCCGATATCGAGAGAAATGGCAGGCTGATTTGTTTGCGACATAGCCATTATTCCCAAGACACTTGCCGCCGGGCCGGTAAAGATAGCCTCTACCGGCTGATCCTTGGCAGACTTTAGCGGCAACGTACCGCCGTCAGCCTTAAGAACGAAGACCGGCGCAATTATACCGCGTTTAGCAAGCGCCCTTTCTATTGCCATAGCAAAATCATTAAACTGGCGCCATACAGCAGCGTTATAGTACGCAGAATTAGCCCGCCGCCAAAAGTTCAAACTGCCGCTAGCGGCCGAGCCAAGGCTGATATGCTTGGGCTTGCAAGCTTTGTTTATTAACTCAGCTGCATCCAGTTCATGTTTAGGATTACGCACCGCGAACTTTCCTGCTACTGCATAAACATCACAACCAGAAAAGCATCTGCAGGCTGCCTGTATCTCAGCTTGCTGAAGCTCTTTTACCTCTCGACCCCGATGATCAATATAGCCTGATAGGAGATAAGGCTCACTCGGGACAAGCTTAGAAATATCCATGCCTGGCCCAGGAATAAGACACAGTCCAACTCGGTCTGTCCTATCCTCAACAAGAGCATTCGTCACAATTGTGGTAGACAATGCTACCCTAGATATCCCAGATGCAGCAATATCAGGCAATATCTTATCTAAGGCAGCTAATATACCGATAAGTAAATCCTCATGCGTAGTAGGTGACTTAGATTGGGCAGTAACTCGACCTTCTTCAATAGCAACAGCGTCAGTAAATGTCCCACCCACGTCAATTCCAAGCAGCATGTTATCGCCTCTTTTTTGGTTCGTAGACCGCGCAGCCAATTGCCCCATTAAGCTGGGGGTATTCAGGAACAACGACTTTCACAGCCAGCTTCTCTTCAATTAAATTTTTAATAGCCTTACCTAGCGCTACTCCGCCAGTAAAAATAATAGTTTCACTACTCAGCGCAGTAAGCATCGGTCTAATTCTCTTAAAAATTGTGTAATTAACTCCGGCGGATAACTCCTGAACACTATACCCTTCAACAATTCGGCCAATAAGTTCCGATTCACCGAAAATTGCGCAAGTTGCATTAAGTTCTACTGGGTTGTTACTATAACTGCTCAACTCTTCCAGGCTTATCTTAAGAACATTTGCCATATTTTCTAAATAACGTCCGGTGCTAGCAGCGCATTTATCATTTGTCTCAAAACCTACCATTTTACCGTTGCGCACCTTTATTACTTTACTGTCCTGCCCACCTAAGTCCAGAAGCGTAAAATCATGAAGTCCTGTTTGCCATATAGCACCATTAGTATGAGCCTTAAGCTCAGCAATGACCTCTGCGCCAACAATATCAATTGTATTTCGGCCATAGCCTGTTGCCGTCACCCTGTCAACTTCACCTACGCCAAGAGCTGAAAAGTCAACCACCATTCCCTCAGAAGTACGCCGTCCGAATTCGCGATAAAACTCGACCGTTTCAAAGACCTTAGCCAGCTTTATTTCGCCAGCTTCCATCACAACCAGCTTTACACTGCGGCTGCCTAAGTCGATTCCACATCTCATAATGCACCTCAACGCAACATTTCAAGAAAACTATCAATACGCAGCTTGGTCCTTGCATCTAATTTACCTGGTTTATCGCCTTCAATTGAAAGTATAGGCACATCAAGCCGCTCCCGGAAAATCATGTCTTCAATTTGCCGAAAACAAAAACTCTGAACATAATGAATAATGCCATCCACATTACGCTTATCGGACTCAGCCTGAATATCTTTGATGCGTCCAAATACGCCATATGGATATGTGTATAAGCGATACTGTTCCACAATATCGTCAACCTCAAATGGCATGGCAAACTGACGCTGCACTTCATTAAATACAACTCTTGCTCCCATCTTCTCCAAGTAGGGATATAAATCAGTAAAAATCGGCGGAACACCAATAAACCCCAATCTTATTTCCTCATCAAATTCTGCCGCATCTTTTGTTTTTGTCAAAAAAGCATCAACATCTTTTTCGAACTTATCGACATCACTATTAAAATCACTGCACGAGACTTGAAAAAGGTGATTATCAAAACCGCTCACTGTATTCTCTTCCCAAGTCAGCCGATCAATTTCAGCAACTTTGAGCCGTACGGCATCCAGCCTTTTCTTAACCATCTGCACACTATCCCAGTCGGTTCCGAACGCCTTAATAAGCTTATCCATCTGTAATTTCAAAATATCATAGTCGCGGTCAAACGGATACGCAAAGGGCAGAGTTTCGATACCGACATGTTCAAACGTTTCCATTAGCGCATGGGTATTACTGCAGTCTCCTTGGGTGACAGCCAGCACCTTATCAATCTCTTTCGACTGTACCACAACAGAGTAAAGTCCTTTTATCCAACCGCATATATTACGGGGATACCCGGCATCTTCAGCAGCCTGAACATGACTGGATGCGTTCTCATCACCGATAAAGATATTGTTGATATCAACCGGGATATGCCCAGCAGCCAAGATTATTTCTACAGGTACTGTCGTAGTTATGCCAATACGCGCCACCAAACTGCCTCCTTAAAAACATTATATTACCTAGCAATAATAAAGAGGATAGTTTTATTCTATCCTCTTAGCTGCGCATTTAACCCAAGGCTTTAGCCTGAGCCTTTGCTTCGACTTCTGCATAATTTTTAATAATTACAATAGGCGTCTTTTGTGAAGCGTTGCCGAAAGGATTATCAATCAGTATCTGCGCCAGCCGCTTGGGATCAAGCCCAGTCGTCACACCTAGAACAGCCGCCCGTTTTAGGTCATTGACATCAGCCACTGCCGCACCATAGCATCCTAAACGGTGCTTAATTTCTTCAGCTACTCCGCTCGGATCCTTAGGACCATAAACTATATGCTTATCAAAAGGCGGCATTGTTCCGGTAACATCATCTATCAATGCTGCCTGCTCACCCGCCATTTCGTAAAAAACACCGTTCTTACCAAGCAGTTTAGCGAAAAGCCCCATGATCATGGCAAAGAACATTCGCCACTCACCTTCAAAATTCATTGCAGCCTGCATGCCATAACAGCTTGATAAGCTACCCTTTTGCGGTACGAAACGGCACATTACCTTAGCCAGAAAGCTCGGTTTAAGTTCTTCAGGGCTAGTAAGACGTCCCTGTGTAATAGCAACAACACTTTCTGCAACCGATACTACATCGTTTGGCCCGATATTGTTTTTAGCATACTCTGCAATCGCATCGACAATATTATCATCTGGAGTTAATATCCGGGTACGTACCGGTACTAGTTCCAATTCTGCCATAACATTTACACCTCCTGCGCCAACATTTATACGGCGCTTCTTCTATCTGTAGCCTGAGCTATCTCTTTCGCCCTCATAACCATCCGATTTTTAGAAATATACCACTCACCGCGCGCCACAATCTGATAAACAATATCAATTGGCATGTCCACCATCTGTTTTAGAGCTTCGGTGATTGTCCCATTCTTAGCTGTCAAAATCACCGTCACATTCACCGTCTCACCAGTAGTTTTTGGCACAATAAGCGCCTCAAAATATCCATCTGTCCGAGGCGCCGCTTCCAGCTCGAGACGCGAACTAACCTCCACAGCATCACACTGCTCATAAGGTAAAAGATGACGGGTATAAGCATCCATAATCGTCCCGTCTTGAGTTCCTTTATTAACGAACGACACCTTGCAGGAAAAGGTTGCTTTACTATCCGTCAACTCAACAAGTGAAAAGTCTGTACGCTGGTTAACTAAGAACTCAAATTCAGCGTCTCCCTGCCGGACTATGTATAACCATACAGCCCCAACTAAGATCACAGCCAGCACTATTAATGCCATTAAAAAGTCCACAACAAATCCTCCATATCTACCGGTATAATTAACAATTAAAAATTATACCAAATTTTTCCCAGAAATTCTATCTTTTTAAGTAAAATCCTGCAAATTAACTAATTTAAATTGCACTATCTCTACGTCAAAAAGCTGCTCCGCCATTTGTCTCGCCTGCTCTAGACCGGCTGAAAAACACAGTTTTATTGTACCATGTTCCCGTTCAGCAAGCTGGTTTGATTTTGTCAAAGCCTCTAAAGTATCAACAGCAGTTTCACGAGCCGGGTCAATAATTTTCACCCCTTCTCCCATACTGCAAGCAAGCATTTCTGTAATAAAGGGATAGTGTGTACAGGCCAATATTAAAACATCTACGCCCGCTTCTTTCAACGGCGACAAATATTCTAACGCCGCTTCTGCTAGCTGGGGTCCATATAACAGCCCTTTTTCAATCAAAGGTACAAACTTCGGACAAGCTACAGGATATACAGTTGCATTAGGTTCTCGCTCAGATATAGCCTTTCGATGCAAGCCGCTATTAATCGTAGCTACAGTAGCAATAACCCCGATTCTTTTAGATTTACTCAACTTAATAGCCCGATCGAATCCTCTGTTAACTCCTACCATCGGAAAAGCATACTTTTCCCTAGCTTCTTCTAGACCAACTGAGGTCATAGCATTACAGGCAACTACCGCCATCTTTATCTTTTGCGACGATAAAAAGCATAGTATCTCGTCTAAAAATCTTTTAATTTCCTCTGGCGGTCTTGATCCATATGGCACACGAGCCGTATCCCCAAAATAGACCAAATCTTCACCAGGCAGTAATTGCATTAATTCTTTTACTACCGTAAGACCGCCGATGCCGGAGTCAAATACACCGATAGGCGAATTATTAGCCATACCGCTGCCCCCTAACAAAATTATTCTCCCATAGTATAATACATTATATTCATTTTAAAGCAGCTTTTTCCAATTTATTATAGTATTCAGCTGGTAACCTTATAATTTTTCCACTGCTAATTGCCGTAAAAAGATTTGTTGTTGTTCCCGATGCCAGCAAGACTCCATCAGCTTCCCTGCGCACCTGATATGTAAACAGCATTTTTACGCGCGAAACTTCGGTCATCTCTGTTTCAATTAATATATAGTCGTCAAATTTCGCCGAAGCGTGGTATTTACAGCCTACATCAGTAATCGGAAACACAATACCTTTTTCCATAAGTTCTGTTAACAATACCCCTGCCTGACGTAAGAACTCGACGCGCCCCATCTCAAAATAGCGGAAATAATTTGAATGATGAACTACACCCATCAAATCAGTCTCTACAAAACGGACCTTTTCCCTTACTGTTATCACTTAGACATCTCCCACCTATACCTTTAGATTATTTTTCGAATAATTATTTACAGAAACATTGCCGCAGTGTGTCTCTTTTATCATTAACGTAAACACCAAAGAAACGGCAAGAACAGCGGCACAAAGCCAAAATGCTGCCTGAAAAGCCTCAAGCGGATATACTTTTATACCTTGATTAAACGTTCCCTGCCAATGGCAATCAAGCACATAACCGAATATAGGCTGCAGCAAAGCCGCGCCGATAAAAGCTCCAACATTTGCCGTACCGGCAGCAATACCCGTCATATTAGAAGGGTTAACCTCTTTTGCGCACGCTATAGCCAATGCTACACCTGCCGAACCAGCACCAATCATCACGAACAGCGGATACAAAAACTGCTGAGGAGGCTTTCCTCCATTCCACAATGTTAGCGTAAGCCAGGCAGACAATGCACAAATTGTATAAAGCACATAAGGAAGCCGCCGGTATTTTAACCTATCAGAAGCACATCCGCCTAATGGCCCGGCAATCATATAACCAACCGATAAGGCCGCCACATAACCAGCGGCCTCTACACGAGTAACTTCATAATTCTGCATTAAATACGGTACGCCCCAAACGCCAGTAAAAGTCATATAAACTCCATATATGCCTACTGAGGCCAGAAAAGGCGGCCATGTATACTTGTTCAACCAAACAGTCCTAATGCTTTCGACAACACCGGCCTGCGCCAGTTGTGGTTTTCGCACAGCCCCTTCAGCACTTTCCACTTCACTAATTGTTATTAGTCCTAACTCGCCAGGCGCGTTGCGAACAATACACCAACAGTATCCCGAAACTACTAAGGTAGCTGCACCTACAATATAAAAGGCAACATGCCAGCCAGTACTGTCTATCAAAATTGCGAACGGCGCTGCTGCTAAAATCATTCCAACATTTCCAACTAAAGAAGCTAGTCCGCACATTGTCCCGAACTCGCGCCCACGAAACCACTCAGCGTATAGCTTAATTACATTAATATAGATAAACGCAACCCCTAATCCTACCATAAACCGGGCTGCGTAAAGCCAAGACAAGCTAGTCGCGCCGCCAAAGGCAAAGGCCCCGCAAGCTGCTATTGCTAATGAAATAGCTATAGTGCGCCGTGGGCCATAAAAATCAGCTAATATCCCAGCCGGTACCTGAAGTACAGCATAAGTATAAAAGTATATTGAAGATAGCAACCCCAGCTCAGAAGCCTGGTTAATATTAAACTCCTGTGCAATATTATCTAGAACTACACCGGTTGCTGTACGATGAAAATACACAATTAAAATGGCTAAAGCTAGCGGAGCCCAGATAAACCACCGGTGCTGTTCCAGCAGCTTTATTTGCTCATTAACCATTTTACTCACCCTCAGTGTGCCTGATCATACTAGGATATTCCATTAACATCCAGTGAAATCTTTATTTATTTTACTTTTATTTTAAGGATATGTCAAAAAAGTTTTGACCTCGTTTATCCGCCTTTCTTATTCTATAGCAGCATAACTTGTCCGTTTAGGCTTAAATCCTTCGACTTTTCCTAAGCGCTGGTGAAACTTCGCTACACAACGAGCCGCGCTCTTATATACAGGGTTAGGCGGCCTAAACATAAGATAATAAGCTTCAGTCTGCACAAAACCCAGCTTCTCAAGTACGGCCTCTTTATGAAATCCGTCCGCATAGATTGTTGTCCCGACACTTTCTCCCTTGTGATGCCGGAGACAATTTAACGCTTTCCTCAACAGCGGCTCACGCAGCAGTTCATGCTCCTTATCAATCATGACATTTACAATATGACTGCCTGCCTTAAGATAACTTTGCATTTCAACTGTACCGACGATTGTACCATGTCTTTCTACTACATACTGCTGCTTTGTATTTCCCATCAGGTAATTTTTTACCCACTCCATTGTCTTAGTAAATAAGCTTGGGTTAAATTCACGCACCTCACGCCTTACTACTTTACGCAGATTTGTAGGCAGCGTTTTTAAGTACAAGCTGTAAATCTGCTGCCAGTCGGCATCCTGACGCTTGCGCACCCCTTGAATTGTCCGATGTAGGTGCTCTCTTTTTTTCTGATGCGTACTTTCTATCAACTTTGAATAGTGCAAAATCTGAGCCTGTTCAACAAACCCCATTCTTTCATATAAGCTATATGCAGGATTATCTTTGCGAACCTCTAGTATGAGATCATAATCTTTTCTTGCTGCCTTATCCAGCAATTTTTGCAGCACCAGAGTTCCTAGTCCCTGACCACGATATTTTTTACTTATTGCAATATAGTCCAAGTGCAGCTGCTTGCTGTTAAAATAAGAAACCTGCATAAATCCGGCGACCTTGTCATCGACTCTGCATATATAAATGTTGAATAGGTTTTTCAGCCACAATGACAAGCTGCTAAGCGGAAGTAAGACGTAGTAAAACTGCCTGATACGGCGTATACGCCGCCTTATCTGCTCAGCATCAAATTCCTCACCGAAGGCTGAGGTAAATATCTTTTCTAAGTCGTTCAAATCATTATAGCGTATTTTTTCAATGCTTATATTGTGTAATCGTTCAATAGTCATGTTGGCCTCACTTGTTTAATTATTTGGTGTTAGTATTAGCTGCAAGTCTAGTTTTCATTTGTCTTAATTAAGCCTATAATATAATAAGGCGATACTAAGGAGGTAGACACCCCTATGACGAAACTTATCGTTACCATGATGACAATAGCCTGCGCAGTATATCTCGGCATACAAATTGGCGACCTAATGGCTAGGTGAAGATTTTTAAAACAAAAAAGCACTTGCATTATATACAAGTGCTCGATTTTATACCGCGCTTTTAAGCCCACTCAAAGGTAAGCGTAATTATTAGTTCGCTGCCTTCTGGTTTGACGCTATAGTAAGTACTATGTGAAAGAAGTTTTTGAAAAGATTTGATCTGTTTGGGCGATTCACCAGTAATTTCAGGGACTCTGATAGTCACTAGCGCTTTGTTATTGAAGTTCTCAACGATGCTTACATTGTTTGAAACCAGCTTAATCGCTGATAAAATACGGAGAAATTTTGCGCGTCTCATAAGCAGCCCCCTTACCTCTTTAATATTACGTTAATTATATCATATATAGCTGACTGATGTCAGATATTATCGAATTCTAAATAGTGGGATATTTCTTTTACGCGACTGTAAAAGCCTTTTTCGGATAGACTAAAATCGGGCTAGTTGATAAACAGGAGGTAAAACCATGCCACTATATCGTATTATTGTTAACAATAAACCTATTGATGAATACGTTACCGGATCCAATCCCCAGGATGCTTACTTTGATGTGGCCAGTTCGATACCGCTTACTTATGAGGATACAATCGAATTTGAGGAAGTTCCAACGAACAGCAATTTAAATTCGTTCGCCGGCAGAAATACAATAAATGCTTCAACGGCTTCTATCCTCGAACAACAATTACATCACGCAACAGCAATTACAGATGAATGACGACCGCTTTCAAGCGGTTTTTTTCTTTCCCTGCCTTCTCCCCAGAATTAATGCCTGCTCACAACAAAATTCATCAGGCAGCATATAATAAGCAAGCTAAATCATTGAGCTTTTGCTATAATTAACTTGCTCTTATAATAATTGGCAGAAACGAGGAGATATATGCCATGATACCCAAAATTACTGGCCCAGCAGCGCGCTACACTCATACGGGGCACACTATCCGAAATATCAACCACGAATTCAAAGATCAGTTGACCACAGGTCAGCGTATTGCCGATTTGGTGGCAAAAACAGTTGGCAGCTGGCCCTTTATAATCTATCAAAGTATTGTAATTGTTATTTGGATGGCGGCAAATGTATATTTAGGCTATAAGCTTGTCTATGACGCTAGCTTTTTCAAAGCCTGGGACCCCTATCCCTTTATCTTGCTTAACCTAATATTAAGTTTCCAGGCAGCTTATACCGGTCCAGTGGTTATGATGAGCCAGAACCGTCAATCTGAAAAAGACCGTATGATGGCTGAACAAGACTACAATTTAAACAAAAAAGCCGAGGAAGAAATCAAAGTTATTATGGAACATTTAGTTCACCAAGATACCGTAATGGCCGAAATACTTGCCCAACTTGAAAGAATAGAACAACGCAATGAGGTCAAATGAAATGCAAAGAGTATCATACCGCTATGTAAGGCGACCATAGTCGCCTATTAAAACAAGATTTTAATAATTACACTAACCGCTACAGCACCGCCAAGCCAAACTACCCATTTTGGTACGTTGTATTTAGAAGCTGTTTCCTCGACTTTGTCGTCTATTTTTGATCCTGCCTCGTCTAATTTATTTTTTAGTTCTTCATCCAAAACCCCCACCTCCTACTGTTATTATATTCTGTTGACAGAATAACGTTACTTTAGATTTATGATATACACTGAAAAGCTCATATAAGCGCCAAAGCATAAAAAGGCCTTCGCGAAAAAATCCGCGAAGGCTTTACTTCATATGGTGCCCGGCAGGAATCGAACCTGCGCTCCCGGCTCCGGAGCCGATGCTAAATTATTCTTATCTAGAGCAGTGCCGAGATAAAGTACGAACTTATAGGATTGAATATATTAAATTTGCATGTAATCTGCAGGGATTTCGGCATCTTGGCTGGAAATAGAATGTTGAATGCAATAGAAGAAAGATTGCGAATAATGAGACTGCCAACCGCAGGCGTGGATGGCAGCTTTTCTGCTGCTAATTGTTAACTGATTATACCATTGGCTTTCCCTCCATTAAAGATACAGGGGGAATTCAATATGTATTTGCGAATGAGTACTATACCGATTCCAGCTGCAATCCTGACAGAACTTTAGAAATAAACTCGGATATCGGATATTGTGCCATTAGAGTGCATGGCGATTATTACCATCAGTTCCCAGCAAATATCCATTGCCGCCGAGCTTTGCTATCACCCGATTGACTTACGGGAAGTAGTTAATTCGCTTGATATATCGCAATATTAAATCAAAACGAACCTCAACTTTATAATTTGAATAACTTCGAAATTATGGTTATTCCCGTCGAGATACAAAACATCAACGATTGATGTTTTGTATCTTCTCAAAGGACTGATTAAAATGCGTAAGAAGACAATTTTAATAGCAGATGATGAGCCTTTTATCCTTCAGGTCTTAGATCGAGAATTTACGTGTGCAAAATATAAGGTGGATACAGCGATGGATGGGGAGGCGGCTCTTAACAAACTGAAAGACAATCTTTATGACATTGCACTTATAGATCTCCGCATGCCGAAAAAAGATGGAATTACTATATTAAAAGAAATAAAGAAACTGAAGATTGATACGACTGTTATTATAATGACTGCCTTCGGAACAATTAGGGATGCTGTAGACGCGATAAAGATCGGGGCATATGATTATATAACAAAACCATTTGATAATGATGAAATTATCTCAAGAGTTCAGCAGGCTATCAAGTATACGAAAAGATTCAAAAGCTTTAATATTTCATCTGTGGAAAAAAGTGTAGCTATTACGGGTTCAAGCAAGGAAATTATCCGCATGAAAGCTAATATCGAAAAAATAAGGAACCTAGACAGCACCGTACTGGTCATTGGCGAAAGTGGTACGGGCAAAAACGTTGTCGCTAAGGAAATCCATAATACGAGCAAGCGGCGCAAGATGCCTTTTATTCACTTAAACTGCGCTGTTTTGCCGCCAACGCTCATTGAAAGTGAGTTATTTGGGCATGAAAAAGGTGCATTTACAGGTGCTGTGGATTTAAAAAAGGGAAAATTTGAGTTTGCCGGGGAGGGTACAATCTTCCTGGATGAAATCGCTACTCTTTCGTTAAATCTTCAAGCTAAGCTGCTGAATGTACTGCAGGAAAGAAAGTTCGAGCGGGTAGGCGGGATAAAATCCATTCAAATGAATGCAAGGATTATCGCAGCGACTAACACTAATTTAGATGAAGCTATCAGAAGAAAGGAATTCAGGGAGGATCTTTATTACAGATTAAATGTTATTACAATAGAGTGCCCGCCATTAAGATATAGGAAAAAAGATATTAAGGAATTAGTACTTAATTTTATAAATAAGTTCAACCATAAACTCAATAAAAGCATTACTGAAATTTCACCTGATGTCTGGCCCATATTAAAGAATTATGATTGGCCGGGAAACATCCGAGAATTGGAAAATGCCATCGAAAGCGCCATCGCTTTTGCGACAGGAGAAACGTTATCTGGAGAAGACTTGCCGCCGCGGATACGATTTAAGAAACAGCCTGACGTGAAGCAAGGCGTCTTAGAAAATCAGGAAATTCAAATTATTAAAATTGCTTTAGAGAAGTTCAATGGTCATCGTGAAAAGGTTGCGAAGGAACTGGGCATCTCTAGGCGAACACTCCAATACAAGCTGAATAAATTCGGTTTGAGGACAAAATAGACCAATATCTTCAAATGAAGACAACCCTTCGCGCAGTCTAAAAAGTGACAACGCGTAAGGGTTGTCTTTATTTGCTTGAGGTGTTTATATTTTTAGTGCAACAATTGCATCTAGTGCAATTGTTGCACTAAAAATAACGATGTTTTAATTTGGCTGCTCTTTGAAGGTTGATTAGCGTAAACTTTTTTGTGAGCATCTTTTCACAAACTTTCTTTTACATCTTCCGGGTTATCCAAGCTCCAAATAAAGATTGAATATTTTAAAATATGGGAAAATTCTTAATTGGCACGTACTATGCAATATAACTAAATGTAATTTTGATAATATACCGAGTAGCACCTACCAGGTATATTTTTAGGAGGTTAAGACATGAAACTGGAAAAAGTGCAGTACACAGTGGAAGACGGCATCGGCATCGTGATTATGAACTACATGAAGAATCTCAATGCCATCGACGAGCAGATGGCTGATGAACTCATGTACACCGTGGAAACCCTGGAGAAAGACCCCAACGTTAAGGTAGTCGTATTCAAGGGCTCCGAGAAGGCCTTCTCGGCTGGCGGAGATATTGGGTATTTCTATCAGCTGATCAAAGCCGGGAGCGAGGTCAATATGGACGGCCTGATCGAAAAAGTCGGCGTTGTCACCGACGGGATTAAGAAGATGAGCAAACTAGTTATCGCCTCCGTCTGCGGCGCCGCAGCCGGCGCCGGCGTCAGTCTTGCGCTCTCCGCCGACTTCGTTGTCTGCGCGGACAATGCCAAGTTCATCATGGCTTTCGTAAATCTCGGCTTGGTCCCCGATACCGGCGGAACCTATTTGCTGGTCAAGGAGCTGGGCGAGAAGCGCGCCATGGAGCTCTGCGCCACCGGACGTCCTCTGGGTGCAGAGGAAGCCAAGGCTGCCGGCATAGTTTACCAGGTCGTTCCCAAGGAGGAACTGGACGCCACCACCATGAAGCTTGCCAAGAAGTTTGCCGCCGGCCCGCTGCTTTCCTACAAGAATATTAAGAAGCAGATATACGAAGCCAGCTTCCTAGACTACAAGAAGTACCTCGCCGAGTGCGAGATCCCCACTCAGCGCGAATGCGCCGCCTCCGCCGATTTCCAGGAAGGCGTCAAGGCCTTCATGGAGAAACGCAAGGCCGCCTTCGAGGGCAAATAATCAAAGACGGCACGATGCTGTTGACTGGCTGGCTGATGGATGGTTTTGCTATGCAGATTATTGTCGCGGCAACTTGTTCTGCTTCTTCCAAGGCTTCTTCACTCTCACTGGCGCCGTCAGCAGCTTTATGAATTTCCTCTGCCCGATAAATAGATGCGACCTAAGATATCAGAGTTAAGGCCTCGGTTGGAGTGCGTGCACCTTTGCGCTCATTCTTACTTCCCTCAAGGATCTCGGCTTTATAGGCGGCCGCTATAGTACCTAAAGCCTTTGCGTTCTCGCTGCTTATAACCGGCACCCTCGCATTTATGTCGCAAGCGCAGTGTAACTCAACGCAGCCTTTGTCAAGGCTGTACTGCCTCTTCTTCTGCCTCTGATCAAAACCAAGGCAACTGAAACAACCTGATTCCTGATGGCTTAAGATTGCTTAATATGGAAAGGTGGTAATAAATTGCGATCAAAAGTTGTGACTAGAGAAGAAGCCCTCACAAAGATTAAAGACGGTCAGACAATAATGTTTGGTGATTGGCACGGTGAGCTCTCCGCAGAAGAGATCATCACCGGAATGCTCGATAAGGGTGTTCAGGACATTTCCGCCATAGCCGTTTCCGCTGGTATGCCCGACCAGGGCGTTGGCAGGCTCATCAAAGAGCACCGTGTCAAGAGTATTGTCACGACACATATCGGTCTAAATCCAGTCGCCCGCGACCAGATGTTTGCAGGTGAACTTGAGGTCGAATTCGTCCCGCAGGGTACTTTTGCTGAGCGTATTCGTTGCGGTGGCACCGGCCTCGGGGGCTGCCTCACCCCGACAGGCATCGGTACCGACGTTGAAATCGGCAAACAGAAGCTCACCCTCAACGGCAAGGAATATCTTCTTGAACTGCCCCTGTATTCGGATGTCGCACTCATCAAGGCATGGAAGGCCGATACCGCAGGCAACATCGCTTTCAGGCTGACCGGCCGAGCCACCAATAGTTACAATGCCCTTTCCGCAGACACCATCATCATCTCACTCTAC